>SXGS01462454.1_pt1 | contig 28940 bp, 20 predicted proteins | sample 3174681 | NCBI WGS metagenome assembly SXGS01 (sample SAMN11356861, study PRJNA531348) | freshwater metagenome | isolation source: freshwater sample F1-80 | place: China: Fuxian Lake, Yuxi | collected 2017-12-25 | reverse complement strand
GACTTCCTTGGTGGTGAAGAATGGCTCGAAGATGCGCAGCTGAGTTTCCTCGTCCATGCCGACGCCGTCGTCGCTCACGGCGATCATGACGTACTCTCCGGGCGTAATCTCCGCCGATTCCTTGGGGCTGCTGTTGGCATCAAGCGTGATGTTCCCAGTTTTGATGGTGAGCTTGCCGCCATCCGGCATGGCGTCCCGCGCGTTGACCGCCAGATTCATAATCACTTGCTCGACGTGGGTTGGATCGGCCACCACCAGACCGAGGCTTCCTTCGAGCGTGGTCTCAAGCTCGATGTCCTCTCCGATGAGCCGCCTGAGGAGCTTATCCATCTCACCGACGAGCTGGTTGACGTCCAGCACGTCAACCTGAGCGATACGCCTGCGGCTGAATGAGAGCAACTGGTGCGTGAGCCCCTCGGCTCGTGTGGCTGCATCCTTGATGGTCTGAATATCAGCGCGCGAACTGTCGCCGATATCATCAGATTCAAGGAGGAAATTCGAGAAGCTGTTGATCACCGTAAGGATGTTGTTGAAGTCGTGTGCGACACCACCGGCCAACCGGCCCACGGCTTCCATACGCTGCGCTGCGCGCATCTGGCGCTCGATGCTGTTGCGCTCGGTGAGGTCGGTCATGCTGAGGACAACGTTCTGGAGGTCATCCACCGTGGGCGGTGCTCGGAACGCCAACAAGACCTCGATCTTTCGGCCCTGGAGAGACTCGACCTGGACTTCCCGCTGAAGCCCCTTCATGCCTTCCAGGGCAGCAAGGATTTCGGGGAATACAGATCTGGAGCCGAAGCGGAGCACGTCGGCCAGCGGGCCGACGAGCTGTTCTGGACCTTCGGCATCCATCATCACCACCGCCGCCGGGTTCGCCGCAAGGACACGCACCCGATCGGCGGCCTGCTTCACGGCCTCATCCCCTTCGACCAGGCTTGACACACGACTCTCCTCCGGCAGGGAGTCGAGCAGCTCCTTTGCCCTCGAGAAATCGATCTCGAAGAGCGCAACGGTCGTCGAGTTGAAGATGCTCTGGTGGCGGCGCCCCTCGATCTTCAGAGCGCGCTCGATCGCTGCCCGGTCGCGCCGGTTCTCGGCTTCCGCAAGCTCACGGTTGAGCACGGGACCAAGTCGCTCCAGCTTACCCTTGAGCACGAAGTCCTTGGCGCCGGCACGCATCGCCGTCACAGCGCGCTCCTCGCTGAGGACTCCGGAGACGAAGACGAATGGTGCATCTGGATCTTGCTGCTTGACGATCTCGAAGGCCTCCAGGCCGCTGAAGCCAGGCATGGAGAAGTCGGAGACGAACAGGTCCCAGGGTTTCTGAAGCGCCGCCTGGAGCGCTGCTCTGGTATCGACCCTTTCATGGACAACATTCATGCCCGCGAGCTTGAGCTCACGCAGGACAAGTTCAGCGTCATCCTCGGAGTCCTCGATGAGAAGTAGCTTTACGGGCTTCGGCGTCATGAATCGCTCCCCTTGGTCCTCACCATCCGGGAGGGCTCTCTTGAAAGCCCTGAGGGACTTTGGGCCTTGCGCTTCGAATCCTCAAGGGATGGAAAGCCGGCGTCCCGAGACGATGGGGATTCTAAACTTTGGGACGATGGCCTTTGCCTTCTCCAACGGAGGCACCCTCCATGGCTTCGAGGTCGTCGCCGACTGACCCCTGACCGCCAAGCCCCGAGGGCGACGCCATGCACCCTTCGACGCTCCGTTCGCCCCGGCCGCTGGCCTTGCTCACCGCCGCCGCCCTGGCCCTGGGCACCTGCGCGACCCCTGGAGGTTCCGTGGGAGGCGGGCGGCGCCGTGAGCGGCTCCCCCAAGGTGTCCGTCGATCTCACCCCTGAGGCCATCGCAGCGCGGGCCGGGGTCAGAGACCCTCACTCTCCTGAGACCTAAGGAAGTCTAAAGAGGGTTTGGGCGGTATGTCAACAGCAGGGAGCGATGGCGGACACAAGGGGGTCGAGCGGGTGTCAACGCACGGGTGACGAGCCTCAAGGATCGCTCATCTGGTGGTTGCGCTTGCTCAGGAAGGTTCATCCTGCACCTGGGCCTGTGGGTCGGTGGTTGCTGATCGTTTCCGCCCTCAGTCGGTGCGCAGCAAATGCGCAAACCCTGATGGTGCGCAATTATTGCGTCCCCCTTCCAGGCCTGGTGGGGTCGCCGGTGATGTCCGTCGATGTCTCCGAAGATCGAGGCGGCGGCTCGGCCAGGCCCGAGCAGGCATGGCGAGCGCCTGGTTCCGCGCGCCTGCCCAGGTTGGCATGACCGTTGCGCACAGGTCCTTCGACGCGATTACTGTACCCCCGTAGGGGTACTGCAGGATTGAAGCGATGATGGACGCGGATACGAAGCACAAGGTGCAGGGGCGGCTCAAGCGGATCGCTGGCCAGGTGGGCGGGATCGAGCGCATGGTCGACGATGATCGCTGTTGCACCGACGTCCTGTTGCAGATCGCGGCGGCGCGCGCCGCGCTCGGCAAAGTCGGCACGATCATGCTCGCGTCGCACGTGCAGACCTGCGTCGCCGACACCTTCGAGGGCGACGCCCCGGCGGATCAGCGCTCGAAGATCGAAGAGCTCATCGAGGTCTTCGACCGCTACTGCAACACATGAGGCGCGCGATGATGACCGAACGGAGAGGCGCATGCCGTGTCGGTCGTCGCCCATGCCCTGCGCCTGCGCGGCGCGGAGACCCGGTGATGAACGACGCACACGTCCGTGTGTCGGTTCCGTCGCGGCTGTGCCGCGAGCTGGGGCGCGCCTGTGTCGCGCTGCTGATTTCCGTGGTCCTGGCCGACGTCGCCCATGCCGAGGCCCCTGCGCTTCCAGATCCGTTGCGCATGGACGACGCCGTCCGCTACGCGCGGCAGAATCGACCGGAGGTCCTGGCTGCGCGACAGTCCGCGGCCGCGGCGTCCTTCTGGCCCGAGATCGTTTCGGCGCTCCCGGACCCCGTGGCCTCCACCTCGCTGGACCACTTGCCCTTCGCGCTGCACGGCGCGGACGGCAGCCTCACGTTGGAGCAGTCTTTCCCACTTTCGCGGGAGCGCGGGCACCGCGAGCGCGCTGCGCGAGCTCGGGCCTCGTTCCGAGCCGCGACGACGGAGCGTGTCTCGCTCGACGTGGAGCTTGAGGCGATGCAAGCGTTCCTGATGCTGCACGAGGTGCGGCGGATGCGAGAGGTCGCCGCGTCCCAGCTCCAGGTCGCCCGGCAGCTCGTGTCTGCAGCCCAGGCGCGGTTCTCTGCGGCCCGCGGGGCTCAGACGGAGGTCTTGCGCGCGGAGACGGAGGTGGCCCGTTTCGAGGCCGAGCTTCGAGCGCTGGATGCCGAGATCGCCGGCGCGACGGCGATGCTCAACGGGGCCCTCGGTCGGCCTCCGACCGCGGCCGTGCCGGCGCTGGCGCTTCCTGAGATGAGCAGCACACCCGAAGCGCCGGACGCGCTGGTGGCGCGGGCCGTGGCGGCCCGACCGGAGCTGGGCGAAGGCCGAGCCCAGCTTGCGCAGGCGGAGGCCGAGGTCGATGTCATGGAATCCATGTTCGCCCCGATGGCCATGGTCCGCGGCGGGCCGGCGTTCACGATGTCGGACGGCCCCGGCGTGATGCTCATGGTCGGAGTCAGCATTCCGCTATGGCGAGGCAAGCTTGACGCTGGCGTGTCGGAGGCGCGGGCGATGGTGCGGATGGCCGAGGCGGACCTGGACGCGATGTCCCGAATGATCGCAGCCGACGTCGTCGCGGCGCACCACCGAGTCGCGGCGGCCGAGGCCCGGCTCGACGGCGTTCGGACTGCCGTCATCCCCCGAGCTCGGCAGACCGTGGACGCGGCGCTGTCGTCCTATGGCGCCGGCTTCATCAACCTCGTGTCCGTGATCGACGCCGCGCAGGCCCTCTGGTCCGCCCAGGAGCAGGAGGTGCATGCCGAGGTGTCACTTCACCTCGCTCGCGCCAGCCTGCTCCGAGCGATGGGTGAGGGTGTGGAGACTTCGCCATGAAGAAGATCGCACAGTTCTCCTTGGCCGGCCTCGCCAGCGTGGCGGCCGTGGCTGCCTTCGTCTATTTGCGGGACGCGGTGGACCCCTACGCGGAGCACCGGACCCAGGAGCCGGCCGCCATCGACCCCCACGCCGAACACCGCAAGACCACCCCGACGACGTCCCCTGACGCGCTCGACCGGGTGCCGGTGTCGCTCGATCCCAGCAAGGCCCAGGGGCTCGGAACAGGGCTGGAGCAGGTCCGGCGGGAGCCGGTAGCTCGGTCGGTGCGGGCGGTCGCAACGGTCGTTCCCGACGAGGCCCGTCTGGCCCACGTGCACACGCGGGTCTCGGGCTGGGTCGAGCGCCTGCACGTCAACACGACCGGGCAGCACGTGAAGGCCGGCAAGCCGGTGGCCGAGATCTTCTCCCAGGAGCTGCTCGCGTCGCAGAGCGAGTACCTCGCCGCTCGCCAGGCGCTGCCGCACGGTGGCTCCGAGGCCGTCGTCAAGGGTGCTCGGTCGCGGCTCAGGGTCCTCGGTATGGGCGAGGGCGAGATCAGGTCGCTGGAGAAGCGGGGTGAGCCACGAAGCCTGGTGACCGTATCTGCGCCCATTGGCGGGGTCGTCCTGCGCCGCGCCGTCACCGTGGGCGCTGCCGTGGACCCTTCAACGGAGATCGTCACGATCGCCGACCTGTCCAAGGTGTGGGTGCTCGCCGAGGTTTCCGAGCGCGACGCCCGGGATGTGGTGGTCGGAGCTCGCGCGGTCATCCACGTTCCGGCCTCCGGTCTGGAGCCCTTCGAAGCCGAGGTCGAGTTCGTATACCCGACCCTGTCCGAGCGCACGCGAACACTCCGGGTGCGGTTCACCGCGCCGAACGACTCCGGCGGTCTGCGGCCTGGCATGTACGGCACGGCCACGTTCCACGCGGCAGCTCGAGAGGCGCTCACGATACCGCGTGACGCCGTCGTGGACACGGGCGCAAGGCAGTACGTCTTCGTCGCCGGCCCTGACGGTGAGCTCGTCCCCAGGCGAGTCGTGCTCGGCGTCGCGCTCGAAGACCGCGTGGAGGTCCGCGAGGGCCTCGTGGAGCAGGATCGGGTCGTAGCTTCCGGCGTCTTCCTGATCGACTCGGAGAGCCGGCTGCGCGCATCGGGTGGTGGCACCGGCCATATGCACGGAAGTGCCGCTCAGTCCCCGGAAGCGAACCGCGAGGCGCCGCCGGCGGAACCGGCGAGCGCCAACGCTCGGAGTCTCCGACCAACCGCGCCCCCGTCGAGCAATCGTGAAGGATATGAAGGACATGAGGGACTTGAGGGGCTGCCATGATCGAGCGGGTCATCGAGTTCTCGGCCGAGCACCGCTGGACGGTGTTCGGGATCGCCGGGCTGCTCATCGTCTGGTCGATCGTCTCGATGCGAGAGACGCCGCTCGACGCGATCCCTGACCTCTCCGATCCACAGGTGATCGTGTTCACCGACTGGATGGGCCGAAGCCCGGATCTGGTGGAGGACCAGATCACGTACCCGCTGGTCACCACACTCCAGAGCACGCCCCACGCACGCACGGTCCGGGGCTATTCGATGTTCGGGATGAGCTTCGACTAGGTCATCGTCGAGGACGGCACCGACATCGATTGGGCGCGAACGCGCGTCCTCGAACAGCTCGGGCGCGTCCAGCAGATCCTGCCGCCGGACGTCTCGCCGGTGTTGGGGCCGGACGCCTCCGGCGTCGGTTGGGTGTTCCAGTACGTGCTTGAGGACGCGTCCGGGCAGCTCGACCTCGCCGAATTGCGCGAACTGCAGGATTTTACCGTCAGGCCGGCGCTGCAGGCGGTCTCCGGTGTCGCCGAGGTCGCCTCTCTGGGTGGCTTCGAGCGGCAGTACCAGATCATCCTCGATCCCAACGAGCTGGCCGCCTACGGCCTCTCCCCGGGCGATGTCACCCGCGCCGTCCAGAGCGCGAACTCCGAGGTCGGCGCCCGGGTGCTCGAGCTCGCCGGTCGCGAGTACGTGCTGCGCGGGCGCGGCTACGTCAAGACCCTCGCGGACATCGAGGCCAGCGTCGTCTCGGTCGGCGCTGGCGGAAACCCGATCCGGGTCCGGGACGTCGCGCGGGTGAAGTTCGGGCCGGAGATCCGCCGCGGCGCTGCCGACTACAACGCGCGCGGGGAGGCGGTGGGCGGGATCGTCGTCATGCGCATCGGCTCGAACGCGCTGGAGGTGAACCAGGGGGTGAAGCAGGCGATCGCCGGCCTGACCCTGCCCGAGGGCGTCCGCGTCGTGCCGACCTACGATCGCTCGGAGCTCATCGTCGGCGCCATCGACACGCTCAAGGCGACCCTCATCGAGGAAGGGATCATCATCTTCCTCATCTGCGTCGTCTTCCTCTTTCACGTTCGCTCGGCGCTCGTCGCGATGATCGTTCTTCCGCTGTCGGTGCTGACGACATTCATCGCGCTGCGCCACCTCGGCCTCACGGCCAACATCATGTCGCTCGGCGGCATCGCGCTCGCGGTCGGCGAGCTGGCCGACGCGGTCATCGTGCTCATCGAGAACGCGCACGTGCGCCTGGCCGCTGGCGGCAGGGATGCCGATCGGAAGCGGATCATCGTGGACGCCTGCAAAGAGGTGGGCAGGCCGGTCTTCTTCTCGCTCCTGCTGATCACGGTGAGCTTTCTGCCGATCTTCACGCTGGCCGGACAGGCCGGCCGCCTCTTCGCGCCGCTGGCGTACACGAAGACCATCGCGATGTTCGCCGCCGCGATCCTGTCCATCACGCTGGCCCCTCCTCTCATGGTGCTGTTCCTTCGCGGGCGCTTCCGCACCGAGGACGAGAACCCGACGAGCAGGGTGCTTCGCTGGCTCTACCGTCCCGCGGTTCGCTTCGTCGTGCGCTTTCGAGTGCTCGTCGTGGCCATCGCGTTTCTGGTTGTCGCGGGCACGGTGCCGATGTTTCTCCGGCTCGGCTCCGAGTTCATGCCTCCGCTCGACGAGGGCTCGCTCCTCGTCATGCCGACGACCTTCCCCGGTATCTCGATCGAGCAGGCGCGTCAGGCGCTGACGGCGCAGCACCGCATCATCATGAGCTTCCCCGAGGTCGCGTCCGTTCACGGTAAAGCGGGCCGCGCCGAGACCGCAACGGACCCTGCCCAGCTCGACATGAACGAAAGCTCCGTCGCGCTCAAGCCGCGAGACCAGTGGCCGACGGCGTTCGAGCGCCGATGGCACAGCGGGGCGCCGGAGTGGGTCAAGGTTCCGCTGCGGTGGCTATGGCCGGAACAGCGCGCGCGGACGATCGACGAGCTCTCGCGCGACCTGGACGCCGCGCTGCGCATGCCCGGATACCAGATGTCGATTTCGCCACCGATTCGCACCCGCATCGACATGCTGACAACCGGCGTGAGAACCCCGGTCGGCGTCAAGGTGTTCGGGGGCGACCTCGCCGAGATCGAGCGGCTCTCCATCCTGCTCGAAGGGCTCCTCCGGGAGATCCCCGGAACCCGCAGCACGTTTGCCGAGCGGCAAACCGGTCGAGAGTACATCGACATCGTGCCCGATCGAGAAGCGGTCGGGCGCTATGGGCTGTCGGTTCGCGACATCCACGATGTCGTCGAGGCGGCGATCGGTGGCATGCCGGTGTCGACCGTGATCGCGGGCCGATCGCGATTCTCCATCAACCTGCGTTACGCGGCGGACTACCGCGCGGATCCAGAGGCGCTGCGCAACATCCTGATCCCCGTCCCGATCTCGGAGTCGGTTGCCGAGGTGGAGCCCACGGCCTCAGGGGCCGGTGCGGCAGCGTCGATGGGGAGCATGCAGGCCAGCGCCTCGCCCTCGCTGACTTCGGGTGGGTCGATGGGCGGCATGGGCCCCATGGGCGGCGGCGCGCGTCGTGGGATGCAGCAGATGGGCGCAGATCCGTCGACGGCCCCACCGCCCATGGGAGGAGAAAGCGGGTTCGCCGCAGACCCCAGCGATCGATGGCGGCAACCCGGGGCAGCCGTCCCCCTGGGCGACCTTGCCGAAGTCACGATCGTGACCGGAGCACCCATGATCAAGGACGAGAACGGCCTTCTGGTCGGCTACGTCTTCGCGGACATCGACAGCTCGCAGCGGGATCTGGGCGGCTGGGTTCGCGACGCGAAGGCGCTGGTCGCCGACCGGGTGACGCTCCCCCCCGGCTCGAGGCTCGAGTGGACGGGCCAGTACGAGTTCATGGCCGAGATGGAGGCGCGCATGAAGTACGTTCTTCCGCTGACCGTGGCGCTCATCGTGGTTCTGCTCTTCCTGTCGATGAAGGGCTGGCCGCAAACGCTCCTTGTGCTCACGAGTCTTCCCTTCGCGGTCGCGGGGAGCGTGTGGCTGCTCGCGGCCCTCGGCTACAACCTCTCGACGGCGGTCTGGGTGGGGCTGATCGCGGTGGGCGGCGTGGCCGCGCAGACCGGGATCGTCATCGTCGTGTATCTGGATGAGGCGTTTCAACGCGCGCACAGCGACGGGCGGCTTCAAAAGCCCGAGGATGTAGACGCGGTCGTCGTCGAGGGCGCCAGCCGCAACGCCCGCCCGATGGTGATGACGGTGGCGACCACGGTGCTCGGCCTGACGCCTCTTCTCCTGGAGGGCGGCGTCGGCGCGGACATCTCTGCGCGAACTGCGGCGCCTGTTGTCGGCGGCCTGTGGTCATGCATGTTCCTCACGCTCCTCGTGATCCCGGCCGCCTACACCATCTGGCGGCGCCGGCAGGTTCGGCTTGGACTTGCCGCGGTTCCGGCGACGGGAGGGAGCGCGCCCTGATGGCGCCTGAGAAGAAAGAGGCGTCGCGCGCTGCGCTCTCCGTTCCCATGCCTGCGGAGGGGCCGGGTCGTTCCGCTGCATCGCAGCCCAAGGGTGACCTCCGTTGAGGCAACAGAGCGGCCTCGTCAGGTTGGCCCGAACCAGATCGAGCGAGAGCCTGGCGCATCACCACTCGGGCTCCTGATCGGCCATCGGGAGAGAATCCCTCCTGCGACCTGATGATGGACAACTTTTACGATTTTTCGTCAAAACTGTTGTGTTGAGGGCGAGCCGTGGCTATGCTCTGGGGGTGGTCGAGGCCGGAGGCGAGGTATGGCGGCGCAGACAGAGGGCGAGGGGCTTGAGGAGCAGGTGATCTTCGCGGTGCTCCTGCCGATGGCGCGGCTCGCGGCGCGCTTCGGGGTGCCGCTGCGCCGTATCAAGCAGCTCTCGGAGCTGGCTTATTACCAGGAGCTGCGGCGGCTGGGGCTTCGGATGAGGGACATCCAGGACGTGATGTCGATAGGGTTCAGCAAGGTGGGGACGCTGTCGAGGCAGCTCAAGGTCTACCACGCCAGGCCAGACTCGGACTTCGGGCTCCAGCGGCGGATCTTGCTGCTCCTGTGGGCGCTGCCCTTGACAGAGAAGCACCTTCTGGCGGCCTTCCCCGAGGTGGAGGCGGAGGTCGTCCGTGGGGTGCTGCGGGAGATGGTGTCGCGGGGTCGTCTGGAGGTGATCGCGGGTCGGACGGAGCGCTTCGGGGTGGTGGAGAACCACAACCTGCTCTTGCAGGACGGGCGGCTGGCCCGGCTTTCGGCGCTGGGGAGCTTGATGACCAACGCGGTCGAGGTGATCGAGGCGCGCTTCTTCGCCAGGGGGGAGGGGGCCTTCGCGCGGACCTTGAACTTCAGGGTGCGGGCCGAGGACGTCGGGCGGCTGGAGGCCTTCTACCGGGAGGCGCTCATCCCGCTGGTCCAAGAACTCGACGAGGCCGTCGAGCGCGACGCGGGCGGGGCCTCAGCGCCGATCAAGCTCTCGATGATGTGGGCGCGGGACACGGAGCGGGATCAGGACGACGCGCGGGGTCAGGGCTCGGGCTCTGCAGCGGCCTCGTCGGTCGCCGGGTCGACGAGGGTTCGAGGTGAGGTGGAGGTCGAGGAGGCATAGAGAGGCGCTGGCGCGGTGCGGGCCGGCCGGCGAGGGATCTTATAGAGACACGGGAGAGGTCAGCGATGAACAAGGGCTTGATGGTGTGGGTGGGTGTGGCCTTGGGGTTGGCGCTCGTCGGGTGCTCGGACGACAGCCCGGAGCCGGATCAAGGCGATCCGTCTGGGTGCGAGGGTGAGCGGGTGGAGGTCGACGGGGAGGTCTTTTGCGTCTATGAGCGGTCGGTGATCGTGGAGGAGGGCTTCGCGTGCCCGGCGGCCACGCCGCACCTGCACGAGCGCGGCGACGTGGGCATCTGCGCCGCCGACGAGGAGGTCCCCGACGACGTGCTGGCCGAGGTCGAGCGGCGCTACGGGCGCGTGGAGCCGACGCCGGAGGGCGAGCCCGAGGGGATCGTGCTGACCGAGATCGGCCAAGGGTGCGCGTCGCCGGCGCCGTTGAAGATCAACGTCGAGCCGCTGGAGGCCGAGGAGGAGTTCATCGTCCTCTTTGACGAGGGGACGGACGTGGGGGCCGTGGCCGAGGCGATGGCGGCCTTCTACGGCTTCGAGGTCGAGCAGGTCTTCGACATCATCCCGGCCTTCTCGGCGGTGATGTCGCTGGACGTGGTCGAGGCGATCCGCTGCTTCGGGCCGGTCGCGTCCGTGGAGCAGAGCCGGACGGACATCGGCCCGCCGGAGGGCTGTCGGGCCAACGGCGAGTGCGCCGACGGGGACTATTGCGCGGCGATCAACGACCCGAACGTCTGCGGCATCCCTCCCCAGGAGGGCTGCTTCTCGCACGAGGAGTGCGGCGAGGAGGGCCGCTGCCACGCGATCTCGGACTCGTGCAGCCAGGACGGGATCGGGTCGCAGTGCGGCTCGCCCTGCGCCCAGGACGCCGAGTGCGGCGAGGGTTTCACGTGCAACAATGAGGGCGGATGCGTGCCGCAGAGCTGCGAGGCTGGCTTTGAGTGTCGGCTGGTGCAGGTCTGCGATCCCGCGCCGGTCGATCCGCAGGTGGCGATCCATGCTCTGTCAACGGGCTGCGTCTTCGTGGCCTGCCAGCAGGACGGGGACTGCGTCGAGGGGCTCTTCTGCGTCAAGGGGATCTGCCAGGAGGCGCTGGGGGTCTGCAGCGAGGATCTCCCGGTGCCTTGATCCCAGGCTTGCAGAAAAGGCGCCGCGTCTTTTCTGCAAGCCTCGCGCCTCGTCCGAGGCGGTGTGGCATTTTTCTGGTTCGCACATCTTTAGTTCCGTGCTAGCTTGTCGGAGCCTCGCCCTCCAGGGTTCCTCACTTCGATGACATGAGCATGAGGAGCAAGGGGCCGGTGGAGGGCGCAACCATCTAGATCGAGATAAGGAACGACACCATGAACAACAAAACCAGGTTTCTTGTTGGCCTCGGCTCATCGCTTGCGCTCCTGACGGCTCCTGTCGCGATGTCAGGTTGCTCGTCGGCCCCCGAGACGAAGGAGGAGTCGCCCGAGGCCAAGCCCGACTCGGCCCCTTCCAGCGCGCCCGCGGAGGGCGAGAAGAAGGAAGGCGAGGGCAAGTGCGGTGAGGGCAAGTGCGGCGAGGGCAAGTGCGGCGGCGAGAAGGCCCCCGAGGGCGGCGGCGAGGCTCCTGAGGGTGGCGGCGGTGAGGCTCCCCAGAACTGATCAGCCGCGACTTTGAGCTCGTGGGCCGCCTCGCGGCTCCACGGGCTCCGCGCGACGCCGCGTCGGGCGGGCTTTGCATCGCGCAAGCCCGCCCGACGCGCTCTGGCGCTTCGGCGAGGGCGAGGGCGCCCGCCGTGGCGCTTCGAGGGGTGAGGCGATGGGAGATCGGTCTGCATCGGTGCAGGGCGTGGGGCTGGGCTTTCGGCTGGGGCTGGCCGAGGCGATGCTTGAGCACCAGACGCCAGGCTGGGACTTCATCGAGCTGTGCCCCGAGAACTACGTCGGGGTCGGCGGACGCCGCGCGCGGCTGCTCGACGCCGCTCGGGAGCGCTGGCCCGTGGTCTGCCACGGGCTCTGCGGAGATCTGGCGGGGCAGGCGCCGCTGGATCACGCGCTGCTCGGCGCCGTGCGCGAGCTGCTCGGGCGCGTCGGCGCGCGCTGGTACAGCGACCACCTGTGCATGACCCACATCGACGGGGCCGAGATCCACGAGCTTGTCGCGCTGCCCTTCAACGAGGCCGCCGCGCGCCGATGCGCCGCCCGCGTCGTCCAGGTCCGCGAGATCCTTGGCGTCCCGATGGCCATCGAGAACGTCTCGGCCTACGGCCAGATGCCCGGCGGCGAGATGGACGAGGTCAGCTTCGTGCGCGCCGTGGCCGAGGAGGCCGACTGCCAGATCCTGCTCGACGTCATCAACGTCTACGTCAACGCGATCAACTTCGGCTTCGACCCGCGCGCCTACATCGACGCGCTGCCGCTGGAGCGCGTCGTCCAGATCCACATGGCCGGGCATCTGCGCGAGGCCGAGGATCTTCTCCTGGATACCCACGCGATGCCCATCGTCGATCCGGTCTACGACCTCTTCGACTACACCCTCAAGCGGCTGCCCAGGGCGGTCCCGGCGCTCCTCGAGCGCGACGGCAACTTCCCGCCCCTGGCCGAGCTTGAGGGGGAGATGGCCCGCATGGCCCGGATCATGGAGGCCAGCGCCCATGACCGACCTTGAAGCGCAGCTGCGCCAGATGCTCCTGGCTCGCGAGCCCGTCGAGGTCGAGGGCCTCAGCGCGCGCGGCCAGCGCGTCTACCGCCGCCAGGTGCGCGGCAGCCTCATGAGCGGCACCCGTCTGGCCATCCCCATCTGCGATCGCCTCCTGGGCCGCGCGGTCATGGACACCTGGCTTGAGCGCTGGCTCGACGAGGCCCCGCCGACGACGCGCCTCTACTGGCAGCTGCCGCTGGAGTTCGCCCAGTGGTGCGTCGGCGCCCCCGATCACCCCCACCTCGCCATGCCCGAGCTGATCCACTGGGAGACCCTCGAGGTCGACATCCTCAACGCCCCGGATCCATCGCCCTGGCCTGGCCTCACCCGCGATCCAGCCCCCGACAAGCAGCCCGCGCTCGACCCCAGCGCCCGGCTCTGCGTCTACCGACACCCCGTCCACCGCCTCGACCTCGACGCCGCAGGCTGGCCCGAGGCGGCGCCCGATCCCGTCTTCTTGATGGCGTGGCGCCGCGACGAGCACCTGCGCTGGCGCACCCTCTCGGCCCAATGCGCCCAGCTCACGGCCCACCTCGTCGAGCACGACGCCGTGCTCGCCGTCGGCCTCGACTTCCTCCAGAGCCTCTATGGGGAGATCGACCGCGACGCGCTGGTCGGTGAGCTCGCCGCGCTGGTCGAGGGCGGCGCTCTGCTCGGCTTCCGTCAGGACCAGCGGGTCGAGCCGGGCGCCGCGCTCTGATCCTGATCGAGCCCGGCGCCGTGCTCTGCTCCTGAATCCTACGGAACCACGTTCCAACCACTCATCTTGGGCTTCCTGGTGGCCCAACGTGGAAGTGGCTTGAGCGTGGTTCCGCATCACTCGGAGGGGCGGGCGCTGGCCTGCCTGCGCCACTCGGCCGGCAGCCCGATGTTGAGGAAGACCGCGTAGCGGTGCTTGGGGTAGAGCGCCTCGATCTGCCGCTGGACGCGGGCGAGGGCCTCCTTGTCGGGCGGAAGCGTGGGCGTTGCGGCAGCGACAAGTTCAATGATCTTAAGGAGATAGGTGCGCTCCTGGGCGATCAGGTCCGGTCCCCCCGAGGCGCCCCGGCCCGGGTGGACGAAGCGCGGCGCCAGGGCGTCCATCTCATCGAGGCGCTGGAGCCACGCGTCGGTGCGCCCGATCTCCAGCCAGCTGTGGGTGCCGTTGGCCAGCAGGTCGCCGCCAAAGAGGTGGCCGTCGAAGGTCGCGATGACGTGGGCCTCGGAGCAACCCGCGCCGGTGACGTGAAGCTCGACGGGCAGGCCAGCGAGTTGGAGGGTCGTCGTCTGGTCGCCGAAGCTGTCGGGGCGTGGCAGCTCCAGGGGGTAGTCTGGCTTGTATCGCTCGTAGAAGGCCTTGACGCGCTTGTCGTGGACCTCGGGCATCAGGGCGATGATCTGGGCCGAGGTCAGCACCTTGATCCCGCGCGCTTGAAAGGCGGGCGTGCCGTTGAACTTGTCGGGGTTGGCGTGGAGCACGATGGCGGCGACGACCTTCTTGCCGGTGTGGGCCTCGGCGGCCTCGATCAGCTCCTCGGCGGCCGAGAGCAAGAACTGCGTGTCGATGACCACCACCCCCTCGGGGCCCTCGATCCAGTAGGAGACGGTCGAGAAGCCCCACGGGGACGAGGTGTAGCGCCCGATCCGCGCGTCGCCTTCGAAGACCTCGACGGAGCCCTTGAGGACAGGCGCGGCGGGCTCCGGGGCGGGCTCGGGCGCCGAGGCGCAGGCCGACAGCAGCGCGACGGTGAGCGTCGAGGTCATCAGAGTGGCGCGGTGGGATCTTCGGTGCATGGTGCGCTCCGGGTTTCAGGTTGGATGCATTGTAAGGGGCGGGGTCGAGCCTGGCTTGTCGGATCTGGGCAGGCCGTTTCATGATCTGGACAGATCAGGGCAGGCGGCCGACGACGATGTACTGGCGAGGGAGCGCCTCGGGGATGATGGCGGCCTTGAGGCCGGCGGCTTCGAGGTCGGCGACGACGCTCTCGGGGCTCAAGCGCATTTCGGCGGGCGGGCCGACGGGGCTGTCGAGCGCGTAATCGACGATGACGACCGCGCCGCCGGGCTTGAGGGCGCGGGTCAGGTGGGCGCCGTAGGTCGGGCGCTCGGGGATGTGGTGCCATGTGTTGACGATCAGGACGCGATCGACGGAGGCGGCGGGGAGTTGAGGGTCGTCGAAGGGGACGAGGCGCGCCGAGGCGCCCGAGATCGCGTCGCGAGCGATCCTGTTCTTGAGCCAGTCGACCATCGGGGCTTCGACGTCCAGGGCCTCGACGGCGCCGTCGGGGCCTGCGGCGGCCGCCAGGTGGGGCAGGAAGTAGCCCGTCCCGGCGCCGAGGTCCACGAGCGCCATGCCGGGCTCGATCGCCATGGCCTCGATGACCTCGGCGGGCCGCTGCCACTCGTCGCGCGCAGGGTCGTCCCACCGGGCGGACCAGCTCTCGGGGTCGTCGAACCGGTGGCCGAGCGGCCCGCCGTGGTGAGGCGCGTGGGAGTGCCCGCAGGCGATCGAGGTGGCGATCAGCGGCAGGAGCGCGCATGCGGTCCATCGGGCTGCAACTTTCTTGATCATGGGCGTGCGCCTGTTCATGGCGTGGGTGATAGAGCGCCATCCACCTTGGTGTGGGCGGCGCAGTGGATGAGGAGAAGCGGGCCGATCACCCAGGCCATCGCGACGGCGATGATGTCCTCCTGGACATGCTCACCTCCCGTCAAGCCAGGGATGTTGCACGGGAAACAGAGGTGTTTGGCACGACTCTCGACCCCTGCATCTTCGGGCGTGATCGCGGCGAGTCTCGCAGGGCGTCGATCAACCGAGCGCCAGGCGCTTGATGATCTCCTCGGGAGAGTTGGACAACAGCGCCAGCACCTGTGCCGTGGTCATTTCGGCGACCTGGGCTTTGAGTGCGGCCCGCTGCGCGTCGCTCAGGCGAGGAGCTTCCCCGTTGAGCTTCTCCAGGATCAAGTCCGCAAGTCCCTGCGCGCGCCCGTCTTCTTGACCCTCTGCGTGACCCGCTGCGCGGCCCTCGGCGCGACCCTCGGCGCGACCCTCGGCGAGCCCTTCGATGCGTGCCCGGTGACGGGCCGATGTCAGCATATTGTCCATGATGTCCACCAAATCCGTTGTCCAGCCGTCGAGGTGCCTGATGGGTGTCTTGACGGCCGTTCGAAACCAGGACTCCGCGAGGAACCAGAGCGCCTCGATCTCCTCTCCCTGGTGATGTTCCAGGCGCTCAAGAGCATAGCGCAAGGTCGATCCCCTTCCCAGCAGCAAGAGCGGCAAGAGGCGATCGTCAGGTGTGCTCAGATCTCTGACCAGACCGTTGAGCGCGATCACCGAGACATCCCAACCTCCAGGCATTCGCCAGATGGCGGGCTCATCAGGCCGTGGACTGAAGCTCAACTCGTCAAGCGCCGCTCGGAGCGGCGGCGAGATCGACGGCACCGGGATCCAGAGGCGCAACGCGCTCGCGTCATCTCGCCCCCCGTGGCGCTGGCGCCGAAGGGCCCTTGCCAGCGTCAGCGATTTCTCAATGCAGGCCCGCAGCTCGACGCCGTCGGGCTCCGTGCTGAAAGGCTCCCACACGGACGCGAGGCCCGCCATCCCCAGAAGATCGGGGAAGGCCGTCTTGCGGCCCCTTCCCTTGCGGCGAAAGAGCACGTCGGCCTGCAAGGGCGTGTAGAGCGACCCGAGGTGACCCGGCGGCGCGACCTGCGCGATCTCGGGCGTTGTCACCTCGCCGTGCGGCTCCAGCATCGCCCCAAGCATTGCCTTGGCGAAGCCGTCAAAGCGCTTGTAAAGCTCACCCGGAGTCCCAGGCTCCCCCTCAAGCGGCAGCGGCAGCTGCCCGGCCCCCCTTCTCCTCCCAGATCTCTGACCCGCCTCGCCTTGCCCGTTCGCCATTCTCTCTCACCTCGTCATGAAAGGCATAAACAGCCGTTCATCTGCCCAGGTGTTCAAGAGCATCCCTCGCCTTGGTGGCGCTTGCAAGGACAAAGTTGAGGGCGGGCAAGCGATCGTGGATGACCGCGCGCGCTCGCTCGGCGCCACCTCTCGTGAGGTTCAGTGGTGAGCCAGGGAGAGGGGGAGAGGTGTGGGTTTGAGGCCGTGGGGGTGGGGGGGGGGCTGGGTTGTCGTGAGGCGGTCAGGCGCGGCCTAATCGAGGGTGATGATGTCGAGGGCGCCGGAGAGCTTCTCGTTGGCGAGCGCGAGGCGCTCTGGGGCGCCGACGGCTGCGCGGGGTGCCGTGGAGAGAGCTTCGGCGACGAGGGGGACGGCGAGCCGGGCGATGTCGTCGGCGTTGACGGTCAGGAGGCCGTTGCGGAAGGCGGCGCGGGTCTCGTCGGAGAGGTTGAGGAGTCGGCGTCGGCGCGCGGCCTGGAGCTGCTGTGCGGGGGAGAGGATGCGGTCGGTGGCGCCGATGGCGCCGATGCGGGAGGCGTTGACGGTGTCGTCGTCGATGCCGAGGGCCTGGATGTGGTCGATGAGGCCAGCGTAGACGTCGAAGGTCTCGGTGAGGTTGGGGTCGCGGTAGGAGAGCAGGGGGAGGAGGCCGCTGGTGGAGTCGTAGAAGGCGAAGCCGCCGTAGGCGCCGCCCTGGACGCGGAGCCTGGTGTAGAGGATCTCGGAGCTGAGGATCTGGGAGAGCATCTCCAGGGCGGGCGCGGCCTCGTGGCGGATGTCGGGGACGGAGAGGACCTGTCCGACGTAGTTGACCTGTCCAGCGACGCCGATGCCGGCGTCGCGGGCGATGGTCGGCGCGGGGGTGGGCGCCGGGGTGATCGCGGCGCCCTCGGGGAGGGCGTTGACGAGCTGATCGAGGAGGGGGCGCAGGGTGTCGATGAGGTCGGGGTCGCCGGCGACGTTGATGGAGAGGCGGGCTCGGGTGAAGAGGCGGCGTTGGAGGCCGGCGAGCCGCTCTGCGAGGGCGTCGACGGGCTCTCGGGTGAGGGCCTTGAGGTGTCGGATCTGGGTGACGCCCTCCCATTGCTCGCGGCGCAGGAGGGTGTGGTCGAGGGAGGCGGCGGCGCGGGTGTAGGCGAAGATGTGGCCGCGGGGGATCAGGGCGCTGGCCGAGCGCGCTGCGGACTCCTTGAGGAGATCGCTGAGGCGCTTGTGGTCGGAGGTGTCGGGCGCGGTGAGGAGATCGCCGAGGATGTCGATCAGGGCGGAGGCGTTGTGTCGCAGGACCTTGCTGTCGACGCAGAGGGTTTCGAAGACGGAGCCGTCGCCGAGGTGACGGCCTGCGTTGGTGTGGCTGCCGAGGCCGCCGGTGCGCAGGGCGACGCGGCGGGCCATGGCCTCGTAGTCGAGGCCGGCGGCGCCCATGCCGAGGGTGGCCTTGCCGAGCGTCGGGAGCAGGAGGGCGTCGGCCTCATCGAGGTCGCGGACGTCGAAGGTCAGGCCGATGTAGCCGATGCCGTTGGAGAAGGCCTCGTGCTCGAAGATCGGGGTCTGGCCGCAGGCGCGCTCGACGGTGGGGATGGTGCGGACGGCGCGAGGGATCTGTGCGGGGTCGAGGCGGGGCAGGGTGGCCAGCGCCTCGGGGGTGTCGGGGGTCTCCTGCTCCAGGGTCAGGGCGTCGGTGTTGGCCTTGATGGCCGCGACCTCGTCGTCGGACATCTTGGCGCGCAGGGCGGTCATGCGGGCCTCGGCGGCGTCATCCCAGGCCTTGAAGAGGGTGTTGGAGGGGCGCGCGACGAGGGTGAGGCGGTGGGGGTTGTCGAGGAGTTTTTGCTGGATGAGGCGGTCGAAGACGCGGGGGTCCTGGGCATAGGCGGCGCGGACGCGCTCAATGGCGGAGCTGAAGGAGAGGCCGTCCTTGGGGTCGCCGCCGTAGTACCAGGGGGGGTTGGCGCGCATGAGGACCATGAGGGGGAAGGGCGGCGAGATCTCGCGGGTGTGGAAGGCAACTTGATGGAGGCTGGCCTCGATGAGCTCGGGGTCGAGGCCCTCATCGGCGGTCTTCTTGAGGGTGTCGAGGATGAGGGCCTCGATGGCGGGGGCGCTGTGGGTCTCGGCGCCGCGCAGGCCGAAGTGGACGACGCCCTGGCGCAGGTCGGTGTCGAAGGCCGAGGAGGGGTAGACGTCCTGGCCGAGGCCCGAGTCGATCAGGGCCTTGCGCAAGGGGCCGGCGGCCGAGCCGAAGAGGGCGTCGGTGGCGACCTCCATGAGCAAGGAGGCGTCCAGGTCCCTGGACTCGTCGACGAGCCAGGTCAGCAAGACGAAGGTCTTGGCCTCCAGGCTGTCCTCGGGCCCGACGGGGTACTCGATCTCCTGGGTGCGGGGCTCCTCCCAGGAGGGCTGGTTGGGGATGGCGGAGTCGACCTCGACGCGCTCGAAGGGCTCAAGGACGCCTTCGAGGAAGGCGAGGTTCTCGTCGAGGGTGACGTCGCCGTAGAGCAGGAAGCGGGCGTTGCTGGGGGAGTAGAAGCGTCGGTGGAACTCGACGAACTGGTCGTAGGTCAGGTCGGGGATGACGGCCGGGTCGCCGCCAGAGTCGACGCCGTAGGGCGTGTCGGGCGAGAGGTGCTGGGAGATGCAGCGGCCGACGATCTGCTGGGGATCGGAGTAGACCCCCTTCATCTCGTTGAACACGACCCCGGAGACGGTCAGCGGCTCCCCCTCGGCCTCGGCGACCTCGAGGTGGTGCCCCTCGCGCTGGAAGGTGCCGCGGGTGATCAGGGGGTCGAAGACGAGGTCGGCGTAGACGGCGGCGAGGTTGAAGTAATCGGCCTTGACGGCGGAGCAGACGGGGTAGACGGTCCGATCGGGCCAGGTCATGGCGTTGAGGAAGGTGTTCAGCGTGCGCTTGCCCAGCTCGTTGAAGGCGTCCTTGACGGGGAACTTGTGCGAGCCGGCCAGGACGCAATGCTCCAGGATGTGAGCGATGCCGGTGGAGTCGGAGGGCGGGGTGCGGAAGCCCACCGAGAAGAGGTTCTCCTCGTCGTTGCAATGGACGTGGAGGAGCTGGGCGCCGGTGCGGGCGTGAGTGGCCTCGTAGGCCAGCGCCTTGATGTCGGGGATCTCGGTGACGGCGTCGATGATGAAGCCGTGGAGGCTGTCGCCGGGGGCGTGGGCGGGAGCAGGGATGGTCGAACGAGACATGCGCTTGCTTCTCCTTTGTGGTTGCGGTGCGTATCTTTGCTCGAACGCGTCGACGGTTGCAATCATGCGGCGCTCCGACCTATTGATGGGATTGAACGGCAGGAGGCACCCGGAGTTTGACCGCCCCCCACGAAAACCCGCTCGGAGGCATGGCGCTCAGGCCGCAGCTGGAGGACTACGACGCCTTCGCCCGCCGAGTGCTCGACGCCTGCCTGACCTGGGGCCCCTGGATCGACGGCCAGCCTCGCCTGCACGCCGCGCCGCTGGTCATCTCGGGCGAGCTGCGCGACAGGCTCTATGACGTCGCCCGCCGCGTCGGGGCCCTCTACGACGAGCTGGCCGGGATCGTCTGGGGCGACCCGGCGCTGCTGGAGGGCTTCTTCGCCCTGACCCCCTGGCAGCGGCGGATGTGGCTGGCCTCGGGCGGCCACTGGCACGTCTTCGCGCGGCTGGACGCCTTCGTCTGCACCGACGGCCAGATCGTCGTCTGCGAGCTCAACGCCGATACGCCCAGCGGCCAGGACGACGCCATCGGCCTGAGCGCGCTGATCGCCGAGGGCGAGGGAGAGCTGATCGACCCCAACGCGGGCTACCTCGACAGGCTCTGGGAGGCGCTGGTGCGCACCTGCTCAGCCTGCACGGGCCGCAAGGAGGGGCCGAGGGCCGTGGCGGTAATCTACCCCACCGAGATGGTCGACGACCTCGGGCTGGTGCGGCTCTACGCCCGCGACATCGAGGCGCGCGGGATCCCCGTGGTCCTCGGGTCGCCCTACAACGTCGAGGCCGCGCCCGGCGGCGGCGTCCAGGTGCTCGGGCAGAGGGTCGATCTGATCCTGCGCCATTACAAGACCGACTGGTGGGGCGAGCGGCTGCCGATCTGGAAGGACGAGCCGCCCTACGACGACCCCGATCCGCTCGACGGCCCGCTCTCGGTGCTGCTCGACGCCGAGCAGGCCGGGCGAGCGTGCGTGGCCAACCCCTTCGGCGCGCTCATCCCCCAGAACAAGCTGGCCATGGCCTTCTTCTGGGAGCACCTGGGGCGCTTCTCGCCGCGCTCCCAGGCCACGATCCGGGCCCACATCCCCGAGACCTTGCGGGCCGAGCGCCTCGGCGCCGAGCGGCTTTGCGCCGAGCGGGCCGACTGGGTGCTCAAGTCCAACTACGGCTGCGAGGGCGACGAGGTCATCCTCGGCGCCCTGGTGGACGACGAGGCCTGGGGCGACTGCGTCGACATGCTCCAGCCCGGGACCTGGATCGCCCAGCGGCGCTTTGACGCCGCGCCGCTGGCGCCGGGCTGGCTGCCCAACCTGGGCGTCTACCTGATCGGCGGGGTGCCCTCGGGCCTCTTCGTCCGCCTGACCTCCGCCGACACGATCACCTGTGCAGACACCCTTGTGGCGCCCGTGCTCACCTCACCTCGCCCAGGCGAGGCGGCCGAGGCGTCCCGATGAGAGAGGTCCATGAGCAACGATAGAAAGTCTAATGACGACGGCACCTTGCTGATGTCCAGTGCGGGGCAGGGGGGCGAGCCTCCCGAGGCGCTTGAGCGTGCGGAGTGGTGGGAGGCGTCTTTGACGCGCCGACAGGTCGGCGCGCTGGCGCTCGGCGCTGCGACGGTGGTGGCGCTCGAAGGCTGCTGCGACGATGACCTCAGCGATCTTGAGGAGCACGACGCGCTGGAGCTTCAGCAGAAGGAGGGCTGGGACGTCGGCGACGAGGGCCAGACGCTGTCCTTCGAGGGCGATCAGCTGCGCGACAGCCTCGGCGGTGAGGGCTGGAAGGCGTACCTGGACCCGGTCAAGCTCCAGGACGTCACGCGCCCTGCGACGGCGGGCTGGCGCCCGCTGGAGCGCGCGGTGCTCTTCCAGGCGGTCAGCCAGGATTCGCTCAATAAGCAGCTTAGGCCGGTCTACACGCCGGCTATGGGCGAGGTCTATGCGAGAGGCAAGGCTCTGGTGTCGCTGGTGTCGAGCGTGAAGGACAAGGAGGCGACGCTCTTGCTGCTGGACTTGCCGGGGCCGCAGTCTGTGGCGCTGGCCGCGAGCATGGCCGAGAGCGTCGAGCCGGTCTTCTACTTCGACAACTGGCCGCACCCGCAGGGGGTGGTCAAGAGCCACGAGACGCTCGGGGCGGCGATCTACTACGCCGAGGAGCTCAAGCAGAAGGCCGCCGCCCGCCAGGGCCGCGCGATGCCCGTCGCGATGGTGCTCGACAGCCGCCGCCTGTCGCCCTACCAGGACGCCAGCGACGCCTTCGACAACCGCTACCTGGTCGACCTGCCCGACGCCACGGCGCTCAAGAAGCTGGGCATCGCGCGGGTCCTCTACATCACCGAGAAACCCGTCGAAGACGAGATGGACGACCTCAACGAGGCGCTCGTGGCGCTGAGCGAGAACCGGATCAAGGTCGCCTCGCTGAGCATGGACGCCTTCCAGAAGGACACCCAGGCCCCCGAGGAGGCCTCGGCCTCCACCGGAGGCTACTTCTACGGCGGCGGCTACAACCACCACCCGCACTTCTTCAGCTACTACCCCATGTTCCTCTTCTTCCCCTTCCCCGGCTCGCGCTGGTCGACCTCGCCTTCAGCGCCGCCGGCGTCCGCGGCGGCCCGGCCGACCTGGCAGCCCCGGACCCGCCCGACGGCCTTCTCGGGCATGACCCGCGGGGCCAGAGCCGGCGTGGGCCGCAGCAAGCCGGTGGGCTTCGGGCGCGTGTCGACCCGGACGGACGGCGCCGGGCGCCCGATGCGGGTGAGCCCCGCCAGCTCGACCCGGACAGGGTCAAGCCCCTCGCGCTCGGGCTCCTTCGGGCGCTCGCGGGGAGGCTTTGGCGGGTGAGGCGAGCATGTCGAGTCTGGTCATGTTGAGCCACGATCACACCTTCTGGCTCGCCCTCATGGTCGACGCGGCCGGCGCCCCGGCGCTGGCCGCCGCCGCCGAGCGGGAGCTGATCGAAGCGCTCCGCAAGCTCGACGGGCGCGGGACGCTGGGCGATGTCGTCCGCGCCACTGGCCTGCCCCGCGATCAGACCGAACAGGACCTGCGCGCGCTGCTCGGCCTCTACCGCAGCCACCTGGAGGTCGACGAGGGCGGCGAGCTGCTCTACCTCTTTGACCCCTCCTTCGAGCGCCGGATCCCGAAAGACCAGCTCAGCGACACGCTGCGGGCAATGGCCCGCTGGTCCTGGAAGGCCTTCGTCGTGCTCTTCAAGATCTCCGTCATGGGGATCCTGGTCTTCTATGTGATGGCCTTCTGCCTGCTCCTCATCGCCGCCTTTGTCGCCATGCTCTCGCTTGGAGAAGGCGTCGACGGCGACGGGATCGGCGATGGGATCGGGGAGGGCCTCTCTGGCGGCGCCTTCGACTCGATCTCCTTCTGGAACACGGGCGACATCGTCTATGTCCCCTACATGATAGGAGACTTCGGCGCCGCGGCGGCCTCCGCCCCGAGCCTGCGCGTCGGCCACAGCGCCTTCTCGGAGCCGCACGCCCTGGACCCGCGCTACGTCACCGACACGGTCAAGGCCAGGCGCAGCCGCAAGAACCGCTTCTACGAGGACGTCTTCGCCTTCGTCTTCGGCCCCACCGTCCCCGACCCGCCCAGCGTGGCCGACGAGCGCGACCTGCTGGCCTGGATCGAGTCCCACCGCGGCGTCATCACCCTGACGGAGCTGATCACCCGCACCGGCATGAGCGTCCAGGACGCCCAGCAGGAGATGACGCGCCTGCTGGTGCGCTTCGGCGGCGACGTCGAGGTCTCCCCCGAAGGCCAGCTCCTGTACACCTTCCAGGGCCTGCGCGTCACCGCCCAGCAGGAGGGCAAGCTGACCTGGACACCCCAGCCCGCCTCGCCGACCTGGCACCGATTCGAGCCAGACCCCCTGCTGACGGGCAACTCGGGCGGCAAGAACGCCCTCATCGGGGCCATGGTCGCCTTCACGATGGCCATGTCGCTCGTCGCGCCCTTCATCATGGCCGGGCTCGTCGGCCCCGGCGCCCTTGTGTTGCTCCCCCTGATCAGCCTCATCCCCCTGGCCCTGAGCCTGGGCTTCTTCCTCATCCCCGCAGGGCGCCACATCTTCGACGTCAGCCCTCGCCGGAGCGCCCGCCGCGCCCGCAACATCCGCCGAGCGCTCCTGCTCGTGATCTTCGAACACATCGCCCAATCCAGCCACGAGCCCCTGACCCGCGGCAAGATCCACACCCTGGCCCGCAGCGTGCTCAAGTCCCTCGAAGAGGCCAAGGTCGGCCAGATGAAGGGCGAGCGCCGCGTCATGGAGGGCCTGGCGGAGGTCACCCACGCCGCCCTCGACGCCGAACTCGACCGCGTGCTCGCCGAGTTCAACGCCGAACAGGACGTCGACGAGCACGGCAAGGTCTCCGTCCGCTTCCCCGAGCAGCTCGCCGAGCTGGCCGCCGCCGACCACGCCCGCGGCCTGACCGCCGCCCAGCCCGCTCCCCTGGCCGAGATCGTCTTCTCCACCGCCGACGAGGACGATGACCCCCTGCGCGACCAGATCGACGACCTCAGCGCGGACGACCTCAGCGAGCTCGACGCTCTCCTGGCGGACTCCCCCGCGCGCGAGACCCTCCCTGCCGAGTCCCAGGAGGCGCAGGTCGAGCAAGCCTCCAGCTCCTCCAGGAAGCGGCGCTGAACCCCGCGCCAGACCCCGAGGCCCCCGTCCTCGCGCGATCCAAGCCCCCCGCCCTCTCTCCTTGACAGCCAGAGGGCAATGCCTATATTGCGGCGCGAAGTGATGAAGGTTGAATGAATGACCATTCATTTAGCCCGCCGAAGAAACCCGATGCAGTGGAGAATGGGTCATGAGCGTTATCTTCGACAGGATCGAGAAGGGTCGCGAGCAGCTTCAACATCAAATCGAGGCGATCCAGGGCCGCCAGAAGGCGCTCCTTGAGCAGAGCGAGCGGGCGCTGACCGAAGGGCGCGAGAAGATCCGGGTGTTGGAGGCCAACGCGCTGGAGCAGGCGCTGGAGCTGCTGGTGCGGGCCAACGGCACGCTCGACGATCGCTCGGCGCTGCTCAAGCGCGGCGAGCGGGCGCTGGCCGAGCTGCTCGTGACCGTCCGCTCCGGGCAGGCCACGACCCTGCCCGTCGAGGGCTTCGACGAGCTGTCCATCAAGAACCTCAAGCCGCTGCTCGAAGGCCTCAAGGTCACCGACCTGAAGGCGATCCGCGCCTACGAGGTCGCCAACAAGAACCGCGTCACCCTCCTGCGCGAGATCGACACCCTGCTCGACGCCCTCCAGGCCAACTGATCCGCGCCCCTTCTGCCCTCCTGGCCCTCCGCGCTCCTTCTGCTCTCCTGGCCCTCCGCGCCCTTCTCACTCTCCTTCAGATCAAAGAGGAATGGGCAAGCCCGGCCTCTCCGCCTCCTCCCTTGCGTCGCTGCCCTATTTGCGTATCCCCGCCCATCGCGCGCACATTGTGCGTTGTGGCGCAATATTTGCGCAACAACATGCGTCGATGGCGATGAGCACGGCGTCCGTGGGTGGCATGCTCTCTGCTTGAAGGGTCGGCGGGCTCTGAGGTGTGTCGGGGCCGGGTGATGACAAAGAGGGGGAGCCGATGTCTGTTCTTACCAACGCCGATTATGAGAGCTGGGCCCACGGTTACGGGGTCATCGAGCACACGGGACGAACGCGCGAGCGCGTCGCGGCGCTGGCCAGCCGGGTCGAGCAGGCGACCGGCGACGGGGTCTCCTTCTGGTCCTTGATGATGGCCGCCGACAGGCTCGCCAGCGCCGCCATGTGGCTGACCGTCCACGACACCTACGCCCGGCGCGTCCGCCTCGACGGCCGCCCGTTGGGGCCGGACGACTTCAAGCCCACCCCCGAGGGGCACACCGGCAGCGCGCTCAACATCGTCCCGGCCTACGTCGGCGCGCTGACGGCCAACGTCATCAGCGGCCACACCCGCGCCTGGATCGCCGAGCAGGGCCACGCGGTGTCGGGCATCGACAGCGTCAACGTCCTGGTGGGCAACACCACCGAGGCCCACGCCGCCTACACGCTCTCGGACGAGGGCCTGACCCGCTTCGTGCGCGACTTCTACAGCTACGGCGTCGGACCCGGCGGCCGGCAGACCTCGCCGCGCGGCAGCCACGTCGGCCCCAACACCGCCGGCGGGCTGATCGAGGGCGGCTACCTGGGCTTCGCCGGCCTCCAGTACGTCCACATGCCGCTGGTCGGAGAGCGCCTCGTGGCCTTCCTGAGCGACGGCGCCTTCGAAGAGCAGCGCGGCCCCGACTGGGCGCCGCGGTGGTGGCGCCACGAGGACTGCGGCCTCGTCTCGCCCATCCTCGTCTGCAATGGCCGCCGGATCGACCAGCGCACCACCACCTCCCAGCAGGGCGGCACGGACTGGCTCAGCGACCACCTGCGCCTGAACCACTTCGACCCCATCGACTTCGACGGCCGCGATCCGGCCGCCTACACCTGGGCGATCCTGGAGATGGAGCGCCGCCTGTCCGAGATGCCTCACCACTACCCGGTCAAGCTGCCCTACGGCCTGGCCAACACCACCAAGGGCTTCGGCTTCCCCGGCGCCGACACCAACGCCGCCCACAACCTGCCGCTGGGCAAGAAGGTCGATCAGGCCATGATGGACCTCTTCAACGAAGGCGCCGCTCGCCTGCACGTCGCCCCCGACCTGCTGCGCGAGGCCGTCGCCCTCTACAAGGGCCACAAGAACCGACCCCGCGAGCGCGACAACGACCTCGTCCACCGCGACGTCGCCCTCAAGGCCCGCCCCCCCCTCGTCGAGCGCCCCCTCGGCTCTCTCGCCTCGCCCATGGCCGCCGTCGACGAGGTCTTCATCGAGACTTGCCTGGCCAACCCCCACCTGCGCCCCCGCGTCGGCAACCCCGACGAGATGCGCTCGAACTGCCTCGACCGCACCCTGGACACCCTCAAGCACCGCGTCACCGACCCCGAGCCCGGCATCGCCGAGGACATCCACGGCGCCGTGATCACGGCGCTGAACGAGGAGGCCGTCGTCTGCGCCGCGCTGGCCAACAAGGGCGGCATCAACCTCGTGCACACCTACGAGGCCTTCGGCGCCAAGATGCTCGGCGCGCTCCGGCAGGAGATCATCTTCGCCCAGCACTGCCGCCGCGCCGGGCGACCCCAGGGCTGGCTCTCGGTGCCCCTCCTGCTGACCTCCCACACCTACGAGAACGGCAAGAACGAGCAGTCCCACCAGGACCCCATCGCCTGCGAGGCGCTCATGGGCGAGGCCGGGCACATCTCGCGGGTCCTGTTCCCCTTCGACGCCAACACGGCCGCGGTGGCGCTGGAGGCCGTCTACAAGACCCAGGGCGAGATCTGGACGCTGGTCGTCCCCAAGCGCCCCGTCCCCGTCCTCTTCAACATGGAGGCCGCCCGCAAGCTCGTCGCCGAGGGGGCCGTGGCCCTCAAGTCCTCCGGGCACCCCGAGGTCATCCTGACCGCCATCGGCGCCTACCAGCTCCACCAGGTCCTCAAGGCCTCCGAGCGGCTCGACGCCCGCGGGGTCGCCCACGACGTCGTGGCCATGATCGAGCCGAGGCGCTTCAGCGAGGCCCGCTGCGCCGAGGAGGTCGCCTTCTTCGCCACCCCCGAGGCCCGCGAGCAGCTCTACCCCGCCCACGTCAAGCCCCGCCTCTTCGTCACGCACACCCGCTCGGGCCGCATCCAGGGGCTCCTGCAGGTCATGGACACCGGCCCCCAGACCCTCGCCCTGGGCTACCGCAACGAGGGCGGGACCTACGACACGGAGGGGATGCTCTTCATCAACCACCAGTCCTGGGCCCACGTCCTCGAAGGCGCCGCCCGCGTCATGGGCGTCGACAGAGCCTCGCTGCTGACCCCCGCCGAGCTGGCCGCCCTCGACGGCGGCGACCCCGGGATCATCCTGTCTGCCTCACGCTGATCACCCCGGCGGCGAGCCCCCTGCTGACCTCGCCGCCCCCCGCGACCTCGCCCGCCATTTTGTCAGCATTGTTGAATGATTACAGCGTGTTGCAGTTGGTGTGATCAGGGTCGCAGCGCGCGGGTCATCTGGATCAGGGCGCGGGCCAGGGCGTCGACGCGCTGGAGGATGTCGTCGTCGGCGAGCGCGCCGGCCTCGTCGAAGTGGTCTGCGGTGACGTAGACGAAGCGGGGGATGATGACGCAGCGGAAGTCGAGCATGAGGCTGTTGGCCAGCCCCATCAGGGACATGTAGCTGCTGCGGCCGCCAGCGGCGCAGATCAGGCCGACGATCTTGTCGGACCAGGCCTCGCCGGTCAGCTCGATGAGGTTCTTGGCGGCGGCGCTGGCGTCGTAGTTGTAGACGGGGGAGGCCAGGGCGAGGCCGTCGGCGGCCTGGATGCGGGCCTGGAGGGCGACGACGGCGGGGTCGGCCCAGCAGGCGTCGCCGCCGCACAGGGGCAGGGGGTGGTCGCGCAGGTCGACGAGGTCGATCTCGACGTCGCGCTCTTCGAGCTTGAGGGCGCTGGCCCGCAGAGCCAGGGCGCAGGCGCGGCTGTGGCTGTCGGGGGCGAGGCTGGTGCTGATGATCAGGATCTTCATGGTTCGATCCAGTTTTTTATTGTTGTTTCAAACGTTTAGAGCGTATTTTTTTGGCCCGTTGGCCTTTTGCGCCTGTTTTGTGCCCTTGTGGGCGCTTGGGGTTCCAAGGGTCGCGACCGCATCGCGCAGCGTTTCAGAGGCGAGGTGAGCGCATACCCACTCGTTCCGGTCCCATGGTCGACACCCTCGACCAGCCCGCAGCGAGGCCCTGTCCACCCGCCTTGATTGTTCCCGACGGGGTCACCGGCCAGTGATCCCGCCCACGGCTCCCGCGGCCCACCCCTGAGTCACACCCGTCATCGACCCTCGAAGCCCTGCTGTGACGGCCCTGAGCATGGAATCGGAACCAGCGGCCCCTCAAAGCTCACCACCAGAAGGCCCTCGCCGTCAAGATGGTCCGCGACGGTGACAAGACCGCCGCTGACCTCGCCCGCCTCTTCAAGGTCCACCCTTGCACCCTCTCCCGTCTGCTGCGCTGAGTCGATCCATCGTTGACTGGTCGTTGACAGCCTGTGGTTGCAGTCCTACCCTCCAGGTGCCCAGAAACGGGGACTGTATGATGAGGTGTGTAAGATAGCCCTGGGGTAAAATAGGGCGTCGAGCCCCTTCCCATGGAGATCGAGATGACTGACAAACGCAGAAAAGGTCGCACCTCCCCCAACGCCTTTAGCCCTGAGGTCGAACTG
>SXGS01318036.1_pt1 | contig 28953 bp, 22 predicted proteins | sample 3174681 | NCBI WGS metagenome assembly SXGS01 (sample SAMN11356861, study PRJNA531348) | freshwater metagenome | isolation source: freshwater sample F1-80 | place: China: Fuxian Lake, Yuxi | collected 2017-12-25 | reverse complement strand
ACGAACGCGGCGTGACACTCACCAAGACCGCCCTCCAAAAATACGCTCCTCACATCCAACGCTCCGACACCTTGCCCAAATGGAGCCTGACAATCCGCCCGCAATAACCGGTAGAACATTTCAGACCGGCTGCCTAAGACAGAGTTATGCGCCAGACGCGAAAACCTGTCAGACAATCAGTGAGATTTTTTCGACAAAGTGAAAACATCCACCGAGTCAAGATTCGACCCCAGGCGGTCCCCGCCCAAAACGTAGACCTTCGAGCCAACGGTCGCGGCAGTCGCACCGTGACGGGCGTCAGGGAGGTCGGGTAATTGGATCCAACGATCTGTTCGCGGGTCATAGGCTTCCACGCTGACGAGCGAGGGAGGCTGGCCTTGGGTTCCGCCCAAGACGACGAGTTGGCCGTTGATCACCGCCGCCGCCGGAGCAGTGCGCGGCGTCGACATCGGCGAACGAAGGGTCCAGACTTCGGCAGCGGGATCATAAACGTCAAGTCCTGCGGTCGGTCCCTGGCCGTTGTCGCCTCCCGCCACATAGAGTTTTTCACCGATCACGCCACCGGCACCTTTAGAGTGGGGACGCGGTGCCGGCTGGAGTTCCCGCCAAGCATTTTTTTCGGGATCGTAAACATGAAAGAGATGCCGGATGCCGTCGTACCCGTTGGTGCCGCTGAGCACATAAAATTTCCGCCCGATCACGCCGGCGACGGAATCGCCACTGAGGGTCAGGATTGGTGGGCCAACGTCCCACGAGTTGAGACTCGGATCGTAGATCAGCAACGTAATGGTTGGCAGCCCTTCGCTGTGTCGCCAGCCCCCGGCCAAGTAAATCTTGCCGTCGATGACACCGGCGGATGCGGCCGAGCGGCCGTTGTCCCCTTCATCCGTCTGGGGCAGCGGAGCCAAGGCTTTCCAGATGCCAGTTTCGGGTTGCAGCACCTCCAGAGTGTCCAAGTGCTTTTCCGGGGTCACTCCACCCACCAGGTACAGCTTCCCGTCCATTTCCACCGCCATCGAGTGGGTGCGGGGTTGAGCCAGGGGCGGTGCTTGGCTCCAAGAACCAGAAAGTCCGGGTGCGGTGAAAAAAGAGCCGTGGATGAACCACCAAGAAACGCCGCCGACCAAAATCACGAGGAATGCCGCCGTCAGAGTCTTTCGCCAGAAACGCCATTTCTTTCCTGGATCGGTGATTGGAACAATGACCGGCCGAAGACCCGGCAACGCAGCGGTCGGACTCTCGATTCCTTGTGCCAGTGCGCACAAAATGACCGCCACTTGTTGTGCCGAATCCGGACGATGCTCCGGCTCTTTGGACAACAAATGCACGATTAATTGGCACAGCGGCTTCGGAAGATCAGGATTCAATTCGTTCGGAGGTTTCGGCCATTCCACAACCGTCGGCAGCAACAGAGCAGTGGAATTGATCGCCTGAAAGGGAGTGAATCCTGTCCCTAACTCGTACAAGAGACAGCCGAGGCTGAACAGGTCGGCGCGCAGGTCAATGTGCTCGCCGCGCGCTTGTTCCGGGCTCATTTAAGCGGGAGTCCCCAGCACGTCGCCGACGCGCGTCAAGCGGGTGTCTTCATCGGCCTGACGCACCAGACCAAAGTCGAGGATTTTCACGCGCAACTCGGAAGGTTGATTGAGGTTCAAGGCCGCCGGGACTTGCTGACCCTGCCGGTTTCCAGCGTCGTCTTTCTCCAGAACAATGGTCGCCGGCTTGATGTCGCGATGGATCAAGCCTTGCGCATGGGCGGCGGCCAAGCCCTCGGCGATCTGCCATCCGATGGCGGCGCTCTCCTGAGGAGTCGGCCGCGGAGTCTTCCTCAGACGTTCGGCCAAGGTTTCCCCTTCGAGAAATTCCATGACAAAAAAGGGAGCACCCTCGTCGTCCCCGACTTGGTGAATGTGGACGATGTTCGGATGCTTGAGTGCGGCGACGGCCCGAGCTTCACGCAGGAATCGCTGACGCGCCGCCGAGCTGGCCGCGAGTTTTGGTGCCATAATCTTCAAGGCCACACGGCGTTTGAGCGCTTCGTCAACGGCCTCGAAGACCAGCCCCATTCCGCCGCTTCCCAACAGGCGGACCAAGCGATACTGGCCCAGCCGACAGTCCTTTCCAGCACTCAAAAATTCGCTGAACCGTCCGAAATCGTCGCACTGCTGGTCCGAGGACGCTGGCGTTGCGGCACTCGATTGCAGGAGTTGTTTCACCCGGTGAATCAAACCCTCAACGAGTTCTTCTTCCGCCGGGAGAAGTGGCGATTTTCTTTGCAGGCCTTGCCAGAGGGGATCTTCCGACTGAAGTCCCGGCAACAAGGCTCGGCAAGCATCGCAGACGGTCAGATGTGCTTCCAAAGCGCCGGCATCGAGGTCCGAGATCTCCCCGCTGACTAAGTTTTGCCATTCGCCAACGGACGGACACACCGGCTGCATGTTGTCACTTTCTGAACGCTCTACGGATCACACCAACAATTCTTGAAGCTCCTGACGCAGACGTCTCAGAACGCGGGAACTGGCCAAGTACACCGCATTCTCCGTCATGTCCAAACACGGGCCCACCTCCGCCGCAGACTTTCCGAGCACCACATGCTCCCAGCAGGCTTTCCAAATCTTCGGCTGGAATACTTCACGCATCAATTCCATGGCGCGGCCCACCAGGTACTGCCGATATTCGTTCTCAGCCATGACCGTGACGGTGTCGTCGTCTGGCAATTGGCTGTCGGGTGGCATCGCCATCAGCGGTCTGCGGCACCGGAACTCCCGCCACTTGTTGAGGAGCACGGTCCAGAGCCAACCGCGAAAACTTTGCGTCTCGTCGTACTCGAACTGCGGCAACTTCTGAACCAAGGTCACGAAGACTTCCTGGACCAGGTCCGCCGCATCGACCGGCACAGGACCCAGCCGCCGCGCCCAAAAGTAGAGCAACGGCGTATACAGCTCCACCAGCCGATCCCAGGCTTCTCGGTCTTCGATTCGCCGGACGCGCAGCAACAGACTGGCAGACGTGGAGTTCATTTCGGTTCACTCTTATGGCCGCTGGTATCCCGCCTCCAAGGCCTGTTTGGGAGACAGCCTTTCAAGCCCACCGAGCAATCTCCTGGCGAGCCTCTTGATCCAGACGGAGCAATTCCGACAAAGACGGCGAGGCATCGAAGTCATGTTGTTCGAGCACCGCTCGACAAGCACGCGGGATGTCACAGAAACGGAGGCTTCCCGCCAGGAATCTTTCGACAGCGACTTCGTTCGCCGCGTTGAGCACCGCTCCGCAGGTGCCGCCGCGCGACGCAACCTCAAATCCCAGCCGCAATGCGGGAAACGCATCGAGGTCCGGAGGCTCGAAGTGCAGATCGAACGACTTCGTCCAATCGAGTTTGCTGGCGATGGACTCACAGCGCTCGGGATACGTCAGAGCGTACTGGATTGGCAACCGCATGTCCGGAGGCGAAAGCTGAGCGATGACACTGCCATCCGTGAACTCAACGAACGAATGCACGATCGACTGCGGATGCACGACCACGTCGATCTGATCGTCGCGCAGGCCGAACAACCACTTGGCTTCGATCACTTCGAGAGCCTTGTTCATCATCGTCGCCGAGTCGATCGTGATCTTTGGCCCCATGTTCCAAGTCGGATGCGCGAGTGCCTCGGCCGGCGTGACGTCCCGAAGCCGCGCCAGCGTTCGGCCACGAAACGGACCGCCGCTCGACGTCAGCACGACTCGTTTGACCTCGTTTGATCGCCCGGCTTGCAACGCTTGAAAAATCGCGGAGTGCTCGGAATCGACCGGAACCAACGTGGCGTTCGTCCGTTTGGCCAACTCCATGACGAGCGGCCCAGCGACGACAAGCGTCTCTTTGTTCGCGATGGCCACCGCCTTACCGCATTCCAGCGCAATCCATGTCCCTCGCAGCCCGGCCGCTCCGACAATCGCGCTGACGACGACATCCACCTCCGGCGCAGAGCACAGCCGCTCGATGCCGCTCTCGCCAAAAAGGAGTTCCGTCTTCGTCGAAAATGCCCCACGATCGACACCATGTCTTAACGACTCGTCGGTAACGACCGCCCAGCGAGGATGATTTGACTGCGTCTGTTCGGCCAATTCCCGCCAGCGACGATGCGCTGTGATCCCCGAAAGCGACAGCCGCTCTGGCAGCGCGTCGAGCACTTGCAAGCAGTTGGTGCCAATCGATCCAGTCGATCCGAGAACAGCGACCCGTTTCATGCGGCGGAATCCGTCGAGGTTTGAGTGACTTCAAGGCTACCGGCTGGCAACCGGAAGATGAAGCCGACACCCGACGGTAGCATCCGCTCGATTTTGCCCGTCACCAACCTCGTCCCTCCTTCGGATTCGCGCTGGCCACTCAAGAATAGCGCCGTTGACAAAAAAAACTCGTCTGGCCTAAAAGCACATGTACGCTGGAAAGCAAAGCAACAATCGGTGTCGTTGCAGGCTGGACAACGATTTCACGCAGTCGGGTTAGGCGGTACTGAATTGATCATGCGCCATGGAACCCGTCGGCTTCGCACGGAGACAGAGGCGTTATGGATTCGATATCGCGCCGGGCTCTCTTGATGGCGTCGGCCGGAATTCTCTGGGGATGGCCGCGTCCGGATCGAAACGCACAAACAGGCGGTGAGGATTCTTTTCTCATTGAGCCCCCGGCAGCTCGCCAGGAGGCTCCGCAGTTCATCAGTGCGTTCATCGGCCATGCGGGAACGCTGGGCGTCGCTCACTGCCCCTCCATTTGCCAGCTTTCCGACGGGAGGTTAGCGACGGTTTGGTATGCGGGATCAAGAGAAGGAGCGAAGGATGTCTCCATTTGGTTGTCTCGTTCTGACAACCCGAAGAAACCCTCAGACACGAATATTGACTGGGAGCCCCCCCGTGCTCTGGTCGACCGTCAATCGGCTTCGGCTGAGCTGTCTCGTTACGTCAAGAAAGTCGGGAATCCAATCATCTTCACGGATCACCGGGACCGAACCTGGTTGATTTATGTGAGCATTGCGGTCGGCGGTTGGTCGGGAAGTTCGCTCAATGTGAAATGTTCGCTTAATGGCGGAGAAACTTGGAGCAATAGCGAGCGATTGATTCTCAGTCCTCTGGCAAATTTGAGCGAGTTGGTTCGTGCGAATCCCGTTCTGATGAAGTCTGGACGAATCGCGATCCCGATTTATCACGAGTCGATCGTGAAATTTTCTGAACTCCTTTGGCTGGACTGGAAGCAGGACAAAGTTGTTTGGGGAAAGACACGCATGACTGGCGGACCGTCGTTATTACAGCCCACGATCGTTCCGCTCGACGAGCGAAGGGCCGTGTCCTATCACCGAGATCATCAACGCCGCGGTACTCCATGGCAGGAAACGCTCGATGCCGGCAAAACCTGGAGTCCTATCGCGATGACCGGTCTGCCGAATTCAGATTCGAGCGTCGCCGGTCTTCGTCTTTCCAACGGGTCGGTCTTGTTGGCATTGAACGACAATTCGCAGAATCGTCACGATCTCACTCTGGTACTTTCGAAAGATGGCACGACCGATTGGCAGCGAATTATCGTCCTTGAGAATCAAACAGGAATGGAGTTCTGTTATCCATCAATGATCCGAGGTCGCGATGGCTTCATTCACTTGGTTTACACATGGAAGCGAGAGCGGATTCGCTACTTGGCGTTCAATGAGGCTTGGCTTCAAGAGCGGGAATTAGAGGCAAGGTCATGATCGCATGGTGCTATCCAATGATCTTCTGGGGATTGGTCGCAGGCCTGCTGGTCAAGCTCGCCCAATTGTGTGTCGCTGATAAAGGACCACGATGGTTGCCCCTGATCGGCGTCGCAGTGACGCTAATCCCCATCCAGGGAATGCCATTCGGACGATTTCTACATGGGATAACTTCCGGGTTCAGTATTCCATCGTTCGTCTTACTGATGGACGTTCTTTGGAAGGCTCACTCGGGACAGCCACTTCTTTCCAATTCCACTCGAATGACCATGTATGCGGCTGGAACCGTGTTTGGCATTTCGCTCTATCCAATGGCAATTGGGCTCGGACTATTTGATCCATACGCCTTAGGTTGGAGTTCTGGCGGGCTCAGCATATTACTAATACTCGTGACAAGTGTGTTTCTTTGGAAAAGCAGCGCCTTCGGATACATACTACTTCTTGCTGCAGCGGCTTGGCAGATTGGACTATTCGAGTCGATCAACATTTGGGATTACGTCGTTGATCCAGCCTATTTTCTGTCTTCCCTCGTTGTACTGATTGCGCACGCCGTTCGCGCGCAGTTCTCTGGCCATCGCCACCGAGCACTCGCTAAGAGAACAACGACAGCTGAGTCGCTGCTGCGGAATGCTGCCTAATTGACTCTTTGGTAGTAGGTGACGCGCTACGGTGTGGCGTATGTCAGTGCAGGAAACGCGATTCCTGTGCCATGACCTGTTTGATACCTTTTACGTCACCCAGCGACTTCTTCTCTTTCATGTCGTCCCATGCATATTTCCTTCCGGACAAGCTTTCGATAATCACGCCATCGATCCAGTAAGCTTTTGTGAAATAAGACGACAGTACTGTCCCCCTGCCCTCCGGGAGTCGAAACAGATTCGCCCCATTGGAGTAGTGCTCCGCAGGTGAACTGCAACCTAGTGCGTCCGCCATCAATGTGGGTACCACGTCTTGATGCAGAGACAGCCGAGATTCGACTGCGCCAACGGTTTGTCCCGGCGACTTGACCACCAGCGGGGTCTGTATTTGCCAGCGGGTGAAATTACTGCCGTGCCCCCAGTATCCGAGTCCATTCTCATTGAATTCCTCGGCATGATCACCGGTGACAATGATCCAAGTATTCTCAAATCGTCCTTGGCTCTTCAGCGTATCAAACACCAACTTCAGCAGTGCGTCGGAATAATACAGGCTGTTGTGATAGTCGTTCTTGTAGGGCGTGGAATCTGCGGTCTTTTTCAGTGCGTATCCGCCTTCAACCATGGGCAAAGGGGAAAACCGGGAATACGCCGGTGGATACAGGTATGGGGAATGGGAGGACGTTAGAAACAGGAAGTCAAATCGAGGCGACTGGCTGCTGTCAGTTGATGACATGCTTGCAATGTATTTATCGACGACTAACCGGTCACCCTTGCTATAGAAATAATCAACAGGTGCAACTCGAGAAAAGAACAGCGAACGCAAAGAAAAACGCTCTAGGTAGCTCGACGTGAAAACGCGAGACCGGTAGCCCTGATCGTGCAACGTCTCTGTAAATAGGCTCGGATTGCTTTTCGGAGTCCCCTTGAATCTGTCGTAGTAGCTTGAATGCAGTCCGAACAACAGGCTGAACAAACCGGGCACCGTGGTCGACCCCCCTGATAAGTGCTGATCGAAGCGTGTCGCAGTCGCGGCAAAATGACAGAGATTCGGCATGATGTCGGGGCGAAGACTGTCTGCTTGCCAGCTTTCGAGCACCAAAATCAGAATCGATGGCGGTGACTTCTGGCTCACGCAAACGAGGGGTTCAAGAGGGTACTGCACGCTGCCACTCTTGGTTCTATCGACATCCAACCTTTCCCCACTTGTCGCAGGGAATACTGTTGGCCACATCGCGCTGATTCGCGGCCCGTTTCTGTGGCTACTTACAGGATAGTAGAGCGGGAACAGTGAATCGATGCTGGTGATCTCTTCCCGGTCATAATGCTTGGCCCAGATGTGTATAACGGTGTTGGCCGCAATGGCGGGGATCAACATGATCAATAGCCCCGAAATCACAAAACGGAGCTTCTTTGGAGTGTAACTCGAAAGTCGATTCAGATAGATGACTAATGCACCCAAGCCCATGGCGACCAATCCGGCTGCGATTAGAAGAAATGTGGGGACGCCTACACCATTGGGATTCGTGACCATCATCTCCACCACCAGCCAGTTGACATGAAAGCCGTAAAGGCGGAACGTGGCGTAATCAATCACCAGATAATTCAGCCACATCCAAGCCACTAGAGGGGCGAGCCAGCGACTCATCGCACACCAGCGAGACGGAAACAGCAGTAAATTGACGATGAACAAACTACCGCCGAAGTAACCGGCTACGCTCAGCATATAGATTTTGGACAGTTGCGTACTCAAGCTCTGTGCTGACGCAGCGAACAGGCAGAGCAGAACTAAAGACGCCAGGATGATATAGAAAGTAAAATTCAGGTGAGAGCGAGCGCAATTCTTCATGACAAAAACTCCTCCATGAGTTTTTGGGCGTACAACTGGGCTGTAAGAAGGCAGAGCAGACGATGATTCCAGAACCTCGCTGGATGTGACTCCCTGAATCCCGCTCCTTTTGCTCATGAATCCAGCTCCTTTTGCCCAAATGTGAGCCGCGATGTTGGACCAAATCTCCGCCGGGAGTCAATCTCTGGTTGGATCTCATATCCGGCAACAGAGAGTGAGACGCACTTTGCGCAAACTTGCTGATGGGTTGGCGAGACGTCGAATGGCAAAGCCTGAGTGTCCACATCTATTCTGGAAAGTTCGCGAAATAGCCGTTAAGGTTTTCAATAGATAGAGTTTAAGTTCCGCTGCAAATGTCATTTTGGCGTTCTGGCGTTCTGGATCGAGATCATCTGCGAATTTCGTTTTTCGAGTGCGCGGACTTTAAAGACGATGCCACCGCCAAGTTGCAGCGTCGTGCGGTCAGTGAAAGTCATGTTCGACCCTCGGAATCGCAGCCAATTTTTGAACTTCGCCGGTCTGTTCGAGGGCGGCCTGGCTTTGGCAGCCGTGGGAGTAGGCAGGCTGCTCGAGATCAATCCGTTCGAAAATGTTTTGTGGAGCTGGCAGGCCGTCGGTTGGGGATTACTTGGCGCGGTGCCAACGTTCTTGGTCTTCTACCTGACGTATCGCTTCCCCATCGGTGAACTGCGAAAGATCCGCGATTTCCTCTCGCAAGAGTTGGCCCCATCACTGTCCATCCTGCGTTGGTACGACTTAATTCTGATGTCGCTCCTGGCGGGCGTAGCAGAGGAGTTGCTGTTTCGGGGCGTGTTGCAGCCGTGGATCGGCGAACTGTGGTGCAACGTCCTCTTCGGAGTGGTGCATTGGATCACGCCGTTGTATGCGTTGCTGGCATTCGTGATTGGCAGCTATCTCAGTTGGACCATGACTGTCACCGAGCCGCAGAATCTGCTGACGCCCATTGTGATTCACGCCGTCCATGACTATCTGGCATTTCTGATGATCGTGGCGATGCACCGCCGCACGAATGCGGTTCCCCCCGCATCGGAAAACGCCGATTGACGAATCGCGAGTTGGTTCCAGAATAAGCCGCATCCCGGATGTCGAAGGTCTCTTGACGGTCGTTGTTGGCATCCGGTATCCCACCCGCCCCGGTCACGGCCGCGCGAATGAATTGATCGTCGCACACGTCGGACCGAGCCTTGAGGAGTCAACATGTTGGATCAGTGGATGGTCAGAACCGGACAGTGGGAGAACTCCCGTCGCGAATACGCGCGGCAGCGGCAGATGGGTATTGGCGACCTCTTGCTGGAGAATCGCATCGTTTTTTTGGAAGGGGTCATCAACGACGGTGTCGCCAACCTGATTGTGATGAAGCTGCTTTTCCTGCAATCAGAAAGCCGAAACCAAGATATTCACTTGTATGTGAACTCGCCGGGGGGGTCGGTCACGGCGACGATGGCAATTTACGACACGATGCAGTTCATCGACTGCAAAGTCGCGACCTATTGTGTGGGGCTGGCCGCCAGTGGTGGAGCGATCGTGGTCGCTGGAGGCTCGAAGGGTAAACGCCACATCTTGCCTCACGCCAAAATGATGATTCATCAGCCGTACGGCGAGGTTGGGGGCCAAGTCTCGGACATCGAGATTCAAGCCAAGGACATAATTGACACTCGGGAGGTGCTCAATCAAATCCTCGCTTCCCATACCGGTCAGCCGATTGATGTGATCGCCCGCGACACCGCTCGTGATCGGTTCTTGACGGCGACCGAGTCGAAGTCCTACGGGCTGGTCGATGAAGTGCTCAGCAAAGCTCCACCGGAAAGCAAGCCGGCCATTGTGTAACCCGCCATGTGCTTTGGCTGGCCTCCGAACCGAGCCACAACAGCAATTTGAAAAACATCTCCGAAAGCGAGTCTTCCATGTCGGTGCTTGTTCCCTGGGTCGTCGAAAAGAGTGGCCGCGAAGAGCGGGTCATGGACATCTACAGCCGGCTGCTCAAAGACCGGATCGTGATTATGGGCAGCCAAGTCAACGACGATGTCGCCAACGCCATCGTCGCACAGCTTCTGTTTCTGCAATTCGAGGACAGCAAGGCCGACATCCATTTTTACATCAACTCGCCGGGCGGCTCGATCACGGCAGGGATGGCGATCTATGACACCATGCAATACATCAACTGCGACGTGGCCACTTACTGCATCGGCCAAGCCAGCAGCATGGGTGCCGTTCTGCTGACCGCCGGTTGTGCGGGCAAGCGATTCGCTCTGCCGAACGCGCGCATCATGATTCATCAGCCTCTGGCCGGAATGCAGGGCACAGCGACTGAACTCGAAATCCATGCCAAGGAAGTGATTCGCGTTAAACGGCGCATGAATGAAATCCTGATGAGACACACCGGCAAGACTCTTGATCAACTGCAAGATGATACGGACCGCGACAACTTTATGACCGCCGACGAGGCCAAGGACTACGGCCTCATCGACCATGTACTCGCGAAGTTGCCGGTGAAGACCGGCGAGACGACGTAGCCATTTGGGGAGTGCTGTGCTGACACTCTGCACTCCAAAGGAGCCATCACGGATGAGGCTCGCTTCTCGACTGTTGGCGTTCGCTGTTATCGCAACAACCGGCTGCGCGAGCCGAGGCAATGTTGATCTGCTCGAAGCCCGGTTGCGGGAACAGGAGGACCAACTCCGTTCCCTGCACGCGCAGGTCGACAGGACCAATTCCGAACTGACAGCGGCTCGCCGTCTGAACGAATCACTCAAGCAAAAAGTCGTGCAGCCGGCCAGTCACGAGGCGACGTTTGATCTCCGTGAACAGCACTTCCAAGTGACCGGCTTGAAGATCAATCCATTGTTGACTGGTGGCTTTGACCGCGACGGAAGGCCGGGGGACGACCAAATCACGCTGGTCTTCACTGCGATCGACCAGCGCAATCAGCCGGTTCAATTGCCCGGCCAGGTGGAGTGTGAGTTGCTCGATCCCTCGCGGCCTGCGGAGCAGCAACGGCTTGGTCTCTGGACATTTGACGCCGTGAAAACCAGATCCGCCTGGCGGAAGACGCTCGGTAGTTTCGGCTACCGTTTCGAATTGCCGTGGCAGTCGATGCCAACCACCCGTGACCTCGAACTTCGCGTCCGATTCCAGTCCCACCACGGTGACCGATTCGAAGCCTCAGCTCCAATCCGGATCGCGTTGTCGAAGCCCACTCTCGGCGCGGACCAACTGATGCCGTAACCTGAAGTGGGGTGAATGATGCGACGAATCCATTTTCTGTGTCTGATGTGCGCAATTGGCCTCGAGGTGAACGCCACGGTCGCCGACGACCTGCCGGCCGTTCGGCAACCGGCCGTCGCTCCCAAGTCGTCGCCTGACGCAATCGAGCAGTGGATTCACGATCTGAATGCTCCCGAGTTTTCGCGACGGGAAACGGCGACTCGAAACTTGATTGCTGCCGGTGCCGATGCTGCGGAATTGCTGGTGAAGGCGGTGCCGACGAGCAGTCTTGAAACGACCTGCCGCATCACCACGATCTTGCGAGCTTGGTACACGTCGGGCAAGGACGAACTCATCGAGCCAGCCGAAGTGGCGTTCGAGCAACTTGTCGAATCCAAGAATCGACACATGGCCAGCCGAGCGGTTTCGGTACTGGATCAATACGCGACCACTATTCGGCAAGATCGAGCAATTGCTCAGATCAAACAACTTGGCGGAACTATCGAAGTCTCAACCGTGATGGGACGCCTGCGAGTCGCCGGTCCCGACGAAACACGGTCCTATTTGGTGATCCTGGGGCGAAGTTGGCGCGGTGGCGATGAGGGTCTCAAATTTCTGCGGCGTGTCAGCGGCCTCACCCAACTGTACCTGCTCCAGGATCAAGCCACTGGAAAGATCGTTACCCCCGGCGTCACTCAAGATTCGATTGACGATCTGCGCCGCACGTTGCCGGCTCTTGCTGTGGACTATCGCGGACCGGCGTTTCTCGGCGTGAAGACGCTGCCCAACGTTCCCATCTGCCACATCCACGAGGTACCGGATGACACGCCCGCTCACCGAGCGAAGCTCATGGCGGGAGACATCGTCATCGGATTCGACGACAAGCCGGTCAACTCATTCCCGGATTTGGTGAAGCTCATCGGCACGAAACAGCCAGGAGACGTTATCAAACTCGAAGTGTTGCGCGGTGCCGACAATGACGAAATGATCTTTCTGGGCCAGCTCAAGGGGCAGCCCGAATCTGCTGCCTCGAAAGAGTACCTTGAGAAGCTCCGCGAGCGGATCGGCATGAAGATCGATGTGACGCTCGGCGAGTGGGGTGCAAAACCGAAACCGTAATTCAACGGGCATGCTGAAACCTGAGCCAATTGACGATCCCGATTCCAGGTGATTAGTCTGGCGTTCGGAATTTGCAGCGAATTGATCCGAAAAGTAGGGACATTCGGCTCGTTCGTAAGCCGAGATTTGCCCGATTCAGTGACTGACCTAGCCCGTTGAGAAACTTTTCATGTCCGTGTCTTCTCCGCCAGTGAGTTCATCGCCGGACGCCCTATCAAAACTGCGAATCTCCCGTTCCGCACCGCCACCGCGACGCTCGTGGCCGAAATGGCTGTTTGGAATTGTCGTTTTGTTGGCAATCGGTCTGGGCGGATTTGCGTTGGCGTCCAAGAATGGATGGGGTTCCGTCGGCAAAAACTGGCTGACCGTTCCGGAGATGATCCAGTCTCGACCGGAGGTGCGCCTCGGTTCGGTGACCGTGGAAACCGGACGATCCGCCGAGGCGCTGGTAGTTGCGACCGGCTACTTGGAATCTCGTCGTCAAGCAAGAATTGGTGCTCGCGCTCCCGGTCGGATCGAATTGGTGAATGTCGAAGAAGGGAGTCGCGTCGAGACAGGTCAGGTGCTCGCGGTGCTCGAACACGCGGACTTGGAAGCCTCGCTCGCGGCCGTCACGGCATCCTTGTTGCGAGCAAAAACTTCGGCGGCAGAACAAGAAATCATGATCGCTCAGAGTCTGCGTGACCTGGAACGTGCGGAACGGCAATGGAAATCCAAGACGATCTCCGATTCCGAGTATGACGAGAAGAAATTCAAGCACGACGGGAACGTCGCACGCCGCGCTTCGCAGGCTGCCGAAATTGCTCTGGCCGAAGCGCGCGTCCGCGAAGCGGAACAGATGAAGGAGAACATGTTCATCAAGGCTCCGTTCAACGGCACCGTAATCTCCAAAGATGCCGAGGTCGGCGAATCGATTCTGCCCGGAGGAATGGGGGAGGCGTCGGGACGGGGCTCGGCGGTGACGGTCGCCGATCTGGAACACTTGGAAGTCGAATGCGACGTGAAGGAAGACTACATCAGCCGAGTGACCCCCGGTCAAACCGCCGAGGTCGCCGTCGATGCGGTTCCGAAATTCCGCTATCAGGGCCGAGTCCGCAAGATCATCCCGATGGGCGATCGCGCTCGGGCCACGATCAAAGTGAAGGTCGAAATCACCAACGTCGATTCCCGGCTGTTCCCGAACATGAGCGCCACGGTCTACTTTCTTCCCGCCGAGACGACTGAGACGCCGGAGGCCACAACTCGCCGAGTCTTCTGCGACACCGACGCCATTCGCGCCGATGATGCGAGCCGCTTTGTGTGGATCGCTGACGATCAAGACCGAATTCGTCGGCAAGATGTGACCACCGGCAGCGAACGTGACAAACGCACTGAGATCACCATCGGACTCTCCGGAGGCGAACGAGTCGTCGTCGCGCCGCCCGGATTGGAATCAGGCCAGCTCGTGAAAATCACGCGCTGAAGCCCCCCTGCCCTGCCACAGAACTGAGGAGCCACACTTTGTCTGAACCGCACCCGCAAAACGGCGAGCCGATCGTCGCCGTGCATGATGTCTGCAAAGAATTTCATCGCGATGCCATCACGATTCCGGTCCTGTCGGGCATCAATCTGCAACTCAAACACGGCGACTACTTGGCGCTCATGGGACCGTCGGGTTCCGGCAAGTCGACGCTGTTGAATCTCGTCGCGGGATTGGATCGCCCGACATCGGGCACCGTCACGGTCTGCGGCCAAAGCCTGGAGAAGACTTCGGAAAGCGCGCTCGCACGGTGGCGATCGCGGCACATTGGCTTCATCTTCCAGCTCTACAACCTCATCCCCGTGCTGACGGCGTTTGAGAATGTCGAACTGCCGCTGACACTGACGTCCCTCTCGCGGCGCGAGCGGCGCGAGCACGTCGAAGCGGCCCTGCAAGTCGTCGGACTGGCCGATCGCGCGCACCACTACCCGCGGCAGTTGTCGGGCGGTCAAGAACAACGAGTCGCGATCGCTCGCGCCATCTCCACCGACCCGACCTTGCTGGTGGCCGACGAACCGACCGGCGATCTCGACGCCAAGTCCGCCGGAGAAATCCTGGACCTCATGGAACGGCTGAATCGCGAGTTTCACAAGACGATCATCATGGTCACTCACGACCCCGACGCAGCGGCTCGCGCCAAGCAAACGCTGCATCTGCAAAAAGGCGTGCTGGTCGAGCAGACGCATGCGGGGCAGGAGTAAACCATGCACATCCTCTTTTACATCTGGCGAAACCTGAAACGGAACAAGCTGCGTTCAATGCTGACGATTCTGTCGTTCGGCTTCAGCCTCGCATTGATGACGGTGCTGCACGGCTACACGGCGATGCAAACTGTGTGGCAGAAGGACGCCGAAAAATCGCATCGTCTTGTCGTTTTGAGCACCCAAGGCTTTTCGGGAAAAGTGCCGATCGCGCATGTGGATCGTATTGCCGGCACGGAAGCCATCGTGGCCGCGACGCCGTATGCTTGGTTCGGAGGCAATTACAAAGAGGAACAGGCGCAGTTCGCGCAATTCGGTGTCGATCCCAAGACCGTCTTCAGCGTATACGACGAGTTCAAGATTGCTCCCCAACAATTGGAGGAGTGGCGCAAGACTCGCAACGGCTGCGTCATCGATCGCCGGTTGGCCGAGCGGTACGGATGGAAAATTGGCGAACGGATTCCGTTGCAGGGCACGTTCTATCCAATCGTCTTAGACCTTGTGCTCGTCGGCACCTGGGATTGTCCTTCAGACACCGGGTCGTTGTGGTTCCATTGGCATTATCTGGACGAGGGCTTGCGGGCGAAGAATTTTCCGGGATCAGGTAATGCGGGGACGATCTTTCTTCGCGTGTCGAGCAGTGATGCGCTGGCACGAGTCGCGCAATCCATCGATGACCGGTTCGCCAGTTCCGAGAATCCAACACTCACGCAGACGGAACGCGCTTTCTTTCAGATGTTCGTGGACATGGCCGGCAACGTGCAGAATTTTATCTTTTGGATTGGGGTCGCGGTGGTGGTCTCGTTGACGCTCGTGGCTGCCAGCGCGATGGCCATGTCGATGCGCGAGCGCACGACCGAGATTGCGCTGCTCAAAGCGATCGGTTTTTCGCGCCGTCGAGTCTTGGTTACGGTCCTGGGTGAAGCGACTTCGCTGACCCTGCTGGGAGGGCTGCTGGGCATCTTCATCGGCTGCTCGTTCCTGGAACTGCTGCACAAAGTCATGGCGCAAATGTTTCCGTTTTCGGTGGCCGAGTTTTTTGGACCGTGGCTGGTGTATTTGCTAGCAACCGCCGCCGGGATCGGCCTGATCAGCGGCATCGTCCCGGCTATTCGCGCGGCACAATTGTCCGTGATCGACGGGCTGCGGCGCGTTGTGTGATCGTCGCTCCATTCCATTGCGTCCCTTTAACCCTTTTCGTCTCGTTGAAAGTACAAAAGGGACCAAAGGGAATTTGCAAACATCATCCTGCAAAGTGAGACTCTCCGATGATTCCCGCCAAATACAACGTCCGCAACTTGCGAGTTCGCTGGGTCACGACGCTCATGACCGTTGGTGGGACAGGGCTGGTCGTCTTTGCCAGCGTGCTCACCTTTGGAATGACCGACGGACTGAGGCACGCGATGACGATTGGTGGCGATCCGCTGGACCTGATCGTGTTGCGAAAAGGGACGACCGAAGAGACCTCCAGCAACATCGATCAAAAGGTCGCCAAGGAGATCGCCAACTTGGAAGGCATCGCGACGGACAGCACGGGGCAACCGATGTGTTCCTCCGAGTTCGTCACGATCCTGACGAAACCCCGCCGCAACAACGGCGGCACCGTCAACTTGATTGTGCGCGGACTGCAAGACGGAGGACGAGCCTTGCGTCCCGGCTTCAAGATCGTGCGCGGCCGTGACCTCCGGCCTGGCGTCAACGAAATCATCACCAGCCAACGCATGGCAGAGCGTTTTCAGAATCTGGCCATTGGCGAGAAACTCGAAATCAACAAGGTGTTCTTTGAGGTCGTGGGGTATTTCGAAGCAGGCGAAAGCTCCGCGGAATCCGAAGTTTGGACTGACTTGCGCGACCTGACCGGCGCGCGCCGCACTCCAGAAGCGCTGTCGATCGTGAACCTGCGCTGCCGCGACACCGGTGCCAAGACCGCACTCATGAAGCGCCTCGAAGACGACGAACAATTCAAGCTGGCGGCACTGGACGAGCCGGCCTACTTCCAGCGGCAGATCGAGATGGCAGGTGGCATCGAATATGTCGGCTACATGATCGCCGGATTCCTGGCGATCGGAGCGATGTTTGCCGCCGCAAACACGATGTACGCCGCCGTCGCCGGACGCAGCCGCGAAATCGGAGCGCTTCGCGCGATTGGCTTCAGCCGTCGCAGTATCTTGCTCTCGTTTCTCTTCGAGTCGGTTCTGCTGTGTCTGCTCGGCGGAGTTTTGGGCTGCTTGGCGACATTGCCGCTTCACGGCCTCTCGACCGGAACTGCCAATTGGGCGACGTTTAGCGAAATCACATTTGATTTCCGGTTTGGTCCCGTCGTCCTGCTGCAAGGCGTTGCCATGGCGCTGATCATGGGTCTGCTGGGCGGCCTGTTTCCGGCAATTCGCGCAGTTCGCATGCCGATCATCAGTGCTCTGCGAGAAAACTAACCAGACGACGATTGCCCGTCATTCGTTGATCGGTTGCCACAACAAGTCGATCAACTCCGACGCTGTTCGTCCTGGAATCGGCGACGAACAGATGGCACTGCTCACTGCAATTCGACTCGCGCCGGCGGAGCGTACGGCGGTGATGTTCGCTGGCGCAATGCCGCCGATCGCGAACCAGGGAAGCTTGATCTCAGCAGCAACTTGCCGGACGAAGTCGAGGCCGGCGAGCTGATCAAACGACTTTGTGCTGGTGGTGAAGCAGGGACCGACGCCGAGATAATCGGCACCGTCCAGCACGGCTTGCCGAGCTTGCTCGATGGTGTGCGTCGAGACTCCGACCAGGCGATGCGGGCCAACGATGCGGCGAGCTTCGCGGACAGAGAGTTCGTCTTGGCCGACATGGACTCCGTCAGCCTCGGCCAGCACGGCGAGATCGGGGCGGTCATTCATGATGAAAAACGCATCCGCCTCGCGTGTCCAAACACGTACGCGACGAGCGGCTTCAAGCAGTTGGCGGTCGGACAATTCTTTCTCGCGAAGTTGCACGATCCGCACGCCGGCTTCGAGAGCTTGTCGAATCGCCGGGCCGCTGCCGTGATGGCACAACGCTTCGGTGACGAGCAAATACAAGTCGCAGCCGGTCAATCGCTCGCGAGCGACCAGTGTTGTGGTCAGTCCCTTCTCGATCGTGTACAGCCGGTAGCGGAGCTGTTCGAGGTGTGCCGGCAGCCGTGGATCGGCGAGCCGTGGCCGAGACTGCGGCGAGTTGGTGGACTCCTCGCCGGACGAGCCAGCGACCGAGTGACCCAGCAGCAATTTGGAAAACTCTCCGAGCGTGCGGAGCGCTTCTTCGACTCGGCGGCAGTTGGCGACGACGACGTCGCTGGGCAGCAGCCGAGTCTGCTCGCGCTGCGTTTTGATGCTCGTGCCCACGTCACCCTGCGTGTCGCGCGCGGCGACCAGTCCCAATCGGTCGAGATCCGACAGCCGCTCGGTCAATTCGTGCCGCAGTTCTTTGAGCAGCCGCGACAGGTGTGAGTCGTCGAGCGAGAAACGCACGAAGTCTTCGACAACTCGCAGTCCTTCGCGAGCACGATTCGCCGCCGCGTCGAGCGTTCGCAGAGTGTCGGTCAAATCCGATTCCGTCGGCTCCGCCCAATGCAGGTCGAACTCCGGGACGATCGGCTCCACGAGGATGCCGGCTTGTTGTTTCAGTCGGTCTTGAAGTCCGGGAACATTGAGTCCGAAGCGGTTGAAGAACTCGGCGACGGTCGCATCGACGACCGCCAGCGCGGTCAGCAAGTGCTCGGTCCCCGCGCTGTCGTCGAGACCGAATTGCATCGCCAGTTCGCGAGCCTCGCGAACAACGTCCGTCAATTGCGGGCTGAGCGGAATCGGCACTGGCGGCGGTTCGAGCAAATCGTCAATCGTCGGCATGCATGAGAAGCCGATTCCAATCGCCTCGGCGTTGATCCCAAACTGACCGAGCAATTCGCTGGCTCGTGTTTCATCGATCGACAAGGCCCACAACAGGTGCAGCGGTTCGGCCGTGCTCGCGCCGGTGGCCCAAGCGAATCGGCCGGCACCGTCGAGTGCTCGCATCGCTCCAGGGGTTAGGCCAGCGTCGGACATGATGGGTTCATGACGTTTTGGAAAACGGTATCACGGCTTTCGGCCATCGGCTCACGGCTTTCGGCCCGGCGCATGAAAACGCCCCATCGCGCTGGAAATCCGAACGCGATGGGGCGGATGATTAACACAAGTCTTGACTAGTTGTCGCCTCCGCCGAGAGAAAACAACGGGCCAGCTCCCCCTTCGCCCATGCCACCTTTGAGTTGTTCGCGAGGCACGGCGACGGCACCCGGAGTCGGTTCGTCGAGCTTGATTTCGCCGGTCAACTTGCGGCTCAGGCCAATTTTGCGATCTTCGGTGTCCACTCGTAGGACGCGGACTTCCAACTCGTCGCCGACTTTGACCAACTCTTCCGGATTTTCGACTTTCGCGTCCGCCAGTTCGGAGATGTGCAGCAGCCCTTCGAGTTCCGGAGCCAGCTCAATGAAGACTCCGAAGTTGGTGATTTTCGTGACCTTGCCTTTGACCACTTCGCCCGGTTGGAACTTGGACGGAATGTCGGTCGCCCACGGATCGCTGGCGAGCTGCTTGAGTCCCAGCGCGATGCGCTTCCGTTCTTGATCGACTGTCAAAACTTGGCACTCCAGCTCTTGCCCCTTCTTGAGCATTTCGCTGGCGTGTGAAATCTTGCGAGTCCAACTCATGTCGCTGACGTGCAGCAGAGCATCGACACCCTCTTCGAGTTCGATGAACGCGCCGTAGTTCGTGAGATTGCGGACCACTCCTTTGACATTCGCTCCGGCCGGGTACTTGGCGGCGACGTCATCCCACGGATTGGGCAGCGTCTGTTTCATGCCCAGTGAGATTTCCTGCTTCTCTTTGTTGATGCCTAGCACGACCACATCGACTTTGTCGCCGATTTGGACGATTTCGGTCGGGTGATTGATGCGCTTGGTCCATGACATCTCACTGATGTGAACCAATCCTTCGATGCCGTCTTCGAGCTTCACGAACGCGCCGTAGCTCATGACGTTGACGACTTCGCCGTTGATCTTCGCTCCGACCGGGTACTTGTCCCCGACGGCGTCCCACGGGCTGGGGAAGCGCTGCTTGAGGCCCAGCGCGATCTTTTCTTTCTCGCGATCAACGTGCAACACCATGACTTCGATCTCTTGATCGATTTTGACCACTTCGGTTGGATGCCCGATGCGGCCCCAGCTCATGTCGGTGATGTGCAACAGGCCGTCGATGCCACCCAGATCGACGAACGCACCGAAGTCGGCGATGTTCTTGACGATGCCCTTGCGGACCTCACCATCCTTGAGATCGGTGAGCAGCTTTTGCTTGAGTTCTGTGCGACGGTCTTCGATCAGTTTACGGCGCGACACAACGATGTTCCGCCGAGCTTCGTCGATCTTCAGGATCACGCACTCGATGTCGCGGCCGATGTAGGTGCCGATGTCTTGCGGCCGGCGGATATCGACTTGGCTGGCCGGCAGGAACACGTTGACGCCGATGTTGACCAGCAATCCACCCTTGATCTTGCGAAGGACCGCCCCTTTGACGACGTCCCCTTCGGCGTGATTCTTGATGACCCGTTCCCATTCGCGAACGCGGTCGGCCTTGCGCTTCGAAAGCATGATCAGGCCGAAGTCGTCCTCGACCTCTTCTAGAAGCACGCTGATCTTGTCACCGGGCTGCGGCTTCGGGTCGTCTCGCTCCCATTCGTCGAGCGTCACAACACCTTCACTCTTGTAGCCGATATCGACCAGCACTTCGTCGCCATCTACGCGGATGACGGTTCCTTCGATGATCTGATTGACATCGAAGGCATGTCCGACCGAACCGTAAATTCGCTCCAGTTCGTCGGGAACTGCGAACTCCGATTCTTCAAGGCTAGAAATGTCAAACGCCGAGTCCAGCTCGGCGTCGTCCACGTTGAATTCACGAATCAAAAAGCGATCAACCATTGTCTGCTGCTACCAATCCTGTCGTTTGAGCGACCGGCGGCCGATGCCGACTCAGCCAGCTCCACCACAGTTCGTTCGAGGAGTCGCGTCGCCGTCCAATTCGCACATCGCGATTGGAACCTCCGGCAATCACAAGGGGTGGAACTATAGCAACCCACCGTTGTTACCAGCCAGCGAATCAGCTGGGTTTCTTGGGGGTGGAAAAGTTGTCCGTGTGGAATGGCACTGCCGAACTCTTGGGACATGATATCGGCGCGCAGCGGTGGGACGCACGCGCGAGGGGCGTAATGTCTGCGGGTCATCGGCGTTGAGTTCCGAGGCCGGTGAGACCAAATGGTCTTGGTGGTGAGGTCTTCGTGGCCTATGGTTCGCCCTCGGTGAGACCTTTCTTGGTGGTGGGCGTGGATGCTGGACCAAGGAAGGTCTCATGTCTTTTCGCTCATCGCGTGGGAAATCCGGAAGAGCATTTGAGCGTGTCCGTCGTTCTTTGCTTCAGGCGGCCGATTTGCCGTTCTCCGACGTGTTCACGGCGGAGCGTCTGGCGGACGTCTTCGAGGCGAGGGATTGGACGTCTCCGGTGACGACCCCGATGTGATCTACACACCGGCGGTAACGTTGTGGGCGCACTTGTCGCAGATGCTGTTCGCGGGTGAGCAGCGTTCCTGTTCGGCGGCGGTGGCGCGCGTGGCGGCGGTCGAGGCGTTCTCCGGACGAGTCGTCAGCGACACCAACACCGGCGCGTATTGCCGCGCACGGTGTCGGATTTCGGAAGCGGTGCCACGGCGGTTCGCGCTGGACATCACTGGCGACTGCGAGGAGCGGCTGCCCGACGAGTGGTGTTGGCGGGGACACCGCACGTTCCTGGTGGACGGCTCGACGTTTTCGCCGCCCGACACGCCGGAGAACCAAGCGGAATATCCGCAGGCCAAAACGCAAGCCGCCGGTTTGGGGTTCCCAATTCTGCGCTGCGTGGCCTTGTTGTCGCTGGCCACGGCGATGGTCAGCGGCTTCGCGCTGGGACGTTACTCCGGCAAAGAGACGGGAGAGACCGCGCTGTTGCGACAACTCTTCGGGCTGCTGAAACCCAACGACGTGATCGTCGCAGATCGCGACTACGGCGGCTGGTTCACGATCGCGCTGCTACAAGAACAGGGAGTCGAGGTCGTCAGGCTTGGCGGGCGGATCGTGTTGGCGCTGCCGTTGGCATAGCCGTATTGCACCTTGGGAGTGCTGCCCGTGTTCACTGCGCCGCTGTGAGACTGGTATTCGGCGATGAGTTGGCCGAAGTCGTTGTACGCAAACTGCACTTCATTCACGAGACTGCCGCTGCCGACCGTGGCGTAGTCGTAGCTGCTCAGCTTGAAACGCATCCCGCGAACTTCGTAGCGGGTCGCCAGCCGCCGCACCGCGCCATCCACACCGCTCCCCAACGTCGTGATCCGGTCCTGAGTCGCTCGGCCCACCTTGTCGAAGTCGAAGTTGTGGACCATGCCGTTCTGGTCGGTCAGCGACGTGACTTGCCGCTGCCGGTTGTACATGAACGCCACTCGGTCGGAGCTACCCACCGAGTCGGGATACGTCTCGTACCGCTTGAGCGTGCTGGTGGCGATGTCCGAGTCATCCAGCGTCGTACGAACGAAAACACCAACGGTCTTCTTCGACAAGCACTTCCCAAAGGCATCGACTTCCGCACCGTCACCCCGTACGACGTTCAACAGGTCGAGACTCTTATGAACCATCGGCCACGACGTTGCCTCGGATTCCTCACACCAGCCGAAGTCTTCCTCGACAAACTCCTGCAAACAAATTGCGATTCAGTTTGAAAACCGCCAACGTTCTTGATTCTAGATGTTCTTGATTTGATAATCCGGCCAAACTTCTTCTGAGCCGTCTCTTTGGCGCGGACCCTCTTCGAATTTCAGTTCTTCGACAATTAGCAAAAGGAATGCCGCTATGCTACTGGCCCACTGGTTGACCGGAGTTGGTGGAGTTCGTCGGGATGTTTCGACTTGGTGGAATCGGGTTCGTCGGCCACGACGCGCCCAACGAAACGGGGAGCTCGGTTCTTCGGGTCGCTTGGGGCGAAACACGGAAGTTTTGGAAGTTCGGCGGCTATTGTCCGCGATCACCGTGACGACGACCGACGATGTGGTCGATGGCGCAGTCACTTCGGTCGTTGATCTGGCTGCCTCGCCGGGCAGCGATGGGTTCGTCTCTCTGCGCGAGGCAATTCTTGCCGCCAACGCGACCAGCGGACCCGACATGATTCACCTGCCCGCAGGCCACTACACATTGACGATCGCGGGGCAGGATGAAGATGCGAGCTTTACTGGCGACCTGGACATCACCGACGATCTGATGATTGAAGGAGCCAACCAATCCACGACAGTCGTACAAGCAGGATCTTCCGCGGCCGCAGGCATTGACCGCGTCATTCATGCGCATTCGTTGAGTTCATTGAGTTTGTCAGACCTCACGATTCGCCACGGGAATCCCGGCAACTCGGCAACCGATGGCAGCGATGATGGCGGTGGCCTGCTGCTCCAGGGCGGATCCGTGATGCTGATCCATGTGTCGATCAACGACAACACCGCCGTCGGTGGCGGCGGACTGGCGATTGACGACACGGGCTCGTCCGCTGCGGCCTTGATCGAGAGCACGGTGAGCGACAATTCCGCAGACGGTTCCGGCGGTGGCATCTTCAATGCCGGATCCTTGGCGATCTTCGGCAGCACGATCCACGACAATCACGCGGGAGTCGATGGGGGCGGCTTGTATGGCCCGATCAGCATGACCAACAGCACGGTCAGCGACAACACGGCCAATCGTCACGGTGGCGGCTTGGCCGTCAGTGGCAGCGCCGTTCTCAGGAACGTGACCGTGGTGAAGAATGAGGCCGACGACGATGCCGACTCCACGGGTCTGGGTGGTGGGATCATCGCACTCGACTCAACGTCCGCTGGAACAAAGGAGTTTGCGAGTACGATTGTGGCTGGTAACTCCGACGCCAGTTCACCGAGCGACCTCGCGGTGCTGCCGGGTGAGTCGTTCAATTTCTTGACCTCCACCACGCGCCATAACCTGATTGGCGATGCCGCCACGTCGGCCGGTTTGACGAACGGCGCGGATGGAAACATCGTGGGAGTCAGCTTCGCCACGGTGCTCAACCCGCTGCTCCAGGCGAACGGCGGGCCGACGTTGACGCACGCCTTGGTGTCGGACAGTCCGGCGATCGACGCGGGAAGCGGTTTTTTGCTGCCCATCGACACATTCGATTTGGACGGCGACAGCAATACCACCGAAACCTCTCCGTTCGACCAGCGCGGATTCAACTTCGCACGGATCAATGGCACCCGAATTGACATCGGAGCGTTCGAGGCTTCATTCGGTGCCACTGTGGAGGGGGCGAAGTTCAACGATGCGAATGGAAACGGCTTCCGAGATCATGCGAACGTGGAAATGGATTGGACCAGCGTCGCCAGTGCTTTGGATGAAACACGTCCGCTGTTTCCCAATATCAATGGCGGGCTGTCGTTCCCATACACCGTGGTGAATGGCGGTGGTGGTGTCGTGACGGACATTGAGGGGCTACCCGCTTCGGACGCAGTGGTGCTCGCGGACAATGACGTGACGTTTGCCTTTGGGCAATCCGTGGCACCGTATACCGGAACTCCCGCGCTGGTTTTAGAGAGTTTTGACAACGGCTCCACAACGGGGTTAGCGGTTCAGCGATTTCGACCGGAATCTGGAGTCACCAACAACGCCTTCACGATCTTCAATGACGGCGTTGCCGTGGTGACAGGGATATTGGAGTCCGTCGATGTTTTTACTTTTCCGGTGAACGGTGACTTGGATTCGTTTGCCAACGTGGTGATTCAACTGACGGGAGTGCCTGGCGGCGCTGATCCCACAATCTACAACGAATTGCTCATCGCGACGCGGGGCAGTGGAACCTTGTTTGTGAGTCTTTCGACCTTCGATTTTGAGGGTGATGCTCCGGCTCTCGACGATGGGTCGATTTTCGTGTCGGAAGGCGAAATCGACGGATTGACGTCGGGCGCAGAGGCTGGCCTTCAAGGCTGGACGATCTATGTGGATATGAATGAGGACGGCGATCTCGACATCGATGAACCGTCTGCTGTAACCGACGCCAACGGACAGTATCAAATCAGCAATCTTCCCCCCGTGGTATGGTTCGTCCGCGAGGTTGCTCAAACGGGTTGGAAAGCTTCGTTTGACAGTCACGAAGTGTTCCTCGTTTCGGGTCAAACGTCCTTTGCGAATTTCGGCAACTTCGTGGATGGCTTCGGCACGGTCTCCGGCGTGAAGTGGAATGATCTCGATAACGACGGAACCCGAGACACGAGTCCAGAACTGGAACCAGGACTATCGGGTTGGACGATCTTCGTGGATTTGGACGATGATGGCGTTCTCGATGCGGGCGAACCCTCGGCGGTCACCAGTGGAGACGGCTCGTATTCGATCGCCAACGTCCCTAGCGGGCGTCATTTCGTGACCGAGGTTCGGCAGTTGGGTTGGGGGCAAACCACCGGAGATACGTTCTCGTTCGTGGCCGCCAACGGCACGCTGACGGTCAATTTCGGAAATCGCGAACTCGTCCCTGGCTCGATCGGCGGGTCGAAGTGGAACGACCACAACGGCGATGGGTTGCGTGCCTCCCATCAAGTGCAAGTGACATTGACTCCCAGTGAAACGCTCACTGCGGGCGAAGGCTCGGACTCGCTGACCGATGCCATCGTAGCGGACCTCAGCGCGAACCCGGCAATTGTGCGATTCGCGGGATCTGTTGGTAATAACCCCAACTTGGTCAGCGCGGGAAAAGACGTTGACTTGTACAAATTCGTGGCTGACGCCAACGACGTCATCACAGCAACCGTCTTTGCTCAAGCTCTTGCAGGGGGATCATCGCTCGACTCCTGGCTGAGGCTCTTTGATGCGGCAGGCAATGAACTCCGATTTGATGACGATTCTGCCTTCAGCGTGGATTCGAGGATCACTTATACGATTCCGACAACAGGCACCTATTACATCGGAGTCAGTGGATACGGAAACCGTTCCTACAACCCGAATACTGAGGGAAGTGGCTCCTCCGGAGATACCGGGATCTACGAACTGCAAATCACTTCGATTCCTCTGGATTCGCTCGTTGTCTACGACGATGAGGCGCTCGCTGGCTGGACGATTTACGTCGATCTGAATGACAACCATCTCCGCGACGAAGGCGAGCCATTTGCCGTCACGGCTTCAGACGACTCCAACACGCCAAACGTGAATGAAACGGGCCGGTATCTGATTCCCAATGTCCCGGCGGGGGTCAGCGTCTTCGTTCGCGAGGAGCCTCAAGCAGGCTGGGCGGCTTCGCGAGACCAAAACATCCTTTTTGTTGTGGAAGGCGGCCTTCAGAACAACGTCGATTTTGCGAACTACATCCCCGACCCGGCGACCGGAATTCACGGAATCAAATGGAACGACCACAATGGCGATGGGGATCGCCAATCTCATTTCGACAACGACCTCAATGCGACCGTGTACGACGACGAGGCGCTGGCCGGCTGGACGATCTATGTGGATCAGGACAACGATGGGCTGTTCGATGCGGGCGAACCATCAGCGGTGACTGACTCGAATGGCGAGTACGCGATCACGGGTTTGCTCGCCGGAACGACCCATGTTCGAGAAGTCGCTCAGGAGGGTTGGGTTCCGTCACTGTTCTTCTCTGGGGACCATCAAGTCGTCAATTTGCTCAACGGTCAGCAACGAGTCGCGGATTTCGCCAACGTTCACCTGGAACCGGGCACGATCAGCGGGCTGAAATGGCACGACCGCAACAGCAACTACATCCGCGATGTGGAAGAAGAAGGGCTTGCGGGATGGACGATCTACATCGATGCCGACGAGGACGGAATGTTGGATCCGGACGAATTGCGGGCAGTCACTCGGGAAGACGATCTCGATACTCCGGATGTTGATGAGACCGGACGATACACCATTCAGGTCGTCGGATACGGCGAACAGTCCATGCGCGAAGTACCGCAGGCGGGTTGGGTTCAATCCGCCGGAGATGATTCCGTCTTTCTCTACAACGGCGGTCAGTTAGACGACATTAATTTTGGAAACTTCTTGCCCGTCGATGGTACGGTCAGCGGCTTAAAGTGGAGTGACCTCAATGCCGACGGCGATCGCGATTCCAACGAACCGTTGCTCGCCGGATGGACGATCTATGTCGATGAGAATAATGACGGCCAGTTCAATCCAGGAGAACCTTCTGCAGTGACTGCGTCCGACGATCCCGAAACGCCGGAAAATGAACTCGGTACCTACACCATCAATGGCGTGCAATACGGGGATCAAAGGATTCGAGAAGTCTCCCAAGCCGGTTGGACAGTGACCTACCCCGATTCTTATTACTTCGGCAACGGCGGCACGCACTTTTTGTTTGTTTTCAATGGCCAGGATGTCGAAGAGATCGATTTCGGGAACTTCTTTCCCGCTGTCGAGACCACGATTTCGGGAACGAAGTGGAATGACCTCAACGCAAACTACGATCGCGATCCCGGCGAAGAAGGACTCGCAGGCTGGACGATCTATGCCGACCTCAACGCCAACGGAGTTTTGAACGTCAATGAACCCCAGGACGTCACGGATGCGGACGGGAATTACACGTTGTCTGGTTTCCCGGCGGGATATGAAGGTTACGCCTATCTGCGAGAGGTTGCTCAGACAGGTTGGACCGCAACGGTGGCTCCCTATTTTTACGGCGTGTATCTGTACCTCGACGGAGTCACAATCACTGGCCAAGACTTTGCGAATTACCAAGCACGCGGAAATCTGGCGGGGCTCAAGTGGGAAGACTTGGACGGTGATGGCGTTCGCGACATCGATCCCAACACGGGCGAACCTACGGAACCGACCGCTGCCGGCTGGACGATTTATCTCGACTTGGATTTTGACGGAGTGTTCGACACGGAAGAGCCGTCGCGGGTGACGGGCGAGGATGGAACCTATGCGTTTTTGGATGTGCCATCGGGCTATGCCGTTGTGCGCGAAGTGCCGCAGCTTGGTTGGCAAGCGACGTCCGGCGACACGGGACTCAATATTCCTGTTGGCGACACGGTGACCAAGAACTTTGGCAACCGACATCTTGTTCCAGGGACCATCACCGGCACCAAGTGGAACGATCTGAATGGCGACGGTTATTACTACTCTTATACCGAACCGGGGTTGCCAGGCTGGACGATCTACGTCGACTTAAACAACGACAATGATCGTGATGCGGGCGAACCCTTCGCGGTCACGGCCGAGGATGATCCCGCGACGGAAAACATCAACGAGACCGGCACATACATCATCGGCAACATTCCCGCTGGCAGCACGCTCTGGCTACGAGAAGAGGCTCAAGCGGGATGGGTGGCTTCACGCGGCGATCGCAATGTCTACATCTACGAGAACTACACACAGGGAAGTCAGGACTTCGGCAATTACCAGCCTGACCCGACGTCGGGAATCAAGGGGATCAAGTACCACGACCACAATGGAGATGGGTCTCGTGCCGAAGGCGATGAAGCGCTGGCCGGTTGGACGATCTTCTTAGATCTCGACAACGACGGCGAGTTGGATGCGGGTGAAGTCAGCACCATCACCGCGACCGATGACCCCAACACGGCGGATGTGGACGAGACGGGCTCCTATTCCTTCAGCGAACTGCTGGCGGGTAATCACCGAGTGGCGGAAGTCGCTCAGGCTGGGTGGCGTTCGACACCGTATTACGGCGATCCGCGCACGGTCTTTGTTTACAACGGCAGCCAGTCGACGATCGATTTCGCGAACTTCATTCCGGTCGATGGCTTCGTCAGCGGTGTGAAGTGGCACGACCTGGATGGGAATCAATCTCGCGAACCGAATGAACCGCCATTGGCCGGTTGGACGATTTATCTCGACACCAACAACAACAGTGAATTCGATGTCGGCGAGCCGTCTGCGGTGACTCAGACGGACGACCCCAACACGCCGGAAGACGAGACCGGACACTACACGATTACTGGCGTCGAATACGGGGGCGCTCGCTCATCTCAAACGCAACGGTTCTGAACAAAGCAGAAGTAGAGGAAAAGATCGCTGGGACGTTCTCATTGGGTGTGTTTTGGAAAGGCCCTTTGGGAATGGAGTCCCAGCGATGTGTGCGCAGATTAAGTT
>SXGS01143852.1_pt1 | contig 28966 bp, 11 predicted proteins | sample 3174681 | NCBI WGS metagenome assembly SXGS01 (sample SAMN11356861, study PRJNA531348) | freshwater metagenome | isolation source: freshwater sample F1-80 | place: China: Fuxian Lake, Yuxi | collected 2017-12-25 | reverse complement strand
GCGCAACGTCGCGGTCACTGCGCCCTACATGCACGACGGCCGGTTCGGCACGCTCGAGGAAGTCGTCGAGCACTACGCGAGCGGCGTGAAGCGCAGCGCCACGCTGGACCCGAACCTTGCGAAGCATCCGGATGGCGGCGTGCCATTGGCAGCCGACGACAAGCGCGCGCTCGTGGCCTTCCTGCGAACGCTCACGGACGAACGTTTTGCGCCTGCCGGTCATGCGCGAGTGCCGTGACGGGCCGGGGCAGTGGGAGACAAAATGGGGGGGCAAAGAGGCGAAGAACACGAAGGCGAACAGGCGGCAGGGTCTTGAACGGCCTGCCGAGAGGATTCGATCAGGCCATTGGAGATTCTACCCTCATCTTCGCGCCCTTCGCCGTTTCGCGCGACTCCTCGGAGTTTCTTCAGCCAAGACTGGAGCAGCGAGGATGCGTATTGACCGTTTGGAAAACTGCGAAGCGGAAAAGAAATACCCCACCGTAATGCCGTGTGAGAACGGTTCCTTTGAACAACCTGAGGAAACAGGTGGAACCCAATCGAAGGCGTTCGACTTCCAATTAAGGCCTGTCGGCGGCGCGGCGAAGTCAAGGTTCCGTTAGACGTTAATACGGTCCAAGGACTGTGCCCCCAATCACGAACATGGCAGGGTAAAATTCTAAAAGCTTTCCAAAGATCATCGGCCGCCGGCTCACGCTCTCGCGCTGGCATTGGAGGCCGCCAAGACTATCGACCCGCAGGCCGGGGTGCTCAAGGGCAAAAGTGAGCAGTCAGGAAATGCACAGCTCGCGCCGGTCGGTTCTTTCGCATCGAGTGTCCGAGCACGATCGGCCCGCCACGACGAAAAGAAGAACGGGCGGTTGATGAGAGCCATCAATCGCCCGGTGGTCTGGGTCAAGAGGTGCGGCCGCAGTGGCCGCAAGGCCTGCGCGCGTTACGGCCGCGAACGGTAGTAGCGCGTGCCGAGGCCGTTGCCGCCGGGGATGCCGAGGACGCGCGAGAGGTTGCTCGTCGTGGTCGCGCTGCCCAGGCGGGTCCACGGCGCACCGGTGAGGTTCGTGGCGAATTCCACGGTGTAGGTGACGCCTGTGCGTCCGTAGAGCGTGAGCTCGCGGGTGTTGGTGCCGCGCAATCGCGCTTCAAGGATCGAGCGGTTGTTGAGAACGACCGCGCGGCCGTCATTGATCAGAATCGTCGGGGTGATTCCGCCGTCGGCCGGCGTGACGTTCACGGAGAGAAGTTGAATCGGCGCGAAGGCGGATTGCTGGCCGGGCACGGAGCGAAAGTGCAGGCGCGCGACGCGTTGGGTGCCGAGCAACGACTCGCCGGGCTCGGCGGCGATGTTCAGCACGGCGTTGCCGGCCCCGGCGGCGGTCAGACTGACTCCGGCGGTGGCGGGCATCAGCGGTTCCAGCCAGAGGTCCGAAAGGAGGTTGTCCGGGTAGCGGACTTGGAACTGTGTGCCAGACAATGCCCGCGTGGCAACGAGATCGACGGGCACGCTGTTGGTATCCCCGACGAGCAGAGCGACCCCACCGAGCGTGATCTCCGCGTAGTCGTTCACTTGAACGGTGAAAGTAACGCTGTGATTGAGGAAAGGTCTGGCGACATCCGCGACACGCACGGTGATGACGTTGGTAGTGGCGGCCTGCGCGCGAGTGGGTGCCCAGCGGAAGATGCCCTTCGTCGGGTGGACGCTCGCGTTGGTGGGCGCGCCGGGCGCCAGCGAGTAAGCGAGGTTCAACGTCGGAACGTTCAGGTCGGCGATGCTCAGGCTGATCGCAAGCGGCCGGAGCACTTCCGCGAAGACGTCTGCGACGGGCGCGATCTGCGGCGGGAAGAAGGTGTCCATCGCGGCGACACGGCTGGTGGCGGTGCCGAACTCGTTCTCAACGACGAGGTAGTAGGCGCCGCGATCGGAGAGCTGAACGCTAGGGAACGCGAGCGTCGGGCTCGTGGCTCCGGAGAGGATGTTGCCGTTCTTGCGCCATTGGTAACGCAGCGGCTCGCTGCCGGTGGCGGTGGCTTGCAGCGCCGCGGGCGTCCCGATGACGGCGAGGAGATCCTGTGGCTGGGTGAGGATTTGCGGCGGCGTGAGGACGAAGACGTAGGCCGGGTTCGTGGTCACGCGGCCGGAGTCGTCGCGGATGATGGCGCTGTATTCGCCTTCGTCCGGGGCTTCAAGGCCGGCGAGCAGGAGGGCTTCGTTCGTTGCGCCGGCGATGGCGACGCCCATGTAGCGCCATTGATAGCGGCGGTTGGCGTCACCTTCGACGCCGGCATGGAGGACGACGGCGTCTCCGGCGCGGGCGATGTGGGACTGAGGATGCGTCTCGTGGCTGGCAACGGCCGAGGCCGCCGAGATGCCCACGTTGTTCCAGGCGCTGACGCGGTAGTAGTGGAACGTGGCGGACTGGAGGCCGCGATCGATGAAGGTATTCACGTTCGCGCCCACGCTGCCGGCACGGACGAAGTCCACACCGTTGACGGAACGTTCAATGACGAACGCGGCCTCGTTGGTGGAACGATCCTGCCAGCGCACGACCATTCGGCTGCGGAAGTGGTTCACGCCGTCATCGGCGCGCGCGGCGACGGCGACAGGCGCGGCGGGCGGCGCGGTCGCGGTAACGGTGCTCGCACTTGCGACGGCGGAGTATTCGCCCACGCCCACGCTGTTGGTGCCACGGACGCGATAGAAGTAGGTCGTGTTCGGAGCGAGTCCGGTGTCGCTGATCTCGAAGGCGTCAGCGGGCAGTTCGAGGATCGCGGTGAAGTTTATCCCGTCCGTGGAGCGTTCTACCACGTAGCCGGTCTCGTTCTCGGCGACATCCATCCACTCGAGGTCGATCTGAGTCGAGTCATCGTCGAGCACCGCGATGAAGTTCTCCGGGGCGAGCGGGAACGGCGACGGCTTCGTGATCACGAAGTGATCCTGGATGGTCCCGTTCTCACGAAGGAACATGCCGTCGAGCCGGTTGCCGGAGACATCAATAATCATCGAGCCGAGCTCCAGGATCGTGACGTTCATCGCGGTGTGCGGTGCATCGGCCTGAAGGAACGTCGCCTGACCGGAACTGCCAGCCACAGTGTAAATGGTGCCCCGGCCGGTGCGGTCCTTCTGGTAGGGACCATCGCCCTCCTCGCGGCCATCGCCGGCATCGACCTTCATCTCGGGCCGCATGGTGGGCGCGAGACCGTAGTGACCATTGATGAGGAAGGAACGTTCGTAGGAATGGCTGTGGCCGGAGAGAACGAGATCAACGCCGTTGGTTTCGAGGATCGGATTGATGTTCTGCCGGAGTGCGACGAGATCCTGCTCCGTGTCGGAGTTGTGGCTGCCCTTGGTGTAGGGCGGGTGATGGAAGAAGACGATGATCCACTCTGCAGTGGTGGCTTCGAGGTCGGCGCGCAGCCAGTTGGCCATCGGCGTGTTTGCAGTCTGGCCGCTGGTCATCGAGTCGAGGCAGACGAAGTGAATGTTGCCGTGATCGTAGGAGTAATACTTCTCCGTGCCAGAGGGCACGCCGCCGGACTCGCCGTTGCGCGGGAGCGAGAAGATGTTGAGGTAGGGAAAATCCGTCGTGGTGGAAGACTGCGCCGTCTCGTGGTTGCCGATGGTGGGCCAGAGGAAGAGATTGCGCAGCGTCGCCGGATACATGTCGAAGATGGCCGCCTGATGCTCGGCGTCGGTGCCGCTGTTGTAGGCGTTGTCGCCGAGCATGAGCCAGGAATCCGCCGGGCCGTTGGCGGCGGCGAAATTGTAGTAGGCGTCGCGCGTGCTCTGCTGGCGGTCAGGAGCGCCGTTGCCGGCGGTACCGGCGTCGCCCAGCACCCAGAAGCGATACGGCCGGCGCGTGCCGGGCTCGGGCTGTGTCTTGAACCAATAATTCGCGCCGTCGTTCGTCCCGCCAACGAGCCGGTAGCCGGCACTGCCGATCGAGTAGAAGTATTTCGTGTCGGGCTCGAGGCCGGTGATCGTGACGATGTGTTCGTTGGTCACGGCGAGTTCGCGCGCGATGTTCGTGAGGTTGTTCAGGTCCGTGCCGTAGAAGACGAGTCCGTCGGACACAGCGGAGGAACGCCAGCGCACGACGCCGCCGGTGGGGGAACCGCTGTTCAGATACGGGCCGCGAACCAGCGTGATGGGAAGGCTGGTTACGACATTGATGACGACCGGCGGGGAAGTGCGTTGCAGGCCTTGGTTGTCGGTGACGATGCCGCTGAAGGTGTAGGAACCGAGGTCGAGGTTCGAGAGCGTGAGCGAGAACGGCCCCGCGTTGCTCTCGCCGAGCTTGGTGTTGCCCTCGAAGAGTTCGACGCGCGTCACGGTGCCGTCGTTGTCGCTGGCCGTGGCGCGAACGGTGATGCGCGCGGGCGGCAGGAAGAAAGTGTTGTTCGTCGGGCTGGTGATCGTGATCGACGGGATCGGGTCGATGAGCGTGTAGCTCCATTGCGCGCCGAAGCGCACGGAGTCAAAGGGCGCGGCCACTGCTTCGAGGTCCGTGATGCCGTGGTTGGTGCTCCAGCGGATGTTCACCGTGCCGAAGGGCGGCTGCGTGAAGCCGAAGAGGTAGGTGACGTTGTCCGCCGTGCTGACAGCGCTGGCGGGCTCGCCGCTGACAAGGAAGTCCGAAGCGTCCACTCCGGCGACAGGTTCGTCGAAGGTCACGCTGATTGACGTGAGGCCGGTGAGCACCGTGTTGGGCGCGGGGGCGCGGGTGGCGATGCGCGGGCTGCTCGGGTTGAGCAGGAAGTAGTTGGCGCGCGATGCCGCCGCATTGCCGTCGAAGGCGCGCGGCGTGGCATCGAAGTCCACAATGCCGTGATTCGTGTCCCAGGTGATCGCGACCGGGCCGTACGCCGGCTGCGTGAAGCGGAAGGTGTAGACCGAATTGGTCGTGCTCGCGACGGACGTCGCGGGCACGCCGTTGATGAGCAGGTCGGACGCGTCCACGCCAGCGATGCCTTCGGTGAAGCTGAAGGTCACGTTCGTCAGGTGGAAGATGTCGCCGGCAGCCGGATCAATCGAGATGACGCGCGGTGGCACTGTCGCGGGATCGATGGGGAAGTAATAGAGTTGGGCGTTGAAGCCGAAGTCGGAACTGTTGGTCAGATTTTGGTTGAAGGCGTGGATGGCGAGAACGTTGCGGCCGTTGACGAGGCGGGCGACTGCGCTGTTTGTGAGCGTCGCCACGATGTAAGCCGCGCCGGCGTTTCCGGGTTCGGTCGCGGCGGCGCTGGCGTTCGTGTTGTAAGGCAGGTCGCCATTGGCACCGCTGGGGACGTTGTAGCGCAGCACCTCGAAGCCGTTCAGCCACGCGATGAAGCCGTCGTCGGACTGGTGGTTCAGCAGCAGGCTGGTGATCGCACCGCGGCTGTCCACGTCGAACTCCTTGCGCAGGTAGATCGACGTGTAGTTGCTGTTCATGTCGCTCAGGAGCGTGCCGCGAATGCTGGCGTTCGTGTACGGGTCGCCGAAGAAGAACGGCGCGGGCGAGTTTGACCAGCCGGAGTCATCGAAGGCCGGCGCGCGCCAGGCGTTCATCGGCTCGGAGGCCTCGCCGAAGCCCTTCACGAAACGCCACACCGAGTTCGACTGCATCAAGGTCACGCGCGGGTCGTAGGTGAAACGCCAGGTGTTGTTCGTCAGCGTGCCGACGAAGGCGTTCGGTGCGGCCGCGAGATCGAAGATGCCGTTGTTCGTCGTCCATGTGACACTGACCAACGACGTGCCGCTGGAGGACGGCGTGGGAACGGTGAAAGTGTAATTCACTCCGCCGCCCGTCATCGCGAGCGCCGGGGTGCCGTTGACCAAGAGGTCCGTCGCGTCCACGCCCGAGACGGGTTCGTTGAAGGTGACGCTGATCTCCGTGAGGTTCGTCACGATCGCGCCCGGGGCCGGCGTGCGCGCGGCGACGACCGGCACGCGCTTGTCGATGAAGTTGTAGCTCCACGTCGCGCCTGCGCCATTGCCGTCGAAGGGCAGGTTCGCCGGGTAACCGTAGTCCGTGAGGCCATGACCGGCGGCCCAGGTGATGTTGACCGCGCCCACGGCCGGCTCGGCGAAGGTGAAGGTGTAGTTCGTCAGGCTGCCATTGCTCGTGAGCGCCGTGGCGGGCACGCCGTTGATGAGCAGATCCGCCGCATCGACGTTGAGCACGCGTTCGCTGAACAGGACGCGGATGCTCGTGAGATTCGTCACGGTCTCGCCGGCCGCCGGCGTCTGCGCGAAGACGGTCGGCGCGATGACGTTCGTCGGCGGGATGGTGACGATCACGATGACTTCCGGGGAAGTGCCCACGGAGCCGCTCGCGTCCGTGACGCGGACGGTGAGGACGTTTGTGCCGAAGGGCGCGGGCCAGATCGCGGTGTAGGGCGCGGTGGCGTCGGTGGCGTATTCGATGCCGTTGGCGAGGAACTGCACGTTGGCGACGCTGTTGGTGGCGTTGGCTGTTGCGGTCACGACCATGTTCGTCGGGCCTTCGACGATGTGGCCGTCTGGCGGCGCAGTCACGCGGCCGACCGGCGTGCCGATGGCGTCATGCACCACGGCGAGAACTTCGGTTGAGGTCGTCGTCGCGCCCTGATCGTCCGTGGCAACGGCGGTGAGCAGGTGCGCGGCGATGGAGGGACTGTTCCAAACGGCTTCGTAGGGAGACTCGGCGTCCTCGCCGATCTTCACGCCGTCCACGAAGAACTCGACCTTGGCCACGCTGCCGTCACCGTCGGACGCGGTGGCGGTGAGCGGGATACTCGTGGGCGCGAGGAAGAAACTGTTCGCCGCCGGCGCGGTGAGCACAACCTCGGGCGATAGATTGTGGATGATGAACGGGATGCCCTGGAGATTCATTTGGAACCAGATGTCCGAGCTGTTCGCGGTGTCCTGATGGATCTCGACAGCGAAGATGTTGACGCCATCGGGGAGCAGAGAGGGGTTAATTGGGAAAGTGGTTATGGTCACGCCATCGTCGTTCGCGGCCAGCGCGAGGGTCACGGAAGTGACGTCGCCGGCGGGCATGTTGAACCGGGCCAGTTCGACGCCGTTGAGATAAACCACCGCGCCGTCGTCGCGTTCGATGTTCAGGTTGATGCGCGCGAAGGCCGAGGCGTTGCTGACCACGACGGCCTGGCGGTAGTACGTGGTGATGTACTTCGCCGTGGCGCTGGGGCCGAAGGAATTCGTCGTTGCGGGCAGGCGGCCGTTGGAATCCGCGTAGCCGAGCGGCCCCGGCCCGCCCGCCCACGCGCTGTCGTCGAAGTTCGACGCATACCACGCGGCGCCCTGATCCGAGCCGTCATCGAGATATTTCCAGACCGAGCTGTTAGCGAGCAGCGTGGCGGCGACGCCGAAGTTGATCGGCTGCGAGACGTAACGTGCGCCCGTGTCCGAACGGCCAACCGCCGTGAAACGATGCGAGCCGGGCGTGATGTTCGACCATGTTCCACGGAACGGGGCCGTGTCGCTTTCGGCGAACTTCACGCCGTCGACAAAAAATTCGACGCTCGCGATCGTGCCGGCCGGGAGATAAGTCCAGGCCGAGACGGTGATTCCGGTGGTGTTGAAATATATCGTGTCCTCCGCAGGCGAGAGCAGCGTCACGCCGATGTTTTGCACAAGGACATTCGCGACAGGCGACGCGACGGGGTTACCCAGGCTGTCGAACGCGACGACGTAGAAGCTGTTCGTGCCGGCAGGCGTGCCCTCGGCGATGGCGCTGAACGGTGCGGAATCATCGATGGCGAACTGCACGGGCGCGGTGAGCGGGCTGCCCTGGCGGTAGAACTCGACACGCGTTGCAGGAGCGTTCGGGAAATCCGGCGTGAAACTGACGGAAACCGGAATCGAATCGCCAATGGTGAACACCATGCCGTTGGTGAGCGAGAGGTCGAGACCGCCGACACCCTTCACGTTGAGCACGATGCTGCCGGTGGCCGGCGTGCCGAAGCCCGGACCGGACCGGAAGCCATCGACCATGATGCGATAAGTGGTACCGGCCACCGCCTCGAAGGTTACACGGCTCCAAGGGTTACCTTGAAAGTCATCGTTGCCGGCCACGAGCGTCAGCGCGTCCTGCGCCGCGCCGGTGAAGACGCCGAGCAGCGTGTTGTAGCTGCTGCCGTCGGTATCGACCGTGGTCGTGCCACTGGCGGCCGCCGTCCAGTTCCACCAGACCGACGCGCCGCCGAAGTTCCCGAGACCCGGCCCGATTGACGGCTCACCACCACGGCCGCCGAAGGCCTTGGTCGCGCCGACGTTGCTGCCCGTGGTGGTGACGATGGGTCCATTGAGCGTGATCGCACTGGCGAACTGGTCATTCGCTGGAGCCTGCGCCTGTGCCGAGGCGGCAGCGAAGACGACGAAGCCTGCGACGACGAGGGATCGGATGGCGGTGTGCATAGTAATTACGTTTGAGTCGGGCCTGACTGAGATTGACTGATTGACCTCCCGCACGCCGTGGCGGTTACGCGGACCTCAGGTAGCAACGGGACAACACCGGTTGCCACGCTTCCGGTTTACACAATTCGAACCGGGCCAGAACAGCGCAGGAAGCTCAACGAGAGTATCAGTAGAAGCGCGAAGTCCAAGCACTCTCCGCCGGGAAATCGCTGTTGATTCCGGGAGGGAGTTTGCGAGGCGGTTTCGTCTACACCGGTTTGCGCAGCGTCGCCACGAATGCGCCGTCGGTGCGGTCGATGAACGGGATGAGTTCCCGCTCGCGCACAAGCTGGAACCCTGGCGCGGTCGCGAGGAACTCTTTTACCACGCCGGCGTTTTCCTCCGGTTCGAGGCTGCATGTGCTGTACACCAACGTGCCGCCGGGCTTCAACCACGGTGCCGCCTGTTTCAGCAGCCCAAGCTGGACGGCCCGCAGCCGGTCGATCTCCGACGGCTGAACCCGCCAGCGCAGTTCGACACGGCGGCGCATCACGCCGGTGTTCGAGCACGGCGCGTCGAGGAGGATGCGATCGAAGGCGTCCGGCCCGGCAATGTCCTTGAATGCCGCCGGCGTCACCACATTCACACAGCTTGCGCCCAGTCGTGTGCAGTTCTGAGTAATGAGGCCGAGGCGGCGCGGCTCCGCGTCGTGGGCGATGACTCGGCCGCGATTCTCCATGCGCTGTGCGATGAGCGTGCTCTTGCCGCCCGGGGCTGCGCAGAGATCGAGGATGGTCTCGCCGGGTTGCGGCGCGAGCTCGTGGACGGCGAGGAGTGTGCTGGGATCCTGAAGGTAGAACTTTCCTTCCTGAAACGTCTTCAACGAGGCGAGGGGCGGATGCGAGCGGAGTTCAAAAATCCAATCGTGCGGCACCCAGTCGAACGGGCGCGGCGTGAGCAGGACGCCTTCCTGTTCAAGTTCGCGCGCGAGTTGTTCCGGCGTGGTCTTGAGGGTGTTGACGCGGAGGAACACGGCCGGAGCGGTGTTGTTCCAGTCGAGCAACTCGCGGAGCTTCGCGTCGCTCCAGCGTTCGCGCCAGCGGTCACACAGCCATCGCGGGTGCGAGTAGCCGAGGTCCGGCGCGCTGTCCTTCAACGTCTGGAGATCGCGGTCGAGCGTGTCGCGGTCGCGCAGGCAGTTGCGGAGGACGGCGTTTACGAAGCCGGATTGTGAGCCGAAACCGAAATCGCGCGCGAGTTGCACGGACTCATGGACGGCCGCGTGGTCTGGAATGCGGTCGAGCCAGAAAAGTTGATAGAGTCCGAGGCGCAGGAGGATTTGCAGCATCGGCTTTTGCGGGCGCGCATCAGTCCTGCGGGCGATCAGCCAGTCGAGCGCAGCCTGCCAGCGCACGACGCCGCAGACCAATTCCTGCGCAAGCCCGCGATCAGCAGGCGTGAGCGTTCCCTTGCTAAACTCCGCGTCGAGGAGATCTTCGAGCCAGCCCGTGCCGTCCGCATGTTGCTTCAACAGACGCGCGGCAATTTCTCTTGGTTTTTGCAAAGCCACCTCTTAATAATGCCAATCGCTCAATTGCAATCGAGAATTTAACGCGATCCTATGAAAGAAGAGTTCGATAAACTGGCTGCGGCAGGAAAGATCAACCACACCCACGTTGAGGCGCTTGTGCTGCTGACGCAAAGTGGCTACTGCTCCCATCGCAGCTGGGGGTTCGGCAAGATCAAGTCCGTGGACACTGTGTTCGCTCGGTTCACGATTGATTTCCAAACCAAGGCGGGACACGCCATGGACCTCAGCTTCGCTGCGGAATCGCTCAAGTCCATCCCGAGCGAACACATCCTCGCCAAGAAAGCCTCGGACATCGAAGGCCTGCGCAAGATGGCCGCGCTGCATCATCTCGACTTGATCAAGCTCGTCGTGTTGAGCTTCGGTGGTCGTGCCACCATAGATCAAATCCAGCAGGTGCTCGTGCCGGATGTCATTCAGGACGACTGGAAGAAATGGTGGGAAGCCGCTAAGAAGGAAATTAAGAAGGACGGTCACTTCACCGTGCCGACGAAGAAGTCCGAGCCGATCCTCTATCAGAACAGCGAAGTCGCACTCCCGGATCGGTTGCTCGCCGAGTTCAAGGCCTCCAAGGGACTCAAGGCCAAGACCGCGTCGGCCGTCGAGGCGCTGAAGAATTTCCCTGACCTCCCGGACAAAGCCGCTGTCGCCCGCGAACTCATCGCGGGTCTCAACGCCGACATTCTCACGCATCAACGCACACAGCCGTCCGTCGCGCTGGAAGGCATCTTCATCCGCGACGAGATCCGCCAGGCCGCCGGGTTGACCGCCGAGCCGGGCGAAGTCGCCTCGGGCAGCATCTGGAGCCAGGACGTGAAACCCGGGCCGCTCATCGAGATCATGCCCGCCGTGAAACACCGTCGCGCGCTGCAATCCTACAAGGAAAGCAGCCCGGCCCTGTGGCACGAGGCGCTCCTCGTCGGCATGAACACCGTTCCAGCGAAGCTCGCCGGAGAAATGGCGTTGCTGCTCATCCAGGAAGGCAAACTCGCCCAGCTCAAGGACGCCCTTGCCAAGCTGATCAGCCATCATACCGCGAGCAGCGAACTCCTGCTCTGGCTCGCCAAGGAAGACTCCGACAGCTTCGCGGACATCCTCGGGCCTGAAGTCTTCCGCGCGATGCTCTCCGCGATGGAGCGCGATCAGTTCAACGAAAAGAAGTCCAACCGACTGCGCGATTACATCCTCGACGACCAGAAGCTCCTCGTCGAACTCATCGGCGGTGCCGACTTCGAGGTCATCAAGGATCTCACCCGCGCGCTCCAGCTTTCGCCCTGCTTCGATGACATGGACAAGCGCTCGCTCCTCGCGCGCATCGTGAAGAGCTATCCCGCCGTCCAGTCGCTGATCTCCGGTGAAGCCCGGCAGGACACCTCGCTCATCGTCTCGTGGGAAAGCCTCGAGAAGCGCAAGAACGAGTACACCGACCTCGTGCAGAAGAAGGTGCCGGCCAACTCGAAGGAAATCGCCATCGCGCGCAGCTACGGCGACCTCCGCGAGAACCACGAATACAAGGCCGCCAAGGAAATGCAGAAGATCCTCATGCGCCGTAAAGTCGAACTGGAAGCGCAGCTTGTGCGTGCCCGTGGCACGGACTTCAGCAACGCGAAGTCGGATGCCATCGGCATCGGTACGCATGTGAAGATGACCGACCTCGGCTCCAAGGGTGCCGAGACCTATACCATCCTCGGCGCGTGGGACGGCGATCCGGACAAGAACATCCTCAGCTACCTCACGCCGCTGGCGCAGGCGATGATCGGCAAAAAGCCCGGCGAGGAAATCGAGTTCGAGATGGACGGCTCCAAGAAGCGTTTCCGTGTCGAGACCATCGAGGCAGTCGCTGTGGCTCCAGCGACGCCGGAACCCGTCAACGCGTAGTCCGCTACATTCTCCGAAAAGCAAAGCTGCCGGCTGAAAAGCCGGCAGCTTTTTCTTCGGCGAAATTAGTCAGCGCCAGGCCGCCGCTCAGTCGTCCTTGCGGAACTCGACCTTGCCGCAGTTCTCCCAAGTGAAGACGATGCGTTCGGCGTTCACCACCTCCAGCTTGCCGGGTACGAAGCACGCATTGCGAAATTCCTTCTCGGCGACCTGTCCCTCACCTGCGCCCGTCTTCACGTTGGCGCGGAAGGTCACCTGGCCGCCTGGAACGTGATCATCGCCGGTGATCTTCACCGCGACGACCTCCTCGCCCAGCTGGGTAATCTTCACCACCTGGTCGAAATGGCCGCGGTAATGCCCGATCCATTCGCCAGTGAGGTTGAGGCCGGGAATTGTCTTCTGGGTTGTCTGTGTTGCCTGAATCATTTGCCTCATATGTGCCACACGGCCGTCGCGCTTCAATCGAACGGCGCGTTGTTTTCCACGGAACAGATCGTCCGCAGGATACGCAGCCACAGCTAGGGGAATTACGGGGTCTGCCTCGCCGGTCCTTGATACACCACGCGCCCCGCTTCGAGCTCGATCCTGTGCGTCAGGCACTCCGGCAGATCCGCTGCGTGATGAGTCACCAGCACCAGCGTCGTGCCCGCGTGGGCGGCCTTCTCCAGCAGCGCGCCCATCGCGCGGCGACCGGCGGCGTCCAATCCATCGAACGGCTCGTCGCAAATGAGCAGCTCCGGCCGATGCACCAGCGCGCGGGCCAGCAACACCCGCCGCAGTTCCCCATAGGACATCGCGAGCACGCTCTTGGCCGCCAGCTTCGCCAACCCGAGTGCCTTCGCCAAACGCGCGGCGGCCGCGAACTGCGCGCGGCTTGGCTTCACCATGACGCCGATGCTGGAGGTGAACCCTGACGCGATGGCCTCCAGTCCCGACACGTCGTCGCGGTAGTTCGATTGCAGTTCCGGCGAGACGAGGCCAATCCGCTGCTTCACTTCCCAAATCGTATTGCGCGCCGTGAACTCGAAGCGCCGCACGCGTCCGCCCCAGGCCGGATGCAGGTCGCCCACGATCAGTTTGAGCAACGTCGATTTGCCCGCGCCGTTCGGCCCGAGCACGGCCCAGTGCTCGCCTGGATGAATTGCGAGGTTGATGTCCCGTAGCACGCGCCGTTCGTTCAGGAAGACATCCGCCCGCTCGATCCGAATGAGCGCCGCGCCCGTAACAGGTAGCCGACGACGTGAGGAGGCGGACACTGGTGGAGTCGCGCACGCTTCCGTCTCTTCAAGTCGGCGGTTACGGCGCGATGGCAGCATCAATGGCGTCTCAGACACTTCCCCGGACTCGGCGATCCGTCCGTCGCGGAACACCAGCCGGTGTGTGATCGCGGGGATGATCTCCTCGGTCCGATGCGTCGTGATCAGCAGTTGGGTTCCGCTCCGCGCCACCCGCTCCAGCGTCGCCAGCAGACCGGCGCGGGACTTCGCATCCAGGCCGTCGCAAACTTCGTCGCACACTAGCACTCGCGGTGAACTCGTCAGCGCGCGAGCAATGAGAACCTTGCGCAGCTCGCCCGTGGAAAGACCCTGCACATTGCGCCGGAGCATGCGGCGGATGCCGAGCATCTCCACGATGTCGCGCGCCCGCGCCTTCTGCGCCGCGCTCAATCGCCGCGGCGGGTAGTCGCTCGCGGTGAATCCCGAGTGGACCACGTCCGCAACGCTCAGGTTCCACTCCAGAGCGAGGTAACGGGTCTGCATCTCCGGCGACACGATCGCGAACTGTTCCTTCACACCGACGGCGGTGATTTGTTCCTCGCCGTCGAATCCGTACATCCGGCGGCCCGAGGAGCCCGGCGCGGGCGCGAGATCGCCGCGAATCAATTTCAGAAAGGTGCTCTTGCCGGAACCGTTGCCGCCGAGCACGGCCCAATGCTCGCCGGGACGCAGGGCCCAGCACAGATCGCGGAGAATGGTCTTGCCGTCGATGGCGACGTCGACTGCGTCGAGGCGAACGAGAGGGAGCATCAAGGCGGAAAAACTGCCGGTGTTCAGATCTTCACCTTGAACTGTTCGCCGCGCTTGAGCGACAGCGCGAAGGCGGCCATGAGTTCCGGGATTTGCTCCAGATCCTTCAGGCTCACGACCTCGACAGGCGAGTGCATGTAACGGTTCGGCAGGCTGATGAGGGCCGAGGGAATGCCTCCGCGCGTCCAGAAGATCACATCCGTGTCCGTGCCGCTGTTCGACGAGATGGCCTCGTGCTGGAGCGCGATGTCCTTCGCCTCGGCGACCTTCTCCAGCCGCGCGACCACCTCGGCGTGGTTCGGTCCACCGTGCGTGATGGCCGGGCCCTTGCCGATCTTGATGTCGCCGTGCTGCGGCTGGCTGACGGTCGGGTAATCTGTCGCGTGCGTGACGTCCACGACAAGCGCCACGTCCGGCTTGAGCGTGTAGGCGATCTGCCGCGCGCCGAGGCAGCCGACCTCCTCCTGAATGTTCGACACCACGCAGACTTCCGCATGGAGCTTGCGCCTGCCGCCGCTGCTGAGGAGTCGCAGCGCCTCGGCGACAGCGAAGGTGCCGATGCGGTTGTCGAACGCGCGCGCCACGGCGAGATCGCCGCGCAGCATCTCGAATTCATCCACGAGCGTAATTGGGTCGCCGATGCGGACGAGCGACTCGGCCTCCTTCCGGCTCGACGCACCGATGTCGATGAACAGGTCGTGAATCTTCGGCGGCTTGGGTTCGCCCTCGCCGCGCATGAGGTGCGGGGCGACGTTGCCGACGACGCCTCGAATGTCCCCGGCCCGCGTGTGGATGTTGACCCGCTGCGCCTTGGTGATCGCTGGGTCGATGCCGCCCATGCGCCGGACGTAGAGGTAGCCCTGCTCGTTGATGAAGTTTACCGTCATCCCGATCTCGTCCGCGTGCGCAGCGAGCATGATGCGCGGCGAACCGCCCTTGTTGAACCACGCGACCGCATTGCCATAGGCGTCGGTCTCGGTCGCCGCGGCGAACTGCGTCACGTAGTCGAGCCAGACCCGCTGGCCGCGAGTCTCGAAGCCCGACGGGCTGGGAGTGTTGATGAGGGTCCGGAGAAACTTCAGCGATTCATTGCGCATGGGCGGAGGTTAGGAAAAACGTCCGCTGACGCAATGACGCAGTGCGGACAGGACAGGACGAGCGAATGATCGCGGGCGGGCGTGTCCGCTTTCTTGCCTTCCGGAGCGCGGCTGTGTCGCAGACCAGCCGCAGCGTGTGCGTCTCGCGCTTGGCACTGACGATCACCAAGTGTTCTTGGTCTGAGAAAACCGCTGAGCCTGGTCGCGGCGACACAGCCGCGCTCCACACGCGGAAAAGGCTGGAGCGTCCGCCGTCTTGAAGCTTGGAACCGCCTCCTGCCGCTCCTACATTCCGCGCGTGGCGAATGATTCTCAGGATTTTTCCGGGCGCGTGCAGAAGCTCTGGGAGCAGACGATCGGTTTCTTTCACGAGACCGGCATCGGACGCGTGGACGATTCGAAGCGGCCGATGCTCTTTCGCTTCGCGCATTTCTGGCTGCTCGTCGTCAAGAGCTTCATCCGTAACCGCTGCCCGATCCGCGCCTCGGCCCTTGCCTACACGACGCTGCTGGCGCTCATTCCCTTGCTGGCGGTTGGCCTGAGCATCGGCACGATGGTGCTCAAGGATCAGGGCCCCGAGCACGTGGACGAGATGATTCGCGGTCTCGTGCGGAACGTCGCGCCGATGCTCGACCTCGAGGTGAAGAGCAGCGCGGGCGGCGAGGAGAACAACCTCGACACTGTCGTCGAGAAGATCAACGAGTTCATCAAGAAAGTGAACAGCGGCACCGTGGGGATCACCGGCACCATTGCGCTAGTCTTCGTCGCCATCGGGTTGCTGCGTACCATTGAGGCCACGTTTAACGACATCTGGGGCGTCACGCGCGGGCGTGGCTGGGTGGCGAGCATCATCCAGTATTGGGCCACCATCACGCTCGGGCCGATCGTCTTGTTGCTCGCGCTCGGCATGACCACCGGCCCGTACTTCGCCAAGACCAAGCGCATCCTCGGCCTGTCGCTCCTGACCGGGCGCGACATCAAGGATCCCGAACTCCTCATGGGCAAACTGATGGGCACCGAGCCGAATGAACATGCCATCGGCGAATCGCTCTACCACCGGCTGCTGAACGACGAGACGTTCCGTCAGGCTGCGGCGCGGTTTGCGACCAAGTCGAGCGACTGGAAATCGCTGCGCAAGGCGCTCGCCGAATCGCTCAACACGTTGCTCGAAGGCCGGCCGTTCTACGACGCCACGAATTTCGCCAAGGTCCAGCTTGGTCCCGAGACGCAGCGGCTGCTTGCGTTAAACCCCAAGGGACACGATCTCGACCTCCTGAACCGACGTCTGCTCGAAGACGCCTTTCCGACGGCGATCCAGCGCAAGAGCTGGGAGTGGGTGGGCTCCGTCGGCTTTTACCTCCTGCCGTTTGTCCTGCTCAGTCTCGCGTTCGGCGGGTTCTACCAGCTCATGCCGAACACGCGGGTGCAACCGACGGCGGCGTTGGTCGGCGGCATCGTTGGTGGCTCACTCTGGCTCGTGAACAACAAGCTCAGTGTGCTCTACGTCTCGACCGTCGCGAACTACGGGCAGATCTACAGCAGCCTCGGACTCGTTCCGCTCTTCCTCATCGGAATGTATTTTTCGTGGCTCATCCTGCTCTTCGGCGCGCAAGTCGCCTACGCCTACCAGAACCGCCAGAGTTACCTTCAGGAAAAGCAGGCCGAGGGCGTTCACCAGCGTGGCCGCGAATTTATCGCGCTGCGCATCATGACGCTCATCGCGCAGCACTTTCAGCGAGGCGAACCGCCGCCCGGAGTGAACTTCATCGCCGGCCAACTGACCGTGCCGACGCGGCTCGTCAGCCAGTTGGTGCAGGCGTTGGTTCAGGCCCGCCTGCTCGTCGAAGTCTCGGATCGCGAGACCCGCTACACGCCGGCCCGGCCGATGGCGCAAATCACCGCCAACGACATTCTCATGGCGTTGCGCGCCGGCCAGGGGATGGAACTCGAGACCAGGGACGACGCGCACCGCGCCCGTGTCCGCCGCGAATTCTCCGCCATCAACGCCGCCGAACGCGGTGCAGGCGAGCGCATCACGCTGGAGACGCTGGCCGGCGGCAACGCGTCCGAACCGGCAGCGAAGTCGAAGCAAGTTTGATCCGGCGTCCCGCTTGCGAGCGCTGTGGCGGCGAGCCAGAGTGCCGCCCATGCAAAGCAAAGCCACGACCGTGAAGGCGTATCTCGCCGAACTCCCCACCGACCGTCGCACGGCCATCGAAGCGGTGCGCGCCGCGGTGTTGAAGAACTTGGATCGCGACTACGAGGAGGGCATGCAGTACGGGATGATTGGCTTCTACATTCCGCACCGCGTTTATCCACCGGGCTACCACTGCGATCCGAAACAGCCGCTGCCGTTCGCCTGCCTGGCTTCGCAGAAGAACTACATGTCGATCTACCTCGGCTGCGTGTATGGCGATCATCCGCTGGCGAAGTGGTTCAAGGATGCCTGGGCGAAGACCGGCAAGAAGCTCGACATGGGCAAGTCCTGCGTGCGTTTCAAGCGCGTGGAAGATCTCGCGCTGGACGTCATCGGCGAGGCGATCCGCCGGATGCCCGCGCGCGAGTTCATCGCGTATTATGAATCGGTGCTGAAGGATTCCCGGCGCGGCGGCGCGAAAGCATCGAAGCCCGCTGCCAAGCCGAAGAAACTGCCAAAAGCAAAAGCGACCCGCCGCCGCTGAACTCAGAAACAACGTCTGAGTAGCGAAGTCACGAGGGCGAAGCCAAGTGCCTGACGAAGTCTTTCGCTCTCGAAGGTGTCCGCAGGCGAGTTCGAAAGCGGCGGACAAACTCGGCGAATAAGTCGGCTTGGGGATTTCGTAGGGCTGAAATCCCTGAGTCACCACCGGCATCGCCGGTTCAGGCCGCTGGCCGACCCGCACCCGGCGAGGCCCTCTACTGAACCTTCACCTTCGCCGCTTTCACGAGTTGCTCGACCAACATGTCGGGCTTGAACTCGTTGTCGGGCGTGATCCATTGCACTACACCCACGGCATTGACCACGACAGTGCGAACATTGTGGTTGATCGGCTCGTTGGGATTGGCTCGCCAGAATTGCAGCCCGAATTGCTCGCCAACAGCCGTGATGTCGATCAACGGTGCCGTCAGCCACTGCCAATGCACTGGGTCTGGCGAGTAACGGGCGGAATACGCCTTCAACTGCTGCGGCGTATCGTACTCCGGCTCGATGGTGATCGAGAGCAACGTCCAGTTCGTGGGTGCATCCGGCATCGCCTTGAGGGTTTTCTGCACCGCCTCGAAGTGGCTGTTAAGCCGCGGGCAGAACGTCGGGAACGGGCAGCGCGTGAAGATGAACGTGAAGGCATAGGCGCGCCCCTTGAGATCCGAGAGCCGCGTCACTGCCCCGAACGAGTTGGTGAAAGTGTAGTCCGGCATCTTGTCGCCGACAGCCAGCGGCTCCACATCACGCACGGGACGGAAGCTCGAGGGTTTCGTCGCCAGCGGCGTGCGCGGCCCCTCAACTCTCTTCAACTGATCGATCCATCCGTCATCCTCGGTGACGAGCATCCGGAAAGTGATCTTGTCGCCGGCCTGCAATCCGGTGAACTCGTTCGTGTCCCGCACGTCGAGCAACATGGTCATCGCCTCCATGTAACCGGGAATTTCTTCGTGGGCGATGAGCGCCTTCTTCTTCTCATGGCGCAGTTCTTCAATGACGCCTTTGACCTGATAGATGCGCGGGTTCGTGCTGGAACCAGACGCGGGGGCGTTGGTTGCACCAGTCTGCGCAGCGGGTTCACGAGAACAGGAAACAGCACCGAGACCAACGAAAAGCCCAAGTGCGGCCAGAAACGAGATGGATACGTGTCGCATGATGACGCTGAACATTATTGGGCAACGGCCGGCTGACAAGTGCGGCCAGGGAGAAAGGAGCTTCAATCCTCCACGGGCACCACGAGGTGCTCCATGATGTAGTCCTTCCGCTCGGGCGTGTTCTTGCCCATGTAGAAGCTGAGGATGTTCGAGACGTCGCCCTTGGGTGCGTACTCGACCTTGCTCATCCGCATGTCGTCGCCGATGAACTGCGCGAATTCCTTCGGGCTGATTTCTCCGAGTCCTTTGAACCGCGTGATCTCCGGGTTCTTCCCGAGCTGAGCGGAGGCGGCATCCCGCTCAGCTTCGCTGTAGCAATAGATCGTCTTCTCCTTGTTGCGCACGCGGAAGAGCGGCGTCTCCAGCACGAAGACGTGGCCGTCATGCACGAGCTGCTCGAAGAATTTGTAGAAATACGTGATGAGCAAATTGCGGATGTGCAGGCCGTCCACGTCGGCGTCGGTCGCGAGAATCACCTTCCCGTAGCGCAGCCCTTCGAGGTTGTCCTCAATGTCGAGCGCACACATGAGGTTGTACATCTCGTCGTTCTTGTACATCACGTCGCGCTTGAGATCCCAGACGTTGAGCGGCTTGCCCTTGAGGGTGAAGACGGCCTGCGTAGTCACGTCGCGGCAGCTCGTGATGGAGCCGCTGGCGGATTGACCTTCGCAGATGAAGATCATCGATTCCTTGCCTTTGCCCTTGGCCTTGTCGAGGTGCTGCTTGCAGTCCTTGAGCTGCGGGATGCGCAGGGTCACGGCCTTGGCGCGCTCGCGCGCGAGCTTCTTCACGTCCTGCAGTTCCTTGCGGAGCTGCTTGGTGTCCTCGACCTTCGCCATGATCTTCTCGGCAACTTCCTTGTTGCGATTGAAGAAGTGCAGGAGTTCCTCACGCACGCTGTTGACGAGCTCGGAGCGAATCTCCGTATTGCCGAGCTTGTTCTTGGTCTGCGATTCGAAGACCGGATCCTTCAGGCGAATCGCCACCGCGCCGACCATGCATTCGCGCACGTCGTCGCCATCGTAGCCGGCCTTGGAGTATTCGTTCACGGCCTTGAGCAAACCTTCGCGGAAAGCGCTGAGATGCGTGCCGCCGTCACTCGTGTACTGGCCGTTAACAAACGAGTAGAACGATTCGCCGTAGCGGCTGTTGGTGTGAGTGAAGCAGAACTCCAGCGTCTTGCTGGTGTAATGGAGCGGCGGATAAATGGGCTCGGCGTTGTCGCTGGCCAGATCTTCCATCACCAGGTCATGCAGACCGTGGCGGGACTGAAAGACCTTGCCGTTGAACACGAGCTTCAGGCCGGTGTTCAAGTAGCTGTAGTGGCGCAGGCGTTTCTCGACGAGCTCGGTGCGAAACTCGATCTTCTTAAAAATCTCCGGGTCCGGCGTGAAGCGAATGAGCGTGCCGTTCGGCTCCGTCGTCTTGCCCGTGGCCTGCTTCTTCAACTTGCCCTGCTTGAAGGCCGCCTCCGAGAACTCGCCGTCGCGATGGCTGCGAACGTAGAAATCTTTCGAGAGCGCGTTCACCGCCTTGGTGCCGACACCGTTCAAGCCCACGCTGAACTGGAACACCTCGTCGTTGTACTTTGCGCCCGTGTTGATCTGCGACACGCATTCGATGACTTTCCCGAGCGGGATACCACGGCCAAGATCGCGCACGGTGACGTCCGTGTCCTCGATGGTGATCTGAACCTCCTTGCCGTGGCCCATGATGAATTCGTCGATGGTGTTATCGACGACTTCCTTCAGAAGAATGTAGCCGCCGTCATCGTAGTGCGAGCCGTCGCCGATTCGCCCGATGTACATGCCCGTGCGCAGGCGGATGTGTTCGAGGGAGGAGAGCGTCTTGATTTTGCTCTCGTCATAAACGGCCTGCTTCTTTGGTTCGCCGGAATTCTTTTCAGCCATACGTCAGTCTTCTTTGGCCGGTGAGTATGGGAGAGGAACGCGCCTTGCCAATAGCGAAGTTGAATCACGCTCCAAAAGTTTTACCGCACCGGCTCCGAGAATCACCTGGCGCTCATGGTCACCGAGGACGGCGCAGCCATGACAGCCGCTCCCGAAGGCGGCAGATAACGCGCCGCAACACTGATGCGCCCTTGGGTCGGCCGCGCCTCGTCCCACCGCAGCGTGAAGCGATATCCGTCTCCAACCGCACTCTTTCCCGCGTGGTTCTTCAATTCCGCCCCGGTGAACCGCCACGTCCGCATCGGCGTAGGCGGCAATGGCTGTCCCTCCGCCAGCGCTCCATCGAACATCAGAATCTCAACTGTGCCACTGGAAAGCGCCATTCCCTTCGAGCTCTTGGTGCCCCGCGCGTACATCCGAACTGAGAAGCCGTCCGGCCCTGGCTGCCCATCCATGTTCACCGCCACCGGCACAGTAAATATATGCAAGCTCTGCACCATGGCCCCGCCCCCCGTGGCGCACCCGGCAGCGACCAAAGCGGCAAGAACAAGCCCCGCCAGACTCATCGGAAGGGCGCGGAATGCTTCAAAGACTCTTCGCATCCCGGGAAACTTTCGGTGGAGCGTTCGTGTCTGGCTTCGGAAAGAGCGGATCAAGCAACTGCTTCTGCAAATCATCGCGCTGGATCTCGTCCTTGATCCGGGAACGATCCAATTGCTCTCGCGTGGCCTTCTGCAAGTCCTTCACCTGCTCTGAGTCACTGGCGGTGCTCAGAATCTGCGGCGTCAGCAACACCAGCAGTTCCTTCCGCTCGCGGGTGTTGTGGCTCTTGCGGAACATCACGCCCAGCACCGGAATGTCCCCCAGCCACGGAACCTTTCGCATCCGCTTGTCGTCCGTTGTCGCAATCAATCCACCGATCAGAATCGTCTGCCCGCTCGGCACGCTCACCGTCGTGGTCGCGCGGCGCTGGTTGATGATGGGGACCGTGGCCGAAGAATTGATCTCGACCGACGAGCTGCTGATCGCGCTGTTCGTCGTGCCGATGTCCATCTTCACCATGCCGTCGGGACTGATCTTCGGCGTCACGGAAAGGTTGACGCCCACATCCTCATAGCGGAATGAATTAATCGTGTCGCCCCGCTCCGTCACCCGGCTGTCGGTGATCAACGGCACCCGCTGGCCGATGTTGATCGTCGCCGGCTTGTTGTCCGCCGTGACGATCTGCGGACGGCTCAAGACCTCGAGCCGCCCATCTTCCTCCAAGGCCTGGAGCAGGAAGCTGTAATTGCCGCCTGTGACCGCCGAGGAAAACCCCTTGTCGATCCATTTCCCCTCATCGATCTCGATGCCGGCGGCATACCCGGCGCCGTTGTAAGTCCAGCTCAGGCCGAGATCGAGGCCGGTATCCAGCGTCACCTCGGCTAGCAACACCTGGATCAACACCTGGGGCTGCGACTTGTCCAACTCGTCGATCAACGCCTTGATCTGGTCGTAGTAACGCGGATTCGCGGAAACCAGCAGTGTGTTGCTCAACGGCTCCGCCACCACCGCGACCTCGCGCTCCAGGATGCGTTGCGCCGTGCCGATCGCGTCCGCGCCAAGCACCTGCGTCGTCCGCTGGCGTTCCTGGTCGAGGAAGTTCCGGATCGCCGTTGCCACATCCTGCGCCTGCGAGTTCTTCAGCCGTACCACCTCACTGCGACGCTCGTTCGCCGTGCTCGCGTCCAGCGAGTCGATGATCTGCGACACCAGCGTCACGTAATGCTCCGTGCCGCCCACCAGCAGGCTGTTCGTCCGCGGGTCCACGGTGATCGTCAGCGCGTTCTGCTCCGCCGTGCCCACCGTCGCACTGGCCGCGTCCTGATCGCTCTCGCCGTTCCCGGTGTTGCGCACCAGCGTGTATTGAATCGAACGCTGGGACGCATTCGCAATCGCCGCAGTCTGCGTCATGCGGAAGAGCTGCATCAACAGGCGCGCCATCTGATCCGCGTCGGCGTTCTGGAGCGGGAACACCTTGATCTTCGCCTGCTGCGGCGAACTCGCGTCCAGCCGGCCGATGATCTGTTCCATAAGCCCCATGTAATCCACCGGCCCACTCACGATCAGCGAATTCATCCGCGCATCCGGCGTGATTAAGATGCCTTCCTTCAACGCCGCCGTGACGAACTCCTGTCCGCCCTCGGTGCGCGAGATGAACTGCAACACCGACTGCGCGTTCGGGCTTTGCTCCGTCAACGGCGTCGGCTTGGTGTTCAACGCCGTGTTTAGCATGGAGGACAGCGCCTCCGCCCTCGCGAACTTCAGCGGGAATACGCGAATCTCGCTCACCCGCGCCACCTGCTCCGTGTCCAGCTTCTTCACCAGTTCACCGATGCGCTTCGCATCCGTCTCACCGCAGGACACCACGATCGCGTTGATGCGCTCGTCGGCGTTCACCTGCACCGGCACCACGGAGCCGGGCGTATTCTCGCGGAACAGCGCTTGAATCGTCGTCGCGACCCGGCGCGCATCGCCCTTCGCGAGCGGGAACACATGGATGCTCAGGCCGCGATCCGTCTCATCCACATCAAGCTGGTTCAGCAGGCTCTCCACCGTGTTCATGTCATCAGGGGATGCCCCCACCAGCAACGCGTTCACCCAGGCGTCGGCGACAATCGTGATCGGGTCGTTTGCTTCGCCGCGCACTTTCGGCGGACGATTCGCGAAGATCGGTTGCAACGTCTGCTGAAGCTTCTGCGCCGTCGCCTTCTTGAGCGCGAACACCCGGAAGTTCAGCCGGTGAAACGTGCTATCACCATCGAGCTGCGGCATGAGTCGTTCCACGGAATCGAACGCCTCCTTCGTGCCGGTCACGATGATCGAGTTGATGCGATCATCGGCCAGCACGCTGACCGGAATGCTGCGTTCGTTCGCGTTCACCGCCACGGAGTCTGCCGTGCGCTTGGCGCGGAAGAACTGCTCCAGCGTCGTCGCCAGAGTGCTCGCCTTCGCGTTCTTCAGCGTATAGACGCGCACGTTGGTCGCGTCCGAGAAATCCTTCGTGTCGATCTTCTCGATGATCGACTTCACCACCGCAAGGTTCTCCGGGCTCGCGCTGATGAAGAGCGTGTTGCTGCGCGGGTCCACGCTAATGGCCAGCGCGTCTCGCGGCGTCCCTCGGGTCGATGCGCCCGCCGGCATCCCCGGCCGATACAGCCCCTGCTGCACCAGGCTGTTCAACATCGCCGCCACCCGCTGTGCGTCGGCGAATTGCAACGTGAAGGTCTGGAGCAACCCGCCTTCCACCGTCGGCTCCGTGTCGAGCTTCGCGACCAGACCCTGAATCAACTCCAGGTTCTCCTTGCTCGCGGAAATGATCAGCGAGTTGTTCAGCGGGTCCGGCTGCACCTCAATCTGCTCGCTCGGCAACGCCGCCTGTCCGGGCAGCGCCTGAGCCTGGATCCGCGCCGCGAAGATTGTCTTCAACACCGCCGCCACCCGCGCCGAGTCGTTCTTCTTCAACGGCAGCACCGTGAGCGTCAGCGACGGATTCTCCGGCTTCGTATCGAGCTTCTTCAACAGGTCATCAATCGTCCCGTTGTCCTCCTGGTTCGCCGTCACGATGAGGCTGTTGCTTCGCGGGTCAGCTAGAATGATGGGACGCATTTGACCGACATCTGTCGCGCGTTGTGACGCGTAGCGCTGCGTGAACAGCGTCGTCAACGTCGCGGCAATCACCCGCGAATCCGCGTTTGTCAGCGCAATCAACCGGATGCGCCCGCTCAACGCCGGCGACGCCTTGTCGAGCTGCTTCGCGAGCGACTCGACCATGTCAAAGCTCTCGCGTCCGCCGGCGACGAGCAGCGCGTTGCTCCGCTGGTCGGCGAGAATCGTCACCTTAAGCGTGTCCGCGGCTCCTTGGTTCAGCGTCGCTCGCTGAGTCACCCGCGCGTCCATCAACCTCTGCACGTTCGCCCCGACCACCGTGGCGTCCGCGTTGTCGAGCGGGATGATGCGGATGTCGCGCAGTTCAAACGCCAGCTTCTGATCGAGCTGCGTCAGGAGCCCTTCAATAACCGCGAAGCTCTTGCTATTGCCCGCGACCACCAGCGCACTCGTGCGGGCATCGACGGTAATCACCGGCCGGTCCTCGACGCGAATCGCAGTAGCAGCGCGCGGGCTCGTGTAGATGTCGTTGAGAATCTTCTGAATCGACGCCGGGTCCGCGTGAGTCATCGGGTAGATGCGGACTGTCTCCAGACCGCTCGCGGCCGGAATGTCGAGCTGATCAATCACGTCACCGATGAGCGGCAGCATGTCGGAGCGCGCCGCGACCACGAGGATGTTCGCCAAATCATCAGCCTGAATCGTCAACGCCGTTCGCGTCTTCGGCGCCGAAGTGAGGTTCGTCACGCCGCCATCCTTGAACGTCTTCAGGCGGGAAACCTGCGTGTTCAAACCTTCTGTGCCGGGCACCGGCGTCCCCTCGGTGAACACGCTTTGCAGCAGCGGCACCATCTTCGTCGCGCTCGCGTGTTTCAGGCGGAACAGTTTCACCTCGGTGACGAATCCGTTGAGCGACTTGTCCATGTCGGCGACAAGCTGCATGGCAAGATTCATGGTCTCGACCTGGCCGCTAAGAATCACAGTGTTCGCGCGGGCGTCGATGGCGATATTCAGCTGACTCACCAACGCCTTGCCCTGGGGTCCGGCGGGCTGGGCATTCGGGCCAGTCGGCCCGATCGCCAACTGCCGGCCCTGCGTGAAGATAGTCGTCAACGTTTGCGCCACCGAACTCGCGTCCGCGAACTTCAGCGGCATCATCTTGACCACCACATCCTCCGTCACCGGCACGGTGTCCATCATCGCGACCACTGCACCGAGGGCCTTCAAGTTGTCCGTCGTGGAGGAAATGATCAACCGGTTCGCCCCGCCCTGCCCTGCCACCGGGTCTGCGGAAATCTTGATCGGCTTACTCAGGTCGAGCACCACACTCTGGCCGGCCTCGTTCTGAATCTTCAACCGGCGCACCTGCTCCTGCAGTTCGCGCGCCTCGGCTGTCAGTTCGCCCTGCGCGCCGGGACGAAGCAGCCCTTGCAACACACCCACGAGCTGCGTCGCATTCGCCTTCTTCAAGCTCACCATCAACACCTCCGCCTCGGTAAACTCACTCGGTGTGTCGAGCTGGCGAATCATCTTCTCGACCTGCGTCAGCACCGTGTCGCGTCCCACCACCAGCAGGCCGCGCGACCGCGCATCAATGGTGACCGACAACGGCTCTCCCGGCCGCGAGGCACCGAGTTGCGTGACCATCTGCTGCACGAGCGGAAGGACTTTCTCTGGCGACGCGTTCGTCAACGGCACCACGCGGAACTCTACCTGCGTCACCTGCCCAGCCGCGTCGAGCTGGTTGATCAGCGTTTCGAGCAACGGGAAATCCGTCGGACGCGCGCGCACGATAATGCTTCGCGTGCGGGGTTCGGCGACAACCGTGATGCGCGGCTGCTGTGCCCGCATCTGCGGCGGCTGTCCGGGCTGCGCTTGCACCGGCACTGGATCCTGACGCAGCAAGTCCGTCAACGTCCGCGCTGCAACAACTGGGTCCGCGTCCTTCAGCGGGAACAGACGGAACTCCGATTCGTTGCCCCAGAAGTTGAACGACAGGTCGGTGATGATGCGGTCAAGGTTGTCCAGCTCCTGCGCCGGGCCGGAAAGAATCAGCGCGTTCGCCGCCTTGTCCACGGAGATGACGACTTCCGGCACCGCGTTGGTATCCGGCGTCGCCTGCGCACCGGGTTGGGCCGCCGGAGTCGTCGGGGCGGGCGCGGGCACAGTCGGCGGCTGGTTCTGCTGCTGACCTTGCGGAGCCACCGCGCCACCGGGAACGCCCGGTGCCACAGCTTTCGGAGCCGTATTCTTTTCCACCACGCGCACCTGGCCGTTGCCCATCTGCGGATAAATGTTCTGCAACATCTTCGCCATCTGCTCCGCAGCGACGCGTTCCAGGGGACGCAGACGCACCTGCATGCTCGTGTCCTTGCTCGAATCATCGAGGCGGTTGATGAGATCCTTTATCTGAGCGAGGTCACCACGACGGGCGATGACCGTCACCGAATTGTTCAAGGCGTCCGCCTCAATCACCGGCTTCTCCTTGCTGTCGCTGTTCTCGAACACCGCTTCGATCTTCGTGGCGACGTCATACGCCTTCGCCTTACGCAGCCAGATGAACTCGACATCGCGATCACTGCGCTCGGGACTCTTGTCGAGCGTCGGCAGAATCTTCTCCACCACGTTGAAGTGCGCCGGAGTGCCCGCGATGATCAGCGAGTTCGCCCGCGCATCCACCGAGATGTTTGCCGGAACGAAACGCCCGGCCCGCGTGCGCGACTGATTACGGCTCACGTTCTCCAGCAGGTTTTCAAGGATGTTCGATACTTCCTTCGCCGTCCCGTTCTCCAGTTTGTAGATGCGCACCTCGATGTCGCCGGCCTCGCTCTCGGTATCCAGCTCGCGCACGATCTTCATCACATCCTCGACCGCGTTCGTCGGTCCGTTGATGAGCAGGCTGTTCGCGCCGAGCACCGGCGTCACGCTCACGCGCTTGGCGAGCGCCGTGCCAACCCGATTCGTCAGTGCCGCATTAATGGCTTCGGCGAGATTGTCCGCGCGACCCTTCTTCAGGTGCACGGTCTGAATCACGCTCTGTGCGGACGTCTCCGTGTCGTCGATCTTCTTCACCACGTCACTGACGCGCTCGAACGTCTGGTCCGCCGCTTCCACCACCAGTGTACGATCGTCTGGAAGCGCGCTCACCACCAGCCGATCCGCCGGGTCCGTGCTCGCCACCTGCTTTGCGAATAACTGATTGATCATCGAAGAAACCGCCTGCGCCGAGTTCCGCTGAAGCGACACCACGTGAACGTCGCGCTTCGAACCCGCGCCCGCTTCCTTCAGCATCTCCACGATGCTCGCCAGTTCAGCGATGTGATTCGTCCGCCCCGTCGCCACGATGCGTCCGTTCGCGGTGTCCGCGATGAGTTGCGCGTCCGGCGGGTCACCCGCGTCGCGGCTCTTCCAACGATCTTGGTAGAGCTGCTGCACGATCCCGTGGAGCTTGGTCACGTCCTCCGCCTGACCCACCGTAAAGATCTTCGTCTCACGCGGACCCTGATTGATCGACGCCGACTGCAAGTCCGTGATGATGCCTTCCAGCACCTTCAACTGCGGCTCGCTGCCCGCGAGAATGAGCTGGTTCGCCGGACCGTCCTCCATGATGAGCACGTCATTGACGGCAAGATCCGGCTGCGCGGTGAGCTGATCGTTGTAGAGCTGGCGCACCTTCGGCGAAAGCTCCGCCGCCTTGCTTTGCTTGAGCGCGACGACCTTAATCTTGCGATCCGCCTGCGCGCCGAGCGCGCTGTCGAGCTGCTCGATGATCACCGACGCGTTCTGCAACGCCTGCAATTCCTTCGGGTCACCGGCGACGACAATCGTGCGCGTCTTCGTGTCCACCGTGATGCCCACGCGGCGGCGAGGCTTTCCGTATGCGTCGTAGCTCATCAACGCGTTGCCCAGCACTTCCATCACCTTGTTCGGGTCCGCGGACTTCAACTTGAAGAGCCGCACCGTCCCGCTCTGGCTCGAAACCTTGTCGAGCTTCTTGATGATGTCCTCGACGACGTTCAGCTCGTTCGTCGTGCCTGCAACGATGAGCCGATTGCTCGTGCCGTCCGGCAGAATCAACGTGTCCTGCGGCTGCGCGGCCGGACGCGTCTTCGCCTGATCGAGATACAGCGAGCGAACCGTCGTCGCCAGCTCGGCGGCGTTCGCCGTTGAGAGATCATAAATGCGCGTGTCACGCGGCGCACCGGCGTCCGTCGCGCGAAGCTGGGCCACGATCTGTTCAATCTCCACCAGATGGTTCGTACGGCCCGTCACGATGAACCGGCCGTTCTTCGCGTCGGTGATGATGAAGGCATCCGCCGGGTCGCCGACTTCACGATGCTTCCAGCGCTCTTGGTAAAGTTGCTGCACGAGCGGCATCAAACGGTTGAGCTCATCCACCTGTCCGACTTCGATAAACTTCGTCTCGCGTTCGCCACGCGTCATCGCCGACGCCTGAAGGTTTTCGAGAATCTGTTCCACTAAGGCGATCTGGCGATCATTGCCCGCAAGCAGGAGCTGGTTGCTCGCCGCATCTTCAATCATGAGAATGTCCGTCGTCGCGAGGTCCGGCTGCGCCGTGAGCTGATCATTATAGAGCTGGCGAACTT
>SXGS01435028.1_pt1 | contig 28983 bp, 31 predicted proteins | sample 3174681 | NCBI WGS metagenome assembly SXGS01 (sample SAMN11356861, study PRJNA531348) | freshwater metagenome | isolation source: freshwater sample F1-80 | place: China: Fuxian Lake, Yuxi | collected 2017-12-25 | reverse complement strand
TAACGGCGTTATGGAGTCGATCGGCAAATGGCCCGAACTCAAGCGCAACATGGAAGTGATCGAAACTCTCGGTCTCAAAGACATCCACTACTACGGCGCTTACCGCGTTCTCGGTCGTGGCTACTACAAGATCCCCGGCCTTCTCGGTGGCAGCCAGAAAAAAGCGATGAAGTACCTCGGCGATGCGGTTCAAGGTTCGCTCGTTGAAGGGAAGAAGTTCAGCAAAAGCGGCTACAACAACGTTTACTACGCTGAAGTTCTCAAAGAAGAAGGCGAAGACGACGCGGCTGTTGCTCTTCTCCAAGGTTTCGTTGATGCAGCAACGAAGACTCCCGAAGCTTTCCCGGCTGACCTCGCTCCCGAGACTCGCCGTGCAGCTGCTGAAGCTCAAGAGCTTCTGAAGAACTGGTAATCGTCCGTTTCTCTCGAGGGCCGCGCTAAGACGTTTCATGCGTCAAAGGGGAGCGCGGCCTCCTTCATTGTTCGATCACTGTTAGATTCAAAAAAATTTACGGAGTGTTGAATGAGAGCGTTGCGACTTGCGATGAGCGTGGCTCTAACGGCCGCAGTTGCCCAGCCGGCTTTCTCGGCGGGATTGTTTGTTCCTTTCTCAATGGACTCGGCAACAACAATGCCCAAAGGCATCCGGAGTGTTCGCGTCGGGAACTTCACCACGCAACTCGAAGATAAGTTCGACGGCTAAGGCGCGGTCGTGCCCGCAGCGAATTCATTCAACAAGTCTGTGACTTGGCGCAAGCTGATCGACTCGGAAGCTGCGGGTCCCGATCGCGGAATCCTTAAAGGCGGCGTCAAAAGCATGCAAGACGCCAATATCGATCTCGACGCTGTTGCGGGCGTGACTCACGGGATGGTGAACGTGCGTTTGACAAGCACGGTTCCCATGCTCGCTTACGGACTGACGGAGAAGATTACTTTAGGCGTTGGTCTCCCGGTCGTTTACTCGTCGACAAGCATCGCGACAGGTTGGACAGCTGACGCCGCAATGAGCGAGAAGCTCACGAAAGTCATGGCGAGCGGTTTTGAGTCGAAGGTCATGAGCCTTCGCGAAAAACTTCAGAACGTCGTGCGCACGCAAATCGCGTCTTACGGCTACAAGCCTCTTGAGGATGAACAGCGCCAAGAGATCGGCGATGTAACGCTCGGATTAAAATATAAAGTATTTAGCGGCGATCTCGTTTCGGTTGCCCTCGCGCCGAAGCTAGTTGTTCCCACAGGTCGCACGGCCGATGTGAACAAAGTTGTGGACGTGGCTCCTGGTGACGGCCAGTTCGACACGGGTGTGTCGGCGGTTGCGGATTGGGCAGTTGCTCCTCGCTTCACCATGACGACATCTGCGGGCTACACGTATCAGTGGGGCTCGGCGAAAGCGAAACGCATCCCTCGCTCGGCAGATGAGTCGATCTCTCCCGACGTTGAAACAGTTTGGGAAAAGTTCGGTGACGTCATGGGCACAAGCCTCGGCGGGAAGTATAAGCCCAACGATCTGACAACAGTCGGCCTTGGTTACTCGCTCCAATACAAGCAAGCTGATGAGTATGGCGGAAGCGCTTACGCAGCTGAACGTTACGGCTACCTCGCAAAAGACACATGGCAGAGCATGCAGGCCGTGCAAGCTTCGCTCGGCTTCACGACGGTACCTTTGTACCGCGCGGGTGTGTTTCCCGTTCCTGCGGACTTGGGCCTCACATACGGCCGAGTTCTCAGCGGTCGTAACGTTAACGACGTAAGCCTCGTCTTCGCCGAGCTTGCGGCCTACTTCTAAGGAGTGAACCGATGAAAAAACAAATCTTCTCTTCCATCGTTGTTCTCGCTCTCGCGCTTTCGGCTTGCTCCGTAAAAAAAGCAACCGTGCCGAACAATCCGCCGGAGATCGTTCCGCCAACATTCAAGTTTTCGGTAACGGACGGCAAGCTCCGCAAGGTCACTGGAACTGCATTCTTGTGGCCCGCTCATTGGAACGAAGCTGACGCTGAAAAAGGTGCAGAGACCGTAAATAAAGCAGCATCGGCTTATCAGAACTTTGGCCTGATGGCAGAAGGCGCGCAGAAAACAGGCCTCGCTCTCTACGAAGACTTTGGCGCAAAAGAGTGCATGACAACGTACGCACGCACACCCGGCGTGTATGGCGAAACGGAGCAAGTTGAGTTCATCGAACTCACGGCGGTTCCGCCTGAAGATCCGGGCTACGACGAATACTCGCGTAAAGCCGCAGCGGTAAATGAGTGCGCGAAGAACCAACAACAACGTCTCGATCTTTTCGCAAAGGCTTTCGGCTTTGGTGAGCAAGCGAAAGCGGAGCTCGCCTTGATTCAAAAGACGCTCGATAAAGATCCCGCGAATCCTGAAAACTGGCTCTCGATCGGTAAAGGCAGTGAAGTTGATCTTCTGCCCGTTCGCGATGGCAACGTTGAGAAGATTCAAGTCCGCGTTCTCCTGAAGTCGTTCATCCACGACGGTCGTCACCGTTCATCGCGTGAATCAACCGAATCGCCCGGATCGCCTGAGTACCAACAAGAAGAAGCTCTCCGCATCAAAGACGCGAGCTACGATGCAAAACGCCGTGTGCTCACGTTCAGCGTGCCCGAAGAGAAAAAAGTCGAGCGGGATGGAGAGATCACGTTTGAACTTACGGGTCGTCACTATCGTTTTGATCTCGTGCGTGTTCCCAACGTAGCCGATGATTTGAAAAAGGTTGTGAACAAGCCGGATGGATCAACAGAAGAAAAAGTCGGCAACCTCGCGAAATTCAAAGGCGAGCTTTCACTGATCGAAAACGGCAAGGCGATTCGCAAAGGCACGGCCCAGCTCGTGGGCGAGCTCTTCAACTAACGGACTCTGAGGATCGGCGACGATGCATAACAAAATGCGCAAGCTGACGATATTTGCGGCAGTTTTCCTGATCTGTGGATATGTCTTCGCTTCAAGCGCGGAAACAGCCCCACTTTCGACGGTTGCGTGCGCCATCAAAGGCGCCACGCGCCCAAGCGATGTCGTGGCGTCGACGATCCTCATCAATCTCACTACGGGGAATGCATCACTCGTTTTCGACGAAGAGGGCGGAACCGGCAAACGTCTCGTGAACCTCGTTACGATGGACGAAGTGAGCCGGTTTGGGATTCCAAGAGAGAAATGCAAAGTCGAAACGACGAACAAGCTTTCCGCTAACGGAAAGATCATCAAATCGTTTCATATTGGTTTCGCATGCGAATCCGATTACGACGGCACCAAGCTAGTCGATGGTACGTTCGGCATAAATACCGACGTGTCGATCGACTACTTGCTCGCCATGAACGAAGGCCTGTATTCCGAGATCACGAATCTGAATTCGACTCCGATCCGGAACGAGATCTTATTCTCGGACTGCACGCTTCTTTCAACTGGCCCGAGCGGGCCGATTCATCACTGAGTGAAGTAATAGATGTCACGGTAGTTGCGGCCGATCTCTTCGGAGTCCATGCCGTAACCAACCATGTAGCGATCTTCGATCGTCATGCCGACGTAGTCAGGCTTGATCGGAAGTTCGCGGCGTGCCGGTTTATCCAGCAACGTCACGATCTTCAGTGAAGCCGGCGAAGACGCGATCAAACGGTGCTTCAAGAAGCTCAATGTGCGCGCGGTATCGATAATCTCCTCGACGATGATTACGTGTTTACCGGCGATATTCGTGCCGATGTCTTTCAACATGCGGATCGCGCCTTTTTTCTCGGTAGCACCGAGCTGCACGAAATCGATTTGCTGTGAGAGTTCAATGTTACGACTGAGGTCAGCGGCAAAGAGGCATGAGCCCTTCAGCGGGCAGATCAAGATGATCTCTTTCCCGTGGTAGTCCATCTCGATTTCTTTAGCGAGACGACGAACCAACTCTTGAATCTCTTCGTGGGTCAGGAAGGCGATCATGCTGTCTTTAAGGCGTGCCATGCGTTTTCCTCGTGATGCTTAAGCCAGAAGCGTTGAACCTGATTCTTGCGCCATTTGCAAATATTTGAGGGCCACCGGATGCTCGGGATCGCGGAGCAAAACAGTTTCCCACTGCTCGACCGCGGCGATCGTGTTTTTTGAATTGAAGTACATCAATCCGAGTTTGAGGCGCGCGGGAACAAACTGCGGGTACTCTTGCACGAGCACCTTCAGTTCTTTCATCGCGCGCGGCTCATCATCTTTTTTGATGAAGCATTCGACGACTTTCATCTTCAACTCGGCTTTGCGAGACGAAAGTGAAAGAGCCTTGTTGTACTGCTCAAGAGCTTCGTCGTAGCGCTTGTACTGGAAGTACAGCTCGCCGAGCTCGTCGTGTTTCGTGGCGAGTTTTTCTTGAAGGTAGGGATCTGCTTCGGTCGACTTACGAGCTAGCGCCTCTTGCGCGTCGACAAAGACTTTTTTGCCTTCTTCGTAGCGCCCAAGATCGTTCAAGATGATGGACAAACCCACGCTTGCATCGGTGTAGGTCGGATCGATTTCGAGCGCGCGGCGGAAGGTCTTGATCGCTTTGTTGAACTTGCCCTGATCGTAAAAAATCGTGGCCATCATGTGGAAAACTTCGGGATTCTTCGCGTCGACCATCAAAAGCTGCTGAAGGAGAGACTCAGCGATCCGGTAATTCCCTTCGCGAAAGTGATCGCGTGCGGTATCCAGAAGCTCCTTGATGTCGCTTCGACCCATCTTACTCGAGCTCATTTTTCGCCCGCCTTGCTTCGTCGGTGTTCGGGTAGAGGCTCTGCAAGTTTCTGAGATGTTGCTGAGCTCTTTCCTTCTCACCGGATTTAAACGCGCTTCTCGCTGCACCGTAAAGAGCCTCAGAATCGTAGCCGAGGTTTGGGTACTGCTTCAAAACGCCTTCAAAGCGTCTCATAGCGCTGTCCCAGTTCTCACGCTTGGCGTAGAAGTTGGCGATGTACATCTCTTTCTGTGCGAGCATCTTCAGGGCTTCTTCGCGCTTTTTCTTCGCGTCTGCCGCGTAGGAAGAAGTGGCGTAAGAGTTCATGACTTCGTCGTAGTAGAGAATGGCTTTGTCCGCGATGCTCAAGTCGCGATCGATCGTCGAGGGGAGTTGGCTGAAATAGCTCTCCGCCAAACGGAATGTGACATAATCCGATTGCGGATGCTTCGGGTGAAACTCTTTGAAGAGCTGGTAAGCGCTTGCAGCTTCGGCGAAAGCTTCGCGCTTGTAATGAACGTCAGCGATCTTTAGCTCCGCTTGCGTTGCGAGGCGACTGTAGGGGTACTTGTTCTTAACTTCCGTGAATTTTGCGATCGCTTCTTCGTAACGCTCGTCTTTTTCCCATTGCTCGGCTTGTTTAAACGCGCCATCGGGAGTCGAAGTATCGACTTTTTCGCTCGTTGTGCATGCGGCGAAGATCGAAAGGAAGAAGCACAACGACAAGAATTTTACCGCGCGCAAAACCGTTGTTCCGCTAGCGGCGGGATTCATCTGAAAATTACGTAAATCACTGACGACACGAAGGATTTTCATAACCGAGATTTAATGACGAAGCGCAAACAATGTCAATGACCCGAGCCTGGGCCTGACCGGTTAACGATCCTTGCGGCGAATGGCCGTTATTCAGGAGCGGAAATCGACGAGATGCTCGTAAAAAGCGTGGAAAATCAGTTTGATGGCGCTCGTCACCGGGATCGCGATGATCATGCCCAAAATCCCCATCACCTGCGAGCCGACGATAATGACGATGATGACCGTCACCGGGTGCAAGTTGACGATTTTAGCAACGACGAGCGGGATGACGAAAATGATGTCGATGAGCTGAGCGAGAAAGAAGATGGAAGTCACGATGATGAGGTTCCAACTCATGGAATCTGTGATCATCGCATCGCGCGAGATCAACGCGATCAACACGGCCGGAATCGCACCGATGATCGGGCCGATGTAAGGAATCAAGTTCGTGATCGCGGCGAAAAGAGCGAGCAACGGAGCGTACGGGAAACCTGCGGCTTGAAGTCCGATCCAAACAACAAGGCCGACGATCGCGGCTTCTAGAAAGCGAGCGCGGATGAATCCACCCATCTGCTCGTTGAGCCGATGCTGAAGGTTTAGCGCCGTCTCGAACAAGTTGTTAGGGACCATCGAAAGCATGGAGCGAGAAGCGTTGCGGCCATCGTGAAGCATGAAGAACGCGAAGATCGGCGCAAGCAGGAAGACCGTTAAAGAGCCCGACACCGCCGAGGGTAGATCGCTCGAAAGTTCGGTCGTCTTGCGGATGATCCAATGGTTGATCGTATCGGCGAAGTTGATGTTGTAGATCTTGAAGAAGCCCTTGAAGCGATTCTCCGTCATACCGACGAGGTTCATCAAATCGACTTGGTACTTCGGAAGTTGTGATTCGAACAGAGTGATCTGCTGGGTGATCAGCGGAAGAATTTGGTAAACCCCAAAGACAAGCAAACAACCGGCAGCGACAAACGGGATCAGAATCGCGGTCTGTCGTGGGACACCCCGACGCTCGAAGAAATCCACAACCGGAGCCAGCAAGTAGTTCGTTACGAACGCAAGCACGAATGAAGCAAGCAGATTGTCGACGGCGAGAACGATGATCATTGCCGTGAGCAAGACCGCCAAGAACGCGCAGAATTTGACGAGGCGTTCGCGGCGAAGCCGCTTCATCAACGCGGGAGTCATAGCTGGCCATCCATGGGAGGCGGTTCGCGAAGCTCTTTGAGAGCGCGGCGCAAGTCAGAAACCTTATCTGTTGTCTCTTTCAGGCGTTTACCGAGGACTTCGGCGAGGCGGAAAATAATTTTTGTTCCAGCTTGGGGGCTGCGAGCCATGATTTCCATCAGGTCCGGCCGAAAGAATCCAATCAAAGTCGTTTCGTCGCGCGAGACGGCCGAAGCCGTGCGACGGCCGTTGTCTTCGACCAACGAAATCTCGCCGAAGAAGTCTTTAGCCTGAAGTTGAGTGATGAAAATGTCGCGGTTTTCTTCCGCAGCGGCTTCGTCGGTCACGAAGATTTCGATGCGACCTTTGATGATGATGTACATTCCGACACCGACTTCGCCTTGGCGAAAAATCGGCTCACCCGCGTGGTAGTGCCGGATGTGGACGATGTCGCGAAGAAAGCGCAGCTCGCGATCCGAAAGAGCGTCGAAGAGGATGTTCTCGCGAAGGACCGTGCGAATCTCGTCTTCGGTTTTTGATTTTCGAAAAATATTATCCCAAAGATAGTTCACTGTGCTGCCTTCGTTGCGTTTGTACTGGCGACCACGTCTTGCGTTGCGAAAATGGCGCTTCGCGGAACCCAGCCTGTTGATCCGCCCGGATAGCTGACTTGTGTCCAGTCCCCGTTCGTTTGACGAACGATCACTTCAAGACCCTCGAAAAGATCGAAGAGCGCCGTTGCCGCTGGATCCGGGGAGGAGCGAGCTTCAATTTTCTTTGGCAATACAGTGCCGCGCACGATGCTCGAGTCGTAGAGCTTTGCTGAGCTCATGGCAACACCAGCAAGAAACAGAACGCCACTCATGGTCGCAACGACCGGGAAAGCGGGAGACGGTTTTTCGTCGAGCTTCGCTAAACGGCGAAGACCGAGATACCGCAAGAAAAACCAGCCGAAGATGAAGAGGAAGAGCGCAGTCGCCGCGAGCAACAAGTTCGCTGACACGTATGTCAGAGTTACCGTTCGAAAAGATTCCCAGAGTTCAACTTCGTGGGGGATTTCCTGTCGTTCGAGTTTTCCTTTTGCGAAATCGATCGCGCGACGCGCCGGCTGAAAATCGGGCTGTAGAGCTAATGCCTTGCGCCAGAGCGCGAGAGCCCACCCGATCTTGCCATCTTTTTGCTCCGTCAGGCCGAGATTGTAGAGGACGACGGCGTTGTCGGAGTCGACCTTGAGAGAGTCTTGGAACGATGCGCGAGCGGTCTTTAAATCGCCCTTCTGAAAAGCTTCGATGCCGGCTCTGAAGCGGGTTTCGGCGTCATTTGCATTCGCGGTCGAGACAACGGAGAGCGTGCCGAGCGCAAGCCCGAGGGCGATGAAACAAGACGCGATGCCGGAGCGAAAGAAGAAGCACATAGGTTCAAATTTTAGAGGAAGCCCGAGATTCTGCAAGCCAGTTGAGGGCTAGCCACGGCACTAGCCCTATCATAACGTCAGTGCTAGATTTGCAACATTCGGAACAGTCCTCGGTCCGTCATCCAGGACTCCAGGGACCAAAGGTGAAATGCATGTCGAAGCTCATCGGTCGCACCAACTCGGAATCTGCAAAAATTCAAACTCTCATTCGTGATCTCATAACGGAAGTCGGTCGAGCTGAGGAAGCCATCACGACCGTTCGGCCTCCGCAAGACGATTTCGCGGCACAGGGTAAACGAGCGTTTGACGAGGCAGGTAAGTATCGCGGTCGACCTCTGTTTTATCCCTACATGGGAACAGGCGCAGGTCGCGGACCTTACGTCGAGTTAGAGGACGGAAGCGTAAAGCTCGATTTAATCAACGGGATCGGCGTAAACATCTTTGGTCACGCGCATCCACGTCTTCGCGAGGCGGCAATTCGCGGCGCTCTTTCGGATGTCATCATGCAGGGGAACTTAGAACCCAACCATGAGTACGCGGCCGTCGGCAAAAAGCTCGTCGAACTCGCGTCGCGAAAGAGCCGCCTCAAGTACTGCTGGCTCACGACCTGCGGAACTATGGCGAACGAAAACGCCATAAAGCTCGCGCGCCAAAAGCACACGCCCGCAAAGCTCGTCGTCGCGATGGAAAATTCGTTTGCGGGTCGCTCGCAGTTGATGGCGGAAGTAACGGACAATCCCGCATATCGCCAGGGACTTCCGCTTCACGGCGAAGTCCTGCGAATCCCTTGGTACAAAAAAGAAGACCCTCGCAGTTCCGAGACCGCTCTTCGCAAGTTGAAAGAACACGTAGCCGCAAACGAGAAGAACATTTCGTGCTTCATGTTTGAGCCGATGTTGGGCGAAGGCGGTTACCGAAATGCGCCTCGCGAGTACTTCGTTCCGCTTCTTGAGTTTTGCAAAGAGAAAAACATCGCGGTCATCGTCGACGAGATTCAAACATTCATGAGAACGGGAGAACTCTTCGCGTTCGAGACTTTGGGTTTTGGTGAGTACGTTGATATTTGTACGGTCGCGAAGACTCTGCAGACAGGAGCTTTGCTGTATACGGATGAGTATAATCCTCAACCGGGTCTCGTAGCTGGAACCTTCTCGGGCGCTTCGAGCGCACTTGCGGCGGGTCTTGAGTCGTTAAAGATGATCTCGGAAGAAGGATTTTTAGGTCCTCAAGGCAAGATCATGCGCATTCACCATGAGTTCATCGCGATGCTCAATCGTCTAAACGAGACGACTTGCAAAGGTCTTCTCCAAGATGCGGGCGGCCTGGGGCTCATGATTGCCGTCACTCCGTTGGACGGCTCTAAAGACGCCGCTACGAAGCTGCTCTACACCCTCTACAAAAATGGTTTAATCGCTTTTTCTTGCGGTCGTGATCCCTATCGCTTGCGCTTCCTGATTCCGGCGATTGTCGACTCAAAAGATATTCAGCTCGCAGGCGAGATCATCGAAAAATCCATTCTCGAGCTTGCGTAAGGAAAACGGACTTGGATTTCATCGAGACTTGCCGAAAATTCATCGAGATCGACTCGACGCCGGACAACGGGACGCTGCAAGTTGCGCAGTATGCAGCAGAGCTTTGTCGCGGGCTCGGACTTGACGTTGAGCTTCAAAACGAAACTCATAACGGACTTGATCAGGCGAACGTCATCGCTCGGCCACTGAAAACGCGACCGGCAAAAGAGTTTCTGCTGCAAACGCATTTGGACACGTGTGATCCCGGGAACTTCGCGTTCTGGACGAAAACGGGTGCCAATCCTTTCAACGCCAGTATTTACCTCGATACGCTCTACGGGCTTGGCGCGGCGAACGCGAAGCTCGATTTTCTCTGCAAGCTCCAAGCGATGACCGAGCTGAAGAACGCAACGTGGCGTCTCCCGTGCGTGCTCGTTGGAACCTTCGGTGAAGAGCTCGGCATGCCCGGCGCGATCAAATTGATCCGCAAAAAGAAAATTTCGGCCACCATGGCGCTAGTTGGAGAGCCGACCGGCTTACAGCTCATCCACACCGGTAAAGGTTTTGTCGGCGTTGAGATCGAGATCCCTTTTTCGGAAGAAGAAAAAGACTTCCGGCAGCAACACGATCTGGGACAAGGGACAACCTCGCAAAGTCGCGTCTTCATCGGAAAAGCGGCGCACTCTTCGTCTCCGCAAATGGGCGAGAGCGCCATTTTAAAACTTCTCGAGTATCTCGCTAAAATTCCGGACGGCGTAGCCGTCATGGAAGTCGAAGGCGGAATCAACTACAACACGGTTCCGGCGCATGCTGTTCTCGAAATCGATATGGTCGGCGAACTTCGAGATTCGATGGCTTCGAAAATCTCGCGAATTGCTCAAGCGATCGGCGAAGTTGAAACCCGCTTCAAAGATTACCCGGATCCTGAATTCGATCCGCCTGAGCCTTCTTTGAACATCGGGATGATTCGAACGTATGAGGACTTCGTAAAACTTAGCGGTTGCTGTCGTCTTCCGCCCACCGTTAGCGACGAAGTGTACGAGCGTTGGATGGAGATTTTGCGTCGCGCGTGCCATGATGTAGGCGCCGTGTTTCGGGTGACGGATTACAAACAACCGTTTCGGACTCCCGAACACGAGCCTTTGGTCAAGATCTGCCAAGAACAGCTGGCTAGCATGGGGCGTCCAACACAGTGCGGAGCCCAGTCGGTCGCAACCGAAGCCAATGTCTTTAGCCGATTCGGAATTTCTTGCGTGGTCGTTGGTCCGGGACAGGGTGTTGGCAATTCCCATGCTCCCAATGAACGTGTGAAAATTGATGAGCTGCACGAAGCCGTTCGATTTTATAAAGGCGTGTTAGAAAGAGTCTGTTTATGAATTTCCTTCTGAGAAGCGTACGAACAAATGATCTGAGCGCTCTGCATGATCTTGCGAGCCAGTTCGGCCTTCTCAATCTGCCGGCCGATAAAAAAATTCTCGGAGAAAAAATCGACCGGAGCGTGGCTTCATTCGGCGGCAAGCTGCAGAAAAAAGACGCTGAGTACCTTTTTGTGGTGGAAGACCTCGAGAATGGATTGATTGTAGGTAGCTCGTTGATCATGGCGAAGCATGGGTCAGAAGACGTGCCTCATACCTATTTCAAACTCGTGAAGCGCAATCGCTTTAGCGAAGATCTCGGCATCGGCTTTATCCATCAAGTCCTGCAATTTAAAGAGGACCTTGATGGTCCAACCGAAATCGGTGGTTTGCTGATCGATCGGAATTACCGTCGTCGGAACGAGAAACTCGGGCGGCAAATTAGTCTCATTCGCTTTTTATACATGGGCATGGCGCCTCAAGAGTTTGAGAAGCGTGTGTTGTGCGAATTAACGCCTCCTCTTGGCGAAGGTGGCCGCAGCGAATTTTGGGAAGCTTTAGGTCGTCGCTTCACCGGACTTCCTTACCAAGAGGCCGATTTGATCAGTCAGAAGAATCGTGAGTTCATTTCGAGCCTCTTTCCCGAAGAAGATATTTATCTGTGTCTCCTCGACTCAAAAGCACGCCTTGTTTTGGGGCGAGTTGGAAACGAAACAAGACCTGCCCAACACCTTCTAGAATCGATCGGATTCGAGTACCTTCATGAGGTCGATCCGTTCGATGGGGGTCCGCACTACGGCGCGAATTTAGCGGATATCAGCGTTGTGAAAAACACGCGCGAAGTGTCCGTAGCTGCAGCTGAAAAAGGCAACTTCGCGGAGCGCGCATTCTTCGGTCACAAACGAGATGGAGAATTCCGCGCCGTGTTTTCGGCGTATGATAAGAGAGAAGAAAACCAACGGATTGTACCTTCAAGCGCATTGAAGGTTCTCGATCTTGAACCTGGCGAGAAAGCGTTTTTCTCGCATACGTGATTCAAGGTCGATTGGCAAAGTAGTGAAGGGACGAGAAGATGGGCAGCTTACAACCAATCAGCTTTCTTGGTGATTATATTGACGGCCGATTCATCGTGCCCGATCGGGCTGACGGCGAGTTCAAGGACATTTCGCCATCGGATCTCAAAGACGAAATCATGGTTCTCGAATATCGATACGACCATGTTCACCTAGCGACGAAAGCGGCGAAACGCGCGTTTCTTCCTTGGGCTCGCTTGCCGCAAGAGAAACGCTTTGAGTATCTTCGTCGACTCAAAGAAGTCTATCTCACTCACCAAGATCAGATGGCGGAAGTCATCGCGCGCGAAACCGGTAAACCGCTCTGGGAAGCGATGACCGAAGCGAAGGCGATGGTCAACAAAATCGACATCACTCTCGATTTCTCGATGAAGCTCGTCCAAGACGAACGAGTTGAAAACGCACTTCCCGGAATCGATGGCTTCATTCGCCATCGTCCTCGCGGCGTGATGGCGGTTCTTGGGCCGTTCAACTTCCCGGGGCACTTGCCGAATGGTCACATCATTCCGGCGCTCGCGACGGGCAACACGATCGTCTTTAAGCCGTCGGAACTGACACCCGCGATTGGTCAGCTGATGGCGCAGATGTTCGAGAAAGCTGAGTTCCCCAAAGGTGTGTTCAACTTGGTTCAGGGAATTGCCGAAACCGGCAAACGCCTTGTTGCTGATGAAGACGTCGACGGGATTTTGTTCACGGGTTCGTACGAAACGGGTTTGAAGATCAAGTCGACAACTCTTGATCACCACTGGAAGTTGTTGGCGCTCGAGATGGGCGGCAAGAACGCCACGATTGTTTGGAAAGATGCGGATCTCAACAAAGCAATCTACGAGTCGACGATCGGGGCTTTCTGGTCTGCAGGACAGCGCTGTTCGGGCACGAGCCGCATCATCTTGCACAAAGACATCGCGCAAAAGTTTATCGACAAGTTCTACGATACCGCTAAGAAGCTCTCGATCGGCCACTGGAAGACGCAGTCGTTCATGGGCCCTTTGATCAATGCAGACGCAGTCGAGAAGTACTTGCGGTTCCAAGAGATCGCGCAGCGTGAAGGGACCGAGCGGTTGATGCGCGGAAAAGCTCTCGATGTGGACGGCTACTCGGGCTACTACGTCACGCCGAGCATCTGCATGGTCAACGAATTCCGCCCCGAAAGCGTTTACCAGAAATCGGAAATCTTCGGCCCTAACGTTGCGATCTATCAGACCGATGACTTTGATGAAGCGATGAAAATCAACGACTCAACAGGCTTCGGTCTCGTTTGCTCGATTTTCTCGAAAGACAAAGCGTTGTACGAAGAGGCTCGCTTGCGCGCCCGCGTAGGAATCGTGAACTGGAACCGAACTACCAATGGCGCGAGCTCGCGTCTTCCGTTCGGTGGTCTTGGAAAATCTGGGAACGATCGTCCGACGGCTCACTATGCGGTTCAGTACTGCACGACACCTTTGGCAAGCTTGGAAGATCCGCATCCTTTCGATGCGGCCAAAAGCCAAATGCCAGGTCTTGCGTACGAACCTTTGAAGTAACACTTAGATTTTGAATAAAGGAATATCGTGAACGGATTCACGAAGACCCTTCTCGTTTTAGTTCTGTTTGCCGCAATCGTCGCCTCTGGCGGCGGTTTGCTGGCGATGCAGTTTTTAAAGACTCCCGCCTCTTCTTCTGACGAAACCGTCATCTTTGAAGTAAAGCCTGGCGAAGCCTTCAAAACCGTCGCCCGGCGCCTTGAGGAACAAGGCCTCGTCTCAAGTGCGTGGAAGCTCGAAATCCTCGCGCGCTTTACAAAAAATGGATCGAAAGTGCGCGTGGGCGAGTACGCTATGCGCCGTGATTCAAAACCGCGAGAAGTCCTTACGACTTTGAATCTCGGTCGAAGCATTGAGTACTCGATCACCGTACAAGAGGGATTCAATCGGTTTGAAATCGCCGATGCGCTTGCGAAAAGTAATCTCATTAAGCGCGACGAATTTCTTGCGCTCACAACCGACCGAGCTTTGATCCGCGAGCTTCTCAATCAGGAGTACGCGAGTCTCGAAGGTTACCTTTTTCCCGAGACCTACCACATCACGAAATTTACCGGCGCACGCGGATTAATTAAAATGATGGTAGATCGGTATAAAGAGAACTTCGCAAAGGCGAAGGCGATTTCGGGATGGAACGCCGTAGGCTTAAACGATCGCCAATTAATTATTCTCGCTAGCATCATCGAGAAAGAAACCGGCGCGCCTGAAGAGCGTCCCGTGATTTCATCGGTCTTCCACAATCGATTGAGGATCAAGATGCCGCTGCAAACGGATCCGACAATCATCTACGGATTGTGGCAGGAGACTGGTGCATGGAACCGTAACCTTTCGCGCGCCGATCTGCAGGCTCCGAATCCATATAATTCCTATTTGAATCTTGGTCTGCCTCCAGGTCCGATTTCGAATCCAGGATTCGATGCGATCAAAGCTGCGGGCGCTCCGGCGACGACGGAATTTCTCTTCTTCGTGAGTCGCAATAACGGGACACATATCTTCTCCAAAGATTACGCCCAACATCAGCGAGCCGTTACGCAATTCCAGATTGATCGAAAGGCTCGAGAAGGGAAATCTTGGCGCGATTTGAAAAAGCGCGAAGCGGTTCCCGAGCAGGTGATAGATTCATTACCCTCGGCGCCAAAAGCGCCACCTGCAGCTGTTGCTCCCGCGACTAAACCCCCTGCGCCCGTGTCGATCAAACCTCCGGCCCCGGCTCCGAAAGCGAATCCGTCAAAAGGCGCGCAACCGTGATGAGGGCCTCGATCGAGTCGTCGAATTTTTTCGTTTTGATTTGATTGGGACGATGATTGTCCGTTGACGGTGCTCCCTGCTCTTGGTCTGCTCGTGGCAACAATTCGTGGCCTGGGGGGGCTTATGATGAGGGGCAATCGACGGGACTTCCTGAAGATCGGCGCAGCGATCGCGGCAGGCGCAGCTCTGCCGCTGCGGGCGCGGGCGAACGAATCCTTTATTTCTCTTTGGGAGTACGACTTTTCCGTTCTCCAGCTTGCAACGGATGAAGAGACTGCACAGTTCCGAATCCTTCGCCATACCGACCGCGACATCTCGTATCGTTTCTTAGATTCGAAAGGCCGCGAGCTCGCGTGGCGAGTTCTCGACAGCTTTACCCACTCCTCTCGCCTCAAAGACCGTTTTGACCACTTGATCGTAACGGGCTTGTCCGTTGGTCACGATTATCGCCTCCAAATCATCGACAACGCTTTGGGCAAAGTCGCCGATGAGCGCATCTTCTCCGCGCTCGACACCAAAAAAGCAAACGGGCGTTTTGCGATTCTCTCTTGCATGCACGATAGCCATGACTTCGCGGCCGGCCGTTCTCTTATGTGGAAAGCTTTAGCTGATACGCAGCCAGATATACTCTTTTTGATTGGCGATGCATGCTATGCGGATGAATGGTCGAATCAAACCGAGCCGAGCATTTGGAATCGGTTCGTCGAAACACGCCGCAATCTCGATCTCTACTACTGGAAACGTTTGATTCCCGTACTCGCGGTTTGGGATGATCACGACTTCGGCGTTAATAACGGCGACACATCGTTTAAACTCAAACACGCGTGCAAACAATTTTTTGAAGCCTGCTTTGGTTGGTCGGAGCGCCCGGCGTACGTGCGTGGCCCAGGCTTGGCGAGTTACGCAGCTCTCTTTGGTCAGAAGTTCCTGTTAATGGATGACCGCTTCTTCCGTAGCCCGCGCAGCGCTAGTGCCCAAACACATTGGGGCGAAGTTCAAGAAGAGTGGCTCTTTGATCGACTCGGTAAAGAAAAAAATCCCGCGTGGATTTTCAACGGAAACCAATTCTTTGGTGGCTATCATAAGTACGAGTCTTTTGAGCGCCTTCACAAAACGCAATTCAATCGAGTGATGAAACGCTTTGCGAATCTCGAGGCACCCGTTGCTTTCGGAACTGGTGATGTGCACTTCTCCGAGATCATGCGAATTGAGCCGGAGATTCTCGGCTACGAGACGTTCGAATTCGTTTCGAGTTCGATGCATAGCTTTCCGTTCGACGTGAAAGGCGGGATTCCGGCGAACGCACGTCGGATCCAATCAACGCTCGAATATAACTTTACCCTTTTCGATAGCCAGGTGATCGACGGTGCCGCCCACGTCAACGCCCGAAGCGTTGGGCAGCGTCTTGCCGTCAATTTCACGCATGATTTCGTATTGAAGCGTTGATCGTTAGCGAATGGATCGCTGGAAGACTCCGGCGATCGAGTCGTAGCGGTAGACGTTTAAGTGACCAACCAAGTTTTGATCAAAGCTCGGAGCGAGAATTTCGAGCTTTCCGTCGCCATCGATATCGTCGATCGCCAAATTGATCGCGACGCCGTTGAAGTTGAAGTAGCCGTCTTTCTTGTGCGGAATTTGGATGCGTTCAACCAACCGCTGACGACCATCTGGATTGGATTCGTAAACTTCCAATAACAATGAGTCGTTTGTTTTCACTTTCGCAACGACAACGGTTGACCCCGTGCCAAGAAGATCGCCGCTTGCCGTTGAGACGACGGTTCGATTCTCTTTCATCAGAGCGTTTCGCAAAGTTGATCGCAAACCGGGGTGAACGGTCGCGACAATCGAGAGCGCAAAGCCGATGACGAGAACAACGCGACCTACTTGAAAGGCGCGATGGGTCTCTCCCGATTTAAACCAGCTTTGTACGAGTTGTTTCATGGTCTCTCTGTTTTGGCGCGTTTCTATCAGGATCGCTGGTTCCGCCCCTGTTTTCAAATCCAGTTCCCGCATTTAACCCACTATTGGATAGGGGAAAGCGGGTAAAACGTCGGGAGCTTCACCACAATCTAGACGTTAGGTCGGCTGGCCGTTATTCTCTCGGATCATGACGCCGTTTACAGAATCGTTTAAAGCCGAGTTTTACCGCCTTCTCGAGTCTCGAAAGTCGATTCGCAAGTTTAAATCTCAGCCCGTACCTGAAGAAGTTCTCCAGAGAATTCTCCAAGCCGGCATGCAAGCACCGTCGGGAAAGAATCGTCAGAACTGGCGCTTCTTCGTGCTCGAAGGAAAAAAGCGCGACGATTACTTGAGCCTCTCTCAGAAGTCATGGCTCGGAATCAAAGACATTCTCGAGAAACGTCTAAAGCCTTCGCTGTATCAGTTCACGGAGCGGTTTTTCTTCACCCTGGGCGACGCACCGGTCGTCATTCTCTGCTACTCGATCAACGATCAAGAGGAGCGATATCACACGAGCATCGGGAGCGTTTATATGGCGGTGGAGAATATAAACTTAGCTTGTTTTGCGGAAGGTTTGGGTTGTTGTACGATGGGTGCGCCGCTTGAGATCAAAGAGGATGTGGATCGATTTATCGGAGCTGATCAGTTGCCGGAATATAAAGAAGGGAAGCTCGAACTTCTTTGCGCCGTCGTGCTCGGTTATCCAGATCACGAGCCGCCAAAAGCCCCTCGTCAGATCGAGGGCCGTATCGTCCGTTTGCGCTGACTCATTTTGCGACAGTCTCCGTTGTAGAACTCACCGAATCGCAGAGGCCTTGATTGTGGATCAACTCGATCAACTCTAGCTGCACGTTCTTCGTTTGTGATTCAAGACCCAAGCGGTACATGGAGTTGGCGAAATCGTCAGGCTTCTTTGCGCACAGATCGGCTTTTGTTTGGCTGGCCGGTTTTCTTTCCACGATGATTTTTTTGTAGCCGCGATCGGATTTAGCGAGGGTAGTCGTCGAAACAAAAAGCATTACGATCAACGTCGCTCTCGCCATTCGATCTCCTCGCTCAAATCCGAAGTGAAACCCAAGCCCGTTTTGCTAGGTAAGCAAAGCGCGGACCCGATTTATAACGAACTCATCGCGCTCTTGCCTGGCGGGGAGCGAGCAAAAATTGAGCGGTCGAACGTGCGAAGTGGTTCTAAGTGCGGGCAATCCGCTCAAAATTCGAAAAGTGATTGGAGATCTCAGCTTGTCGACGTGTTTGACACATGTTCAGCACGGATCGCAAAGCGCTTGGAGAATCGAGATAAGGACCGCTACAGGCTTCAGGGCGGAGGTAGGCGTGGCGCAACTTCTGCAGTCTTCCAGGCTATGGGCACCGCCCGGTGGGAGGATTTATGAAGTCTCGTGGTAGCTTGCTTAGCGTATGCACTCTTGTCTTGATCGCGGGAACTAGCTTCGCTCCTCGTCACGATCTCGATGCCTCGCGAGCGGTTGCTTCATCGGCGCCGCAGATAGAGGCTACAACTCTTTCATCAACTCTCGATGTCTCAAAACGAGACGAAGCGAAAGCCTTAGAAGCGCCGACGGCCGACATTAAGGTCGACGACAGTTCCTCAAAGACTACTTCAAAGCAATAAAGCTGAATTGCCGTCTCGGGCTGTGCTTGTCTCGTCGATACGAGGCATGCTCCGGCGACTGAACGGTATCGATCGCAAGCTCCGTGATGCGTTCGGGTTCGAACCCGTGAGATCGGAGCTGAGCCCGCGCAATAACTTCAAGGTTCACGTAAGATTTCGAAGGATCCGAATGCAGAGCTAAGCTTGTCGCTTTCTCCGAATACCCGCGGACCGCATCGAATCGGGCTTCAAGTTTTGCCGCGACCTCTTGACCCACTTCAAAGCTGGCGTCCCGAATGTGCGGGCCAATCCAAGCAAACGAGCTTTCAAGCTTCGCTCCGCGATCGGAGAGAACGCGGCAGGTTTTGTGGATGATTTCATTTTCGACTCCACGCCAACCAGCATGGGCACTTGCGATAAGTCGAGTCGTTGGATCAAAAATCAAAACGGGTATGCAGTCCGCCGTGCGCACGCAGAGTGCGAGTCGTGGATCTTTCGTCCAATGAGCGTCGGCTTCGCGGCGATCTCCCGTCAACGAGTCATCCGTCGAGTGGACGACGATATCGGAATGCGTTTGGTTTAAGATCACCAAACGATACTCTGGGAAAAACTTGTTCAAAGCATCGGGCTCTGAGTTTTTGTTACCAAAAAAGACCGTGAATTCCGCGTCTTCAACAACGTGTCCAAGAGGATGAGTTTGCGGAGAGTAGCGATGCTTTAGACTCATTCATCCCCATCATCGTCTAGGTCCGGGGCCTCAAGCAAGTCGTCGGTCGCAACGGTCGCCAGTTTAGACGCCGGATCCGTGATGTGAGTTTCGTAGCTCTGGTTGTATCTCGGAAATTCGCAGTGTTCGATCAGCGGCAACAAGTCACTCGCCCACGGCGCTTGAAAGATCATCATCTTCTTCGTGGAGGGATGAATAAAGCCAAGTTCCATCGCGTGCAGCGCAAAGCGCGGCATCTCTTCGATCAGCTTTCGAAGATGCACCGACTTCAGGTTCTTGAGTCGTTTGCCACCACCATAGACTTCGTCGCCTACGATGGGGTGACCTAGCTCCGAGAGATGAACGCGGATTTGATGGGTGCGTCCGGTCTCTAGTCTCAGCTCCACAAGCGAAATACCGGTCGGGTGGTAACCAACAACCCGGTAGTGGGTGACCGCGTGCTTTCCGTCAGGAGACGAGGCCACTCGTTTGCGATCTTCCGGATGCCTTTTCAAGTTGGACCGGATGGTGCCTTGCTCATCCTTGAATTTTCCGAAAGCCAAAGCCCGATACAGGCGATGTGTGGTCTTGTGCTGGAATTGAAGCGCTAAAAAGCGCTGTGACTGTTCATTCTTAGCGATTACAAGGAGCCCGCTCGTGCCTTTGTCGATGCGATGAACGAGTCCAGGTCGTTGTTCGTTGAAGCCAAGCGAAAGATCCTTCGTGTGGTGAAGGAGCGCGTTTACGAGCGTATCTTGAAGATGCCCACAAGCTGGATGCACAACGAGACCCGCAGGCTTATCGACGATGAGGAGTTCTTTATCTTCGTAAGGTACGGTGAGCGGAAACTCGTAAGGGACAAGCTCTGATTTCACTTCGATCGGAACGTCGATATCTATCGAGTCGCCTTCGCGAGTGAGGTAGGAGGCTTTTAAAATTTTCCCGTCCATGCGGACGCGACCCGCTTGAATCAAGCGGGCCGCTTGGGAGCGAGTCGCAATTTGGGGGATCGTCGCTAATGCTTTATCGATTCGCAAATCAGCGAGCTCGGCGGTGATCGCGAGGACCACGCGCTCAAATTCCGGCCCGGTCATGGCAGCTTACTTTCCGCCGCCGGCCTTGAACATTTTGATGTAGGAGCTTGCGACTTTCGCGTCGGGAAGTCCCAGGATCTTCGAGATCTGGACGATAAATCCACGCGTGAACACGGCCGCAGGAAGATTTTTGTAATCGTTTGTCTCGATCGCCATCAGGTAGGGACGGCTAATGCGAGTCGCTTCGCTCATCCGATCGATGCTGATGTTCTTATAAAGGCGAGCGCGCTGGATCATGTTCCCGTCGAAATCGGTCGCATTCGCGAGTTCGGATTCGAAGTGATCATCGATTTTATAAGTTGAAAGGGAAGTTCGGCCAGTACCAGGCGGCAGCGTCGCTTTGACGTTGCTTGCGGGTGCCGACGGCGAGCGAGGTGCGAACGTCTCAGCGAGCTCAGGCGTTGCGAAGTCAGGAAGCGCACGGTGATCGTTTGCGATCTGCGCTGCCGATGCTTGTTGCGTAACGGGTTGGCTGATTGACACCTGCGGAGCCGAACGCGGCGCCGGTTGCTGATGTTGAATTTGAGGCGAAGGTGCTTCACTCGCGCGAGCGTCGTTTGCTTTTGCAGGAGCGCTCTGCGTGAACGGACGCGGCGGCGTTTCGCCACGAGCTCGGGCTTCGTCGTAGGTCTTACGCATGCCCGGATTGCCAAGCACTGTGTAAGCTTCTTCGATCAAGCGAAGAAGTTCGCGCGCCTCATCGGGACTAAACATGCTGTAAAGAGCAGGATTGTCCGTGCTGTAAGTCGCTTTGGCCCGTTGATAGGCTTTGTGGATCTCGTGTGGAGGCGCATCCGCTGCCACTTCGAGGATCTCATAATAGTTTGTTGCGTCCGCTTGATTAACCATACCGTAAATTTATATCACGGCACGGAGCGAATGGGGATTCAACAAATTCTTCGTGATCCCCAAAAACTGACCGACGATGCTCGAGTAAGGGAATTCGACGATCAAGGGGCGGCGTTTGCGGAGCGACTGCCATACCGCATTATCATGATCGACGTAACCGAGATAGTTCGCCTGAATGCCGAAGTACTTCGAACACACGCTCTTCATCGAAACACCGAGGTCGATGTCTTGGCGAGTGCGGACTTGATTGAGAAGAATCTGAACTTGGTATCCTGAGATTTTCGACAGCAAGTGGCCGCCGATTTCGGGATTCGAACGGTTCAAGTGACGAATCAAATCGGCAGGGCTTCGGATCCCGTTCTCATTGCGTGGATCCATAGCGGTCGCGATGAGTTCTTGAATCCCGAGCTCACTCTCCGCCTGACGAAGCTTGCGGTAGAAGCTCGACTTCATGAATCGATACGCGTTTTCGATCGAAGTCGGCTCGGGAGTCACCGCAACGATCTTTTGATCGGCGGCATTGAAGAAGTCGAGAGTGTTTTCGCTTGTGCCGGCGCCGAGATCGAGGATGACGTACGGACTCGGCAGTTGGCGAAGCGAGTTGATCAGACGATCGCGACCTGCACGAGTGAGATCCGCGATATCGAGTTTATCGTTGAAGCCGCTGATGAAGCTGAGTCCTTGAATCTCGGTATCGACCGTGACTTGAGAAATCTCGCTTACGCGACCGGAAACGAAATCGGAAAGTGTTTGTTCGGGAATTTTTACGCCAAGGCAAGTGTGCAAGTTGGCGCTTCCGAGATCGAGATCGACGAGCGTAACGGATTTACCTAGGCGCGTGAGGCAGATAGCAAGGCTCGAGCTGATGAAGCTCTTGCCGATGCCGCCTTTGCCGCCGCCTACGGCCCAAATCGTGTTGGGAAGATGCGGTCCGCTCTTAATGCTTGTGCCCCAGTTCGATGCCATGCGCTTCTTCAACCCAAGTCGTTGTTGAGCCGCGTGGCCACGAAAGCTGAGACTTCAGCCTTCGGACCGCTTCATGCGGCTCTCTCGAAGCTTCTCTTCGGCCCCAGAAGCCCTGATATAAAGGGCTTGCACGTCTTTCCAGCCCATAGCCTTGCGGGTTCGTCGCTCGCGCCAAGCCAAAAGGCCTAGGGCTTCTGGTAACGGATCATCCGAAAGTCCTGCTCTTCGCTCCAGGAGCGACAGTGTGCGCGGATCTAGCTGGGTTTTGAACTCATCGTAACCATCACCGACGCAGAGGACGGGCACAGAGATTTTCGCATTGAGCGAGTCGACATCAAGCACTTCGATGTCACCCCGTCTTTGCCACTGACCTTGGTCGGGACTGAAGAGTGCAGCGAATACGAGATTTTTATGCGCGTTGATGAGAGTGAGCAGCGCTTTGCTTTCGACCGGCACGCCCGCAGCGAGAATCTCGGTCGAATCAAAAACGAAGACCGGTTTGTCGAGAGAGTAAGCCAAAGCTTTCGCTGCGTTCACGGCTATGCGCACGCCCGTGAAGCTTCCGGGACCTTGTCCGATAGCCAAAGCATCGAGATCTTTCGGTGAGTGACCGGATTGTTCGAGGCAACGTTGGAGGGCGGGGGTGAGAAGCTCACCGTGAGAGCCTTCGCGGTCCCAAACCAACCGGTTCAGGACCGTCTCGTTCTTTAGAAGGGCCACGCCGCCTTTGTTCGAAGACGTATCAAAGGCGAGCGTGAGCATTAGTTCAGGATACGAGAGAAGTCGTTGAAAAGAGCAAAGACCATGAGGCCAAGCAAGAGGACGAGGCCCACTTGCTGCGCGATTTCCATCTTACGCATGCTGAGCGGAGCACCACGAAGAGCTTCGATCGTGTAGAACACGAGGTGGCCACCATCGAGAACCGGCACGGGCAGCAAGTTCAGGATGAAGAGGTTGATCGAAATGATCGCCATCACGTTCAAGAACTGCGAAGGCCCGATTTGCCACGACTTCTTCGCCATCTGACCGATCGAGAGGAATCCACCGATGTTCTTCGGCGAAACTTCGTTCTGGAACAGACGCACGAAGCTCAGCACCGTGAGGTTTGTCCACTTCACCGTTTGCGATACGCCACGCTGAAGAGCTTCGATTGGATTCGACGAAGCGAGCTGGATCGTTTGCGGAGGAGCTTCTACCAAAAGCGGGCTGATGCCGATTTCGAAGCGACGCTCTTCGCGACCGTTGTTGTTCATGCGTTGTTGCGCATTGGGTGCAACCGTCGTTGCGACTTCTTTCCCTTCGCGCATCACGACGACATTGAGCGGGCTCGCTTTCGCGTCTTTCGCTTCGCCTTGAGTCTGCCCAGCGGCGCGGATCATGTTCGAAACTTGCTCGAACGACGACATCCCTTGGCCATTGATCGAAACGATGCGGTCACCTTTTTTGAGGCCCGCTGCTTCCGCTGGCGAGTCTTTCACCACCGTGCGGAGATAGAGCTCAGGGAATTCAATGCCGAGGCTTTTTGCGATCTCTTCACCAGATTGGTTCTTCGCCGTTGCGGGGACGTTGAGAGTCACTTTTGCGTCAGTGAGCTTCATCTCGGTGTTGTTGTCGTCGAGGACACCGCGCTGAACTTCGAGGTTGATTGTGCTTGCGCTAGCGTTCTTCGCGAGCTGATCAACGAACTCGCGCCACTTTGTGACTTCGGTTCCGTTCACGCTCTTGATGATGTCGCCGGTCTTCAAGCCATCTTTCGCAGCTAGGGCATCCGGAGTGGCAACGCCAACAATCGATGCGCGAGACGAGTAGTTAAGACCGTCGACTTCGCCGACTTGGCGGTCCCAGCTCAACACGTTCTTGTTTGCCGCGAGCTTCGGAGTGACTTGCAGTGTTTCTTGTTTACCACCGCGATCAACGACAAGCGAAACGGAGCGATCGGCGTTCTTCTCGATCGCTTTCTGCATCTCGTCCCAAGTTTTCACAGGCTCGTTGGCAACCGACACGACTGTGTCGTCAGCACGGAGACCTGCCGAATAAGCAGCTGATGTCGGCTCGAGATCGCCGAGCTTCGGCGCGAGGGCTTGCTCACCGATCGCCGCAACGCCGGTGAAGAGTACGATCGCGAAGAAGAGATTCATCAACGGACCCGCGAGCACAACCGCGATTCGCTGACCGACGGGTTTGTGCGTGAAGGAGTAGGCGCGATGTTCGCTCGCGACGTCCGCGGTCGGATCGTCGCCAAACATCTTCACGTAACCGCCAAGCGGAATTGCGGAGATCGCGTAGACGGTATCACCGCGCTTGAACTTGAAGAGCTTCGGCCCGAAGCCGAGACTGAAAACTTCAACGCGGACTTTGTAGTACTTCGCGACGAGGAAGTGTCCGAGTTCGTGCACGAAGATGAGAAGTCCGAGCAGCACGATCATCGGGACGATATAAGCGACAGAGTTCTGGAGGAAATTGACGATAAATTCCATAGGTTTCTATTGTAGATTCCGCCCCTAGCAGGAGCCAGTCTTTTTTCCACGAACTGCCTTAAGGTAGGGCAACGCCTCAAGGAAAACGATTCTCGAGGGGAGCGCTCTCGAGCCCAGTTCAAATTTGTATGTGTCACAGATTCAGACAGTTCCGGTGCCCACGCAGATTTGGCTCCGAGGAGACAATTAACCTGCGATCAGAAAACGCACGAGAACGTAATAAACAGGAGCTGAGAAGAGGACACCGTCGATACGGTCAAGAATGCCCCCGTGTCCTGGCATGATGGCTCCGGAGTCTTTCACCTCGGCAACACGTTTGAGAAGTGACTCAAAAAGATCGCCGACCTGCGCAAATGCACCTGTAATCAATGCAGAAAAAATCAAAGCCCAGAGAGGTTGATCAGGCAAAAAGAAAAGACCCATGATGGCACCTGCGATCGCGGAGCCTGCAAGACCACCCAACGAACCTTCGATCGTCTTCTTCGGTGATACAGGTTCAAGGAGTTTTCTTTTTCCAAACGTGCGACCTGCAAGATACGCGAACGTGTCGCCAGCAAAGACGATCGCTAGCAAACCGAAGAACCAAACAAAGCCGTTTTCAAACGTTAAAAGACGAACCGCGAGACCAGGGAAAAGTCCGACGTAAAGAATTCCGAGAGCGCCTGCATTCTGAATCTGCATAACGCCTTTGAGATCATCAACGTTCCTTACGATGAGCACCGACATCGTGAAGAAGAAAACTGAAGCAACAGCGATGAAGCCGAAGGCTTGTTCGATCGTTCCGAAAACAGTCACCAGAAAAGCGACGAACGCGAGCAGAACCGACGCCACCCGAATGTGCATCGGCGGATCAACTTGCTTGTACGAGAGTCGCGTGTACTCGATGACCGAAATCAAAACCGCGATCGCGCTGATGATGTAAAGGCCTTGAGTTTTGAGTGCGAGGAACAATCCTGCGAGGAGGACGACGGCGACAACGGCTGAAAGAACTCGCGTCTTCAGCATAGGCGCTTAGACCGTGGCCTGTCGCGGAGACGTCAACCGCATGAGATCTGCAATCGAAATCTGACGAACCTGCGCCGTCGTGCGACCGAAACGACGCTCGCGCGTGTTGAACTGACCAAGAGCTTTAGCCAGTTCTTCTTCGGTGAAATCGGGCCAAAGAGTTTGCGTGATGTAGAGTTCTGAGTAGGCCGCTTGCCAGAGCATGAAGTTCGACAAACGATATTCGCCGCTCGTGCGAATGATGAGATCGGGCTCCGGCATAAAGGAGCTTTGCAGACGTGCGCTGATCGTCTTTTCATCGATCTGGTCAGGAGTCAGACGACCTGCGGCTACTTCGCGCGCGATTTCGCGCACGGCTTCGGTGAGTTCCTGCCGACCGCCGTAGCTCAACGCGAACGTTAAGCTCATTCCGGTATTATTCTTCGTCTCTTCGATGGTGCGCTGAACTTCGACTAAGACCGCATCGGGCAATCGATGAATCTCACCGATCACCGAGAAGCGAATGTTGTTCTTCATGAGCGAAGCACGCTCTTTGCGAAGGTGGCGGCCAAGAAGTTTCATGAGGAAAGAAACTTCTGCTTTGGGCCGCAACCAATTCTCGGTACTGAAAGCGTAGAGCGTAAGCTGGGTCAGACCTTCGCGAGCGCAAGTCTCGATCATGGTCTTCGCGACGCGTGCGCCTTTCAAATGGCCAAACGTACGGTCACGACGGCGGTTCTCCGCCCAGCGGCCGTTGCCGTCCAAGAGGATCGCCACATGTTGGGGTCGTTTCGTTGCGCTCAAGCTTTCCGTCCGCTCAGATCGTCATGATCTCTTTTTCTTTTTCAGCCGAAAGTTTATCAGCTTTATCGATATATTGATCAGTCAATTTTTGAACGTCGTCCTGACCACGTTTGTTTTCGTCTTCGCTGATGGCCTTGTCTTTCTGGCCTTTTTTAAGTGCTTCGTTGGCATCTCGGCGCGCCATGCGGATGGCGACCTTCGATTCCTCAACAAGCTTATGGCAGTTCTTCACGAGCTCCTTACGGCGTTGCTCGGTCAGATCAGGAAGCTTCAAGCGAATGACTTTACCGTCGTTGATCGGCGACATGCCGACGTCGCTCTTCACGATCGCGGCTTCGATTTCTTTGAGCATCTGCGATTCCCAAGGCGCGATCATGAAGGTCTTCGCGTCGGGAGTCGAAACTGCGCTCACCTGGTTCAAGGGAGTCGGAGTTCCGTAGTAATTCACGCGGATATTATCGAGCATCGAGATCTGAGCGCGGCCGGTGCGAACTTTTTTGAGTTCGTTCGCAAGCGCCGCAAGGGCTTTCTCCATGCTGTCTTTCGCGGTTTTCTTTACGTTCTCAACCATGGTCGTCGTTCCTTTCGTCTGCGCTCACCGTTGGTGGGGGTCAGCGCGCAAGTGATGTCATCGAACGAGAGTTCCGATCTTCTCACCTTTCACCGCGCGAAGAATGTTCGCCGTGTCTTTCATGTTGAAGGTGAGGATCGGAAGAGAGTTGTCCATGCAAAGGCTGATGGCGGTCGCGTCCATGACGCTCAGGCGACGGCTGAGCACTTCGAGGTAGCTCAACTCATCGAACATCACCGCATCGGAATGCTTTTTCGGATCTTTATCGTAAACGCCGTCGACTTTCGTGGCCTTCATGATGACTTCAGCGTCGATCTCCATCGCGCGAAGTGCGGCTGCCGTATCGGTGGTGAAGTACGGGTTGCCGGTGCCGGCCGCGAAAATCACGACTCGTTTCTTTTCGAGGTGGCGAATGGCTTTACGACGGATGTAGGGCTCCGCGATTTCGGCCATCTCGATTGCGCTCTGAACGCGGGTGTAGACGTTGATCTTCTCGAGCGCGTCTTGAAGCGCGAGCGAGTTGATGCACGTGCCAAGCATCCCCATGTAATCGGCGCTCGCGCGGTCCATCCCGCTCGTAGCTGCGGCGACTCCGCGAACGAAGTTGCCGCCTCCGATGACGATGCCCATCTCGACGCCGGCTTCGTGAGCCGCGCCGATTCCGCGCGCGATGTCCTGGATCACGGTCGGATTGATGCCGAAGCCCTGGTCACCCGCCAGAGCTTCGCCACTCAACTTTAAAAGGACTCGTTTGTACCCCGCGCGCGCCAAGGTCTTACCCCTTGATTTGAGCTGCTACTTCAGCTGCGAAATCTTCTTGTTTCTTCTCGATACCTTCGCCGAGTTCGAAGCGCGTGAAACGACGAACAACGATGTTCTCGCCCGTTTTCGCGATTGTCTCTTTCAGGTAATCGCCGACTTTAATGTCAGGATTTTTAACGAATGCTTGCTCAAGAAGGCAGTTTTCCGAGAGCCACTTTTTGATTTGGCCGTCGACGATCTTCGCGATCATGTCTTCTTTCTTACCTTGCTCGCGTGCTTTGTCCGTGAGGACGTTGCGCTCGCGCTCGACATTAGCTGCGGGAACGTCGTCAGCCGAAACAGAAAGCGGGTTTGTAGCTGCTACGTGAAGAGCGATGTCTTTTACGAAGCTGCGGAAACCTTCCGAGCGTGCAACGAAGTCTGTTTCGCAGTTGATCTCGAGGAGAACGCCGATGCGGCCTTCACCGTGGATGTAAGCTTCGACAACGCCTTCAGCGGCGATGCGGCCCGCTTTTTTTCCTGCCGAGCTGAGGCCTTTTTTACGAAGCCAGTCGATGGCTTTCTCAAAATCGCCACCGTTCTCTTCGAGGGCTTTTTTGCAATCCATCATGCCGGCGCTAGTTTTATCGCGGAGTTCTCTCACCATCGATGCAGAAATCGACATAGTCTTGATTCCTTCTCTGTTTAGTGGTGGCGCGCGGGATCCGTTGGTTGGAGGGAAGACCTGCGCGCTCAACAGTGATTATTTAGTTTTTCAAATTCGGAAGCTTAAGAAGCGAGCGCCGCGGGTGGAGGCGGCGCCGACTTCAGCGGAAGGGACGGAAGCGAATTACGCTTCTTCAGTGTTGCCGTCGTCTTTCGCGCCAGAGCCTTCTTCGAGCTCTTGTGCGATTTCGACGTCATCAGCCATACCGGCAGCAACGAGCTTGCGTGTCTTCGCAGCTTTAACAACTGCGGGGCCAGTGCTTTTCTTGTCGCCAGCGCCTGCAGCTGCAGGAGTCGGACGGCTCGAAGGACGGCGGCCTTGGGGAGCTGCTTCTTCAGCGAGACCTTGTTTTTCTTTTTCGAGGTCAGAAGCTTTGTCGGTTTGCGAACGCATCTTCTGTTCCCAGATCTGCGCGCCTTCGAGGTAAGCGTCTGCTACGAGGTTCGCGAACAATTTGATCGAGCGGATCGCGTCGTCGTTACCTGGGATCGGGAACTCGATCGCCTCAGGGTCAACGTTCGTATCAGCGATACCAACAACGGGGATGCCGAGGCGTTTTGCTTCAGCAACTGCGATGTGCTCTTTGTTGAGGTCGACAACGAACATCGCCGAGGGCGAGTCTTTCATGTCGCGGATACCTTCGAGGTACTCAACAAGGCGTGTGTATTCTTTTTCGATGCGCGCGCGCTCTTTTTTCGAGAAGTACTCGAGCTCGCCTTTTTCGCGCATTTGGTCGATTTTGCG
>SXGS01586447.1_pt1 | contig 28986 bp, 24 predicted proteins | sample 3174681 | NCBI WGS metagenome assembly SXGS01 (sample SAMN11356861, study PRJNA531348) | freshwater metagenome | isolation source: freshwater sample F1-80 | place: China: Fuxian Lake, Yuxi | collected 2017-12-25 | reverse complement strand
GAATCGCCCGGTTCATCATCACCGCCAAGGGCCGCAGCATTGCGCTGCTTTGAAGCGCCATAGACTTCATGCCTCAGCTTCACACACCACCGCCCGCAACGAGGCAAAATTGTACTGGACCCTTGCGGGGGAGTCAACCGAAGCGCCGCTGCAGACAGTCTTCGCCCGTCGCCGGCCACCATCCCGCGATCTTCAACTGATTTCCTTGCGACCCCCGAAGTGCCTTGCTATACTTCGCTGGAACCGTTGTCGTTCCGTCGGATTTCTGAATTATTGAACATGTCGTGACTCTACAAGGATCCCCCATGCACATTAGCGTTATTGGAACCGGCTACGTTGGGCTGGTCACAGGGGCCTGCTTCGCGGAATTCGGGCTGAACGTGACCTGTATGGACACGGATGCCAAACGGATCGGAAAGTTGGAGAAAGGCGAAGTGCCGTTTTTCGAGCCGGGGCTCACCGAGCTGGTCCACAAGGGCATCAAGGAAAATCGCCTGACGTTTACATCCAACTTGCCCAAAGCGGTTGAGGAAGCCCTGGTCATCTTCATCGCCGTGGGGACGCCGCCCCGCGCAGACGGGTCCGCCGATCTCTCGTATGTGGAAGAAGTGGGCCGCGGCATCGCCCAACACATGAAGAGCTACAAAGTCATTGCCACCAAGTCCACCGTCCCGGTGGGGACAGGAGAGAGGATTCGCCAGGTCATCAAGACCCACCAGGCAACCCCCTGTCGTTTCGACATGGTGTCCAATCCGGAATTCCTGCGGGAAGGGTCTGCCATCGAAGACTTTCTCAGACCCAACCGTGTGGTGATCGGCGCGGACAGCGACCAAGCCGTGGCGATCATGAAGGATCTCTATCGCCCGCTCTACCTGATCGAAACCCCGTTCGTCATCACGGATATTACTTCGGCGGAGATGATCAAGTACGCCTCCAACGCCTTCCTGGCCACCAAGATCTCCTTTATCAACGAGATCGCCAACCTTTGCGAGAAGGTCGGGGCGGATGTGCAAGTGGTCGCCAAAGGCATGGGCTTGGACCGGCGCATCGGGCCCAAGTTCCTGCATGCGGGCCCCGGTTTCGGCGGCTCCTGTTTTCCCAAAGACCTGGCCGCGCTGGTTCAGATCGGTCGGGACGCAGGGGAGAAAATGGAGCTCGCGGCCAAGGCCGCAGAGGTGAACGAGCGGCAACGCCAGCGGATGGCAGAGAAGATTCAGGCCGCGCTCGGCGGTCTGAAAGGAAAGACCGTCGGCCTCTTGGGACTCTCGTTCAAACCGAATACGAACGACTTGCGGGAATCCCCGGCGTTGGCCATTGCGGAACAATTGATCGAGAAGGGCGCCGCTATACGGGCCTACGACCCGGAAGGGCTGGAAGAGGCGACCCAGCTCCTGCCCGCGCTACAGGCCTGCAAGGATGCCTATGACGCGGCCCAGGGAGCGGACGCACTGATCCTGATGACCGAATGGAACCAGTTCCGGAACTTGGATTTCGAACGCATCAAGCAGGTGATGCGTCGTCCCATTTTCGTGGACTTGCGCAATGTCTACGAGCCGGATCGAATCGGGGCGCTGGGGTTGCGCTATATTTCCGTCGGAAGACCGGCCAGCGGGCCTGAGCCGGCCGCCTCGTAACGTTCGGTCACCCCTGGGCGCTGATCTGCTTGACCCCCTCCTCTTTCGGCTTGGGCTTGTATCCCATCCGGTCCAGCACCTTCATGATCCGGCCCTTGAGCCGATCGTCCGCCTCGTTCAACGCCACCGCCAGTGGCTCCACGGCCGGTTTCCCGATCTTGCGGATGATCTCGGTGGCAAACTGACGCCGTTCGTCTTCCTCCGAGACCAACAACGGGATGAGCGTCGGCACGGACACGGCGCCCAGTTTGATGAGTGAGTCGTAGGCCCGCTGCCGAACATCCCCGACTTCGTCGCCCAGCGCCTCCACCAAGGGACCGACAGCCCGTTCGGTTTTGAGGTCGCCCAAGGACTCCGCCGCATACTTCCGGTTGAGCCAATGGGTGTCTTTGAGATCCACCAGCATCGCGTCCGCCTTCGCGGCGTTCGGATCTTTGGACCGGATGCGGAAGCTCTTCGCAACGCGCTTGCCGCCTTCTTCCACCACCCGGATGGTCGCCCCGTCGCCGGGCTTGATCTTCTGGAGATCTTCGAGCGCTTCTTCGGCCACATCCAGGACAACGGTCTTGCCGTCGTACGCCAGCAGCTCCACCTCCAGTTGCTTGAGCGCGAGATTCACCGAGACGACCTTTTCGGTGACCAGATTGAAGCCGTCCTTCTTGGCGCCCCCCTTGGGGCCGATCTGGATAAGCTTGGGCGGTTGCTGCGATATTTCGTCTGCCATGGGGTCCTCTTTTCTATGTCGTGATGACGTGAATGAAGCCGACGTTACTTGGTCGCCTGCGGTTTCCAGCCCAGGCTGGCCAGGGCGCCCTCCACAGTCTCCTGCACCATCTCGTTCTCATCTTCCAGCAGCGGAACGAGCGAGTCCACCGCCCGCCGGTCTCCCAATCGCGCCAGGGATTCGACCGCGTTGCGCCGCACCAGCCAGTCTTCGTCCTTCAGCGCCTCGATCAGCGAGGGCATGGCCCGCACATCGCCGATCTTGCCCAGGGCTTCCGCCGCATGGCGGCGGACCATCCAGTTGTTGCCGAGCAGGCCCTCGATGAGCGCCTCGACGGCCCGCACATCGCCGATCTTCTTGAGCACCCGCGCCGCATCCTCGCGGAGCGTCCCCTCGTTCAAGGCCTCCACCAGCCCGGGCACGGCGCGGGGATCCCCCACCCGTTCCAGCGCCCAGACCGCCGAGCTGCGGACGGCGCCATCCTTATCCTTGAGGGCGTTGATCAATGGCTCGACGCCGCGCGGGTCCTTGAGCTTGCCCAGGACATTGGCGGCCTGTTCCCGCACCGCCCACTCGTCGTCCGTCAACGCCTCGATCATCGGCTCGACCGCCGCCGGCCCGATCCGCACGATCGCGCTCGCCGCGGCCTCGCGGATGACCGTATCTTCATCGGCCAGCAGGCCGATCAGGCCCGACAGGGCCTCCAGCCCCATCTGCCCCAGGCTGGCGGCGGCATGGTCCCGCAACGCCTCGTTGTCGTCCCGCAAGGCCGAGAGCAATTGGTTGACGCGCTCGTGATACTGCTCCTCACTCATCCTCGCCCCCCTCTGCCACGGCGGCCTGTTCGGCCTGCATCGCCGCGGCTTGAAGCTTATCCACGATCATGCCGGCATTGTACGACACCAGTCCATCCCGGTCGGTCTTGAGCTGTTCGAACAAATCCTGATACGGACGCAGCACCTCCACGTCCTTGATCTTGGCCAGCGCCTCCATGGCCAGCGGCCGGAGCGGGCGGATCGGCAAGCCGTCGATATACAGCTGCAGGGGGCGGGCATCGCCGATCAAGCCCAGCGATTTCATGGCCAGTTCCTTGACGCCCGTATCCTTGTCCCGACGCAGCCGCTCCATGAGCGGGTCCACGGAGCGGAGATCGCCGATCTTCCCCAACAGGTCGGCCGAGGCTTCGCGTACCACCCAGTCCTCGTCCTCCAAATACTCGATCAGGATCTCCACCATCGGGCGTCCGATCCCAAGCAAGTCCACGACCGCGGCCATCCTGGCTTCTTCCCGCTCGCCGCTCCCCTCGACATCGCGCAAGGCATGAAAGGTCTGCGCGATCCGATCCCGAATCGCGCCCAGCTTCTTCAGCGTGCGCATGGCGATGACGGATACGGCCTGGTCGGTCATCGCATCCACCAGCGCGTCGGCCGAGCGGGGGTCCAACAAGTGCTCCAGAATGACAGCGGCGGTTTCCCGAGCCGTGGCATCTTGGTGCTTCAGCATGGCGCACAAGGGCTGGATCGCGTTGGGAATGACCCCCAGCAGGGCGGTCACCGTGGCCCGTTGCCCCTCGTCCGCCATCGTATGCAGGTCTTCCACCAGCGCCTGGGCCGCAGCCTGATCCAGCACGCCGGCCAGTTGTTCCAGCGCCAGGGCCCCGGCCTTGCGGACCGTCTGGTCCTCGTCTCGGAGCAGCCGCACCAGCGGCACGCCTCCATGGGGATCCTTCACCCGGGCCAACATGCCCGCAGCCTCGATCTTCAAGGCCGCGCTCCCGCTCTCCAGCACATGGATCAACGCCTGGACCGCCTTGGGACCGCCCTTTAGACAGGCGGCCGTGGCGCGCATCCGCCGCCAGTCCTCTTCGTGGACCAGTTCGGAGATCAGCGTCTCGAGCGATTCCTTGGGCATAACTTTAACCGCAACGTGGAATACTGCATGCGGAACGATGAATGAAGAGAACGGCTCTTGCCTCCCGTTCAACATTCATCATTCAGCGCTCATCATTGGATTCTGTTTGCCCGCCATCCCAGTTGCGCCAGCGTATCTTTGGCGTGAAAGAGAATGTTCTCGTCCCGCTCGCTCTTGAGCACCCCCAACAAAAATGGGATGGCCGGCGGCCCGAACAAGACGAGCGCGGCGGCGGCCTCCGCCCGTACCACCGTATTCTGCAGCGCGCCCACCAAGGTCGGGATCGTGGCCTCTTCCCGGATCAACGCCAGCGCCCGCACCGCCGCCTCCATGGCATGCATTTCCGTATCCCACCGATCCCCGCACCCGTCGACCTTCCGACTGTCGGCCGGCCGGCCGGCTCCCGTGACCACATCCACCAGCGCCGCAACCGCCCGGCGGTCTCCGATCTTGCCCAGCGCCTCGATGGCCAAGTGGCGCAGTCCCACGTCCTTCATCGCCAGAAAGAGAAAATCCACCGCCCGCGCATCGCCGATCTCCCCCAGCGACCGGACCGCGTCTTCGCGAATGGCCTGATCCTGGTCGTTGAACAGGAGCCACAGGAGCGGCTCCACCGACGCGGTGGATTTCAGCCGCCCCAGCGTCTCCACCGCGTGCAGCCGAACCACCCATTCCTCATGCTTGATCGCGTCCAGCAAGTGGGGCACGGAGGGTTGGCCGATGGCCACCAGCGCCTGGGCCGCCTCCACCCGCACCGCCTTGACCTTGTCCTGCAGGAGCGGCATGAGGACGTCCACCGATCCGGCATCCCCGATGCGGCCCAGCGCCTTGGCCGCATGCATCCGGACGATCCAATCGGGACTCCTCAGCGCGGCGCGCAGGGGTTCCAGGACGCGGCGGTCGGCAATCCCGGACAGGATCGACGCGGCGGATTCCTGCACGTTCAAATCGGGAGCCGCCAGACAGGCTCCCAGCGCCGGCACCGCCGCCTCCCCGATCGCGGTCAGGGCCGTGATCGCGGCCTGGCGCACCGCCCGATCGCCGTCGCTCAGCAGCGCTACCAGAGGCGCCACGGCCCGCGCATCCCGGCTGGCCCCCAGCGCCGAGGCCGCCTCTTCACGGACCGCCCAATCCTCATCCTTGAGCGCGGCAATCTGTTCGCCAACGTCATCGGCCATCGTGCTCGGCTCGCACGTCAATTTCGACGGAAATCCACCGCGCGGATTACGTGCCGATCGTATCGCCGGAGGGGCCGAACCGCCCGGTGTCTCCCAGCGGCATATCCACCCGAAGGTTGTCGGTCTGGCTGGAACTCACTTCCCGTTCGTCCTCCAACGGCATGTCCCAGCCCAGCTTATGGAGCGCTTCAAGGGTCAGCTTCCGCAGCGCATCGGTGGCGCTCAACCGGCTGGTGGCAAAGGAGAGGGCCCGTTCGTTGGACTCCACCTCCGAGGCCTTGGGATCGTGCAGGAAGGCGACGAGGGGCTCGATGGCCGTGTCGCCGATCAGCACCAGCGAGGCGGCGGCTCGTTCACGCAAGACCCCGTCCTTGAGCATCATGATCAACTCCGGGATCACGCGCGGGTCCCGGAAGTGACCCAGGGCGGTCGCCGCCGCTTCCTTGATGAAGGCTTCCTCGCTCACGATGCAACCGGGAGTCGGCGTGCCGTCCTGACGAATGCCTTTCCCGCGCATCGCATCCAACACCACCGGCAAAGCCCTGGCGTCCCCGATCATCCCCAGCGACATGATGGCGTGCCGCTTGACGGCCCCGTCCTTCATCGCCTCGATCAACGCATCAATCGCCCGGACATCGCCGATCTGCCCCAGGGCGATCGTCGCGTCCTCGCGCACCGCCCGGTCCGAATCCTTCAACGCCGCGATCAGCGCATCCACCACGCGGGCGTCCGTCACCCAGGTGCGGCCGATCTGGTAGTCGGTGGTCATCCCCCCCAGCGCGCGGGCCGCATGGCAACGCACGACGTAATCCTTGTTTTTGAGCGACTGCAGCAACGGTTCCACGGACGGCGCGCCGATCGCCACCAGCGCCGTCCCCGCCGTCTCCCGCACCGTCTTCGACGAGTCCTGGAAGAGCTTGATCAACGCGGGGATCGCTGTCGCGTCGCCGATCTTGCCCAGGGCTTCGGCGGCGGCGCTTTTCACTGCCCCGTCGCGATCCCGGCAGACCAGCATCAAGGCGTCCACCGCCCGCGCATCTTTGATCTCGCCGCACGCCTTGGCCGCATGCTCTTTCACCCGCCATCGCTCGTCCTTCAGGCACTTGACCAGCCGCTCGACGACCGCCGGCCCCATCTGCGCCATGGCGGCCACGGCCGCGCCCCGCACTTCCATGATGGGATCGTTGAACAGCCCGACGAGCGATTCCACCGATCTAGATCCGCCGATCTTCCCCAGCCCCTGACAGACATGGGCCCGGACGGACCAGAATTCGTCCTCGCGGGCGCGAATCAAGGCTTCCAGCGTGTTCGGGTCGGCCAGCTCGGCCAGCGCCTTGGCTGCCTCTTCACGTGTGGCGTCGTCAACGTCTTCGAGCGCTTCCAGCAAATCTTCGACTGCCTGAGCCATAAGTCCCTCAATACGGACGGTCCGGTACTCCCCTCGACATCAGTATTCGCGCTGTCCCCCGTAGGGCTGTGTGCGGCTGCACGTGATCGTCAACACCTGAGTCCCCCGCCCGCTCACGCATTGATCCAGCGACGGAGCGAATTCCAAGACTCCTTCAAGCGTGACCACGAAGGGAAAGTCGAACGTGAACGTCCCGAACCGATAGGAGCCTGGTTTGAGCTTGAGTGCGTACGGCACGGTCGTCCGCAGCGCCTCGGTGCTCTCCGGGTCCAGCGTCATGATCATCGGCGTTTTGCCCGGAACCTGCCACCAAGTCGGCGGCGTCAACGCAGAGGCATCAACCGTAATAGTGTGTTCCTTCGAATAGGGGGCCGGCGGCGCGGCGGAAGCGGACAACGTTTGCGTGAGCAGACACAAGCCCATGGCTAGGCCGGCCAACCGGCGAGACCATCTCCCCTTGTTCACCTTGCCGGCCAAACGACGCCGCATCGCCGCCCTAATTCCCCATGCTCCCCGGCCGACCGGACCTGGCCCCATCCTCCGCAGCGGCCATCCTGGGCGCGGTGAAAATCTCCTCGACCGCCCGGCTCTCCCATTCCGTATAGGTCTCCAGCCCGAGCGTCCGCAACACCGTCGCGCCCGTGTCAATGATGGAGACAGGCGCCTTGATAGCATAGCCAGCCTTGATGCCGGCACCCCAGGCGATCCAGGGAATCTGCGGGAGCCCCGTCCCCGCCTCTTTGCTCCCACCGTTCGCCTTGCCTGTCTCGTCGCTATTGACCACGGTCACAAAAACGGTGGTACGGGTCAGCAACCCCAGGTCCTTATACATGCCCAGGATCGAGCCCATGGCCCCATCCACTGACCGTAGCGCATCCTTGTAAGCCTTGGAGTTCCGTCCCTGCGCCGGTCCGACCCGCCCCGCTTCCGGCAGGTGCACGACCAGGAAATGGGGCAAGGACAGGATCGCATGGCCGTAGCCATGCCCGCTGGTGGCCTTGCGGAAGTATTGATTGATGTACCCGACGACTGTCGCCGTGCTGCACTCGGGCTTGAGCGGCCCGCACATCTGATAGTCCGTATAAGGCTCCGGCTTGGCCAGCTGATAGAGCGACTCGTCCATGAAGAAGATCGCACTGTCCCTCCCGCCGCTCAAATCCAGATAATCGAACACCGTCGGCGGGCGAGGATAGCCGCGGATGAAGTCAAACGCATTCCAGGTGATCCCGTGTTTTTCCACCGGCATGCCGGTCACCAGCGAGGCCATGGCCGGCAACCGCAGCGCCGGCTTGACCGAGGTCGCCACCCAGGTCGCCGACCCCTCTTTGGCCAGGCGAGTCAGGACCGGCATCGGTCCGGCCTTCAAGGCCGGCTGATCCACCCCCTCAAGCACAAACAGGATCACATGTTCCGTGGGCGCAGCCGTCGTCGCGGACGCAGCCGGCTCGGCGCGAAGCGGCGCGGGCACGCTTCCGATAAGCAGGGCTGCCAACCCAGCAATAAGATGACCGATCTTCTGCCAGCCATGACCTGCCATAACCTCTCCCATAGTCTCCGTCCCGAACCGATTTTTCGCTGCTAGAGCAGGGTACCTTAACATGCTGATTTCCGGGAAGGCAAGCGAAGGGGGCCACGACCGCGCTCACCCTAAATAGCTGGAGTGGCACGGACTTGCGCGGTGATTTTGTTCTTGAAAAATGGAGGCAGGCGGCGTTTGAATCGCGTCCTGCCAATGCTCTTTGATGACTGCCGACGGATTCAGCTATTTGATCTTCGCAAGGGCCCGCTCGACAATCCAGTCCTCAACCGGAGCATATCCGCTCTTCCGCACCTCAGCCTGCCCTTCCCGGCTAAACGCATAACGAAGGAACTCCCGAATGATGGGAGGGAGCGGCTTCGAGCCCTTGAGAATTTTTCGAGGAGTCTGGTTGACGTAGATGTAAAGGTACCGCCTCAACGGGTATCGCCGATTCATGATGTTCTGATCGGTCGGCTCCACATAGGGCGAGAACTCAGACTCAGCCAGGGGCACCATACGCACGCCGGGCACCACAGACTCACTCCCGCCATAACCCAATCCGTACTGGTCCGCCGCGACTTTTTGCACCACGGACTGAGAGCTGGCCTCTTCGTTGACGCTGGTTTTAAGCTCTCCACCGCGCACAATGTGCGTCTTGAAAAATTCATGAGTCCCAGTCGTGTGCGGCAAGCCATACAGATTAAGGGGGACATCCGTCCACGGTTCATTCAGGTCAAGTTCGCCCCACTTGGTGATAGGAGTGGTGCGGTAGCGGGGCGCCTTGGCAAAGACTTCCTCGACCTGCTCCATCGTTAAGCCCTGAATGGGGTTGTCCTTATGGACATACAACACCAGTGCATCTACCGCAACCGCATAGGCGGTCGGGCGATAGCCCAATTTCGCCTGGAACTGGGCCAACTCGCTTTCCTCCATCATGCGCGACATGGGGGTAATGTGCGCCGTCCCATCCAGAAGGGCGATCGTGCTAGCGTTGACGCCTTTATTGTCCACCTGAATCTGGGTGTCTGGATAGTAGCGCCGGAAACCTTCCGCCCACAGGGCCATCAATTTATTCAACGAACCGGATCCGACGCTTGTGAGCGTGCCCGACACGCCATCCGCTTTGCTGTACGGCTTCAAGGCAGGGGACAGTGGCGGCCGGTCTTCAGCCTGAGCCGGCGAACTCGCCAGGCCGGCGGATGTGCCGAGCAGCAGGAATGCCCAGGCCAGAACCCACACTTGTTTCACCATGATGACGTCCTTACTTTGAGAGAGTTGAGCTGCTTGAATCGGACAGGGCTGGGCCATGCTAAAGAAGCATGGGGCTGAAATCAAGCGATCGGCTTATAGGTGCCGGCGCCGGATTGCGTCCCGGCTCCATTTTCAGGTATGAAAGGCTTGCGCTGTGGCCATCTGAGGGAATGCTCTATGCCGGTGGGCAACAATTTTCAACATTCGGTCTATGCCCGGTCCGATCCGGGCGAGCGCCTGACCTTTCGCGAGGTCACGACCGGGGCGCCGCCGAACTCGCTCGCCTGGCAGGACGAGATGACCCGGCTTGGCCGGCAGATGGCCGGGGCCGGAGTCCGCGCCTGCCTGTTCCTGCACGGCACGTATTTGGGCACCGACCTGTTCGGCATGCAGCGATTGGACGAAGTGGGCGGACTCAAGCGCGGCTATTCGCGCGGCATTGCCGGCCTGGATGCCCTGCTCTCCCTCATGCGGGAAGAGAGCAACGGCCTGCCCAAGCTGCCACAGGGTCCGACCCCGCCCTTCAACGACGACGGCAAGACCACATCATGGCTCGACGAACAAGCAGGCGACGCCTGCAACTTCACGAATGCCTACGTCGAGGCCTTCAACAAGGCATTGAACCGCAATGCATCGCATTCGATTGATTGCCGACGCTGGCTCTGGTCGTCAGAACAGCACCACCTGGGAAGGGCCCTGGCCGCCTGCCGCCTGCTCAACCAGCTCCACACCCTCTCACGTGAGCTGAAGCTTGGACCGGGAGACCGCCTGTTGGTCCAGGCGCATGGGCAGGCAGGGCTCGTCCTGGCCCTGGTATCGAACCTCCTGGCCCCAGGCGAGTCGTCGGGGCGGGACCGGCTACTTCAGATTCTCACCAACTATGCCAAGCAGACACAAGCAGCCGAGCTAACGGAGCAGCTCGGCCGGGCCGACAATGCGATCAAAGCGGGCAACGTGCTGAACGGCGCCCTGCTGGATGTGGTGACCTTCGGAATGCCCATCCGGTACGGCTGGGACCCTTCCGGGCTCGGCAAGCTGCTGCACTTCGTCAACCACCGTCCGATGAGGACCGACGGCAAACGCTGGCTGGCTAAAATGGAACTGCCGCAGGTCACAATGGAAATGCCGATCGCCTGGGGCGGGGACTATGTCCAGCAACTGGCCACGGCGGTGACCGACGCCCTGCCGATGACGCCGGACGCCAACGCGGCGACCAAAGCTATCTGGGAAATCGTGGAGCCCTATGACAGCTTCGAGCGTTGGCTGGAATGTGCGCGCAAGAACGTCCGCTGCGCGAACGACGGGCGGTGTTTGTTGGTGGATTACAAGGATGCGACCGGCTCGACCAACCCCCGCGAGCACCTCTACGGCCACGCGGCCTATACGCGCCTGGAAAATCTGTTGTTCAATACGACGGAGATCGTGCACGCACTGTACGCCTGATCTCCGATCGCTTCATCCTGCACCAAGCCTCTGTTCTCAGAGCCGAAGCCCAGCGGCTAGCCCACGCCTGCCGTTACCTCCGAATCCCAGGGGGCTGTCAAGATTACGGATGGGCCGCGCGCCAGTTGTGCCCAATCCCCAAATCCACCTTCAACGGCACGGAGAGGCCCAGGCGTTGTCCGGCGGCGACCATTTCCAACTGCACGAGCTGCTTGGCCTTTTCCAGCTCTTCCTCCGGTGTCTCGAAGATCAGTTCGTCGTGGACTTGGAGGATCATTCTGGTCTTGGGCAGCTCCGCCTTCAGCTTCCGGCTAACCGCGATCATGGCCAACTTGATCAAATCCGCCGCCGAGCCCTGGATGGGGCTGTTCACCGCCATCCGCTCGCCGAAGCTTCGCTGAACCGGATCGGCACTTTGCAATTCTGGGATCGGCCGGCGGCGGCCCAGGATCGTCGTGGTATAGCCTTTCTCCTTGGCTTCCGCGATGGTCCGATCCATAAGGGCTTTGACCCCCGCGTACCGTTCGAAATAGGTCTCGATGTACTTCTTGGCCTCCTGCTGCGTGACGCCGATGTTGGCTGCGAGGCCGAAGGGGCTGATGCCGTAGACGATCCCGAACACCACGCTCTTGGCTGCGCGGCGCATCTCCTTGCTGATCTGCTCCGGCGGCAAGCGGAAAATCTCGACCGCGGTCGCCATATGGATGTCCTCGCCCCGCTCGAATACTTTGATCAAGCGTTCGTCTTGTGACAAATGCGCCAGAATGCGCGGCTCGATCTGGCTGTAATCGGCACAGAGCAAGGTATGGCCAGACGAGGTGATGAAGGCTTCGCGGATGCGCAGTCCAAACTCCCCCTTCACGGGAATGTTCTGCAAGTTGGGCTCGGTGGAGGAGAGGCGCCCCGTAGCCGCGACCGTCTGGTTGAGCGACGTGTGCAAGCGGCCGGTCTCCGGATTCACGAGCTCCGGCAAAGCATCCACATAGGTGGACTTGAGCTTGCTCAGGCTGCGGTAGTTCAGGATTTGCGCCGGCAGTTCATGCTGGGCGGCCAGTTGCGTGAGCGTGTCTTCGTCCGTGGAGTAGCCGGTCTTGGTCTTCCGCAATGGCTTGAGGCCCAGCTTCTCGAAGAGGACCGTCGCGAGTTGCTTGGGCGAATTGACGTTGAACTCGCCTCCGGCCAGGCCAGCGATCGTCGCCATCATCCGGTCCAATTCTCGCTCCAGTTCCTTGCTGAGCGAGGCCAGGGCTCCCACATCCAGACGGAACCCGTTCCGTTCGATTTCGGCCAGCACCGGCACCAGCGGCATTTCCACGTCGGTGAACAGGTGCCAGCTCCCCTGCTCGCTCAATCGTTCTTGCAACGCTGGCACAAGCCGGCCTATCGCCGCTGCCGCTTCGCTGGCCTTGGCCTGTTCCGCCTCTCCAATGGCATCTGCCTGTTCAAAGAGATCCTTGGGCGGCTCAGGCTGCCGTTCCGTCTGTCCGCTTTCCAGCCTCGCGCCCAGCAGGTCCAACGCCACCGCTTCCAAGCTGTGGCCACGCCGATTGGGGTTCAGCAGATAGGCGGCAATCATCGTATCGAAGCAGGGAGGCTGGACCTCGACACCGGCTCGCAGCAGCGCCAGTAAAGCCGGCTTGAGATCGTGTGCCGCCTTGAGCAAGGTCTGATGTCCGAACAGCTCAGCCAGGGGGCCGAACAGCCGGCTGGCGAACAGGGTCTGGCCATTTCCGTCTCTCATGGCCAGACCGAGCAGATTGGCTGAGACCCCGCTTCCGTCCGTGATGCAATGGAAAGCGATCACGTCGCTGTGCTGGGACCGGTCCGCAAATCGTCTGGCCGTCGATTCATCCCGAACGACCAGCACCTCCGCCGGCGACGCGTCGTTCGCAGTCGACGGCTGAATGGCCTTGAGCAACGTCGGGAATTCCATCTCCCGAAAGAAGGCTACCAGCGGCTCAGCCGGCGGCGGCACGACCTTGAACCGTTCCGGGTCGAAGTCCACCGGACAGTCCGTCTGGATCGTGGCCAATCGCTTGCTCAAGCGGGCATTCTCCGCCTGTTCGGTGAGGAGCGTTTTGGTTTTGGCCGCCGTCACCTCGCCAAGATGGGCCAGGAGGTTCTCAATCGTGCCGAACTGGGCGATCAGCTTCATCGCCGTCTTTTCGCCGATGCCTTTCACGCCGGGAATATTGTCGGCCGCATCACCCATCAACCCCATGACCTCGACCACGCGCGCCGGCTCCACGCCGAACCGCTCGCGACACTCGACTTCACCGAACCACTTGTCTTTGACCGGGTCGTAGATGCGCGTCGCTTGCGTCAGAAGCTGGAACATGTCCTTGTCGCCGGTCACGATCACGACCTCGAGCCCCGCCGCCTCGGCCTGACGCGCGAGGGTGCCGATCAGGTCATCGGCCTCGTAGCCGGCGGCGCGCACGGCGGGAATCCCGAACGTTTCCACGACCCGGTGGATGTAGGGAATCTGATCCCGCATGCCCTGCTGCATCTCCGGCCGATGGGCCTTGTACGCTTTGAACTCCTCGTGCCGCTGGGTCGGACCTTTCTCGTCGAAGACCACGGCCAGGCCGTCCGGCCGGCGATCGCGCAGGATCTTCATGAGCATGGTCGTGAAACCGTAGATGGCGTTGGTCTGCAGGCCCTTGGAGTTGGACAGGGCCGGCAGTCCGAAGTAGGCGCGGTAGATATAGGCGCTGCCGTCTATGAGGTAGAGGGTCTGCTTGGCGCTGGACGGTGCAGTCGGCATAGATGAGTCGGAGCCTGTCTTCGTTACGGATCGTCCGCCACGGTCAAGGGCGGATGGTTGAACTTGGCTCGCACCACGTTGATCGTCTTGAGCACCGAGGGCCGGCCGACGAGTTTTCGCTCCAGGCGGCGCTTGCCTGGAAAATCCATCAGCGAGACTCCGATCAACATGGTCAGAATTCCCTGTCCCGGCAGGAACAACATCGCAAATCCGGCCAACAGGAAGACCAAGCCAACCACATTTTTCAGGATCAAGCCGGTCAGGCGCAGGATCGGATGGTGATTCTCCATCCAGGTGCGCGGATGGCGCTCATCGAAATAATGCGGCGGCAGCTGGACCAGGATGAAGGGAATCGCGATCAGACTGCCGATGAACCCCACGATCGACAGGACGAACAAGCCGACGAGCAGGTCTTTGCTGAAGAGCGCCTCCATGAAGCCAGCATCCTAGCACGTGACTGCGCCCACTGCAAAGATTACCGGGGCGACTCGATCACCGCCGGTGCCTCCCTTGCTTTAGCCGTTGACGCGGCTGATGGACGGGCTATAATCTCCGGTGAACCTTCTCGTTGGGACGCCTTGCATGAATGGATGCACGCATCGCCCAAGCAGGGCTCTCCGGCCGACTGCCTTCCTGATGATCGCGCTCTGCTTCGGCCCTTCGGGGCTATCCCCTGCCAGCGCAGCAGACTCGGTGCAGCCTTCGGCGGGAGGTGACGAGGGCCTCCGGGTCGAGGTCACCAAGAAAGGGCTGGGGAAAGACGTCACGATCCGGAAAGGCGGCAAGGAATGGTACATGCTGATCGAGGTCACGCCTGAGAATACGGTCGTGGTCCGCCAGGAGAAAGACGGGGACAAGTACCTGCTGGACGAGAGCGAGACCCACGATCGGAGCTTGACCAAAGAGGAAGTGGACAGCGCCATCACGGACTACGTGAACAGCGTGAAGACCCAGGTGAAGAAGCGAAAGTAATGGCTTTCTCGCCTTGCTTGTCACGTTCTCCGTTGATCGCTATAATTGGCGCGCCATCTTAGGCTTCACCCTCCGAGCAACCGAGAGTCCTGTGACGAACAAACCCCGTTTCGTGCTCTTCGCCCACAATGCCACCTACGACAAGCTGCACCAGGTGGCCACGCTGGGACTCACCGCTGCCGCCATGGGCAAGGACGTCACCGTGGTCCTGCTCTTCTGGACGATCAAGAAGCTGGCGTTGGGGCAGATCGATCGGGTGGACTTTCCGCCGGAGTACGGGGATCAGGCTGAAGAAGTCGCGCGCCTGCTGAAAGAAAAGAACGTTCCGAAGATTTCCGAGATGTTCAAGGAAGCCAAGCTGGTGGGACAGTTCCGCTTGATCGCCTGCAGCGCCGGGCTGGAATACATGGGCGTGGATCAAGAGGCCGTGGCCAAGAACGTGGATGAAGTCATGGGCCTTCCGACCATTCTCGCGCTCACGGCCGGGGCCGAAACGATGCTGTTCATCTGAAGACAGCGCCTAACGGCTTTTCGCCACGCCCTTCCGATCGCAATAGGCGACGAGTTTGCACTTGCTGCACCAGGGCGAGACGGGTTGGCAGATGTTCTGACCAAAGGGGACCAGAAGATCGTTGTAGGTGATCCAGTAGGGACGCGGCAGCTTGCGCCGCAGCGCCTGTTCGCTCTCCTCCGGAGTCTTGGTCTTGATATAGCCCCACCGGTTGCTGATCCGGTGCACGTGGATATCCACACAAATGCCCGGCTTCCGATAACCGACCGTGACGACCAGGTTGGCGGTTTTCCTCCCCACCCCCTTCAACGTCACGAGTTCATCGATCTCGTCTGGGACCAGACCTCCATAGACATCCAGCAACCGACGGCAGATTTCGCGGATCTGTTTGGCTTTGGTCCGATAGAACCCGACCGGATAGATGGCCGTTTCGATACGACGGAGCGGGAGTCTCGCCATGGTCGCGGGATCGGATGCCAGCGCGAACAGCCGTTGTGATGCGTCAGCCGTCGTCCGATCTTTGGTCCTGAGGCTGAGGACGCAGGCGATGAGAATTCGGAAAGGGTCGCGCGACTCCCTGGCCACCATGCCCACGACCGGCTCCTGCCACTGCTGGACCTCCAACCGGAGCAGGCGGATGGCGGCATGGATCTCCGTCGCACGCATGGTGAAGAGCGCCTAGGAATTCAGGGGCGGGAGAAGAGCGAATCAGGAAGGGTCAACGAAAACCGCTTACTCAGCCCGGTGCTTGGCGAGCCACTTCTGCCGGCGTCGCTGCGCTTCCCGCTGCTTGGCTTTCTTGCGGACGCTGGGCTTTTCGTAAAACCGCCTCCGTTTCAATTCACGGAAGAGGCCTTCGCCTGCCAGCTTCTTCTTGGCAACTTTGAGCGCTTTCTCGACGTTGTTGTTGAAAACTTTGATTTCCATCGCTGTCCTAACTCTCGGCTTGAACGTTCTGCTCCCAATCAAGTGATTGAGGCTTGATTGTCACGACTCCCCCAAACAGACCCGGCAATGTATCATAGCTTGCGAAGATCCACAAGCCTCTCTTTTAGAGCGCTTATTCTGTTCGTAAAAATAGATATAACTCGATGACTTAATGCTGCTTTTTCATTTTCTGCGGCATTGACCAAGCCTCCCTCGGCAGCCGCCAGGGCCATCATCAGCCCGACCTTGAGGTCCGCTCCGACCGAGGGCTTGGTTCGTGCCGGTAACGAGCGCAGAAGGGCCGCCGCCTCGCAGGCCAGGTCCGCAATGTCCAACGAAACCCCGATCGCCACACCAAGCCCCTGAATAATTGCGTCCTCTCTTGTGGGATCTGTCTTCGGCAAGCGAGCGGCTTGCAAGAACTGTCCGTAGGCCTCCGCATCGGCTTGGACCAGTTCTTCCAATCTCCGGCGTAGCTCGATCAACCGCTGTTCCGTCGTATGCAGATCGTCAGCCCCACCCGTCGCGCCCGAACCAATGGACGGTGGCAACTTTGCGGGCGGACCAATCCGGCAAGCCATGATTCCCAAGGCAGCAGCCAAGGCCCCGGCCAGCGCAGCGACGCTTCCACCAGCCAGCACGGGGCTGCTTGCAGACAAAGCCTCCAAAAGCTGGCGAAGAGAAGAAGCGGTCCCGCTTTGACCCCCTGGCGCGCCATTCCGCACCTGGGCCATCCGCGCCAGAGCCGATTCCATTCTGGTCTCCAAGACCTGACCTGGGTCGAACCCCTCCAGTTTGAGAAAACATTCTGTCGCTTGAATCAACGCCCGCTGCGGCATCAACCCGATCACTTCGCTGCCGGCGATTTGGACTTGATGCTGAGCCGCTTCTCTGCGCACCGCCTCGAACGCCACATGGATGGGAGTCTCTTCATAGTTCGTGAGGTTCATGGAAACTTGCACGAGGCGGCGGCTGGGCAGCGCGACCCCGATCGCCTTCACGCAAGGCAGCCCCCCGCTGGACTGGCGCACTTTCCTGGCAATGGTTTTAGCGACCGCAAGGTCTGTGGTTTCAAGGTTGATGTTGTAGGCGATCAGGATCGGCCTGGCCCCGACCACGACGGCTCCAGCCGAAGGATGAAGCGTCGGCGGGCCGAAATCAGGCCGCCACGCCGCCTGCTGCATACGCGTTGCGAGCCCGTCCAACCCGCCGCGCCTGATATTTTCCAACCGAGCCCGCTCCGGCCTGGATGCCGCCCGCTCATACAGGAACACCGGGATCCCAAGCTCCGTTCCGATCCGTTCCCCGACGCGCCTGGCCAATTCGACACAGTCTTCCATGGTCACGCCACGGATCGGGACAAACGGCGCCACATCCATCGCGCCCACGCGCGGATGCGCCCCCTGATGTCGTCGAAGATCGATCCGATCGGCGGCTACGCGGGCAAGGGCCACAGCCGCCTCGGCGACCGCTTCCGGGGTCCCGACGAAGGTCAGGACGGCCCGGTGATGATCCCGATCCCGTTGCTGATCGAGCAGCGCCACATGCGGCACCGCCATCACCGCTGCGGCAAGTGCGCGAAGGGTTTCCTCATTGCGTCCTTCGCTGAAATTCGGCACGCACTCAACCAGCTGATCCATTACCCAACCCTCATCCCTCTCGTCCGCTCTGCATCCAGCATATCGCACCAGCCAGCCCCGGCAGGGCAACTTTGGGAGCATTCTCGTCGGCATCTACGCAGGCAGGACGCAATGCATCGGAGGGAGTACGGTACGGGCACCGTCCCTCGAAGTCAAGGCGACGGCATTGAGCAGTGAAGCGGACTCACCGGCTGAAAACCGACCTCAATGGCGAGGCTGCGCCAGGGCGCAGGCGGCACAACCGTCGGTCGTGCACTGCCACGCTGACCCAGCAAACTCCGCGGGAGGCGCAACGTTGTCGGTGGGGTGGTACCGGTGATACCAGGTATGCCCCAGTTGAGCGGCTTCCCCGGCCGAGGCCGCCACCGCAAACCAGAAATATCGGTAACTGGACTGCCGTGTGGCATGGCGAATCGCCCCTGCCACGTCCTCCATGCTCACCCCCACGTAATCGGCTAGGCGTCCGTTGCGGGATAAAATGAACGTGCCGGGCGATTTCTCTCCAACAAACAGGTGCAGATATCTGAGGCTGAATGGCCCTGACATCCTACCCTCCTTTGTGAGATCACCATGGCGGCTCCCGATGTCCTTGTTGCCCTCCTCACGTCTCCGTTCGTCCCTCGCTGAAACCGATGGAGTCGTCTGCTGCGACGCTTGGGTGAATAGGCCAGATACAAGGCGACAGCGTGACTTGCGTTGAGGGGAGAAATCTGAGAACCGACCCTTCCAGACATCCGTTACCTCGAGGCTTGAGGTACTGGGCTGCCACGCTCATGGCAGCAAACGCCGGGCCAGCGGTCCTTCGGAGGAAAACAATCTCAGAGGCTACATAGCAAATGAGTTTCCCCCTGTCAACAAAAAACTACAACATATAGGTGGCTCAGCCATATGACCACCAACATATAGGCCTTCAGGGAATATCCCCAACGGTCATTTTCGTCAATAAAAAAGCCGGAAGATGCTGGCATCTTCCGGCTTTTTTAAACGCCGAACCTGCGTTATTACCGAAACGTTACTGCCCGGTTATTTTGTTTTCCTGACAAACGCTTTATAGATGCGCTTGGCCTGGTCTGCGTCTTCTTCTAATCCGACCATTTCATGACCCGTGGTTTGGCACCAAGCCGGCATGTCCTTCTTGATCCCTTCATCGTCCGACACCACTTCCAGCACCTGGCCCAGTTGCAGTTCCTTGATCTTTTTGGAGGTCATGATGATCGGCATGGGGCAGAAGTACCCGAGAGTGTCCAGTTTGACGTCGGCTTGGATCATGCACCGCTCCTTGCTTTCGACGGGCAAAGCGCCCAGGCACGTCAGATGAAGAGATTTACGCTCCCCTGCCTGGCCTCGGCAAGATACGTCGTGACGCCGGCCAGCTGATCGATGCCCTCGATCAGCGTGTCCTTCGTGATACCCATCAGGCCCATGGACGTCGTGCAAGCGATGAACCGCACGCCCAAGTCCTGCGCCGTCTGGAGCAATTCCGGCACGTCGGGCATGCGATGCTGCCGCATCACCCGTTTCATCATGCCGGTCCCCAGTCCGAAGAAATGGAACCGGGAAAGGGGCAACAGCTCCGACCCGCCCTTGTTGAGCCACCCGAACATCCGGCGCAGCCAGTCTTTGGCACCGCTGGCAGTGCCTTTCCGCCGGATGGCGTTCAATCCCCAGAACGTGAAGAACATGGTGACCTGCATGCCCATGGCCGCGGCGCCGGTGGCGATGATGAACGCCGCCATCACCCGGTCCAGGTCTCCGCTCAGCACCACAATCGTCACCCGATCGGGCTTGGTTTCGCGAAGCCCGGCCAGAGCGGCCGACGGGTCGAGTTGGACTGTCGTCATGGGGCTTCCCTCGCTTCCATCTTGGGCCTTCGTCGGACCCTCGGAGTGTTTCCCTGTTTCCACTGGGACGATAAAGACGTTCGTGACCTTACTATGCGTTTATTTTTCTTGTCAAGGCAGCCCGCAACCGGCCCTGCGTCACTCCACCTTGGTATCCACCAACAATCCCAGTGCGCGCCGGATCTGGTCCCGGCTGCCCAGCAAGACCAGGACATCCCCTGCCTCTAGACGCATTTTCTGCGAAGGATTGGATTCGGTCACCCCATTGCGTGTCAACGCAATCACCGAGGCACCGGTCCGCGGCCGTATCGAAACCTCGGCCAGCGTCTTGCCTGCCGCGGGGGAGTCAGGATCGATTCGGCATGTTTCCACTTCCGCTTCTGTCAAGGTTCCGCCCCGGAGGTGGTGCGCCAGCTCCGGCAGGCCGGTCCGCCGCAGCAGCGCATAGCCTTCCCGTCTGACCTGCTCGGCCTTTTGCAAGATGAATTCTTGCGGCAACTTGTAGGTCCGGAGCACCAAGGCGAAAATTTCGATAGACGTCTCGAATTCTTCCGGCACGACTTCGTCAGCCCCCAATTCGTGCAACTCTTCCAATTCCCTGAGATATCGGGTCCGCACGACCACGTGTACGGCCTGGTTGAGGCCCTTGGCGATCTGAACGGCCCGCCGCGCCGCAAAGGGGTCGGAAATCGCCAGAACAAGGACCCGCGCCTGTTCAATGCGCATATGGTGGAGGACGTTGGGATTAGTGCCGTCTCCATAATAAATCGGCACCCCGTTCTTGGACTCTCGCCGGACCGTCTCTCCATCCAGGTCCAGCACCACATAGGGAATTTCCGTCTGCTGGAGCACGCGGGCCAGGTTCCGACCGTTCAGTCCGTAGCCGACGATGATGACATGATCTTTCACCCTGGGCCCCCGAGACTCAGCCTGCGCCTGATGCGCGGTCGTCCGTTCGGGAAACCAGCGGCGCAGCCGTTGGACCGCCTCCGCGCGTCGGGCGACCTTAGGCGCCAGTTGGATCAGAAAGGGAGTCACAACCATCGTGAGCACCGACACGGCCAGGAAGACCTCATACTGCCCCCTGGCCAGCAGGCCCGCCTGCTGGCCGGCCTGGGCCAAGATGAAAGAAAACTCCCCGACCTGGGCCAAGGCCACGCCGGCCAACAGGGCCACACGCGGAGGATAGCCCATCGCCAGCACCGGTCCGGCTCCGGTCACAAACTTGCCCAGCAGCACCGCCGCGACGAGCGCTAGCACCAACCCCGGGTACTCCAGCAACACACGGACATCCATCAGCATCCCGACCGAGATGAAAAACAAACTGTTGAAGCTGTCGCGAAACGGAAGGACTTCGGCCAAGGCCTGATGGCTATACTCGGACTCGGAAATGACCAGCCCCGCGATAAAGGCGCCAAGCGCCAGCGACAGGCCAGACCGGGAGGTCAGCCAGGCGATCCCGAGGCAGAGCACGATCACTGTCAACAGAAAGAGCTCGCGGTTGCGACTGCGGACGATCTGTTCCAGCAGTCGAGGCACCAAGAACCAGGACGCAGCCACAATCGCTCCCACCATGACTGCCGATTGCGCCACTCCGCCAAGAACGGTTCTCGCATCCACTTGCGATCCACTTGCCAGCAAGGGGACCAGCAACATCATCGACACCATCGCCAAATCCTGGAAGATCAGGATGCCGATCGTCGCTCGCCCATGCAGGGAATCGCTTTCGCCCCGCTCCGCAAAAGCTTTCAAGACGATCGCCGTGCTACTCAGCGAAAACAGGCACCCCCAAAATAGAGCCTGAGCCAATGGCAGACCGGCGCCATGCCCTGCCAGTGCGCCCATGATGAGCGCGCCGGTCACCTGCAAAGGGCCGCCCACAAGAAGCATCCGCCGGGCCGCCCTTAAGTGAGCAGATGAAAACTCCATCCCGATCGTGAACAAGAGCAAGACAATCCCGATCTCTGCCAGCACATTGACTTGCTGGAGATCGGACACCAGGTTCAGCCCGTACGGCCCGATCAGCGCTCCGGCGACGAGGAATCCCGCGATCGAGGGCAGGCGGAGTTGGTGAAACGCGAATACCACCGCGATCGACACCGCGAAGATCAGCAGCAGTTCGCTTAAGATCGTCAGATCCGTCACAGACTGCTCCGCTTATTCCTCTGCGCCAAGCAACCGACTACGATGGAACAATGGCGAGGACTCGCTGCTCTCGTAGCCGCTACAACGAAGAACCGGCAGGGGCGGGTACTTCAAGAACTGAGGGTGCGTGTCCGAAAGCCGGCACCGGTAGAATTGGCTGCCGGAAGCGGTCTCGATCACGTCAGCGTGTCGGCAAGTCCGGCAGAGCCCGATGCGATCCATCAGCGACTTAAAACTCAAACGCCAGATTCGTCCAAATAAAATTATTGTTGGACACGAGTCCAGACTGGAATGTCTCTTGGAAGGGATTGATGCCGGTGATCTGCCCTGGATTTTCAATCCGCTGGTAGGTATAGGCCACGGTGAGCTGGAACTGTTTGGAAATCCACCAGGTCACATCCACGGCCGCCTCACGTTTTTTCTCATAGATCGAGCTTCCCTTGCCGCGCTCGGAGTAATCCAGATTGAGCCCTAATTGCAAGTCGTCCCTCATGTAGCGGGTCGTCCGGAGGAAATAGTCCATGCCATCTGATCCCACCCAATGCCCCAAGGGGAATCCGCGATACCGCATGCCGCTGCGAAACGTGGCGCTGTTGTACCAGTCGTTGCCCATCCCGGTCCTGCGGCGGTCAAGATCCGTATCCGCATATTCAAGCCGCAGGTCCATCGTGTCACCGGCGAACAGTTGCGGAATATAGATGCCCCCCAAGACCGCCGCCCTGCTCGGAAGCGGAAATTTCGTCCACTTATCTTCTGAACCGATCTCACCATAAAACTGCAGGCCTGATGGGAAGGGAATAAGATAGTTGACATGAGGAATCGTCGCCCGGAAGTCGACCATTGCCTGTTCGTTCACCCCATTGTTCAGCTCATCGGCGCTCCCGAAATAAGTCTTGATCACCGTGCCCGGAAACGACTGGTTGTGTCCTCGTCCATTGAATTGCGTCAGACGGGTCAGCCCGAGCTCGAACCAACTGGCCGGCAGGTAGCTAATCCGCAAACCGAATACCTTGGCACGAGGGAAATCCCGGTCTCGCTCCAGCTGCGCTAGAAAACTATTAACCTTCCAAGAGCCCAGATCCTTCAAAATCCAGGGCAGTTGAAACGGATCCTCGCTCCCGAGTTTGACCATGTCCATCGGGAAGGCATGGTCGGTCAACATCAAGGACCCGTGATAGCCTGGCCCCCACCATTGCGTCCCCCTGCCGATTTCCAACGCGATATTGGCCACGCTGAGCTTCACGCTCAGCTCCCGCATATAGGCATTGTGAGCATTGTTGGTCGCGCCCTGCCCTAATGCATATGAATTCGAAATATACTTTGGCTGAGCGATGACGCTTAGATAATCCCCGATCTCAAACCAGCCGCGGAAGTCCGATTGGACCTGTTCACCGTTGGCATAGTATTCGCCGCCACGGTTTTCCCGAAACCGCACGCCCAGGCCGGACCCGCCATGTCCCACGGAAAATGCGTCGGCTTCAAGTTGTGCCCGCCCACCATATCGAAACCAGTTATTGGACAAGCCGGACGCCGCGGGCACCGCCCCAAGAGCCGCCAGTTCCGGGCGAAACTCCCCCACTAATCGCTCCAGCAGGGGATCGGCCAAGGCCCGTTGGCCCTCCATCGAATCCGACGCCCCTTCGATCCGCTCCAGAGCACGAGCCACATACCGGGCTGCTTGCTTACGGGTGTACGGTTTGGTGACGATCATGGCATCGTTCACCAACCCCATCGCCACGAGGCGATCGACAGCCTCGTAAGTCCAATGGTGCAGAGGAAGATTCACCGAGCCGAGGGTCGGTTCGGGAAGCAACGCCAGGATGTTCACAATAAGAATTGTTACGCGAAGAAGGAACACCCGCATCGGTCGAACGTTCTTTTGGCCTCTATTCCAACCGCTTATCATTGATGATCTTGCTTCCGCATCTCTTCCGCAAGAAACGTCTGTAAGTTTCACTGCCGGAGGGATGGAATACTGGGGCAGGAAATGGAAACAATCGCGGCAGGCAATTATCTGGTGTTAACGGCAGGCACCCACTAGACTGGCAAAGGCAGGGCGATCAGCCTGGCTTCTTTTCGCCAACATGTTTTCTCGGCTGAGACAAGCAGCGATGTTCACAGCAAGATTCAATTGGGGATCATCTGCTGCGGGTATAGCTGCGATATGGGAGGCCCTGTATGGGGGACGGAGCGAGAAGTCGGTTCTCGACGTTCCAATAGGACCAACCTCGTTACGAGCGGCTGGCTCCATCCTGATGTCAACCTGCTGGCCTTTCCATCTGATACTTCTCTGGTTTGGACAATAGAACCGAGCCGTGCTGACCCGCAACGCGGCACCCTCCGGAAGAGGGAATGCAGTGAATACGTCGTCCACCCCTCCGGTGTTATTCCCGACCAGAACCCCCATTCCGGCCTCACGAATCGCACAGGCCAGCATTTCTGCAGTCCCAGTCGTGCGTTCATTGACTAGGACAACCAGTCCTCCTGGCCCAATTCCAGGGCCTCTGGACCGGTAGTCAATCCGTTCCCCGGTCTTTCTCAAAATCACTTCGGCAACCACCCTGCCGGGAGGAACGAGATCGTCCGCGATGCTGATTGCAGAATCCAAGTCCATTCCGACCGCATTGCGCAAGTCCAACACATAGACGATTGACGGACTCTGACTCTTGCCATTCCCGGTGGTCCACCGCCGCAATTCTTGGCCGGCCGGTCGGTTGAGAGTTGTCAATTTGAGATATTTGACGCCTTGAGGGAGCATTGAATTGTTCAACGCTGCCACTGCGCCGACCGAGGTCCGATCAGCCCATCGATCTTTGGCTTCCCGGTCGCGTCGCGCCACAAATGTGACCCCCGGCCCTATCTCTGCAACCATCGCCGTAACCGCGAGATACTCCAGAGCGTTCGACGGGCCACTCCATTTGACAAGTAAGAGCTTCTGGGCCGCTTCGAATGACTTGACCGCTGCGTCAAGACCTGCCTTGCCAGTTGCCTCCTTCAAACGACCGAAATCGAGTTGTACGGATTGCTGGCCGACGGTCAGAACCACTCGCCCCGGCCTCGCACCTTCCCGTTCGATCACGGCACCTGGAACCGCCCTGACCATTGCATCCACAGAGCTTTCAATCAGCCGGTCGAATGGCAACAGCCACAAAAACTGCTCCTGGGAGATTCGCAGCGCTGCGGCCAACTTCTCGGAGGATACTGCCGCTGAGCCCGTCGGCCCCGAATGAAATGGAATTGCTGCCCGTTGCTGGCTTGTGGGACTTGGAATTTGCCCGGCGGGCCGATATACATAGATCCGTTGTTGAACCGCTACGGCCAGCGACGAACCATCAGGCGCATAAGCCAGATCTCCAACAGGAAGGAAATACCGCGTCGACCAAACCTCTTTTCCGGTTTCTACCTCAATAAGGACAAACTTTCCGTTGTCCTGGCCAATCGCAAGAAGCCGCTCATCCGGCGAAAAGGCCAGTGAGTTTACCGATGCCCCGGTCTTGTACTCCAGAATGACCCGGCTGCCCCTGCGATCCCATACAAGCACTCTCCCGTCCGTCTTCCCCAAGGCCAGTTCGCGGCCATCTGGAGAGAAGGCCAAGCTTGTAATGGCATCCCGACGAGCGTTGCCCGTAGTAATGGGAATGGGCGCCTCATTAGTCCTAAACTCCCAGGTCACCGCATTACCATTTTCCATCCCGACAGCCACATTCTTGCCGTCGGGCGAGAAGGCCAGTGCCGACACTGGGTCAAATTTCGTTTTGACCCTGATGACGCCCCGACTGGCTGTATCCATAAAGCCCAACGGAAAAGAAGGATCAGTGCTTCCTGAAGCCACCCATTTCCCGTCAGGTGAAAAGGCCAGAGCAGTGATTTCCTTCTTTTGATGAAACGCTTTTGGAGGCTGGCCGGCAGCGCTAGACAGAATCAGCCGCCCCTCCGAGTCGCCTGCGACCCACGCTTTTCCATCCGGAGAGACGGCGAGAGCGCTGACGGTGCGGGGGAACGCCCAGGACGATTTAGTAGAAGACCCTTTCAAATCCCAAATGTTGATCAGCCCGCCCAAGCATGACTTGCGCTCCTCCGGAACAAGGAATTGGCATCCACCCACGATGAGACTTTGCCCACCATCGCCATAGGCAAGCGTCTTGATCTGGCCGTCAAAATTCATTTCTTGCGATTTCTCAAGGATGGCGGAACTGCCATGCGTGTAAGGCAGGATACCTTGACAAGCAACGGTCAGAGATAGCGCAACCGCCATCAGAACAAGACCCAACATCCTACTCACACCACGACGGGAATGAACTCCTTGCCAACAATTCAATTCCACGTTTGACTACCCCCCCGCATTTTGTGACTTGAACCGTGGAGCCCACAGCGGCTGCCCTGGAGAGCCGCTCACAACCTTCTGAAGCACATCGGCCAGGCACGGCATTACAGTTACTGGGAGCCCAGTGGATTCACAGGCCCTGACGATTCCGGCGATTGACTCATGCGGCGCAGATGGAATGGCGACGATGATGAGATCAATCTCAAGTTGGCCCACGGTCTCGGGAATCTTGCGACTCCCGCCAATAACCGGCACCCCGTGTATCCTGCAGCTGTGCTTGCGAGGATCATCATCGAAAAATCCAACAGGGACGTACTTCAGCCTAGTATTGTTTCGAAGCTCACGCAATACCATCTCGCCCGCGTCTCCAGCCCCAACAATGGCAACCCGCTTCCCCTTAGTTTCAGATATGCTGAAAAGGTATTCTCTGATAACCCTGATCAGGACTCGGACCCCTGCCACGAGAAGCACCAGTGCCATCCAATCCACCACAAATACACTTCGCGGGAAAAGTTCGAATCGGAACAGCATGCTCATGCCTGTAATTGAAAGCACAGAGCCTACTGTTACAGCTTTCAGAATTGCGATTAGATCCTGCATGCCGATGTAACGCCAGACGCCCCCGTACAACCCAAAGAACGCGAAGGCAATGAGCTTGAGAGGGATGATCAACGGCAGGGAACGGGTCAGGACTTCGAAGTGCTCTTGGGGAACCGATCCATCAAATCGCAGCACGAAACTGGCACTATATGCCAGCGCAATGAGAGCCACATCTACCAACACTTCTAGAATCCGTCTCTTGTGCATCAAGAAAATGTCCAGAGCCACGCCACGGTCGGCGGCCGCCCGAATTCGGGCCTCGCCTTCTGTACCGTACACGACAATCTTGCTAAGAAAGATTCCCAAGGATGCGATGCCGATCACCACGATCGCTCCCAACAACGCCGGGAGCCAGACATTGAACTGTATGCCGAGCAGTGCTATTAAGCCGCAGAAGATGCTGATGAGATAAAAAATCAAAACAGCTTTCCGTTCGGACAAACCGAATGCCACTAGGCGATGGGAGGTATGGTCGCGCCCGCCCTGCGAAATAGCGCGACCGTTCATCCAGCGAACGAAGGTCACAAAAGTCGTGTCGAAGATAGGAACCGCTAAAACGAGGAGGGGCGTGAGAACCATAAGCAATAGATTGGTCGCATGTTCCCAATTCCCCTTCATGGTGAGTGCAGCCAACATGAATCCCAAAAACATGCTACCGGAATCCCCCATGAAAATCGTGGCGGGATTGAAATTATAAAATAAGAATCCAAGTGCGGCACCGAATAGAAGCGCGCCACAAAAAGCTACCGTTGCATTGGCCAGGGCGAGGGAACTGCACACCAGGAAGAATCCCGCAATGCAGGCGATCCCGGCCGACAATCCATCCATGTTGTCCAGAAGGTTGAACGCATTGCTCAATGCCACCAGTCCAAAAATGGCCAAGGGGATTAATGGCAATGCCATCTCATTCGACGGCACGAAGGCACCGAAGGTTGCAATGCTCGCGGCGGCGACCTGGACCAGGAGCTTCGTGTAAGGCTGAACCCGGCAAAGGTCGTCCACAATGCCGAGGATGAAGATTATGGTGGCTCCTGCCATCAGGAAGAGGATGCTTCGATCATGGTCGCCCAGGAAAGCAAACGGAACGGCAAATGCGAAAAAGATCGCAACTCCCCCGAATAAGGCCGTCGGTTTCTTATGCCACCGGTCCCCACGGGGATGCGCCACAAATCCACAGTGCCTGGCTGCCCATCGAATCACGGGGGTCAGCGCCAGGGACAGGAGAAACGAAGAGATCGCTGCAATTATGGTCGCTTCCAACATCGTCAGATAGATCTTTCTTCGAAATACTTGTTGACGGCTTTGAGGATGCCGTCAAGGCTCATCGTGGGCCGATAACCGATCAGGCGGTGAGCTTTTTCGATGGACGGGACGCGCCGACGCATGTCCTCAAATCCGATTGCGTAGGCTTGCTCGTAAGGGACGAATTCGATGGCCGACGAACTTCCCGTTAACCCTTTCACCCTTTCGGCAAGTTCCAGGATCGTGACTTCCTCGGTGTTCCCGAGATTAAAGACCTCGCCAACCGCCCCGGGATGCCCAGACAGGGCAATGACCGCCTCAGCCACGTCGCCAACCCACGTAAAGCATCGACGCTGTTTACCGTCGCCATAGACCGTGATCGGCTTGCCGAGACGGGCCTGGGTAATAAACCGAGGCACCACCATCCCGTACTGCCCGGTCTGGCGGGGTCCGACCGTGTTGAAAAATCGGACGACCACCGTGGGAACCTGCTTCTCCCTCCAGTAAGCCAGCGCCAGAAATTCATCAATCATCTTCGAGCAGGCATAGCTCCAGCGCCCCTTGCCGGTGGCTCCCAGAACCAGGTCGTCCTCCTCACAGAACGGAACTTTGCTGGCTTTCCCGTAGACTTCACTGGTCGAGGCGATAATGACCTTTTTTTTCTTCTTGCAGGCGAGATCAAGAACGATTTCCGTACCCTTGACGTTCGTCTCAATGGTGCGAACAGGGCTTTCCACGATCAGACGGACGCCGACCGCGGCCGCCAAGTGGACAATGATATCAGCCCGGTCCACCAACTCCGCCATGGTTGACCGGTTCATGACAGTGTCCAACACATACTGAAACCGGGGATTGGGCTTAAGGTGTTCAATGTTCAGAATGCTGCCGGTCGAAAGGTCGTCAATGATCGTGACGGACAACCCGCGCTGCAACAGCGCTTCCGCAAGAT
>SXGS01213242.1_pt1 | contig 28991 bp, 17 predicted proteins | sample 3174681 | NCBI WGS metagenome assembly SXGS01 (sample SAMN11356861, study PRJNA531348) | freshwater metagenome | isolation source: freshwater sample F1-80 | place: China: Fuxian Lake, Yuxi | collected 2017-12-25 | reverse complement strand
CGAAACGAGCCTTCAACAGCGTGATCAAGCCTTGACGCACCCCCACGGTGATGCCCTTAGAGAAGAACTCCTCCGATAACTCTTGAAACAGCGGGATTTCCAGCATTCTCGCTCTTCCTCGCAGGATGTGCGGCGCCAACTTCGCGATGCCTGACCCCGGGGCCCGTTGAACATCCACAGCGGGCTGCCGAACCATCCACCGCAGATTGTACGCGAAGCGATCAGGCTCGGAAGATGCGATCGAACTCCGCAAGGCTGCCGCAGGCCGACGCCACCCGGATCAGGTCTTCCAGGCGTTCGTGGCTGGGAACGGCTTCAATCTCTCGCTCAAGCTGCGGCGTGAAGTCGGCGAAACGAGCCTTCAACAGCGTGATCAAGCCTTGACGCACCCCCACGGTGATGCCCTTTTCCACACCCTTTTCCTCGCCCAGGGTGATGCCTTCCTCTCGGCCCTGAGTTAGGCCCTTTTCCAGGCCCAGGGTGTAGCCTTCCTCTCGGCCCAGGGTGATGCCCTTTGCGAGGAACTCCTCCGATAACTCTTGAAACAGCGGGATTTCCAGCATCTTTTCTCGTCCTCCCAGGAGAGCCGGCAGATCCAGATCATTATAACGAAGACTCCCGAACACCCACGTGATGGCGAGAAGTGACTCTCGTTCCAGCGGGTCCGGGTGCTGGTCGATCAGTTCGCGGCAGTCGCGAATCAGGTCCACCGGAGAGCCCGTGAGCCGGCCCAGCACGGCCCAGGGCGCCAATCCCGGCAGCCCGAGCGCCAGCAGCGCTTCGGCGGAGAGGTTCCACAACTCAACGACTCTCCACCGAAGCCGCAGCTCCGTCGTCGCCAGGCGACTCGATTGGTGCGCCCCATGGGCAACCTTGAGGCGGCCCCGCGGCCGAAGCAGCACCGCCACCACTTCGGGCAGCACGCGACGGTCGAGAAATACCGTGAGAGCATCCCGGATCAACTGTTCGGTCAGCCGGGTTTCGGGATAAGTGCCGATCTCGAAGATGAAGAGGTGGGGTTCGGGGTCGCCCTCAAGCCACGCTTCGATCAGACCGTCCGGCAACTGGCCGGGACTGATGACTTCCGCCTGCAGCGGCTTCCATCGGACGACGTTTCCAAACCCGGCCAGCCGCAGCAACACATCGCCGAAGTGCTGGATGAGCCACTTGCTCCCTCGATCATAGATCCCCATCGGCCCTTTCCCTCCGCAAGGCGCCCTGCACTCGGAACGTGGGAAGCTCCGCCCTCACAGCTTCGGGAACAGTTCACGGATGGGCCGTCCCCCATCCGTGATGGGAACCGGTCGGGCGCCGTCGTACAGGGTCTTGCCGGGGTCAATGCCGAGTGCGGCAAGGAGGGTGGCGTGAAAGTCCGGTACGGATACGCCGGGCGTGAGCGCCTTTTGGGCCAGCACGTCCGTCTCTCCCCACGCGCCGCGGTGACGCAGTCCGCCTCCGGCCAGCACCAGCGAGAAGCACTTTGCGTGGTGTCCGCGGCCGCCTCCCGCGTCGAATGCCGCGGGACGACCGAACTCGGTGCCGATGACGATCAACGTGCGGTCGAGGCTGCCCCGCTTCTCCAGATCCAGAATGAGCGCCGAGAGGGCGCTGTCAAGCTCCCGAATGAGCCGGTGCTGGTTGAGCTGCCCCTCATTGTGGGTGTCCCAGCCGGTGCCGTTGATGAAGTTGAGATTGTGGCTCACCTCTACGAACGAGACACCGCTCTCGACAAGGCGTCGGGCCAGCAGGCAACGCTGACCGAATTCTCCGCCATAGGCTTGCCGTACGCTCGACGACTCCTCGTTGAGGTTGAACAGCCGCGTGAACTCCGGCCCTGCAAGGCGAAGGCTCTGGGCCAGCACGTCGTCGTACTGCTTGACATCCGGATCGGCAGTCGCCCGGCGTCGGAGCTGCGCGAGGAGCTGTTCCCGTCGGGCCTGCCGGTCGCCCGTGACATCCTCATGCCGAACGAAGCCGGCGGGACCTGCATCCGTTCGGGTCACATAGAGATAGCCGCTCCCGGCGCCGAGAAAGCCGGGATCCCGAGAGGCGTTCGGATAGCCGATGACGACATACGGGGGAGTCGTGGGGCTCCCGCTGCCTCGCTCGTGCGCGACGATTCCACCGATGCTCGGGTAGCGGATCGTTTCGCTGATCGCGCGGCCGGTGTGGACATAATGCACCGCCGTCGCATGTTCGTCCACGGTGCCGTGGAAGACGGTTCGCACCGCGGTGACCCGATCCATGACGCGGGCCGTGCGCTCCAGATGCTCCGACACCGAGACGCCCGGCACCGCGGTTGGGATGGTGTCGTAATAGCAGCCGGGCTTCTTCAGTTTGGGATCGCCCTTCGGTTTGGGATCGAAGGTGTCGATCTGGGCCATCCCGCCGCCGAGCCACAGGAAGATGCAGTGCCGAGCTTTCCCCAGCGGTGTGGATGTCTGGGGGTCCGCCGCCGACGCAGATGCGGCGACCGCGGGCAGCAGGGCCGCTGCGCCGGTCAGGCCGGCGCCGTCATGCAGGATCTCTCTTCGGGAGCGTCGATCAGGGGACATATACCCTCTCCGGTAGGTTCAGCAGGGTCCAGAGCACGTCTTCCATCCGCTCGCGCCACGCGGGTGTGAGCCGGCGGGTGGGGGGCGGTCCCTGTCGGGCTTCGGCCGCCTCTCGAATTCGAATGTCCGTCGCCTCGGGATCCAGGTGGTTGGACCAGGCGACGTACGGCTGCGGCTTGCGGGCAGGAACGGCGGCTGCGACAGCGTTCACGCGCGTGGCGTAGCCGGGCTTCAGCACGGAGATCACCGCTCGACGTTCCTCGTCGGTGGGTTTCCGGGTGAGGATGCCAAGGAAGAGATCCTCCACCAGCAGCTCGATGGGGCGGTTTTGCAGACAGAGCGCGGTCAACCGGGAGTCGTCCGAGAGACGAGTCAGCCAGCGGCTCACCGTGCCGTTCGCCAGCAGCGCGGGCTGAATCGCCATCGGCTCAACCCGCCGGTCCGCCTGAGCGTCCTGCCGGCTCCCCGTCCAGCCGAAGGCGAGCAGCAATTCCGTCACCGCCTCGTTGCGCGGCAGCGTGAGACTGGGACGATCGCGCTCGTTCGAGCTGTAGACAAACTCCCATGCCCGGCGCGGCTTGCCGAAGTTCAGACCGTTGATGGGAGGGCGGGCGCCGTCGAGATCGATGCAGAGCGGCTCCACGTCGAATTTCCGGCCGAAGGCATCGAACGACGAGTCGACGACTTGTTCCGCCGATAGCCGTCGCCGGGGCGGGGCGGCGAAGAGACGGTTGGCCTCCGGGTTGGTGCGGGATTGCCGCTGGTACGCGCGGCTGGTGAGGATGAGCCGGCTCAGGTGGCGCAGATCATAGCCGCTGCCGACGAACTCCCGGGCGAGCCATTTGAGGAGCGTCGGGTGCGACGGTCTGGCATTCTCCCAATCGTGCAGCGGCTCCACGAGTCCTCGACCCATGTAGCGTCGCCAGACCCGATTCACCATCACCTCCGCGAATCGCTCGTTCCACGGCGCCGTGATGAGCGCCGCGAGCCGATCTCGGGTGTCGTCCGGCTGTGCCAGCCAGCGGTTAGGGAATTCGTTTCGGGCCAGCGATTCCAGCGACCAATGCGGGGGCACCTTCTCCCCGGGCTGGAGCGTGACTTTGATCCGCGGCGTCCGTCCGCCGAGCTTTGCGCTCGGAACACTGCTCGTGATCGGCACGGCCACGGGCGCCCGGGCGAGCATCGCGGCGAGGTTGAAGAGATCCGATTGTTTCGAGGCATGGTAGGGCGCGTCGTGGCAGCGCGCGCACTTCATCTCCGTCGCCAGGAGCGCGGTGCCGAGAATGTTCGCCTTGGCGACGAGGGGCGCGTCGTTCATCGCCGCCAGCCCGAACCCCGCCGGACCACCTCCAAAACGGCTCCCCTCCATGCGAATCAGCTCGGTCACCATCAGGTCGAGCGGCTTGCGATCCAGAAACGATTCGTAGAGCCACCAGCGAAAGGGCCCCGTGTTGTTCAGCGTGGAGTTGACGAGATTCGGATTTTCCGCGAGCAGGTCCTGCCAGTAGGCCACCCACGGATCGGCCCAGCGGGGGTCGTCCAGGAGTCGGTCGATGAGGCGCGCGCGCCGATCCGGTCGCCGGTCGGCGAGGAAGGCGCGGGCTTCGGTCAGCGTGGGAACGGTACCGGTCAGGTCGAGCGTCACCCGCCGAAGAAACCCGGGATCATCGATGAGGGGCGAGGGGCGGACCGCAACAACCGGGTCGTCGGTCCACGTAGCGCCCCGTCGGATCCACTCTGTCAGCCGGGCAATCTCCGCGGGGGTCAATGGGTTGGGTCCCGGCGGCATCCGGTGCTCGGCGCTCGTGCCGGCGACTCGCGCGATGAGTGTGCTGGCCTCGGGATGTCCCGGGGCGATGGCCGGCCGGCCCGATGCGCCGCCTTTTCGTGCAGCCGCCGCTGAGTCCAGTCGCAGCCCTCCGCTGGCGGTCGATGCGTGGCAGTTGAGACAGCGGGCCTTCAGCAGGGGCCGAATTTCTCGATCAAATGGAGTGGCCAACGAAGGCGAGGCGCCGGATGCGGCGTTGCGGACGGTCGGCTTCAGTTGCGCTTCGAGAAAGCGGTCGATGGGATGCGTCGCGGGACCCGCCGGGGGCGGCAAGGGCGCCGGGTGCTGCTTCACCCAGTCTCGGGCCGCGGTGTGCCGCATGGCCCAGTAGTCCGCCGACGCCAGCCGCGCCACAGCCCGTCGTCCGGCCTCGACCCGACGATAGTGGGCCTCGCGCTCGGCCCGGTAGGCTTCCCAGCCCGGATCCGTCAGCGGTACTCGACGAGCCGGGGAGAGCAGGTGGAATCGGTCCGAGCCCTTCGCCGCGACCGCCACGAGCGTCTCACCCAACTCGGGGCGCAGCGGCTCCTTGCCGGCCCGGCCTCCGACGAGAGTCTCCAGCACCCATTCTCGGGGCGCGCCGGTCGACTGGTGGTCGGCCACAGCCTCATGGTCGCCGGCGGCACGGTAGCGGGTTTCCGGTCCCAGCTCGAGAAAGTCATGCCGGATGGGGTTGTGGCCGTCGGTTCGCTCGGGCGGGACCGGCAGATCGACAACCGGCTGTCCGTCAACGGTCAGCCGGGCGGGCCCCCGCGCGCGCAGCAGAACCCGGAAGCTTCCCGCGGGCAGTGTGACGCGGGCTTTCGCCCGAAACAGGTGCGGGCTCGGCCGATCCTCCCGAACCCCCGTCGAGATGTAGCGCCACGGCTCATGGAAGAAGCCGAAGGCGGTTTCTTCGTAACTTTCGGCGGCGGGGCCGGGATGGGTGGGCCACTGTTTCTCCAGCGGCACGCCCTGCTCGACCAGTTCGACGGTGACGCCGCCCGCCGGAGCTACCGACCGACTCGCCGCAGTGGCCCCTCCGACCCGCGCGGCCACTCCCAGCAGCGCCAGCCCGACCACCGCCGCATGCATCGGCAGTCTTTTCCATCTCCCCATCGAGCCCCCCTGACACACACCCGCACGGCCCATATTGAACGAATCGTTTTCAACGCTCCATCCCGGGCCACTTGCTCTTGCACGACGCCGCGCCACCAGAGTGCGACAATAGCAGTGGCCGCGAGTTGCGGATGTGGGGCGGTCCAGCCTCGTTTTCCGTCGGCTGCTCCGCCTCGTACGGAGCAGGAATGGCCCATCCGTCGGCGAAAACTGCCGAAGCCGGTCAACTCGGTCCGCTCGAACGCCTTCGCGGGTGTTCGAGAGGTTGTGGGATTGGACCGCCGGAGACGCGGCGCGTTGGAAAGCAGGAGCGGGCATGGCGGGCAAAGTACGGTTGGCGATGTTGAGCATGGCGCATGTCCATGCACGAGGCTACGCGCGACAGATCGCGCAGAACCCGGACGCCGAGATCGCCTGCGTGTGGGATGACGATCCGTCGCGGGGTCGACCCGCGGCGCGGCAGATCGAGGTTCCGTTCGAGGATAACCTCCACGAAGTGCTGGGCGACCCTTCGATCGATGGGGTGGTGGTCAACTCGGAGACCAACAAGCACCCGGATCTCTACCTGGCGGCCGCCGAAGCAGGCAAGCACATTTTCACGGAGAAGGCACTGACCATCACCGCGGAGCAGGCCGACGCCGTGACCCGCGAGATCCGCAAGGCCGGCATCCACTTCATGATCTCCCTGCCCCAGCGCTCGCATCCCGAGGTCCAGTTCCTCAAGAGATGCCTGGACGATGGCCTCCTGGGCCGGGTCACGATGATGCGGGCCCGAATCGCCCACTCAGCGGCGCTGGATCGGTGGTTCAAGGAAGGCAGCCTCTGGTTCGGAGATGCAAAGCTGGCCGGCGGCGGAAGCCTGTTCGATCTCGGCTGCCACACCGTGGATGTGATGCGGTGGTTCCTCGGCGAACCGGAGTCGGTCATCGCCACCACCTCCAATCTCGCCGGCGCCTATGACATCGATGATCAATGCGTCGCCGTGGTGACCTTCAAGAGCGGCGCCACCGGGATCCTGGATGTCTCCTGGGTCCATCGAGCGGGGCCGAACACCTGGGAAATCTACGGGACCGACGGCTTCGCGGGACGCGGCTATCCGGGGATGCCCGTCATGGTGCAGGGACCTAAAGTGGAAGCGGCCGGGCTGTCGGGCACGTTCGTTCCATCCAGGCTGCCGGACGCGCTGCCGACGCCGCTGGAGCAGTTCATCGCCTGTCTCGCGCACGGAACCCCGATGCAGATCACCGTGGAAGATGGCCGCAACCTCACTCACCTGCTGGACGGCATCTATACCAGCGCCCGCGAGGGACGGTCGGTTCGATTGGGTTGAGCGCCCTGCTGTCGCCGGAAGCTCTGAAGTCTGCGCTCCTCGAGGAGGCCGGCCGGCTCGGGTTCGAGTTGGCCGGGGTCGCGGATGCAGGGCGGGCAGACACGGCGGGTGCCTATCAGGCGTGGGTGGATGCGGGGATGGCCGGCGAGATGGGCTATCTCGGTCGCGATCCCGAGCGACGGAAGGATCCGAAGCGGGTGCTCCCCGGAGCGGAGTCGATTCTCGTCGTGGGCCGCCGCTACCCAGCATCGCTCGGGCTGGGCGCGGAAGAGCCGCTTCAGGGACGCCTGGCGTCGTATCTGGGCCGGCACGATCCGGAGGCCGAACCCCTGGCCGACTATCACGACGATCTCGGGAGACGGCTCGCGACCTTGCTGGATGCGGCGCGGATGTGGGGCGGAGATACAGTGCAGGGTCGCTGGTATGTCGACACCGGCCCGCTGTTGGAGCGAGATGTGGCACGGCGAGCCGGGTTGGGCTGGGTGGGCAAGAACACCTGTCTGTTAAATCGCTCCCACGGAAGCTACTTCTTCCTCGGAGCCGTGCTGCTGAATGTCGCTCTTCCGGCCGACACCCCCACTTCCGCCCACTGCGGAACATGCAGCCGCTGCCTGACCGCCTGTCCAACCGGCGCCTTCGTGGCTCCTTATGTGCTGGACGCCCGCCGCTGCATCTCCTACCTCACCATCGAGCTCAAGGGTCCGATCCCGAGAGAGCTGCGGCCGCTGGTCGGCAACTGGATCTTCGGCTGCGACCTCTGTCAGGAAGTTTGCCCCTGGAACCGGAAGGCGCCTCCGCTCCTACCACCGCCGGCGGAGGATCTCATCGCGCTCCTGGGCCTGACTCCCGACTCATTCCGAGCACGGTTCCGCCACACGCCGGTCTACCGGACGAAGCGCCGGGGCCTGCTGCGCAACGTCTGCGTGGCGCTGGGGAACAGTGGCCGTGTCGAGGCGGTGGCGCCGCTGGCGCACGCCCTGTCGCACGAGGAGCCGCTCGTGCGGGGTCACGCAGCCTGGGCGCTGGGACGACTGGGAGACATCCTCGCCGTCGAGGCGCTGCGGGGACGTCTGCGCCTTGAAGCGGATCCCTGGGTGTGCGAAGAGCTGGAGCTCGCAGTGAAGGAACTGACCGTGCCGGAGAGCCTTCTCCGCTGTTGAGACCTATCGAATGACCTCCAGAGACGCCTTCTTTCAGCATGTGTGCCAGACCTCCGACTCCCCGCTCGCGCTGGAGGTGACCTCAGCGCGCGGCGCCACCGTGTACACCTCGGATGGCCGGAGTTACATCGACTTCCTGGCGGGGATCGGGGTGAACAACGTGGGCCACGCTCATCCCGAGGTTGTGGCGGCGATCCAGGATCAGGCCGGACGCTACCTCCATGCAATGGTCTACGGCGAGTACGTTCTGGAACCGCAGGCCCGGCTCGCGGAGGCGCTGGCCCGCGTCACCCCGCCGCCGCTCTCCCGCGTTTACTTCACCAACAGCGGCACGGAGGCCAACGAAGGCGCCCTCAAACTCGCCAAAAAGGTCACCGGGCGCCGCCGTCTCATCGGTTTTCGAAACAGCTACCACGGCGACACTCACGGCTCCCTCTCCGTCACGGGGCGCGATGTCTACCGCGATCCGTTTCTGCCGCTGCTGCCCGAGGTGGACTTCCTCCCCTTCGGCGACCTTGCGGCGCTGACCGGCATTGACGAGCGGTGCGCCGCGGCGATCGTGGAGCCGATCCAGGGAGAGGCCGGGGTCCGCGTGCCTCCTGACGGATGGCTGTCCGCGCTGCGACGCCGCTGTTCCGAGGTCGGCGCACTCCTGATCCTGGATGAAGTGCAGACCGGCATGGGACGCACCGGGCGGTGGTTCGCCTGCATGCACTGGGGCGTGACGCCGGATGTTCTGGTGCTGGCCAAGGCCCTCGGAGGCGGCATGCCGCTCGGCGCCTTCGTGGCGTCGGATGCCCACATGGCGTCCCTCTCCGTCGACCCGCCGCTGGCTCACGTCACCACCTTCGGCGGCCATCCCGTCTGCTGCGCCGCCGGGCTGGCCTCGCTCGGCGTCCTGGAGCGGGAGCGGCTGCCCGAGCGCGCGGAGAGCCTCGGCGGCCGAATTCGGGACGCGCTGCGCGAAGCAGGGGAGCGTCACGGAGGCGTGACCGACGTCCGCGGCCGCGGCATGCTCATCGGCCTGGAGCTCGACTCCGGCGACCGCACCCGTCGCGTTGCCGAGCGCTGCCTCGCCGAGGGACTGATCCTCGGATGGACCCTCCACAGCGACCGTGTGATCCGGCTCGCGCCGCCGCTCAACATCAGCGAAGCGGAACTCGACCGGGGACTCGAGATCCTGGAACTCGCTCTCCGCACCGCGGCATCGCCCGGTTAATCCCGGAGACCCGCTCCGGATGCGGTTCCAATCTCTGGGAGGGTTCCGGAGTGCGGCACGGGAATCAATCTGGTACGAGAGCTCTCAGAGCGGAGGATCGGATGAAGATCACGGAGTCGACTCGACGGAAGTTTCTGACGCAGTCGCTGGCGGGCATATCCATGGCCGGATTGCCGCTGTGGTATGCAAAGGAAGTGGAAGCGACGGAGACGGAGCGGGTTGCGAACCTGCCCGGCTGCATCGCCCCGAACGACACGATGCAGATCGCCTGCATCGGCAGCGGCGGTCGCAAAGGCGGGTTCCGCCAGGGGCTGGGCGACACGCGCGGCATCTCGCGGCAGATGGGCGTGAAGGTCCTCGCCATCGCGGATGTCGATCAGGACCATGCGAACGAGGCCGCAGCCGGCTTCGGCCCGGACTGCAAGGCCTACTACGATTTCCGCGAGGTGCTGGCGCGACCGGACATCGACGCGGTGGTGATCGGGACCCCCGATCACTGGCATGCCATCATCGCGATTGCCGCCATGCGCGCCGGCAAGGACGTGTACTGCGAAAAGCCGCTCACCCTCACCATCCACGAGGGGCGCCGGATCTCGGACGTTCAGCGGGAAACCGGCCGGATCTTTCAGGTCGGCAGCCAGCAGCGCTCGGACGGACGCTTCCGGCTGGCCTGTGAGATCGTGCGAAGCGGTCTCCTCGGCAAGATCAAGCGCGTGGAAGCGCACCTGCCGAACGGCACCAAGGGCGGCCCGTTCGCCACGGCGCCGGTGCCGGCGGGTTTCAACTGGGACATGTGGCTCGGCCCGGCGCCGATGGTGGAATACATTCCCCAGCGCACCCACGGCAATTTCCGGCACTGGTATGACTACTCGGGCGGCATGATGACCGACTGGGGCGCACACCATCTGGACATCACCCAATGGGCGCTCGGCATGGATCACACAGGTCCGGTCAAGATCGAGTCGAAGGGCGTCCTTCCGGACGTTCCCAACGGCTACAACTGCGCCTGCGACTTCGAGGTTCACTACACCTATGCAAATGGCGTTGAGGTCGTGGCGATGTGCCAGGGCGAAAACGGCGTGAAATTCGAGGGCGAGAAGGGCTGGCTCTTCGTGAGTCGCAGCCGCATCGAAGCCAGCGACGAAAAGCTGCTGAGCGAGCCGCTGCCTCGGGGCTCGGTGAAGCTCTACACCTCCAACAGCCACCAGGCAAACTTCGTGGACTGCGTACGGGACGGCCGGCAGCCGATCTGCACGGCGGAGATCGGGCACCGATCGGCGACGGTGTGCCACCTCGGCAACATCTCGCTCCGTCTCGGTGGGAAGTCGCTGGAGTGGGATCCGCTTCACGAAAAGTTCAAGGGCTCGGACGACGCCAACAAGTTGGTCAACAAGTCGATCCGCGGCGACTGGAAACTGTAGGCGCCCGAAGCCTCCAGTAAACAGCAAGGCCCGCCCGGGGAATTCCTCGGGCGGGCCTTGTTCTGTTCTGGCGAACGCCGGGAGCGGCGTTACCCGCCGGGCGTGCTGTTCAAGATGAGGCGATACTCATCTTTCTGTCCGTTCGGGAATTGCACCTGGAACGTGTAGAAGCCCGCGATCTGTCCCATTCCGGGCGCCGAAACGCCGGTTCCTCCTGCAGGGGCGGCTGCCCCCTGGGGTCGGGGCGAGTTGGCCGCGGAGGGCATGGGCCGTGCCGGCGCCGGGGTGGGCGACGGAGGCGCCGCCTCCTGGGGCACTTTCACATTCACCTGCACCCGTACGCCGCCGGTGGGCGACGGTTGAACGGAAGTGTTGGGTCCTCCGCCGAGGTCATTTTTGACCATCGTGACCTGAGCGACCATCAGTTCATCGGGTGTTCGACTGCGCTTGGAGCCGAAGGCGAACGCCATGGGAGACTTGTTCTGCCCCCGGTTCAAGCCCACCAGCATCACCCGCTGATAGGGGAACAGCGCGCGCACCGGCAGAGGCTGACCGGCCAGGAGCGCCTTTCGCTGCTGCGGCAACAGCTTTCCGTAGAACCGCAGGATCTCCCGATTGGCGCCGACGGCCATGTAGTCGAGCGGATTCTTCGCTTCCAGCTCCATCGCCGCGTACATCAGGGTTTCGGTCTGCTCGTCGCGGAGGGATGTGGCCATCTCCGCCAGATTCTCCAGCGAGAAGCTGCCCTGTCGCTTGTGCATCTCCTGCCACCGAGCCATCAGGCGCAGCGGGATCTCCGATCGTCGATCGCTGGCCCATGTCTTGCTGCGGAACCGAATGACCTGACCGTCCAGCACCCACCGCTTGCCCTCTGCCGCCAGGCGGTCGAGCACTTTCCAGAGTGCTTCGGGCTCCTTGCCGGCCTCCCGATAGCGCCCGATCGATTGCCGGCTGTAGGCGTCCCCCAACAGTCGCACGCCGTACGCCTCTTCCACGGCGGGCCACACCACCGACAGGGGGTGGCCGGACTGGTTGACGAAGGCAATTGCCCCACCCACCGGCGAGGGAGCCTTGGGGAGCTCCGGCAGTTTGAGAGTCGCCTTCTTGCCGAGGACCGGATCGGCGTTCAGTCGCTTCTCACGAACCATCGGATCTTCTTCCGGTTCAGTAAAGAGCTTCGGAGCCGCCATCAGGTTCAGACCGGAAAGCGAGAAGAGTGGGCCCAGTTCCCCCTCGACGCCCTGCGGATTCGGGGTTGCGCGGAGCATCCCGATCGGGGCGCCGGTGAAGCCCAGCGTCACGCTGATGCTGACTTCCATCCCCGTGGCCTGGGACCACTTTTCCTGCATCATCTGCTCGGCCTTGTTGATGCCTTCCGAGGCCTGGGGGCCGAAGCTCGCGAAGAGCGACTTGGGGAACGGCATCTGCGGCTTGGAAGACTTCATCTTCTGAGCGATGAAGTCCGGCATCCTCAGCTCGCCCGACTTGGGAGAGGTGCTGAACACCACGGGCTCTTCGGCCTCGATCAGGTAATTCCACTGCTGAATCGAGAGGCCGTCAATCAACTCCAACAGCGCGCCGCCGAGAGGCGAGGACGCGGTGCGAACGGACATCGAGTCCTGGAACGACCGCATTGCCTGGCCTTGATTCATGTTGGCGCCGGCTCCCCCGCCCCCGGCCATGGCCGACATCATCATCGCGCCGAACTGGCTGTCGGCCCGATCGAGCACCTTCTTCAGGTCGTCGGGGGCCATGCGAGTGTAGCTGCGGTAGCGGGCCAACTCTTGCTTGAGCGCTTCGATGAGCTCCAGCCGGCCCTCAAGCAGCTCCCGCAGCTCCTCTTCCTGGCCGCGCTTGGTCTGAACCAGCAGGAAGCTCGGCCTGTCCTTCGTGCCGCCGTTCCGGATCCAGGAGTAGTGGTTCAGTTCGGCGATCTGCTTCAGAAGCTCCCGCGCCGGAAGCTGGGAAGCGGAAGCCATGATCGGTTCGTCGACGCGGCTGCGTTCGGGCGCGAGCGTGACACCGGTCGCTTTGGAAAGCTCCGTAAGCGCATCGTAAAGGCTGGTCTTGCTCCAGCGGACGGTGACGGGCTTGTCGAGCTTCGGCTCAGCGTCGAGGGCCTGCGCGCGCTCCTGGGAGTGCACGGGCATGGCCGCGGTCGCGAGGGCCAGCAGCGCGAGGGAAACGAAAAGGGGCTTCGGTTTCATGGGTGTTTTCCAACCCATTCAACGAAGCCCCCATCCCATCGGTTTCGTTCGTGACGTGGCTTTTGCGTCTCGCCGAATCCTCAGGCGCGGGCCGGAGCCGTTAATCGCCCCGACACGGCATTTCGGCTTTGAGGGGCCGCTTCATCGACCACCTGAAAGCCCAATCGCTCCGCCAGTTCCACGAAGTAGTCGATGTTCTCGGTCTTGGTCCGATCACCCAGACTGACCCGATCATAGCACTCGTCGATCGCCACCAGCAGCGTTTCCCCCATGCAGGCGGGAACGCAGCCTTCACCGAAGTGAACATCAATGCGCCCCTCCATGGCGCCGGGCGGGCGCACCACGCCGCCGGGGATAACGGTGACGCCGGGCATCTCCTTCACCGAATCTGCGACATCGGCGGGCCGGCCGATGTCGTACAGGATCGCGTTGGGCGCCACATGCTCGGGAAACACCACCGGCTCCACGGTGGAGGTGGCGGTGAAGATGAGCTGAGCTTCGCGACAGCGCGCGAGGTCGGTGGTGGTTTCCACCTCCAGTTCACCGGTCTTCTGGGCCCGGCGCCGAAGCATCCCCGCCGATTTCTCCAATCGCTCCAGATCGGTTCCGACCATGATGATCTTTCGGACCCGGCCCACCAGCAGCCGGCATATCCCGAAACCCACCACGCCGTTGGCGCCGACCACCGCCGCGACGGCCTGCTCCGGCGCCACGCCCCGGGCAGCGAGCCGCCGCAGGACAATGGGCACGCCTTGCTTCACGGTGCCCGCCGTGTAGCCGCCGCCGTTCGTAATGGGAATAAACGGAGCCGCCTGCTGGACCTCCAACCCCTTGTTCCCCACCACGCTCCAGTAGGAGCCGAGGCCGAGGCAGCGGGCGCCGAGGTCCTTCGCCAATCTGGCGGCCTGGGCACAGCGCTCGACGGCTCGTTCCGGATGGGCCTTGATCTGCTCAGGCAGCCACGGCACGCAAATGAGGTGAACCTGCACCGATCGACCGTCGGTCGTCGTGATCCCGCGGATCGTATCGACCTTCACGGGCCGGAGCAGGAGCACCATTCGTTTCAATACCCCCAGCGGGAGGAGCCCGGCCCGGTGAAGGGTCGTGGCGAGAGCGAAGCGCCGCGGCTGAAGCCAGTCATCCGGCGTGAGCGCGTGAATGAGGAACGCGCAGGCGACTTCGTTCTTATCTACTCCCGCCAGGGGTGGCTTTTCCCCCAGGCGAGGTTCCACTCCATCGATCAGTCGACCGATATTCTCTTTGTGCTTCCAGAGCACGAAGGTGGCGGCGGCAATGCCGAACACGATGTAGGGAGACGGCGCCCGGAACACCGCCATGCTCACCGGCATGGCCACCGCGGCGAGGACCGAGGCAAGCGAGACGAAACCAAACCGGCGGGTGAAGAGCTTCGGCAGGAACACCGTACCCACCCACGTGCCCGCCACAATCGCCAGCACCTGCCAGCCCACCCTGCCGATGACCACAAACCCGATAAGGGCGCCCAGACCCGCCGCAACCGCCTTTCCGCGCGCGAACTTGCGTTCCTTCAGATAGAAGTAGGCCGAGTAGGCATGTCCCCAGATCGCCGCGAGGGCCGACAGCATGGCCAGCCGGTCGTTCGGGATGGCTCCCGAGAAGACGGGCAGCGACGCGATGATGGGTGGGAGCAGGCCCTTCCCGACATCACCCAGCAGGGTGAGCAGCGCCGGGAACCACCCCACGACCCGCAGGACGTTGGTGGCTCCGATGTTGTGTGATCCGTACTCGCGAATATCGATCCCCTTCAGCACGCGCACAATCACGTAGCCGAAGGGAATCGAGCCGAGCACGTAGCCGATCAAAATCGGCGTTATCCAGAGGAGCGCCTGGTTCATGAAAGTTCCCGGCACAGCTCGACGGCGGGACGCCGCCGCTGAACCCTACCCTCGTTGTATCGAAGTCCCACCCGGGAAGGGGAGCCGCTCGCCGTTCTGGGCCGCCATCCCGGAGTTTGAGCCGAGACTTCGGGGAATCAGGCCCCGGCTTCCCACCGCCCGGGTGCGCCATCGAGCCGTGGCCGAGAAGCGTCGAGCCGAATCGGGAGGCCCTCCGATGGATGATCTGGAAGCTAAGTCCGGACCCGCCGTCCCTCGTCGGTGGGGTGAGGCGCGCCATGAACGAAACACGAAGGCGGGGACAGATGCGACGTGCGGTGGGGATTAGCATGCTGCTGGGTCTGCTGACCGGGGCCGTGCTCGCGGGGAGGACGGTTTCGGCTCAAGCGGCGCCGAACTTGCTGCTGGTCACCTTCGACGACATGAACGCCGACTCGGCGGGCCATATGGCCGGACGCTTCGGCGCGACGCCCAACCTCGACGCCTTCGCGAGCAAAGCCTTCGTCTTCGAGCGCTCCCAGGTGACCGTTCCCATCTGCCAGCCCTGCCGCGAGGCGCTGCTCACCGGCCGCGTGCCGCATCGGAACGGCGGACTCGGCTTCAACCCTATCCGGCTGGATGTGCCGACAATGGTCGAGGTGCTTCGAGATCGCGGCTACTTCACGGCCGCCGTGGAAAAAGTGGCGCACATGCAGCCCGCCTCGAAGTTTCCCTGGAGCCTGACCCTCTCCGGCGCCGGCAAGAATCCGCCGAAGATGCGATCGAGCATGGAGCAGTGCCTGAAGGCCGCGGCGGACTCGGGCAAACCGTTCTTCATCAACGCGAACATCACCGACCCTCACCGACCGTTCCCGGGAGTCGCGTTGGGCCCCAGGCAGGCCGCCCGCCCGAACGCGCAGACGGCCGAGCCGGACCACGTGTACAAGCCCGAAGAGATTGCGGTTCCCAGCTTCCTCGAAGATCTTCCGAACATCCGTAAGGAAGTGGCGCAGTACCTCACCGGGGTGCGGCGGGGAGATCAGAGCTTTCGACAGATCATGGAGGCGCTTGCCGCCGCCGGTCGGGAGCGCGACACCGTGGTGCTGGTGATGTCGGATCACGGAATGTCATTCCCGTTCTCCAAGGCGACCTGCTATCGCAACGGCACGTGGTCTCCGTTCCTGCTCAGGTGGCCCGGGATGCCCGCCCCGCGGCGGGATCGTCGGAACATGGTGAGCTCGGTGGACCTGATGCCCACGCTGCTGGAGCTTCTCGGCGCGCCCGCGCCGGAGGGCATGGATGGGCGCTCGCTGACACCGCTGCTCCGAGGCGAGGAGCGCGCGGTCCGGGAATTCGCAATCACCCACGTCAACACCGTCTCGAGCGGGAAGTCGTTCCCCCAACGCTGTGTCCGCACCCTCACCCACTCCTACCTCTGGCAAGGTTGGCCGGATGGAACGCCGAAGTTTCGGGTCGAGGCGATGGGCGGTCTGTCGTTCAACGCGCTGGTTGAGGCGGCGAAGACGGATGAGCGCATTCGGGCTCGCGTCACCCAGCTCCAGACCGGCGTTCACGAACAGTTCTTCGATCTCACCAAAGATCCGGACGAGCGCAAGAACGTCATCGATGATCCGGCGTATCGGGCCGAGCGGGATCGGCTTCGAGGCCTCCTGCGCGAGCACATGACCCGCACCGACGATCCGGAACTGCCGAACTTTCAGTCCACCGTGAAGGCGGACTGAAAGCCGCTCGAGTCAGGCCAGCATCTCCTCGCGGAGGCGTCCGTCTCCGGCGATGGGGAACGGGCGGTTGAAGCGATCCGGGACCGTGGTTTCAGGAGCAATTCCGAGCAGATGGTAGGCGGTGGCGAGGAGATCCTTCGGCGATACCGGAGTCTCATCCACCTCGCCGCCGAGCCGGTCGGTGCGGCCGACCACCTTCCCCCGCGCCGCGCCGCCGCCGGCGAGGGCCACGGAGTAGGCTCGGGACCAATGATGGCGCGCCGCTCCCTGCGGTTTCGTATCGATCTGCGGGGTTCGGCCATGCTCGCTGAGCCACAGCACCAGCGTCTCCTCCAGCATTCCCCGATCGTCCAGATCCTGAATGAGCGCGCTGTAGGCCTGGTCGAAACCCGGGAGCAGATAGTCCTTCAAACGAGGATAGTGGAAGGCGTGGGTGTCCCAGGCGCAGCCGGAGAACTGACCGTAGCCATCCCAGAATACGGTGACGAAGCGCCCGCCCGCCTCAATCAGGCGTCGCGCCGCCAGGCAAGACTGCCCGAACAGGTGCATCCCGTATCGCTCCCGCATGGCGAGCGGTTCGCGACCAATATCCAGCGCTTCCCGCATCCGGCGCGAAAGCAGCAGCGAAAAGGCGCGCTCCTGGAACGAATCGAAGGCCCCAGCCTCGCCGCTCTGATCAATCCGCGACGCGGCGCCGTCGAACTGTCGCAGCAGCGAACGGCGGAAGTCCAGCCGCCCCGCCGAGAGGCCCGCCCCGCTGCTGCCCTCGAGCCGGAATCGGCCCTCGGAGGTGGTCTGGGCGAAGGGATCCATGAACTGCTTCGCCTGCGCCTCGGTGTACTTCGGCGAGAGCTTCAGGCCGGGACCGTCGAACGAGGGACACACCGGATCGTAGGCCTGACCGAGAAACGCGGCGTACATACCGGCGCTCACGTCGACATCGGTTTTGGAATTCAGCACCCACGGCAGCCCGACGTTTCGCGGGACCTCCGGCAGCACCGCGCCCGTTCGGCGTTCATCCAGGTAGTCCACCACCGACCCGATGAACGGCCAGTGAGCCGTGTCGCGGGGTCGTGTCTCCAACGCAGGGGTGTAGGTCGGAATGCCGGTGAGCGCGTAGGCCACCCCGTGGAGGGGGTAATCGTGCGTGACGGAGCGGACCACTGTGACGCGATCCATCACCTTTGCGATCTGGGGGAGCCGTTCACAGATTTGGATTCCGTCGACGCACGTCGACATGCCCTTGAGCTCGCCCTGAATCTCGGAAGGCGCATCCGGCTTCGGATCGAATGTTTCGTGCTGCGGTGGAGAACCGTAAGGGAAGAGCAGAATGCACGCCTTCGCCCGCCCGAACTCCTTCGGCCCGATCGGCCGCGCCGAGGCGGTCCGCCCGCGCAGCAGGTCCGCGAGCGTGATGGCGCCCATGCCCCCGACCTGCAGCAGGTCGCGGCGGGTGATGCCGTCACACAGCGTTCGAGGGCGTCCGGTAATTCGGATCATGGCGACTTTCGGCGGAACAAACGCGGAGAAGGATCGATCACGGTACGCTTCGGCGGTCCGGGCATGGGTTCCTCTGCGGGTTCGGGGAGGGCGGGTGGGGAGAAGCGAGTAGCGAGTGGGGGACGGCGAATAGCGAATGGTGAATGGCGAATGGCGAGTAGTGAGTGGGGAGACAGCGAGTAGGGAGTAGCGGGTGTGGGGATGGCGAATAGCGAATGGGGAGTGGGTGGAGGGCGGCTGGGTGTGTGGCCTGGGAGCGCCGGCATCTTGCCGGCTCCGTGCGCGCTTACCTCACGTCAGAGGCAAGGCATCCTGGAGAGCGGTCTTCCTCGCGGGGCAAACCAGCAATCACGTTCAACGGCGGACACCATGACCGCCCTCTCGGCCGGATGCCGGAGCTTATGCCCACCGCTCGCCCGGTAGGAACGTCATTGCAAGGAGCAGCGCGACGCGGCAATGACGTGCTCTTCAGCCGCCAGGTGGAGACCAGAGGTGTGCTTGCGTGTGATCGCAACGACGTGCTCGTGGCTTGAACTGGAAGAACACTTTCACCTGACCATCGACTTACCTTCGACAGAACGGGATGTCGAGGCCCCCGTCCGAGCCGCGAACCGTAGTTATGGTCCACCACCGCCGACTTGGGGTCGCCCACCGAGCCCACGGTGACGTCGCCCGCCTCGTTCACCGAGGCGGTTGTGTTGGTCGCCTGACGGCGATGGAAGTCGGAAGGCTGGGACGAACGCGCAGGGGCCGCCCGGGATTCAATTCCCGGGCTGCTTCGTGAAAGCCCTCCGGGCCGAGCCGGCACGCCCGCCCGACGGTCGACCTCCAGTCCCGGAGGGACTTCCACAAAGCAAGCCGGGTGTTTCAACACCCGGCGGCCTCTTGCGCGGTCGCCACACCCTTCGCCCGCCCCGTCGAACCATGCAGCTTTCGCGATTGTGATGAACTGGGCAAGGCGCACATCTACGAAAGCCACGCCAGGCGATGGCGGGTTACAGCGAATGGAAACTGGCGAATGGCGAGGATGTGGGGGTCGCAAGCAGTTCTCGCCGGGTGCGCCCACCCTTCCGGTTCGACGCCTGCCCCGAGAGAATACTTAGGGGACGGCATTCATCCCGGGACCCGACAATGCCGAAGTGACCCAACCGATGTTCCCGTAGTCACTCATTGAAGGGTCATTGCAAAGAGCAGCGCGACACGGCAATCTAAGAGATGCGGGGAGCTCGGTTGACCGGTTTGATCCGAGCGGAATCCCGGTTTGTGGGATGGACTTCGGGCAGTACGGCGCCCGCAGACTGCTTCATCAAGCGGAGAGTCACACTCAGGCATTGGACAGGTCGTCCGTTTGCATCCAGGACATGACCTTTCGAAGGTACTCCCGGCCCGAACACGGAAGTTGGGCAGTCGGGGATGCCTCACTCCGCCAATGCCGCCGCACCGGGGGATGCCAGACGCACCGGAAGCCGACGAGGGGAGATCGAAGGTTGGCCGGATGTTCGTTCCAATGCGGCTCACCCCGCGCTGGCTGCTGGCGATCCCTGCCCATGGCGCAGCGCCCCATTCGGTCGCCTGGGAAGTAAGCTGGTACCAGCGCCTCCGGGAAGCGACCGAAGCCCGGTTCACCCGTCGGGGTTCCGCCGTCCAGAACATCGCTCCTCGGGTTGAAACACCACTCCTCAACGTTTCCGAGCATGTCCAGGCAGCCAAACGGACTCGCGCCGCGCGGATAGGCATCCACCGGAGTCAACGGCGGAATTGTCCAGGCATAGTCGGCGCTGGGCGACCTATTGTTGGAGCGAGCCTTGTCCCATCTCCCATTGCCCCAGGGATAACGATAGCTCTCGGGGCCGAGTGCGGCGTAGCTCCACTCGAAGAGTGTCGGAAGAGAGCAGTCCTTCCACTCGGCGTAGGCCAACGCGTCGTACCACGAGACGAAGATCATCGGCATCCTCACCAACTCCGACCCAAACTGCTTGCCGCCATTCCAGAGGTACTTCAGATTCTCGCTTCCGAAGGGTCGGACGAGGTTTCGGATCGGTGGGGTCCACCCCGAGTCGTCCACGAATTCCTTGTAGTCCGCGTAGGTGACGGGGTAACGATCGATCCAGTAGATGGTGGGCTCATTGGCATCGACGCCGAAACGCCGCAGCCAATCCACAGGCACTTCCACCCGAATCATTCCCGCCGGTTCCATGGCTACACCTCGCTTGATCCGAGTTCGGACCTTCCAGAGCTTGAGTTCATTGCTCTCCACCATGGGCCTTAACGAGTTTCAGGGCGCCGACGATAAGTGAACCTCAAAGAGAGCGAAGAGCCTGTCTTACTCTCTAACCGGAGTTCCGGCCCGACGCTCCCCATAGTTGCCCCACCTGGACCGCCCTCTCAACGAAGATCGACTCGCTTGCGAATACCCAGACGGGCGAGGTTTCACCCGGACCCCCAGCCGTACTTGTGACACACCGCCACCGCGCAGGGATCGTGTGAAGCCATCGACGATGCGGTGGCTGCCTCGCTATCCAGGGCTCGTATCCCGGGGCCCATCGGCGACCCGGAGTACGGGGTTGGGACGAACGTGCCGCAGCCGCCGAAGGACTTCCCAGGCGGCTTCCGGGATTCGAGCGAGGGTGCGCCGTCGTTTGGAGTTGAGCCGGAAGCTACAAAACCTGAGATTTCGGCGCGTCAATCAGCCTGGCCGCCAGAGCGGCGCTGCCTTCGATATTCGGGTGGAGCGGACCGTCATACCAGCCCGTAGTGTCGATGAAAAAGGTCTTTCGATCTCCCTTGGCGCGGCGCTCTTCAACCACGTTGCGGATAGCGGCGCCCTGGGAGCCGTTGAACGGACGCAGAGCGACCAGCTTTGCTCGGGGGTATGCGGCGCGAATGAGGGAGAGATAGCGATGATAGAGAGACTGGTATTCGAGCCTGGGAATTGACGGTTCGTTTGTGCCCTGATTGATCACCACGACATCGGGCTGCCAATTGTCACGCGGGCAACCGGCGTAGACCAGGTTGAACGACTCCAGAGCCCCCGGCACGCCTCCGCTCCCTGCCAGGAGTAGTCCCGTGGCGCCAAAACCCACCTGTCGCCAGTCGGCGCCGAGGCCGAGCGCCGTTTGTCCCACATAGGAGCGACGGGCATCAGCGAGCCAGGGCCAGTTGAACGGAATCCCTTCCACGACACCGGCGCGCCCTTCGTTCACCACCACCCCCTCGGTGATGCTGTCTCCCAGAAACTCCATCTTGAGGGAAGGCGCCCGCCACTCCGCCGGCGGACCATCGAGACGACCACCCGCGGACAACGCAAACCCTGTGAAGGTGACGTGGGCCACCAGTGGAGGCGTCCATCGGTTCTGGTGCTCGTCCATGCCACGGACCATCAACATGACGGTATGCCGATCGGGTATCAAGCCCTCCGCGAGGGACAGCGAAGCGGCAACTTCTGCCTCCTTCCATGGACCCTCGTCCACTCGCCACGCGACGGTGGGGAACGAACCGGGCTGAGTCGGCGTCTGCTGCCACCGTTCGTTGCCAGCGACATCGAACGAGGCGATTATGCCGGTTCCAGAGAAGCGAGCCCGAACGTAACTTCCGCTGTTGACGGTGATGGCTCGCTTCTCTGTGCGGAGATCCCAACGACCGGAAAAGCAGTAGGCCGCCGGCCAGGAGTGTTTCGTACGCGCATCCGCTGCCGTGGCCATGAGCGCGGCCGCCCCAACTCCCAGGCCCATTGCGACCAGAACGGCCGCCCCACGCAATCGCATCAACATCGGCACGCTCACGATCATCCAAGACTTCGGCAAACTCCATAGGGGCCACTCTATCGCACTCTTCCCGCCCCGATGCGCCACAGGGCGAATCCTGGCGCGCCGCGCGGGCGCTCATCCAGGTGACGTGCTCTTCCTCGAGGGGGAAGAGCGGGGACGGGAGGTCTCCTCCCTGGAGACTTCGAACTGACTTCCTCCTCACAGTGTCTGAACGGTGGTGAGGCTGTTTCGCATCTCGGCTTCAACCGCGTGGGGCACAGTCCGCCATCTGTCCCCGCTCCTTCTCTTTCAGTCGGCGTCTCCCTCAGTTCCCCAGGCTCTTGCCGGTCGAGAATGGCCCGGTATCAGATCCCCGCAGCGAGCCCACCGGGAACCGGGCGGCGTGTGACGGCGCCACTTTCGAGGAGTATCAAAACCTGATGACTCGATTGAACCATCGGATTCAGCGGAGCAGAGATCCACGGACTTTCCCGAACCCGGGGATACGCATCCTCTCGATTTTCTTGACGGCGGCGCTGGTTTCAGCGACCTCGGCCGGCGTGGCCGGCGCGGATGCAGAGACCTCAGCGGTGAAGATCACCGCCGAGGCGACGGGCCGGCCGCTGCGCGAGGTCTTGCAGAAGCTCTCCGGCCAGACCGGCAAGCCCGGGTTCCAGCTTCTCGCTGAGCGTGAGATCGGCGAGCAGCGCGTCTCGTTCCGGTTCGAGTCGCTCCCCCTCGATCGTGTGCTCGATTCCCTGGCTCGACTTCTCTCCCACTCCGCCGCCCGGCCGGACGGTTATCAGTGGCGCCGGCGCGAGGATCCGCGCGGCACGACGGGCAATGGCGCCGCGCCCCACCCCGTCACTCTCATCCTTCGCCGCTCAGCGGCCTCCCGCGCGGCGGAGCAGCGAGAGCTCGAGCTCCCGCAGACCCGCACCCTGCAGATCCTCACCGAACTCAGAAAGGTCGCCCGGACCGCTCCGGAAAAGCGGACTCTTCCCAAAACGGGGCTGCGACTTACGTGGCTCGCAGAGCGGTGGAGCGTCCACCTGCGGGCTCTGGCCTCCCTCTCCGACCGCCAGTTCGCCGATCTGTGCGAGTTCAAGCCGGTCACTCTCGATCCAATCGTCCTCCAGGACTCCAAGGCGGCTTCTGAAAACAACCCTGACCCGATGGTCGCCGGGTCGGTCTCCCGGCTATCGATGCGTCTTCGGCGTTGGGACCGCCCCGGGGAGATTTCAGATCGAGGCGGCCTGTTCTTCCTCGAGATCGACCCCTCGTCCGGCATAACCAACCCGGGTTGGGATGTCTATTCGGAAGGCGTTCCAAGTGACTTCGACTCGATACCGGATGTCCCCGTTGATCTGAAGCCCTGGGTCGAGCGGCCGAACGTGACTCGGGAGATGCGGGGAGATGTCGGCTTCCTCTTACAAGGGGTGGCCAACGCGGCGAAGCTGACTTTCTTCCAGGAACACTTCTACCAGCCGGTTTTCACGGGAGGCCTGGCACGGCCCTTGCCACCCGCCGACCTGTCCGGATCGAGCCGCAAAGTCGTCCGGAACATCTGCCAGATGTTCAATTACCGAATGGTGAATGATGGGGAAACCTATTACTTCTGGCCGTACGCCTGGGCCCTCGCGCGGGGCGCCGACATCCCGGAGCCGGAACTCAGTAACTGGCGTCAGTTGTTGGCGCGGCAGGGAGAGTTCTCCATCGAAGACCGCATTCGGATGGCGATGCGCTACTCCCATCCACAGCTCTCCAAGACCATGCGAGTCGCAATCCGTCAGGCGGGGCGGTGGGACATCCGAACCACTCTGGCGCTCCGCGTGGTCGGGTTGACGCCCGGGTGGGCGCGGCGGGCGATGGAGCGCTCCCAGCCGATTCCGCTGAATGCGCTGGAAGGCGGGGAACTGGGAAGCGCGCTCCGGTCATGGCTGGAGCCGCCCGGAACACGGACCCTACCCCTGTTGGGAACGGGTCAATTGACGCTTGTGTCACTCCCTCCGGGGAGCGCCAACGCGGAACCACATCTTGCAGTGTGGATGGACGGGGCGGTGCGGTGGTCGACCCGACTCTCCTTGCGCATCGGTGGAGCCACCACTGCCGATTTCCCCGTTGCCGGTCCGGATATCGACCCGTAACGTCTCGCACCCCTCGCTGACATCCCGTTTCGGCGGAAGGAGTCAGCGGCGGAGCTCGAGCCAGTAGCTGAGGGCGTCTCCCATGCGGCGGTGGGGGGCGCCGCCCTGGGGGTGGGCGAGTTCGGTCCGGGCGACCAGGGCGCCGTTCAGGAGGCGGCCGCGGAGCTTCAAGTCGAGGTGCAGCAGGTAGGGCGGGCGAACCTCCGTGCCGGGCAGGTCGCCGTACATTCGGCCGGTGAGGGCATCCTGGCTCCACTTTACGTCGTTCACCAGCGACCAGAGGCGGTCGCCGATCCGAACATGGATCTCGCCTGTGCGGGCGATGCGCAGCGCCACGGGCAGCGGACCGTCCGGCAGCGCCGCCTCCCCGCTCCACTCGCCGTTCAGGCGGCGATCGCCTCGAAACGGCGGGTCGGGCTCGCGGAGGGGCTTCGCTTCGGCTCGATCCGATTCCAGCCGGCGGGCGTAGGCGGGAAGAAGCGCCGCGGTCAGGTCTTCGGCGATGTCGAAGGGCAGCCGGCCGCAGGCGTTGCAGAGGGCGACCACCGCGATCCGATGGCGGGGCAGCAGCTTAAGGAGCGTGTTGACGCCCCCCATCCCGCCGCTGTGGCTGATCGCCAGTTCGCCGTGCTCATCCTCGTTGCTGCCCCAGCCGAAACCGTAGCCGTTGTGCTCCCGGGTCGTCGTCGGGCGCTGCATCTCGGCGATCGACTCGGAGGAGAGGATCGACCGCTGGTCGGAGAGGGGCGCCTCTGAGTGCACGGCGCCGAAGCGGATCAGGTCGTGGGCGCTCGCCCAGGCGGCGGAGCCTCCGGGGTGATCGAAGTCGTAGTGCGGGTTCGGCAGCCCATCCTCGCCGTAGCGCACCGCCCGGTAGGGATCCAGCTCCCGCCGCTCGCCGAGATCGACCCGGGTCATGCCGAGCGGCAGAAACACCTCGCGCCGCATGAAGTCGGCGTAGGGCACGCCGGAGCAGCGCGTGATGACATGGTCGAGCACGCCGTATCCCAGGTTCGAGTACTGGAAGCGCTCCCCGGGCGGGGTGTAGAGCACGCCGTAGCGACGAAGAGTCTCGGTGAAGGCCGGCGGACGAGCGGGCTCGTCCCCATAGAAGAAGTGGTAGTGCAGCGGCATCCCCGAGGTGTGGTTCGCCAACTGCTCGATCGTGGCCGGGCCCCCTCCCGCCGCGGCACGGAGGGGCGCTTGAAGATAGTCATCCACGCTCGCCTTCACATCCAGCTTGCCGCGCTCATGAAGGATGCGGATCGCCGTGGAGGTGATCGGCTTGCTGATCGACGCGAGGGAGTACATCGTGTGCGGCGTCGCCGGGATCCGCCGCTCGCGGTCGGCCCACCCGAAGGCGGCTTCCCAGAGAATCTCTCCCTCCCGCGCCACGGCGACGGCCAGAGAAGGAGCACCGGACTCGACGAGCGAAGTCTGAATTCGAGCGGCGACGGCGGAAAAGTCGGGAGCACTCATGGCGTGGCGGGTCCGGCACGACGGCCGAATTGGAGTTGGCCGGCGAAACGCTCCCCTTCCTGCGTTCGGCCGGATATGATGCAACCGGACATGATGCCGTGGAGCCATCCGACCCGGAACGCGGGCGGGCAGCCGAGGGCGGACATGGGTCGGGGGAGATCCTGATGTTGAAGATCCTGGGTGGGCGACAGCGCTTTTGCGACGGCGTGTCTCGACGCGAGTTCCTGCAGATCGGCGGGCTGGCGATGGGCGGGCTTTCGCTCACCGACGTGCTGGCTGCGGAGGCCGCGGTGGGGCAGAAGCGGCCGCACAAAGCCGTCATCATGATCTACCTGCCCGGCGGCCCCTCGCACCAGGATACCTTCGACCTGAAAATGGACGCCCCCGCGGAGATCCGCGGCGAGTTCAAGCCGATCGACACGAACGTCCCCGGCATTCGGATCACCGAGCACCTGCCCAAAATCGCGAAGATGATGGACCGCTTCGCCGTCATCCGTTCCCTCGTGGGGGCCCGGGATGAGCATGCGAACCCCGTCTGCATGAGCGGCTACACCCTGGCCGAGCAGCGCGTGAATCACCCCAGCATGGGCGCTGTTTTTTCGCGCATGCTCCCGCCGGTGGAACCCACAGTCCCCTCGTTCGTCGACCTCATCCCCAAGACGCAGCACAAACCCTACTGCATCCCCGCCGCCACCGGCTGGCTGGGCCGGCAATACGGCGCCGTTCGCCCCGACGAAGAGGGGATGATGAACGACATGGTGCTGAAGGATCTGACTCTCGACCGTCTCACCGATCGGAAGCGGCTTCTCTCCAGCCTCGATAACTTCCGCCGTCGGGTGGAGGATCTCGACAGCGCGCAGGGCATCGCCGCCGCGCAGCAGCAGGCGTTCAACATCCTCACCTCCCGCAAGTTTGTGGAAGCGCTTGATGTCTCCCGCGAGGATCCGAAGACGCGAGAGCTCTATGGGAATGGACGGGACGGCATCGTCGGCGATGCCGCGCCGATGAAGCACGCCCACTTCCTGGCCGCGCGGCGGCTGGTGGAGGCGGGCGCCCGCTGCGTCACCGTCGGCTACGGCTTCTGGGACTGGCACGGCGGCAACTTCAGCAACCTGAAGACCTACCTGCCCATGCTCGACCATGGCGTCACCGCGTTGATCCAGGATCTCTACGATCGGGGTCTTCAGAATGACGTGAGCGTCGTGGTCTGGGGAGAATTCGGCCGCACGCCGCGCATCAACAAGGACGCCGGCCGCGACCACTGGCCGAATGTGAGCTGCGCACTCCTCTCGGGCGGCGGGATGCGCACCGGACAGGCCATCGGCACCACCACCGCCGACGGCGGCTACGCCGACGAACGACCCCTCCACTACCGCGACGTGATGGCCACGCTCTACCAGCGGATGGGCATCGACAACCGCAAAGACACCGTCGTCGACTTCACAGGCCGACCACAGTACCTGCTCCCCGGCCACGAACCAATCGCCGAGTTGATCTGAGCGCTGCGTTTCCGCCGGGTGTTGAACCACCCGGCTCGCTGCGCGAACACGCTGTAACCTCCGTATATTCTGACCGGGTTTTGTCCGGAAACTCTGGCCGGCTGGCGGCTCCCTGGATGCTGCTCTACATTGCCTTCTCTCCTCCCGTGTTCGCCTGTCCCGGACGGTGCCGGCGGTAGGACTTCCCGGACATTTGCAGGACCTCTCCCCGATGCAGCAGACGGTCCAGAATCGCGTCCGAAAGGTCCGGATCGTGCAGCACCTGACCCCAGTCTGACGTCTGTTTGTTCGTGGTCATCAGGATCGGCCGATCTCCCCGTTGATACCGTTGGTCGATCACCGGGAACAGGTCGTTCGCCGCATCCGGCCCGTAGCCCAGGTATCCCACCTCGTCAATGATCAGCACCGTCGGATCGATCAGGCGCTTCAGCGTGCCTTCCCAGATCGACAGTCGGCGAGCCCGCGAGAGATCGCTGATCAGTTGCGTGCAGCTGATGAACCGCGCTGTCGCCCCATACTGGATCGCCTTGTATGCCAATGCGATACAGATGGCCGTCTTTCCGACTCCCGGCGGTCCGACGAGGATCAAGTTGCGGCCGCTGTTTACCAACTCCGCCCCCAGATACGGCCCCAGCGCCTGACGAGTGATCGTGGTCTGGAAGCGGAAGTCGAACTCTTCCAGGGTCTTCAGGAACGGAAAGCACGCCTGGCGCACGGTTCGCTCGATCTTCGCGTCCGCTCTGCTCTGGAGTTCCTGGCACACCAGTTGCTCCAAGTACTCCTGGTAACTCCAGCCTCTCCGAACCGCCTCCCGGGCGTACTCGGAGTAGTTGGATCGGATCGTCGCCAGGGCGAGCTTTTTGAGTCCTTCGTCCAGGATGTCGGGGGCTGACTCGCTCATCGCCCAACTCCTTGCGCTGTCAGCCGCGCTACAGCTATCTCCACATACTCCGCTCCGATGGTCTCCTGCTCGACGCACTCCTGGACCGCGGCGATGAAGAGTTTGGCGCCCGCCTTCTCGTATTGCGTCCAAAGGCGGGGCAGGTCGTCCTTTCGCCAGGTCCCTGGGCGACGGTGGATGAGTTCCGTAAAGAACACCTGGGACACCCCGCCGAGATCGATCAGCAACTGCCGCTTCACCATGAGCTCTCCCCGTGGCTTGACCAGGTAAGAGGGGAGATGTTCGTCCAGGAGAGAGTACTTTCCGTTGGCCGGATACCGAGGATGTTCCACTCGCTCACCCTCGTGCTCCAGCGCAATGACGTTACAGTAAACCTTCACGGTGATGCATTGCCCGATCCAGGCTGCCGGCGCCGAGTACTTCATGCCGTTCATTTGAACCCAGGCATCTCGACCGACAACCCGCGTTCGGATCAACCCGTAGTCGAGATCTCCTTCTAGCGGCGGCTTCAGATAGGGCTTTTCGGCCTCCAGTCTCTGGAACGGAATCTCGTTCGTCGCGTCGCAGCGTCTCTCGTGATTGGTCCAACGCAGCCATTCGTTGAGCTGCTGCTCCACGTCCGTTCGGTTTCGGAAGGTTCGGCACTCGAAGAACGAGTGCTTGACGAAGCCCACGAGATTCTCGACGCTGCCCTTCTGGTTTCCCGAGTACGGATACGTCGGCTCTCCGATCACCCCCATCCGAGCCAGATAGCAAGCCAGGTCCGCCTGAAGGGTGATCACCGTCTCTCCTGTCTCGGGATCCTTCTTCCGTGACGTGACCGCTGCCTTGGTGTTGTCGAAAGTGTTCCACCTCGGCGAGCCGCCCACGTACTTGTAGAACGCACCCATGGCGCGGATCAAGACCTCGGCAGTCTCGCCGGTCACGAGCGTGACGTATAGCACGCGGCTGTACTTCAGTCGAGCCGCGTAAAACTTCAGTCGCTCCCGCCTCCCGTCCTCAAACGAGATCGCGATCTCTCCGAAGTCGTGCTGCGCAAACTCGCCCGGCAGGCCCTCGAAGCGGACGATTGGAGCAGGGGCAGGCTTGGGTCGGACAACCGTCTTGAAGTGGGCGTAGAAGGCCGTGCGTCCGCCCCGGTAGTTGTGAGAGGTGACCAACCTGCGGAGCACCTCGGAACCGGGGATGTTGGGCCTGTCCGCCACCCAACTCGCCACGAGTTGGCGATGTTCTTCCGAGAGCGCCGACGGACGGCCGACCCCTCGTTGTGTTCGAAGCTGTGTGTTCGTCATCTGAACGTCGATGG
>SXGS01104141.1_pt1 | contig 29012 bp, 25 predicted proteins | sample 3174681 | NCBI WGS metagenome assembly SXGS01 (sample SAMN11356861, study PRJNA531348) | freshwater metagenome | isolation source: freshwater sample F1-80 | place: China: Fuxian Lake, Yuxi | collected 2017-12-25 | reverse complement strand
CCAGCGAGGTCCACGCGCTGCCCGGGCCACCCCTTCCGGCGGGAAGCCCGGGCAGCGCGCCGCGCCCGATCGGACGACCGTCGAGCCTGGTATCGATCAGCCAGCCGCTCTCCCCTGACACGACCTGCAAGCGACTTCCGACTCGAGTCACCGACGACAGGATCGGCGCCGCGGGACGACGGATGACGTCGGCAGGGGCGCCACCGACGAACGGGAGAATGGGGATGGGACCACCCAGCAAGCCGGCAAGGCCCGGATTGCTGGGCGCCGGTATAGACAGGGGCGCCGCAGTCAGGGGAGGCGCCGGGGGCAGGCCCGGAAGTTTCAACCGAATCTCGGCCAGCACCCGATTCACGGCCGAAGGTTCGCCCGCCTGGAAGTTGCCGGCAATCTGCTGAACGAGCGGAAGCAGCCTCCCGACGTCTTTTCGCTCGGCTGCGGCACGGTCCACCGCGTCCAGAGCTTCCGACACGCGATCCAGGACACGCTGGCGCTCGGGATCGGCAATCTGCTCTCGGAGACGAGGGATGAACGCGCGGTAGCGAGCGATGAGTTGCCGCACCCATTCCGGCGGAGGATGGCGCTCTGATGCCCCGGACACGACCGGATCCGGAGACTCTTTTTTGTCGAAGCCCACCCGAAGCGTGGCCGTGTTAAGGCGTTCACGGACGGTCTCCACGGCTTGGTTGGCGCCGGCCACGTTGCCGGATCGGGCCGCGGCTCCCACATCGGCCAACGCCTCCCGCGCGGCTTCGAGGTCGTAGCCGGCTGCGAGTTTTTTGGAGTAGTCGCGAAGTGTCGCGATCAGCAGTTTTCGTTCGGGAGAACGCTCAGGCCACATCCGGGCAAACGCCTGCTCGTCTGCCCTGGGGTCTTCAATTTCCACCGACTGCTCCAGTTCCGCCGAACGGAGAGTCTTCAGCGCTCCAGCAAATCGGCCACCGGAGAGGTCGCGCCGAGCGGAGTCGAGGGCCTCTTTGAGATGAGCGGGCGCCTCGGATCCAGCCCGTTCCACGCGCCGATCGAGGGCCACAAAGCGATCAACGGCCTGATCCACGTCCTGGAGTCTGACGCTTTGCCAGAACACCACGGAACCGAGCCCCAGCACCACCAGGGCAAGTGTCAGGCCAAGCCAGACCTCCCGAGGCGTCACTGGGTCCCCCGGTTCTGCTTCTGGCCGAGGCGCGCCCGCGCGAGCATTTCCACCCGGGCGGCTGCACTCAGGGTGAATCGGGAGAGTGGTCGCGCACTCTCGAGCAGCACCACGCCTTCTGAGTTGAGGGCCCGGACCACATACTCGTAACTGACCAGGGGAGCCACTCGCGCATCATCCGGAGCCAGTGCGCCCACGGGGCACCCTGCGGAAGTCCCGGTGACCCGTCCGCTCTGCCAGAGTGCGAAGCGTCTGCGCCTCATCGCCTGGAACCCGTCCGAGCGGAACCGCCTCCGGAAGGCGCCGAGCATTTCCGGCGCCGCGTAGACTCCGACTTCATAGGTGGCCGCACCCGGCTCCGGATCCCACGTTAACGACACCTCTCCACCATCCGCGTTCAATTCACCGTAGCTCCGGGTCTTCAGGGCGTATTCGAATCGGGTGTCGGGCAGCTCCTGGTTCCCCGCTTCCACCCGAATCATCGGCGACACCGTGGAGTTGGGCACGATGGGGCGACCGTTTTTCAGCGTGTCGAAGAGGAGGAGAGGTCGGTATTCTCCCGCCGGCACGCCGCGGATCACATAACGGCCCACCCGATCTGTGCGACCCCGAAAAGGGATGGAACGCAGAATGGAGAGCGCGTCCGAACCACTCCTCGCAATGGTGTTGCGCTGCGCCAGGGCGACTTCAATTTCCGGGAGTGGTTGGGTTCCCAGAGTGACACGCCCGGTCACCGTCCCCGCCGGGGGCGCCGGCGGCTCTCCCGGCATCGGGAGCTCAAGCCGCTTGAACAATCGCTCCACCCAGAGGTGATCTCCGACCCGGCGCGCCCGCCGAGAGGCGGTTTCCAACTCCGAGCGCGCGTCGTCACTCAACTCCTCAAGGCCGGAAAGTCGCGCGATCTCCGACCGAGCGAGGGCGGCGTGTTCCGTGGCCTCAAAAACCTGGCGCAGCCTGAGCTGGATTTCGCTCAGATCCACCTGGTACCCCAGAATCGCCACGCTCGACGCGGATGAGAGCCGCCCCGTGGCGGAGAGCTCTCGGCCCGACGCCGCTGCCGCCCGCACGGCCCGTTCGCGGAACTCCCGCATCTGGGGGTAGTTTCCGGCGGCTGCAGCCCCGGCGTAAAGCGCGTTGGCCGCCCGCTCCGCCTCCGCCGAATTCGGGTACTCCAGGCCGATGCGGGTAAAGAGCTTCAGACCGTCCTTGAGGCGCCCGGCGTCCATCTGACCTTCGGCACGACGGGCCAGGGCCCCAGGCGCCAGGACGCTTTCCGGATACTCATCCGCGAGGCGTCCCGACAACGCCGCGGCGCTTCCGAAGTCCGGCAGCCCAACTGGTCTCCAGCGCCCGCCGATCGGCCGGGCAACCGCGCGCGACGGTTGGGTCCGCGCCCCGAGGAGACCGAGAAAAGCCGCGGCCCGCGCATACTGATAGCCAGCATCAAGGGCGGCGTCGGAGTAGATGCTGCCGGGATGTCGGGACGGGAACTCTGAAAGCTGGGCCGTCCGCGCGGCGCAGTAGTCGGCCAGGGCGCCCGCCGGGTTTGCGCCGAAAAGCGCCGCCAGGGAGGGAAGAGGCCCGACGAATTCCGAAAAGTCGTTTCCATACACCCAAGTCTGCTGCAACAGCGAGTCCAGCAAAAACTGCTGCTGATAGTACGGCAACTGCGGGAGCTTGGTCTTCAGTCGAGAGACATCGTGCGATAGCGCGTAAGAGAGCTTGTAAACGCCACCCAGCCAGATGTAGCCGTAGGCCAGGCAAGCGGCCTGCAGGAGTCCGAGTACCAAAGCTTTCAGGCGACGCTTCAACTCACTCTCCTTCCGCTCGATGTTCGACCCGTCGCGCGGCGAGCACGAACAAGCCGGACCCCGCCGCGATCAGCGCGATCTTGGGCGCCCACCACCAATCCACGTAGGGCGTGACCCCTTCTTCTCCAATCGCGACGGCTTGCAGCCAATCGGTGTAGCTCGAAAACGTCAGGAGCGGATTGACGGAAATCCCCAGGGTCGAGCCCATCACGCTGGTCAGCAGGTTTGCCATCCAGATCGTGAGCGCTACCGTATAGCCCATAAAGGCGTTGCCGAAACGAACCCGGGTCCAGAGCGAGAGCGCGGCGGTGCAGAACGAGGGCGGGATGGCAGCCAGGAGTAGCGTGCCCACCGGAATCGGCCGAATTCCAAAATGCATCACGGCAAGCAGCCCGGCCCCAAGGATCAGGCTGAGGGTAAGGGCGACCACCAGCCGTTCCGCCGCGGTCGCGACCAGTGAGAGCCGTTTGGTGCAGAGAATCTCATGCACCCCTCGGCGGGTTTCGTGCTCAAGGACACCAGCAGCCATGAATGCAGACAGGACGGGAAAGAACTGCTCCGCGATGGAGCTTGCCATGGCCACTGTGAATCGATCGCGCAATCGGAACTGCCCGTACAGAATCAGGGCCGAGAGAAGAATGGAGAGGCCGCCAGTCCAGACCAGGCCGGGCAGCACGATTCGCAGCGCGTAATAGAGCCTCGAGATCATTCGGCGGCGGCCTCCGCCGACTCACGTTTGGCATCGATCGCGGCACGGACCTGCGCGGCGAATTCTCTGAGGCCCTCAGGGTCGGCCGGCAGATCGCGGGCAATCACTGCGCCTTCGGCGTCCAATACCAGGGCCGTGGGCGTCGCCTCGATCTTCAACAGGCTGGAAAACACCGAAGTCGGACGCTTCTCTTCGAAAGTCTTGTCGGTGAGGGAACCCCACTCCGGCGCGAGATCGAAGTTCAGTTCCCCAGCGGCGTGCAAGCCCCGCACCCGCTCGACCGAGCCCAGATCTTCGCTGATCAGCAGCGCGAGGCAGCGCACGCCATCGCGCCGCAGCTCTCCCGCTGCCGCGTTCAATGCCAGGAGGGTGCCGGCAAGTCCGCGGTCGAGGGGTTGGAGTGCGACGACGGCCAGCGGGCTCCCGCGCATTCCCGCGAGCGACACCCGCCTGCCGAGGTCAGTGGTCCAGGCTAAAGTTGGGGCCGGCGCGAGGGCGGCGTCTCGGCGAGCGGGTTGGGCCGCGCTGCGCGGGCCGGCCGTGAGCCGGCGCATCGCAGTCCGCGCGGAGTTCGGACCAGGCGCGAAGCGATCCAGAAGGGTTACCCGCAGGAGCAGGGCGCCGGCACTCAGCGCCGCCAACAGCCAGAGCCCCTGCGCCAGTCGGGTCCCCCAATTGCGAGAACGCCCTCGGATGCCGGCCAGAGCGCCGAGCGTGCAAACGGCCGCGGCGAGCAGGTAGGTGGCGTGGTTCTGCGACGGGCCCAGCCGCAGCGGGAACGGTGTGAGGTCGCCCCCAAAGTAGATTGCAAACCAGAAGAGCGCGGTGAGGCCCACTCCCGCCAGAAACACGCCGGTTGCGCTTACCAGCAAGAATGACATGCTTCCGAACGCCACCACGATCGGAAGCGCATCCGCAAGGCCGTATCCATACCACACCGGTTCGAGCGGCAGCTTGGAATGAACATACTGCCCTCCGATGGCGCCGACAAACGCGAAAGCCAGGGTGAACAGCAGAGTCAACTGCAGGCTGATCCAGCGTGCGAGCGTGAGGTACTCCGGAGCCACGGGCCTCACCACCTCCATCTCCACGGCATCGAACCTCCACGGCCGGTAGGCGAGGCTTCCCGCGAGAAAGATGAGCGCGGAGAGCGCGATGGGCGTCACCTGCCGAGCGAGAATCCACCCCAATCGGAATGAAGAGGGATCCGCGGCCGTTCGGGCCTGGAGATAGCCGAGCAGCGCCAGAGTCGCGCCGACCAGCCAGACACCGGGACCCCGGAGCGCCAGTCGCAGCTCGTGGCAGGTGAGCGCCGGAAAGCCGGCGAGAGAACTGAGGGCACGCACGTCAGGGGTCGCCGTTTCGATCTCGAGCCACCGCAGCCGCGGCGTCCGGGCCCATCGTCCACACGTATGCGTCTTCCAGACTCGGCTCCCTCGGCGACATTCCTGCCGCAGCATCCGGATCGGCTACCAATCTCACCAGCATTCCGGTCGCTTCTCGCTGAACCTCGATCACCGTCACGCGAGTTGAGAGCGCTTGAAGCTCCCCCTCGGGAACCACACACTGCCAGCAGCGTCCCCGAACCCGCTCCAGCAGCTCCTGAGTCTCGCCGGTGAAGATGATCTCGCCCCGACGCATCACAGCGAGCACTCGCGCGGAACTCGCAATGTCCGCCACGATGTGAGTGGATAGAAGGATGAGGCGGTCCCCTGCCAGCTCAGCCAACAGGTTGCGGATTCGGATCCGCTCTTCCGGATCCAGTCCCGCCGTCGGTTCGTCGAATATCAGCAAGCGGGGTTCATGAAGGATGGCCTGGGCGATCCCCAGTCGACGCTTCATTCCACCCGACAGGGCCCCCACCTTCCGGTGACGAAGCTCGGTGAGGTTCACCCGATCGAGCGTTCGCTCCATGCGCTCCTTGCGATCTCGGGCGCGGGAGAGCCCGGCCAAGATTCCGAGATAGTCGAGACATTCCCAAACGGAAAGGGATGGATAGAGCCCAAATTCCTGGGGCAGATATCCGAGGATCCGGCGCACGTCCGCTTTCTGATATCGGATGTCCAGGCCGTCCACGAGCGCGGTGCCGTCGGTTGGCTCTGTCAGCGTCGCCAACATCCGCATCATAGTGGTCTTGCCGGCGCCGTTCGGCCCCAGGAGCCCGACGATGCCGCTCCCAAACGAAACGTTGACGGGCTGCACCGCCTGGACGCCGCCGGGATAAGTCTTGGTGAGATGGATGGTTTGGAGCTGCACGGAACCCCCTCGCCCCCTGCGTCGATCCTCCTATCATACGCCAAGACGCCCGCCGGAGTTTGACTCCGGCGGGCGTCTTGGCGGGCCGTTCGAAAACGCGGTGCTCGAGCGTTCGGCTGAGTTTCGCCGAACCGGCCTCGATGGATAACACGTCTGTGCGACAGCAGAGCGTTGGAAACCGCAACCCCGGTTGCTTTATTCAGTTTTGGAGGTTTTCAAAAGTTGATCTTGCACCCAAGGGGGAGAGCCCTGGAAAGATCCGTTCTCGCCGGCTGCTACAGCCTCTGTGTGTCGTTATTCGGAGGTTGTCGTCTGAGTTCTTGCCCGACCGGCCTCGGGTCACTGCCCTTGGAACGCGGCCGCCACTGGTCCCACCTGGGTGGAAAACTGACCCCGACCTCACTGATCCGAAAGTGCACGGAGCGTCAAACCGCGTGCGAAGGTGTTTTCCGAAGGGTTGCTCCTCATCGCCTCTGGATGTGCGATTGCTCAGTAGATCGACCAACGCGGCGGGCGTTTCAAGTCGCCCTTTGGGGTTTTTTCACTCATCATACGGACGACCCGAAACCGGTCATTCGTTCCACGGATTTGACCTGGGGGACAACTTCGGGGGACCAGCGGGATCCGAGGGACACGATTTGTACGACTGCTGGCCCAGCTCAGAGGGTTCGGGGGCCCCTGAGGTTAAATCCTGTAGGATGCGCCCCGTCCGCGGGCGCGGTGAGACCTCAAGAACAATGCCCACGTTTACGTTTGAACAGATCCGCGGCGTCGCAGTTCAGGTGTTCGCGGCACTCGGCTGCCCACCCGATGAAGCTGAGATCGTTGGAGACGCGCTCGCGCGTGCGAACCTGGCCGGCCACGACTCCCACGGGATCATCCGCGTCGAGCAATATGCCCGGCTCGTTAAGGAAGGATCGATCGTGCCGGGTGGCCCGACGACCACGGAGCGGGAGACAGCCTGCACCGCCCTGCTGGATGGCGGTTGGAACTTCGGCCAGGTCGTCGCCCGCCGCGCGGTCGAACTCGGCATCCGAAAGGCGCGAGAGTTCGGATCCGGGACCATCAGCGTGAAGCAAAGCAATCATCTCGGGCGCCTCGGGGAGTACACGCTTATGGCGGCCCAGGAAGGAATGCTCTGCACGGCTACCGTGAACAACCATGGCCGGGGCAACCTGGTGGCGCCCTTCGGCGGCAGTGATGGACGTCTCGCCACCAATCCGATCTCATTCGCCTGCCCGGGTCCCGACCGTCCCATCGTGGTCGATATCACCACCAGCGTGGTAGCCGAGGGGAAGGTCCGCATCCTGAAGAATGCAGGGAAACAGGCTCCTGAGGGCTGGCTCATCGATTCCAACGGAAATCCGACGACCAATCCCCAGGACCTGTATGGGCCGCCGCCCGGCGCCATCTTGCCGTTCGGCGGCGCCGTGGGTCACAAGGGGTTCGCGCTATCCGTCATGGTGGATATCCTCTCCGGCGCCCTCTCCGGCGCCGGCTGCAGTCACAGCAGCACCTGCCGTTTAGGGAATGCGATGTTCTTCCATATCCTTGATCCTGAGAAGTTTGTGACCCGAGACGAGTACGATCATTGGGTATCCACACTCCAGACCCACATCAAGGGATCCCCGCCCGCGCCGGGCTTCTCCGAGATCCTGATGCCTGGCGAGCCGGAGTTCCGCACCGAGGACCGCCGCCGTCGCGACGGGATTCCCGTGGACGACGTCACCTGGCAGCAGTTCAAGGCGTGCGCCGCCGGCATCGGCGTCCAGTTCGAGCTGTAGCCCGGGCCGCCCGCCAGACTTTCAACACCCCATCGACACCCCCCAAGGAACGCCTTGATGATTGAGCACATCGTACTTTTCAAGCTGAAGGACACCGCGACCGACGAGCAGGTGGAAGCCATGGTCGCAGCTCTCGCGGGCCTTCGCTCCGCCGTCCCCGGCATCGTGGATCTCTCCGTCGGCAAGAACTTCAGCGAACGGGGACAGGGCTTCGGTATCGGGCTGGTCGTCCGATTTGAGAACCGGGAGGCCCTCGACGCCTACATCCCGCATCCCGCGCATCGCGGCTGCGTGGATCAGTTTGTTAAACCGATTGCGGCCGACCTGATCGTCGCCGACTACAAGATCGGGTAACAGGGAGCCTGCCGTGCGGACTTTTGTCGTGGGAGACATCCACGGTCACGTCGCCAAACTGCGTGCGCTCATGCCGGAACTCCGTGAGCGTGCGGAGTCCGGCGACAGTCTCGTGTTCGTGGGAGACTTCGTGGACAGGGGTCCCGAGAGCAAAGCCGTGATCTCCGACGTCATGCGCCTCTCGTCGGATGAATGGCCGGGTCCCGTCACCGCGCTGATGGGAAACCACGAGGACATGATGCTGGACTGGATTTCGTCTCAACCCCGGCTGGATCCCGCCGTCTGGATTCATAACGGCGGGCTGGACACGATCCACAGCTACACCGGCCAGCGCAAGATCGATCGAAAGTGGGTGAACTCGGTTCCCCTGGGCCACCTGAACTTCCTGAGGAATCTGGCTTACTTTCACGAAGATGAACACGGATACTACGTCCATGCGGGGTTCTTGCCGGGGTTGCCTCCCTCTGAAACTCCTCGGGAAGAGATGTGCTGGATCCGAGACAAGTTCATCAACTCCGACTACGCCTGGGATCGGGTGGTGGTCTTCGGACACACGCCCCAGTACGACAATCCGCCCGAACCCGTCACCGACTACTCCCAACTTCTCTGGCGTCCACTCATACGCCCGGAAAAAATCGGCATCGACACCGGCGCCGCGTACGGTGGCCCACTCACCGCCGTAATACTTCCTGAGCGCGAGTTCGTCTCCGCGCGATGACCCCGATCTGCTCTCATCACTGTGCTCTCGGCCGGCCGAAACGCGCTAGGACCGAGTGGCAAGGAGTTCTCCTATGAAGCAACGTGCCCCCGGCCTCATGCTGGGGCTTCTTCTCCTGGCAGTCGCCGCCGGAGCTCAGCAGCCACCCAAGGCGGCTCTGATGTTGAAGGCCGTCGTGGGCCAGACCTCCACCTACAAGGAAGAGGCCAACATCAGCCTCGAAGGCGGCGGTCGTTCGGTGACCTTCAACGTGAAGAGCACCTCGCAGAGCAAGGTCACTGTCGTGTCTCCCGAAGGCAACATCACTCGGGAGAGTAGCACCCTGGATTACGTGACCGAAGTAATGGGTCGGAAGCTCCCCACTCCGGACGACATCCTCAAGTCGAAGAAGTTCATCACTGAACGACCCAACGGCTCGCTGGCGGCTGTGAAGTCTGAAGGCAGCGAGGAGACACCGGAGTCTCGGAGCGAGTCAAACCGGATCGACCAGGCGACGCGGATGATCTTCACTTCGACCCCCGTCGGTCCGGGAGACAAGTGGACTCACGACTTCGTGGAAGAGCGCGAACTCGGCACGTTTACGGGTCGATCTCAGTTCGAACTCCTGGGCTTCGAGAAGGCCAAGGGCATCGAGTGCGCGAAGATCAAGTTCACGTACGCGGAGTCCGGTGGTCCGGGACCCAAGATTACCAGCACTTCCGCAGTCTTCGTGGAGCGATCCTCGGGCGACACCGTGGTCGCGGATGTGAAGCTGGAGAACGTGCCGTTCGGCCCGGAAGGGGCGCCGCCCGCTAAGGCCAGCATCCATCAAGAGCGCGTTTCGGGTAGCCCGATCGGCATCACCGGTACCGACCCACAGGGAACCACTCCCGCGGCAACCGCCTTAAAGAAGGAAAAGACCATCGAAGAGGTGGTCAAGGATTACGAGAAGCTCACCGGTCTCTTCACCCTCTACCGGAAGAAGGATCAGGGGCGGGACACTCTCTACCTGGAAGTGCGCGAGGATCAATTCAAGCAGTTGATGTTCCTCCAGACGACCGCCAGCACCGGAGCCGCCACAAATGCGCTGGCTGCGGGTGAGCCGATCAACGATCTCGTCTTTCGGATGGAACAGCGGGATGAGCAGGTGCTCTTCATTGTCCCGAACGGGTTCTACGAGGTCGATCCTTCCAAGCCGATCAACAAGGCGGTTCAGCGATCTTTCACCGATTCGATCGTGGAGGCGCTCCGTGTGGAGGCCCGCAGCGCAGAGCGCAAGTCGGTGCTCGTCAACGTAAGCGATCTCTTCCGGGGCGACTTCGCCAGAATCACTCAGGCGGCGTCCCAACTCGGCGGAGGGTATGGGATCGAGCGCGACAAGACGATCTACACGTCGATCAAGATGTTCCCCGAGAACCTCGCGATCCAGACTTCGTACAGCTTGAGCCGATCCGGCGGGGGTGGTCTCTCGGCTCTCGGAATTCCCGGGGCCGGCGGGTTGCCCGCGGGGCAAGCGGACCCCCGCAACCTTTCGATGAAGGTCAACTACGCGCTCTCGATCATCCCTGGCAGCTATCAAACCCGAGCAGCGGACCCGAGGATCGGCTACTTCACCACCGACTTCCAGGACTTCTCGGAAGATGAGGAACGGCAGATGCGCCGTTACATCCTCCGATGGCGGCTCGAAAAGTCCGACCCGCGCGCGGCGATGTCCACCCCGAAGAAGCCCATTGTCTTCTGGCTGGACAACGCCATCCCCACCCAGTACCGAGACGCGGTGAAGTCCGGACTGCTGCTGTGGAACAGCGCCTTCGAGAAACTCGGTTTCAAGGATGCGGTCGTCGTGAAGCAAATGCCGGACGATGCGGATTGGGACCACGCGGACGTCCGCTACAATGTCATCCGCTGGGTGACTTCGCCGTCCAGTGCTTACGCGGTGGCGCAGTTCCGCGCCAATCCGATGACGGGAGAGATCCTGAACGCGGCGATTACTGTCGACGCGAACCTCACGCGGGTGATGAAGACGGAGTTCAAGCACGAGGTGGATCCGCTCGCCGCGCTGAAGGACCCGGTTCGCACCGCCGACAAGGCATCCCGCTTGCGCTGCACTTACGCCCAGGAAGCGGCCGCCAACGCCTACCAGGGAATGCTGGCACGCACGCTGCTGGTGGGCTCTACCGGCACCAAGATCTCCGACCTGGAGTACACCCGGCAGTTCCTGACCTCGGTGGTGGCGCATGAAATGGGCCATATCATGGGCCTCCGGCATAACTTCGCGGGAAGCACCCAACAGGGCCTCAAGAGCCTTGCGAACGGAGATGTGCTTCGGCGGCAGGGCGTCGTCGCCTCGGTGATGGACTACGTGCCGTACAACCCGATGGCAATCCACCATCCGAACGGACAGTACTGGACCAACGTCCTCGGCGGGTACGACCTCTGGGCCATTGAGTATGGCTACACCACCGCGGCTGGTAAGGACACCGAGAAGTCGCTTCTCGCAACCATCGCCAGCCGCTCGAACTGGCCCGGCCACGCCTACGAGTCCGACGAGACCGCCGACTCCTGGGACCCGTTCGTGACCCGCTTCGATCTGGCTCAGAATCCGCTGGATTACTGGTCCGTGATCCTGACGGACTCACGAAGCCTGATGCAGCGCATTCCGCAGGCGGTGCCTGCGCGGGGCGAGAGCTACTACCAGCTCACCAAGCAGCTTCTCGGAACCCTCGCGCAGACATCCACGGCATCTCGACAGATCTCCCGGTTCATTGGCGGCCTGCGCCTCAATCGCAACCACAAGGGCGACGCTCGGGAGAAGGCTCCGCTGGCGCCGATCCCGGCGGGAGATCAGGAGCAAGCGCTCGAACTGCTTCGTCGGAACATCTTCTCCGCCGATGCGTTTCCAATCGCAACCCGGTATCTCTCCTACCTCGCTCCAGATCCTCAACCCGACATGATCGAGGCATTCACGGGTACGCTCCGACAGGACTCCCCCATTCGGGACACAATGTCGGGCATCCAGAAGGGCACCCTTCAGCGCCTGATGAGCAGCGCCACGCTACAGAGAATCGCGAACAACGAGTTCAAAGCGGACAAGGCGCATCCCACGCTTGGCCTGGATCGACTCTATTCCGTGCTCGCAGGGGCGGTCTGGGAAGAGGCCCGGACGGCGAAGCCGGTGCCGGGGCTCCGACGAGATCTCCAGCGCACCTATCTTCAGGCGATGACCGAGCAGGTGCTTCGAGCCGATGCCGGCGTGCCGGAAGATGGTCGGATGCTGGCTCGCCATCACCTCAAGGAGCTTCGCTCGCAGCTCAAGAGTGCGCTCCCCAAGATCCAGGATCGATACACCCGGATCCACTTCGGGGACTCGATTGAGCAGATCAGTCGGGTGCTCGATGCCCGCGTCAACATCTCTGCGCCGGCGCCCGGCGGCGGCGGGGGTGTGACCATCCGGCGAGGACTGGAGCCGTAGAGGGACGTTCAGTTCGCCGAGAACTCAGCGAAGGGTGCGGCGCGTGCGCCGCACCCTCTTTTTCTCGGCCCCGACTTCTGTCTGCGGCAAGGACGCACCTGCGCTTCAGCCATCGAGGTCAATTCGCGTGCTGTGAGCCGACATGGAGTGGAGTAGCTCCCGGATCTTCCCTTCAAGATCCACGGTCACCTGCTGGACGGTCTCTCTCCGCCGGGCCCGGTAATCGTCGTAGCGGCGTTCCAACCGGATGGGCTCTCCAACCCGCACCAGGGCCTCTCTCGGCACGACCTGGATCACTCGACCGTGCACCTCGCGCTCGAGTCGGTTCAGAAGCTGAAGGACCCGTTCCGCCGTCGGCTCGGACGCCACGTAGTCTCCGGTCACCGCGATGAAGCTCTGGAGGCGCTCCAGATCCTGGAACAGGGGCGCCGCGTAAGAAGCTCGACGATGGTGCAACTGCACTTCGTACGGGGTATGTTGTTCCGGCAAAAACCCGACCCATGCCTGCAGCGAGTTGAAGAGTTGATGGAGTTGATCGGCGGGCGGCTGCTTTCGGTCCAACCGCACCCCGATGGCGCTGGCGACGCGAACCAGGGCCTTTTCCCGGAGTGCCTGAATGCGCTCCGCCAGCGGGGTGTCCGGCGACGGGTGCAACTGTTCCTGATCTTCGAGGCGTGTCAAAACAGCGCCCCCAATTCTAAGGATGCGGCCGTATATCCCGAGCTTGCGATCCGCGGCGAGACCAAGCGCGTCTTCAAGACGCCCGAGGCTATTCTCAATTGCCGCACGGGGGGCATCGCAGCAGCGGTACTTCACCGCGATCGGGAGCAGGGGCAGCGTGACGTCTCGACCTGCCTTTCCGAGGTCATCCAGAGCCCAGAACCCCATTTGAGCCACGCCGGTTTGGAACGCGAGTAGGGCGTCGTTGTACTCGTAGATCTCGCCTTCGGGGAAGATGACCACCTTGCGGTCCATCTCCGCGAGGAGGCGGCGCGTCGTGCGGATCGACTCCCGATCCGCAGTCCCGCGCAAGACCGAATAGGCTCCCAGTCGATTGAGCACCCAGCCCCGCCACCCCTCGAGAATCTCGCGCGCTGCAAGGAAGTTGAATGGCTCCCCCACCCGAGCGGAAACCCACAGCATCACCATGGGGTCGGCGATGGTGGGGTGGTTCGGCGCGAGAATGGCTCGACCGGGCGCAGCGCTCTTGAGCCGCGCCACATCCTCGTCCTCGATCGTGACATGTCGGAGATCGGCGATTGCCTGCCCGACCACAGGGAGCATTGCACGGAAGGCAGAGCGCACGAACGCATTGTCACGCGGCGGAATGAACGGATGACGGTACACGGCGAGGCCTCACCTTCCCGGGCCGGTATCCCAGAGTGCCTGCGATGATTCGGTGACCCGGACGCAGGCATCTCCAAAATCGTCGTCAGTCACCAGGAACCCTCGGGTTCGAAGATCGTTTGCAAACATCCGGGTTCCGGTGAAGAGCACGGCATCCCAACCCCGGCTCCGGGCCGCCTCAACATAGATCGGGATATCGTCCACGAACAGATGCGCTTGAGGAGCGGCGCCCGTGAGGCGCTCGACCCATGCATAGATCTCCGGGTCGGGCTTTTCACTGCCGATTTCGTGCGAAACGCAGAGGTCGTCAAACAACTCGAGGATCTCCGGGAACTTCTGAGTGATGAACTCCCAGTGGAGTGCGTTGGTATTGGAGAGAAGTACTCGACGAGCGCAAGAGATCTCGCGGATCAGCCGGAGTACGCCTTGGTTCAATTCGAACATATCGCTCCAGGCATTCCGGAAACCGGCGTAGTCCAGATCGATCCCGGTTGCAGCAGCGACCCGCCGATGAAACTCCGCGCCGGTCACCCCACCTCGGCCCAGTCCCGTCTCCCGAACGATTTGCTGTACCGTTGACCGTGTGGCTGCTTCGGGTAGTCGAGACAGCGGCAGGAGCGCAGACCACACCCGCGCCGTGTCAAACGGCAAAATGACCTGACCCAGATCAGAAACAAGGACCTTGTTGACGGCATCAGAAACGGACATGCAAGGCTTCTACCTGTGCTCGGCAGCCCCGATAGGAGGCGCCGAGAACCCATTTTGGAGCCGCCCAACGTGAGCAACTCCAGGACAGTTCTCCATGTCATCGCGTTCTCTCTCCCTTCGTACCGCCGCATCCATCGCTGCCTTTTGCGTTTCGGTTCCCTGGAGCCTCGCGACGAGCACCAGGGCGGCGGACGTCTCGGCCCGGCCGCTCTCCAGCTACTTCTCCGGCTTTCACGCGGCGGCAGTCGTGAAGGACGCCAGGAGTGGGTCGTGGGGACGATTGAACCCCGATCAATGCCGCAGGCGCTTCGTCCCCGCATCCACGTTTAAGATTCCAAATACTCTGATCGGACTCGAGACCGGAGTCGTTCCTGACCTGGAGTACCGGACTACCTGGGATGGCGTTCGTCGTCCCATCGAGAGCCACAACCGGGACCATACGATGCGAACCGCCTTTCGCGGAGTCCGCCGGCTGGTACTACCACGAGATCGCTCGTCGCGTGGGTGTGGCGCGGATGCGGGAGTGGGTTGGGCGCCTCGGCTACGGAAACCAGGCAGTCTCGGGCGTCGACGTACGGTTCTGGCACAGTTCACTCCTGATCAGCGCGAATGAGCAGGTGGAATTCCTTCAAAGACTCCACCAGGGCGCGTTGCCGGTTTCCGCCCGCAGTATCGCGCTGCTGAAAGAGATGATGCGGGTTGCGCGAACCGATCGCGGATCACTTTATGGCAAGACCGGCACCGACGGGTATATGAGGGGTGAAGTTCAGATCGCCACCCTCGGTTGGTTCGTAGGGTGGGTGGAGTCCGGGACTCAGGTCCGATTCTTCGCGGCGAACATCACAGGAGGAACCAACCCCACGGGCCGGACCGTGCGGGAGGCGATCCTCAGACTTTCACGGGATCGAGGTTGGCTCTAGCCACCCGTGGGAAGCGTTTCCAGGGGTTCCGCACCAAAGGTTTGAAGCCCGTCATCGATGGGTAACCTGCCCTCGAGACGGGGTAGGGCGCCGCGATTCAACGCTTCAACCACTCACGAGCTCAAAGGAGAGCCTCATGTTTTGCAACCAGTGTGAACAGACTCAAGGCGGACGCGGCTGCACCGATATCGGTGTCTGCGGCAAAGACGCGGATGTTCAGTCGCTCCAGGAGACCCTTCTCTACGGCCTGAAGGGGATGGCGGCGTATGCCTGCCACGCAAGGCGCCTCGGAAAGTCCGATGAGGCCGTCAGCGCGTTCATCGAAGAAGCGCTCTTCGCGACCATGACGAACGTCAACTTCGACATTCCATCGCTCCTGGAGATGGTCCTCGAGTGTGGAATGAAGAATCTGCGGGTGATGCAGCTTCTGGACGAAGGGCATACGGAGCGGTTCGGCTTTCCGACACCCACCACGGTCTATGAGGGAACGCGATCCGGTCCCGGCATCCTCATCACGGGACATGACTTGCTGGATCTTGCGGACCTGCTGGAGCAGACCCGAGGAACGGGCATCAACGTGTACACCCACGGCGAAATGCTCCCCGCGCACTCCTATCCCAAACTTCGCGCCCACGAACACCTGGCCGGGCACTACGGAGGCCCCTGGCAAAACCAACTCTGGGAGTTTCCGCTGTTCCCAGGACCGATTGTGGCCACCACGAATTGCGTGTTGATCCCGCCGGACAGCTACAAGGACCGACTTTACACCACCCGCCACACCGCGGTTCCGGGCGGGACTCGCATCCCCGGGAATGATTTCAGCGCGGTCATCCAACAGGCGTTGACCTCACCTCCACTCAAAGAACGAAAGGTTCGAGAGTCGCTGATCGGATTCCATCACACCGCCATCCTGGGCATTGCCGGGCAGGTGGTGGATGCCGTAAAGAGCGGCGCCGTCAAGCGCTTCTACGTGATCGGCGGCTGCGACGGCTCGGAGATTGGGCGAAACTACTACACTCGCCTCGCCCACACGGCTCCGCAGGAGTCCGTCATCATCACGCTCGGCTGCGGGAAATATCGGATCCGCAACCACGACTTCGGCACTGCCGCCGGGCTGCCTCGCCTCCTGGATATGGGGCAGTGCAACGACGCCTACGGAGCCATTCAGGTTGCGCTGGCGCTGGCCGACGCCTTCGAGTGCGGCGTGAATGACCTCCCCCTGACGATCGTGCTGTCCTGGTTCGAGCAGAAGGCCGTGGCCGTACTCCTGACGTTGCTCGCATTGGGTGTGAGGGGCGTACGAGTCGGACCGGAACCGCCGGCATTCATCACTCCGAATGTCTTCAAGATCCTCCAGGAAAAATTCGATCTGAAGATCATTGAAGCGGAACCTCCCGCAGATCTCATCACTCTCAGCGCCTGACACCGTCCCGGGGGATGGGCGCCGCCGGCGCCCATCCCCCTCTTCACCAAACGGCCGGCAATGAAGCTCATCGACGAATCACGCCTTGAGATCGACCTCGCTTACCGCTTCGAATACCTTGCAGAGTTCATCGGCTTTACATCCGATGACTCCATGACCATCCTCTCCGCAGGACCCTACCTCGGTCCCCTCATTCCTGCCTTAGTCGACAAGACCTACGAGCGTCTGTTGGCCTACACGTGCACGGCCCGCCACTTCGTAGCGCGTCAGGCCGGGTTTGACGGCGCAACGCCGGCGGATGTCACGGAGTTGACGGCGGAGCACCCCCAGATCCAGTTCCGGAAAGAGCATCTGGTTCGGTACTTCACCCACCTGTTGACCCACAACCACGACGCACGGCTCTCGCCCTATCTCGATATGGTGGGTAAGATTCACACTCCGGCTGCCGGCAACCCGGAGATCGCCATCCCACAAATCCACATGAACGCCCTCATGGGGCTGATGGGCGAGGTGCTGCAGGACGTTGTTCACACCCTGCCGCTTTCGCAGGATGAACAGCGGACCCTTTCACGGGCGCTGGGCCGGTTGCTCTGGATCCAAAACGACTTCATTAATCGGCATTTCACGGGAGATGCCGTCCGCGGGAAGTAACTCCGAGAGACCATTGATCCGGAACAACGGTCTCTCGGCGATCCGACGTTACTCCGCTTCGGCCACCGCTCGCATCTTGCGAAGCCCGGTGCGAGCGACCTCCAGCGGATCTTGCATCCAGTACTCGCGGTTGAACAGTTCCAGGGACAGATAGCCGTTGAAGCCGATGCGGCGGAGCATGCCGAACACCGTCTTCAACGGCGCCTGCCCGTCCCCCGGATAGACCCGGTTTGCGTCCGCCAGCTTTTCCGGCGGGATGTCCGCCGGGTAGTCGTTCACGTGAAACACCGGCATCGACTCCGCACTCAGCACCCGAACACCCTCGAAGCCCGAGCCGCCCTTTCGGAGGTGATACACGTCCGCCAGGACACATGCCCTGGGATGTTGGGACTCGATCACGACCGCGGCAGCGTCTCCGAGCCGGTTCAAGGTCTTGGAGAAACCCCAGACCTCCAGCTCGGGAGTCACTCCGAACGTGTCCCCCAAATCCAGGAGGGCACGATAGCGCTCCGCCATTACGGCGATGGAGAGTCCGGAGACATCGGTGGCCCCCGTGGGAGGCGCCGCGAGCCTCACGCCGCCGAGTCGGGCAACAATGTCGAAGCAGCGTTTGGCCTCCTCCAGACCCTGTTTTCGGCGGTCCGGATCGTCTACCACCCAGGGCATGAAGCCGATCGCGCTCGGGAGCGCCAGACCCCGATCCGCAATTCGGCGCTTCAGCTCCTCCAGCTTTCCGCCGCCCTGGGTGAAGGCATCGATGTTACGGATCCAGGGCTCAATCCCGTCGTAGCCGGCTTCCCCCGCGATACGGACCTCTTCGGTGACCGAAAGCTTTTGCCCCATGATCGTTGCCGTATTCAGAGAGTACCGGAAGCGGCGCTCCTGGGCTGCGGCGGCAGGCGACGGAGAAACCGCCGCGCAAAGAGTCGTCGCGGCCAACGACGACAGCGCGTCCCTCCGCGTGAGACTGTTGGAACTTCGTGGCGTCTTCATCATGGCTCCCCTCCGCAATCGCAGAGCGCCTCGATCATCCCCCTGCCGGAGATCCGGATCGAGTGGTTCGACGGTTTAAAGAACTCCAGCAACCGGGCCACCCCTGCGGCCTCATCCACCCGAGCCCCGCAGAAAAATAGGTCGACGGCGGCGAACCGATGCTCGGGCCAGGTGTGAACCGAAGCGTGGGACTCAGCAAGCAACACCACCGCAGCCACACCCTGCGGCTGAAAGCGGTGCGAGAGCCGCCCTAGGACGACGCACCCCGCCGCGAGCGCCGCTTGCTCCAGACACTCCACCACCCGGAGCTCATCCGAGAGTCGATCCGGTGTGCACCCGTAGAGATCGATCAGCAGGTGTCGACCCACCACCGCCTGTTGGGAGGGATCCCCTGCTGCATCGAAGGAACCACCACTGGACGGTTCGCGCTGCGAGAGAAGTGATGTCAAAGAGGATGAATCCTGGGGCGATCGAAGGGCCGACGGTCGTGGCACGTGTTATAGCGCTGCTGCTCGTAACCTTCTCGCAAAACGTGGCCATGTGCCAGGAAGTTGCGCCGCCGGGCCCCTCCGCTCCCGCCGCCGGCTCACCGATGCGTGACCAGAACCCCGCCACTTCGGAAACCGCGGAGGCAGAGCCCGATTGGGGGTACGGGGGGTGGGCGGACTTCTTCACGGTCTGGAACTTCAATGATCCGTTCAACGGCCGAAACGGGCTGCGATTCTTCGACACGCCGTCGGCCCGAGGCATCCACTTTGGAGAGGTTGACACCTGGGTGGAACGGCGACGTTCACCGATCGGATTCCGAGCGGAATTCAACATCGGGCCCAATGCCCGACTGAACAACGCCTACGAGCCCTCCCGCTCCGACTTCTGGGAGAGCTTTCGGGAACTGGCCGTCAGCGCGAACCTGGATCGTTCGGGCCGCACCTCGCTGACCTTCGGCAAGCAGGTGACGCCTGCCGGGCTTGAAGAGGTTCAACCCCACGAACGAGATCTCCATTCTGTCGGCTACATCTACGCACTCGCGTCCCCCAACTACTACTTCGGACCCAGGCTGCACCACGACCTCAATGAGACCGACTACGTGGAACTGCATGCCTTTCGAGGTTGGGACGCAGTGGGGGCGCCAGGGCACGCGCCCGGTTATGGGATCACTTACAATCGAGCGTTCGGAAAGTCTTTCTCGGGCGCCCTTACCTTTCTGTCCGGCCACGACAGCGACGGCACTGGACAGTCCGGTCGGCGAAACCTCTTCGACGTCTATCTCATTCATGACCGGAGTCGGCGATGGAAGCACTCAGTCAACTTCGAACTGAATACCCAGGCGAATGTCCTGACAGCGTCGGGACGCCGCGAGTCGGTTGCCTGGATCGGGGCGGCCGTTGGAACGCGGTACCGACTGGACGGGAATCGATTTCTCTCGGCTCGGCTCGACTGGTTTCACGACGACTCGGGCTACCTGACGGGGGCGCCCGGCACGGCAGTAGCCTTTACCGCGGGCCACGCGTGGGAATGGCACCGAAACCTCCAGGCCCGAGTCGAGTTTCGGCACGACTTCTCGGGCGGCGCGAACTTCTTCGCCCGCCGGAATCCAGGGTCGTTCGGGACCAACCAGTCCACGCTTCAGGCTTCCGTGATCGCCCACTTCTAATTCAGCGCGCGGGAGTCACGAGGTCCAGGAAGCGTCGACATGGCCTGTGCAGGTGAGATAACCATCCCCGTCACCAGCCGGCGGTCCGAGACCCGGTGGCTGGTGAGCGCCCGCTATGACAGCTTCTTCTTCATCGGGGGCTGCGTCTTCACCCTCCTGTTCTACGTCCTTTACCGCCAGGCCAACCGGATGGGCTGGCTGCTGGGCGGCGACCAGATCCTGATCACGTACTTCGTCTTCACAGCATTTTTCGATCACCCACACATCTTCCAGACCTTTTCTCGAACTCACGGAGATCCGGTGGAGTTCCATCGGCGAAAAGCACTGCACACGTGGGGACTGGCAGCGTTTCTCATCGCGGGTACGGCGGTCGCGGCCCTCAGGCTCGAGGCGGAATTGATAGTCTTCGCCGCGATCTATGGGAGCTGGCACATCATTCGCCAGCATTACGCCTTCCTCAAGATGTACAAGGCTCTGAACCGCGACACCGCGCCCCTCGATAACTGGCTCGACTACGGGCTCTTCTACTCCGGCATGTTCGCCTGCTTCACCTACGACTATTCCGAACTCGACGGACCCATCCGGATCTACGGCGAGCTCGCGGTGGCTTTCCCCACCATCCCGGGTGAACTTGCCACGTGTCTCTGGACCGTCTTCATGGTCTCTCTGGTTGGAACCGGGATCCGACAGATCTGGCGCATCGGCGCGGGTGAGCCGGTGAACACCCCAAAACTCCTGTTGCTCGCGGCTTCCCTGGGCACTCACTATTTCGTATTTTACGCCACCGCCACGCCCTTTCTCGTCGCCGAAGCCCTCGAGACCGCCTACCACGACATTCAGTACCAGGGGTGGATCCGGCACTATCAACAGAGGCGGGAGCCGCTTCGACGGTGGATCGGCCGCTGGGCTCTGGCGGCGGCGCTCTATGGGCTCATCGCGGGCGCGATCGAGCTCTTTGGACTCATGCGGCCCGGGTGGTCCTGGCTCTTCGTTCCGTTTACGACCGTCGTCATCTGGCACTACTACGTCGACGGCCTGATCTGGAAAGTCAGTTTGGATCCGGAACTGCGGGAACTCACCCGACAGCGCGGCCCCCGCCCGGAGGGGCCGGGGCCCCGGTCCAGTCCCGGTGATCGGGCTCGGCAGCCGACGTGGCCGGCAAACCATGCGTGAGCAACCGACTCCGGCGCAGGCGGACCACGAGCTTTGAAAAAAATGTGCTTCCGGTTTTTCACCCGGACGTTAGATGGCATGGTGCGTCCCGGAAAATGGTGTGCAGACCGAGCAAATGCCTAACGATCGCTCGATCTCTCTGGTGACCAACCCGATGAGGAGCCTGAAATGACTCACACCGACCATCCCACGATATCGAGTGCCGGCGGACCGCTGGCGGACCGGGAGCAACTCACCCGGTACTGTATGGATCTGGCGGCCCGGATGCGGAGAGCAGCCGAGGATCGAGTTGCCTTTCTGACCGAGGCTGCCGAACGACTCTCTCGCCTGAACGAACAAGCTCTCCTTCTCCGGCTCACAGCCATCTCGTCTGAACTGAGCCTCCACCTGGAGGCTGTCGACGTCGAACTTCGGAGCCTGGCGCCGCTCGCAACCGGAGCCGCTGGGATCTCGGATCTGGAGACCGGATTGGGGTCCGAGCCCGACGCGCACATGCGTGGCGACCAGGCAATCATCGGATCGGCCGCCCCGGCCGAGTCGAGATCGGACGATCTCACCGATCCCACCCGGCAGATCGGGGACCCCACGCGAGCCGCTGCAACTCCGGAGAATCCCGGTACTCCAGACGTGAGCCAGCCCTCCGATGGCGCCGTCGCTGGACCAACTGCACCGGTCCGGGTCAAGCCCCGTACCTGGACCCCTCGCGGCCCTGATGAACTCGAAACCGAGCTCTCGGAAATCCGCAGCACGATGCGCGACCACGACGCTAGCACTCCCGCCGGCATCCTCAAGATCAAGATCCAGGCATGCCGTCTGCGGCGGATTGAGTCGGAGATGGCGGCTCACGGGGTCTCGGCCCAGCCAGGCCGTGAGGTGCGCCGGGGATTCCTGGAACTCGTGAGAGCGCTACCGGACCCGCCCTATTGCCTACCCTTCAGCGAAAACCTCACGACCCATGACCCCAAGCACTGGCTCAGTCTGGTCAAGGCTTACGAACACATGATCCCCGCCGAGGAAGCGATGGTGTGGTGTGAGACGAACGGATCGAGACTGAAGCCCAGGGAGCTCCAACAACTTCTGGACGCCATCCACGCCTGCCAGCTCCATGTCAAGCTCGCGCTGGAGAAGCACTTCGGTAACATCAGCGGCGATGCTCAAGCCACTCAGCTCTACCGCAGGATCGAAACCCTCTGTGAGGAACTGGGGGTCGCCATCAACGGGAAGCGCACCCCGGAGCCGGGTGTTCTGATGCGTGCAGCAGACGTGCCGAATCTATTGGTCGGGCTCCAGCAGTCGCTGACCAAACAGGACGCGAAAGACACGGCGCTCGCCAAACTCCACGCGCTCCTGGCGGAACCGGAGTTCGGACTGAGCGAGGGCGACGATCTCCGACTGCACGCCGTGTGCCGGGAGTGCCTCAGTGCCGGAGTCTACACGACCCAGAAGGAGCTCCGAAATCCGCTTTTGGACTGGATCGCTTACTTTGAGGGCGCCGAAGGATTGGATAAGCTGGTGCTTGAGCTGGAGAAAGAGTTCAAGCGGCTAAACCCAGATCGCACCGACGACGATGCGGATACGGATGAGCCCCAGTTTTCGCCTGAGCTCGAGGCGATGCGGACCCAACTCCTAGAGATCACCCGCGGAAAGCGACTACTGATGGTCGGCGGCCACACCAGTGAGGCGCACCGACAGAAGATCCAGGACGCCCTCGAGCTGGCCGAAGTCCTATGGCCCGACACCGACCGTTTCGACACATCCCCCGAGACTTACGCGCCGCAGCTCGCTGGGGTCGACTTCGCCGCCCTCCTGGTGAGGTTCATGCGCAAAGGGATGAAAGGGGTCAAGCGGATCGGCAAGGAGCACGGGGTTCGTGTCATTCACCTGAAGCGGGGGCTGGGAGTGAATCGCGTGATCAGCGACTTCCACGATCAGTTGATGAAAGGGTCGCCTGCCGTCGGCTAGAATGCTGGCAGTGAAGCCCGACTCACAGGGCGGCTCACATCGGGAGGGGCGGCGGAAGCCGTGCCCTCCCGGCTTTACCGGTCTGAGAGAGCCTCCGACATGCGATCCGGCGTTCACGGGAACCGAGATCCACGGGGCGGGACGAAGGAGTGCTGATGGAAAAGCGGTCCGAAGACGACCACAAGGTGTTGCTGGGCACCGTGTTCGGAGTGGTGCAGGGGGTGGGCTTTCGCATGTTTGTGCGTCGGCGCGCCCAGCGCCTGGGGCTCACCGGCTGGGTGAAGAACACGCCGGAAGGAGCGGTGGCAGTGCAAGCACACGGCTCGCTGTACCGGCTGCACGAACTCGAGCGAGAACTCCTCAAGGGCCCTCCCGGCTCGCGGGTGACCCGCGTGCTCTCTGACATTCAGACTCCGGGATTTGACGCGCCGACCTCATTCGACATTCTTTAAGACCGGCATCCCAGACTTCACGACTCGCTTCGAGGAACCGGCGGCTCACTGCCAGGTTTGGGCAGAGGACAGGTAGTACCCCAGCACGTTTGGTCTGTCGAGCGTCGACACTTCCGCCGGCAGCCGGTCCGAGTCCGGGTCGAACACTGCGAGCGTGCGTAGAACTGCTGGGGTCAGATATCGAGTCCCGGGAGGGATGCGAACCCGGGTCAGGTCGGTGTCGAAGTGAGTCGCGAGCACCCACCCCCAGTCTCCAAAACTGGGCACCTGGGCGTGGTACGGCAGCGTCTTGAATCCCGCCGCAGCAACCGTTCTCTCGATGCACCAGTACGCTCGCCTGGAGAAGAACGGGGATGTCGCCTGGGTAACGAGCGCCCCGTCCCTCGCAAGCCGGCGGCCCGCCAGTCCGAAGAATTCGCGTGAATACAGCTTCGCAAGTGGCTCCCCATTCGGATCCGGCAGATCGGCAATCACGACATCGAACCGATCGGAACCGGACTGCAGGAATGTCATCGCATCGCGATTGACGATTCGAACGCGGCGGTCGTTGAGGACTCCGCCATTCAGCTCCCGAAGGGGTGGGAATGTTTGGGCCAGCGAAGTTATAGCCGGATCCAGATCCACCATAACCACTTCCTCGACCTCAGGATGCCGGAGCACCTCACGCACCGCCAGGCCGTCGCCGCCACCCAGGATCAGCACCCGCGAGGGCTTGCCGGCAATGGTCATCGCCGGATGGACAAGCGCCTCGTGGTAGCGATGTTCGTCGAGCGAGGCGAACTGCAGATTTCCGTCGAGGAAGAGTCGGAAGTCCTCTCGCCACCTGGTGAACACGATCCTCTGGTAGGCGCTGGATCGAGCGAGGATGATCTGATCCTCGTACAGTCGCTGCTCCAGCGCGTTGCCGATGTGATCTGAGGCGAGAGCACCCGCGCCGAGAAGCAGGGCGAGTACCGCGCAGACCACCGTGTAGGGCAGCCCTCGGATCCGCCGAGCAAAGACTCGCAGGGTGTAGGTCGCTACACCGACGTTGATGAGCCCCACGACGAATCCGGTTCGGACCAATCCCAGCGCGGGGAGCAACAGCAGCGGAAAGAGAATCGAACCTGCGAGCGAGCCCAGATAGTCGATACTGAGCGCCTCGGCCACCACGGTCTTCAACTCGCCGTAGGTATTCAGAATGCGAACCAGGATCGGGAGCTCGGTTCCGACGATCGCGCCGATCACCACGAGGAACACGAGCAGCGTGGGATAGTAGTGCACGCCGGTCGCGTACACCGCGAAGAGAAGGGACGCCGAGAAGCCGCCTACCGCCGCAAGCATCACCTCCAGCATGACAAAGGTGCCGATCAACCGTCTCTCAATCCGCTGGGAGATCCAGGAACCGATCCCCATCGAGCCCACAAACAGCCCGACCGAGATCGAAAACTGGGTGACGCTGCTCCCCAACAGGTAGGAAGAGATCGTGGCAAGGAGGAGCTCGTAGATCAGGCCGCAAGCCGCCACAAGAAAGATCGCCGCAAGCAGAGCCAACGCTTCCGCCCGCCGTACGCCTTCGAGCCCCGGAGGGAAAGGGTCCGATGTTGAGCTCACCGGCTCCGGCCCCAGCGGGTGCGCTGACTCTTGATGCGAGCCATGCGCCGCATGAGTCGGAGATTGGGCGTCAGCTCAACACCACCAGCCCGACGATCAGGCAAATGCCGAGGATTACAGCTCCGGCAAGGATGGCCGCAGCGATGTTCTGTCGCTCGCAAATCTCTCGCTCGAGGTCGAACCGGATAACGGCATCGAAGAGTTTGAAACCGGCGACGGCCACGAGGATGCCGATGACGCTGAAGATCAATGTGGAGATGACCTGATCTCCCAATGTCTGCGGCTGGTAGCGGGTCGGGGACGAATCCTGCGCTTGCGCCGCGAACGGCAGGAGCAACAGAAGCCCCGCGAGCGCCCGCGAACGATAAACACCAACAGTCTGCATTACGTTCCTCATCCTGCGAGCGCCTCCGGAAGTCCGACTCCCGTCCGGGAGCCGGCATTCGCCCCCAGTTCTCATTTGCCGAAGCTCGGCCCACCACCCAGGTATCGCCGGCCCCCGACGCTCCCCTGTCGAACAGACCTGGCTCTGGCCTCTGCATCATTGGGAAGCCACCATCCCGCGTAGGCCGCCCACCAGGACAACCCGAACGCGGCAAAGAGCGCCAATAGGGCCGTACGATATCCGCCGCTCATGGTCTCGGTTCCTCCCGAGGACTTCTGCGGACGAACTTCATTCGTCACCCTCCGCGCCCTGGAGGCTCGGCTTAGAGGCCGCCCCCAGGAGCAGCATCACCACTCCAAGGGCAATGCTCCCGCCGCCAAACAAAAACACAGGCTTGGGATCCAGTGTGTCCTGCCTCACGGTGACTCTGGCACGCGCGTAGGCCGGGACTCCCCCCGTGGGATCCCGCTCCGCGTAAATCCGGACGAAGTAAGGCCCGGGCTGCTTGAGCAAGAAGTGTGCTGAAGCGTGCAGGTCCGACTCATGCCAGGCGCCATCCGGGTCGTACCCGGACTCATCCCACATGTCTTTGTCGGCTCCCACCAACTCCGACTCCGACTCGTCTTCGAGTACCGCGCCCACCCACACGGACGACTGCGACATCGTGCCATCCACATCCAGACGGTGCACACGCCCCCCGGACTTGAGGGGAATCGGACCCACTCGAAGACCGTCGGGGCCCACCTGACTCAGGTCAACGTCCGCCGATCCGCCGGGCAGCGCGGCGCCGCCGACCATGCCGAAGACTCCGAGAACCAGCGAGATGACCCCCAACGCGCACGCGACTGCCCCGAACACCGCGCGATCCCGCTGCCTCGTTGCGCGGCGATCGAGTTCCAGCACACGCTGGACCATTCCAAACATGTTGAACACAAAGCGCTCGTCGAGGAACTCTCCCTCGTAGAATTCAAGGCTGTCCGCCGTCCACTCGACGCAGTAAAACTGGTTCAGGTACCGGAGGTCCAGGTAATCTACCAGCTTCCCTCGCTCCATCAGCCAGGGAAACTCACCTTCAAAGTGAATGAGCTGGGCGCGGCCCCGATCGGTCACCACCGACCTTATCCCGGGCTTCAAAAGCAGCAGATCGCCGGAGTTGAGCCCCGAAAGAAAGCTCACGGTGGGCGGCGTGAGTGGGGTGAAGGGCCGGCTCAGCTTCCAGTAACCGTCGTCGTGCTCCAGATAGAGCAATTCGCCGTCCCCATTGACCAGCACCCACTCATCCCAGGAGCTGAACCCATCCTCGTCGGTCATCCCGAACACCTGGCGCCCGACGATCTCCCACTCCCGAGCGCGGTATGTCCCCTTCATCCCAAGCCGCAGGTCGGACCCGGGAGGATGTGCGGCGCTGGCCGACTGCTCTTGTAGGACGGCGCTGCTGAGACGGACGGGCTGGCCGCAGTGTCGACACAGCGCCTCGGTGGCGCCCCGCTCGATCGCGGTGCGCCCTCCGCACCGTTGGCAGTTCAGGGTTCGGATCAGCATCTAAGAATCCAACGTTACCTCGCGACGGGCCAGCACGCGACCATATCCGGCTCCCACGCCGCTGGGAGCATACTCGAGGTACGCAATCCCCTCACCGTCCGAGCCCTCGTAAAAGGTCACGATCTCACCCGGCGTCACGGCACTCCGGAGTTCTCCCTCCGCACCGATGACTTTTGCCGTGCACCTCTCCGTCAACACAACGGAGCGGCCATTCAAAACGATGCGCTCTCCAACCCTGAGAGCACTCTGTGGGGGCGCCGTACTCCGCAGCGGCTCCTCGCGACCCAGGATCCACTGACCCTCGTCCTCCTCCAACCATGCCAGGGCGCCGTCCGCCATCCCGAGCAGCCATTCATCCCAAACAGCATCTCCATCGCCATATCGAACCCGACCCAATACCGAGAAGCGCTGCCCCTGGATCGAACCGCTCTGTCCGACCCGAAACCGCGTCGGCAGCGGCACGAGGGCCGAGACCTTCCCTCGTGAAGCGAGATGGTCCGGCAGCACCTCGTTCAGGCTGCCGCAGTAGCCGCAGGTAACCATTCGTACAAAACGGTTCGACAATTGCAGTGGCGCGCCACACGAGGGACAGCGGACCTGACTCGTCTCCATCGGGCTCTCCTCGGGGATCAAACTGTTTCCGAAGCGCCGACCTCAACCTCGGTTCTCCGGAAGATCATCAGGTACTCGTGAACTTTGTTCACCCTGAAAACGGCGGGGAAACCCAGGGGTCGCAGCGAGTTGTAATCCGCTCGTCGGTCCCAGATGACGATGTCATCCAGTTCCCACAGGGGATGCACGTCCACGGCGGGCTCTGGAGCGAGCCGGCGAGCGAGATCCATATGGAAGGGGTAAAACCGCGCCCCTTTTCGGATGTCCATCACATTGACGACCAGATAGCCGCGAGGTGTGGTTGCACTGGCGACCGCGTCGAAGACACATCCAATGCCCTCCACAAATGCCGGGTACTCATCGAGGCGACTCAGGTCCCCGTCCGATCCGGCATAGTCTCGAGTTCCCCGGCCATCCGCGCTGCGGCGTCGTGAGAGCACGTCCCAGTACGGCGGCGAGGTCACCGTCAACTGCACACTACCGGGCGCCACTCTGGATCCCAGGTCGAGCGCGGAGGCATGGTGAAGCTCCCACGTGCCGGACAGGTCCGGCTCCTCGGTCAGTCGCCGCCTCGACATCTCCAGATAGCCCTCGGCCACGTCAAATCCAATCCCGTGATAGCCCAACCGGGACGCCGCCAGCACCGTGGACCCCGACCCCGAGAACGGATCCAGAACCGTCCCCCCGGCGGGAGGCATGAGGCACTGAATCACGCGCTCCACCAGGCTGGCTGGAAACAGCGCCGGGTGCTTCAGCGCCGTCTCCTGCGGCGTTCGCCTGAGGTCCGACCAGACGCTGATCGAATTCCGGGTCCACTCCACGCCCGATAGCGTGTTTGCCCTTCGGCGCTCCAGAGAATCCGGCATGCTTACCCCTGTGATCTTCGGCGACACTGCGCGCACCGTCCGGCAGTTATACTTCCGGGTGCGCCGCGCATCCACCGAGAATGCCGGCCGATCGCGAGCCGGAAGGGTTGTTCATGCTTAGAGGTCTCTTCAAGAAGGTCACCGAGCTCTTCCAACGCCGAACTCGGCTGGAAGAGAGCCTTTACGATGAATTGGAAGAGGCTCTGATTCAGGCGGATGTCGGCCCGGAGGTGGCGGCGGGCCTCGTGGTCCGGCTGCGGGATGCCGTTAAGAAGAACCGTTACACCACGGCGGAGGAAGCCCGTGAGTGGCTTCAGGGCGACATCCAGGCTCTTCTCACCCGGGGGGCGGGAGTGGTCAACTGGGCGCCCGAGCCGCCGACCCTCATCCTGGTCATCGGAGTCAACGGCACCGGCAAAACCACATCCATCGCCAAAATGGCGCACTACTTCAAGGGGCGCGGAAACCGGGTGGTGCTCGCCGCTGCCGACACCT
>SXGS01667401.1_pt1 | contig 29013 bp, 27 predicted proteins | sample 3174681 | NCBI WGS metagenome assembly SXGS01 (sample SAMN11356861, study PRJNA531348) | freshwater metagenome | isolation source: freshwater sample F1-80 | place: China: Fuxian Lake, Yuxi | collected 2017-12-25 | reverse complement strand
TGAGGTGATCCTGCTGGATGGGGGGACCACGACGCTGGAAGTGGCGCGGGCACTCGTAGGCAAGCCGCTGCAAGTCGTTACGAACTCCATGCCGATTGTCGGATTGTTCGTCAATCAGCCGAACATCGAACTGATCGTCATTGGCGGCTACGTCTATCCCAAGACCGGCGTCGCTCTCGGCGATCTGGCGGTGGCCATGCTGAAGAACGTTCACGCTCGGCGGTTGGTGATGAGCGTCGGAGGCATCACCGAAGCCGGTCTGTTCAACAGCAACACGCTGTTGGTCGAGACCGAACGCCAAATGATCGCCGCCGCCGAGGAGGTCATCGTCGTCACCGACAGCAGCAAATTCGGACATCGAGCACTGGCTCATCTGGCTCCGCTGTCGGCGGTGCATCGGCTGGTGGTCGATGGCGGTGTTTCGGACGAGTGGCGAGAGGTTGTGGAGAAGGCGGGAATCAAACTGACGGTGGTGGAGGAGTGAATTCCCAAGGTCCAAAACCCAATGTCCAAAGAATGTCCAAGCTCCAATGACCAAATCCAAAAGGGCCGCGACACACCAACGGATCGAGTGCAAGTTTTGAACTTTGGGATTTGAGTTTTGGGAATTCCTTGGACATTGGTTTTTGGAAATTGGGATTTCGTCCATGACGACAGCCACACGATACAACCCTGCTGACGTCGAAGCGATCGTTCGCGAAGTGCTGCTAAAGCATCTCCCCGGTGCGGCGGTGAAGCCCAAGCCGAATCCGCTGGTCGTCAACATCTCCGCTCGGCATGTGCATCTCTCGGATGAACATGTCGAGGTGCTGTTCGGCAAAGGGGCCAAGCTCGAAGTTCACAAGTCGCTGTATCAAGACGGCTACTTTGCCTCGAAGCAAACTGTCATGGTCGTCGGGCCTCGCAAGCGAATGTTGCCCGATGTGCGAGTGCTCGGACCGTGCCGACCTTCGCAGGTGGAGTTGGCCTTCACGGACGCGATCTCGCTGGGGATCGACGTGCCGGTGCGGATCAGCGGCGATCATCACGACACGCCAGGTTGCGTGCTCGTGGGGCCGAAGGGAGTCGTGGAGCTCAAGGCCGGAGTGATCCGAGCCATGCGGCATGTCCACATGGGACCGGCGGACCTCGAACACTACGGCGTGAAAAACGGCGACGCGATGCATCTGCGAATCGAGTCGCCTGGATGCACGACGGTCCTGGAAAACCTCGTCGTGCGAGCCGATCCGAAAGTGAAGCTCGAGGTTCACATCGACACGGATGAAGGGAATGCCGTCAACTTGGATGCGGCGACGAAGGTGGAGTTGATCAGCGCGAAGCCGTGTGCGTGTCATAAGCATTGAGTCACCCTCTGTGATCTCTGTGCCTCTGTGTTTCAAGACAAAGACAGTTGAAACACAGAGGCGCAGAGGGCACAGAGATAAGCAAATCGCAGAGTGCGAGTTGATTTCTAACCGAGGAGAAAGTTCATGGCAGCGAAAGTTTCAGAAGCGTTGGGGATGATCGAGACCAAAGGTCTGGTCTGTCTGGTCGAGGCGGTGGACGCGATGTTGAAAGCGGCCAACGTGCAGATGATCGGCTGGGACAAAGTCGGCAGCGGCTTGGTCACGGCGTTCGTGACGGGTGACGTCGCCGCCGTGAAGGCCGCGATCGACGCCGGAGCGGCCGCCGCCAGCAAGATCGGCGAAGTCGTCAGCGTGCAGGTGATTCCTCGCCCGCACGAAGAACTCGCCGCAGTTCTGCCGGGACCGAAAGCGGGCGGGAAGTCAGCAGGCTAGACCCGAAGCGGGAAATCCCAATGTCCAAGACCCAATGACCAATAAATGTCCAAGGTCCAAATCCCAAAGTCCAAAAGTTGGGATCGTGAGTCTGTGGATGTCGCTGGTCGCAGCCTTTGGGATTTTGAACTTTGAGCTTGGGATTTCTTTGGACATTGAGATTTGGAAATTGGGATTTCAGACACTCGACTCACAAACACAGTTGAAGGCGATGCGCAATGAAGGGTGAAGCAATCGGACTCATTGAAACCAAGGGCTTGGTCGCACAGATCGAGGCATCGGATGCGATGCTGAAGGCGGCCAACGTCAGCTTGGTGAAGCAAATCCAGATCGGCGGTGCGTATATCACCACGATCATCCGCGGCGACGTCGGCTCGGTGCGAGCGGCCGTCGATGCGGGAGCCGCAGCGGCCTCGAAGGTGGGCGAGCTGGTGTCGGCTCACTTGATTGCGCGGCCGGGCGAGAGTTTGTTGGAGCACTTCGTCTAAATGACCAATGTCCAGAACCCAATGCCCAAGGAATGTCCAAGCTCCAAAACCCAATGACCAGAAAAAGGTCTTTGGCTGGCATTTGGACCTTTGGATTTGGTGCTTGGGACTTCATTGGACATTGGGTTTTGGAAATTGGGATTTCGTGCCACGGATGTCGTTATGAAAGTCTTGGTCGCGAATCTTGGCTCGACAAGCTTCAAGTATCGGCTGTTCGATATGTCGGACGAGTCGCAGCTTGCTCGTGGAGGCATTGATCGCATCGGGCAGCCGGCGAGCGCGTGCTTTGTCGAAATCGGCGGGCGGCGCGAGGAAACGACTCTGCCGGTCGGCGATCATGCGGCGGCGGTGAGGATGTGTCTCGATCAACTGACGCATCCGGAGTACGGCTGCTTGAAGTCGGTATCCGAGGTCGCGGCGATCGGGTTCAAGGCGGTGTTCGCGGGGAATCTCAGCGGCGTACGGATCGTCACGGACGAACTGCTCGCCAAGATGGAAGATTTTTCGGACATCGCTCCGGCTCACAATCCGATGTACGCGAAGGCGATGAGGCAGTTGCGGTCGGCGTTCCCGGAGATTCCGCTCGTGGCCGCACTGGAGACGGCGTTTCACGACACGATCCCGCCAGAGAATCGGCTCTACGCGATCCCTTACGAGTGGTCCGAAGAGTACGAAATCAAACGCTGGGGCTTTCACGGTGCGAGCCATCGGTATCTCAACACGCGGATCGCTCAAGTGATGAAACGCGATGACCTGCGCGTCGTGACTTGCCACCTCGGTGGCAGCAATTCGTTGTGTGCGGCTCGTGGCGGAAAGAGTCTCGCGAACAGCCTTGGCATGAGTCCTCAGACCGGGCTGCCGCACAACAATCGAGTCGGTGACTTCGACCCGTTCGCGTTGCCGATCCTGTTGCGTAAGACCGGCAAGTCATTGGAAGTATTGCTCGAAGAACTGTCGAGCAAAGGGGGACTGCTCGGAGTCAGCGGGCTCAGCGGCGATGCACGCGATTTGGAAGACGCGGCAGCGAAAGGTCACGCGCGAGCAAAGCTCGCGCTCGATGTCTTCATCGCGTCGATTCGGCAATACCTCGGAGGCTATCTGACGATCCTGGGCGGAGCGGACGCGATCGTCTTCAGCGGCGGTATCGGCGAGAACAGTTCGCTGATTCGCTCTGGAGTGTGTCGCGACATGTCTTGGGCCGGTATCAAACTGGACGAAGCCAAAAACGGTTCGATTGCACGCGGCAGCGAAGCGAAGATTTCAACAGACAGCAGCAAGACACAGATTTGGGTTCTGCCGACGAACGAAGAAATCGTCGTGGCTCGGCAGAGCGTGGAAGCGGTCAACAAGACAAAAGGGGAACACTAATCGGCACTAATTCGCGCTAATGAACTCTGTGTTCTCTGTGCCTCTGTGTTTCAAAATCATTTCAACACAAAGGCACAGAGAACACGGAGGAAAACAAAAAGTTTCATTAGTGTCGATCAGCGGCGATTAGCGTTCCAAGGTGTTCCTCATGTTCATCGGACGCATCACGGGCAGCTTGGTTTCGTCGCAGAAGGTCGAGTCGATGGTCGGCCAGAAGCTGCTGATCGTCGAGCCGTTGCGGGTCGATGAAAAAGATGCGAGCAGCCTCAAGCCGACCGGGCGGACGTTTATCACAGTCGATCCGCTCGGCTGCGGCGAGGGGCAAGTTGTGTTGTGCGTGCAAGGTTCGAGTGCTCGGTTCACGCCGGAAACCAAAACGCTGCCGATCGACTGCACGGTCATCGGCCTCGTCGACACGGTGCAGGTTCACGGGAAAGAGTTGAGGGTTAATGGTTGAGGGTTGAGGGTGAACCGCAGAAGGCAAGCATGTCCGAACCCTCAACTCCCAGCCATAAACCCTCAACCAATGGAGCCAATCATGTTTGGATTTGAGCAACTCGACGTTTGGCAGAAGTCCATCGAATACGCCGATGACGTTTACCGCGTGACTCGTGCGTTTCCTGCCGATGAACGATTTGGACTGACCAATCAACTTCGGAGGGCATCCGTTTCCGTTTCATCGAATATCGCTGAAGGAAGTGGTCGGGGATCGAATCCCGACTTCAGTCGATTTCTTGAGATTGCCTACGGCTCACTGATGGAAACGGTGTCGCAATCGACGGTCGCCAAGCGGCAACAATTCTGTAATGACGATGACTTTCAAAAACTTTACGGCGAAGCCGAGCGAATAGCTCGGATGCTTAGCGGCCTGCGAAACAGTCTCGGTTCAAGAAGGTGAATCGAAGCCGACGATGGCCCGTGCGTCCTGCCTTACCCTCAACCCTCAACCCTCAACCATAAACCCTCAACCACCATGTCCACAGAAGCCACCATTCGCGCGGTCGTTCAAGAAGTCCTCACCCAACTCCAAAAGCGCAACGGGTTCACCGCGCCGTCGAAGCAACGCAACGGTGATTTCGGCGTGTTTGCCAACGTCGATGACGCGGTTGCGGCGGCGAATGATGGGTATCAGAAGCTCCGGAACGCGACGCTCGAAACACGGGCGAAGGCGATTGAGTGCGTGCGGCAGGTGTGTGGGTCGCAGGCGGTTGAGCTGGGCACGGCGGAGATGAAGGAGACGAAGATCGGGCGGCTCGATCACAAGATCGAGAAGCTGCAAATCCTGCGGCGCGTGCCGGGGATGGAGTTCATGCGGTCCGAGGCGTTTTCGGGCGATCATGGTTTGACCGTGATTGAGAACGCTCCGTTCGGGGTCATCGGAGCGGTCACGCCGGTGACGCATTCGCTGCCGACGCTGGCGTGTAACGTGATCAACATGGTCTCGGCGGGGAACACGGTCGTGTTCAATCCGCATCCCAGCGGCAAGTTCATCGCGTGCGAGGGGACTCGGCGGATCAACCGCGCGATCTACGAAGCGACCGGGCTGGAAAACCTCTTCACGATTGTGTCCGAGCCGACGCTCGAATCGGCCGCCGCGCTGTTCGGTCATCGAGGCATCCGGCTGCTGTGCGTGACGGGCGGGCCGGGTGTCGCGAAGGCGGCTCTGCAAGCCAGCAAGCGAGCGATCGTCGCGGGGCCGGGCAATCCGCCGGTCGTCGTCGATGAAACGGCGGACCTCACGATCGCCGCGAAGTCGATCATCCAAGGGGGAGCCTACGACAACAATTTGCTCTGCATCGGCGAGAAGGAAGTCTTCGCCGTCCACACGATCTTCGACCAACTGCTGTCCGAGATGAGCCGCGCCGGAGCACATCGCCTGAACGCCGCCGAAGTGGACCGCATGACGAAGGTCGCGTTTTCGCCGCCCGAGAAGCCGGGCGATCACTGGCACCTGAACCGCGACCTCATCGGCAAAGATGCCAGCGTGCTGGCCGAGCAGATCGGCGTGAAAGTCCCCGCCAGCGCGACGCTGCTCTTCGGCGAGACCAACGTCGACAACCCGTTCGTTCCCGAAGAGCAGATGATGCCCTTCGTCCCGTTCGTCCGAGTCCGCGACGTGGCCGAAGGCATCCGTTTGGCGAAGGAGGCTGAACACGGCTTCCGCCACACCAGCCTGATCCACAGCCGCAACGTCCGCAACATGACGGTCATGGGCAAGGAACTCGACACTACGCTCTTCATCAAGAACGGCCCCTGCGGCGCGGGCCTCGGCCTGGGCGGCGAAGGGTATTTGTCATTCAGCATCGCGGGACCGACAGGCGAAGGAGTGACGACCCCGCTGACGTTCACGAGACAGCGGCGATGCACACTGGTTGATGACCTTCGCATTGTTTGAGTTCTGTCGAAGGCATCCGTTCTGGTTCGAGTTGCTGCCATGAAGCAGGTTTACAAAATCACTTATCCCACCGGCAAAATCTATGTTGGAAAATGTCGTGTTGTCAGCTTCCGATACATGGGAACTCCAGACATCGAAGTCGTAAACGCCGACTTTGAAGCGTTGCCGGAGTCCACAAAACTGGACTACACGATTCGCAAGCAAATCCTGTGGCAATCCGAAACGGCAAGCGACGCGGAACTCGCCAAGAAGGAAATCGAGATGATCAAACTTCATCGGTCGAATGACCCAACGGTTGGATACAACCGTTGGCCGAAGTTCGACAAAGGCGGTTCAAAGTAACGACGCCGATCAGTCGGCTTCAGCCGACTCCCCATTTGCCACCAGCTTTAGCTGGTGGTGAGTGGGGAAACCAAACAATGTGAGCCGGCTTCAGCCGGCTTGGAAAAGGTTTCAACCATCAATCACCAAAGTCTGAAGACATGCCACCAAGCCGGCTGAAGCCGGCTCGAACATATTCAACTTGGGACTTCTCCACCAACTAAAGTTGGTGGCAAATGGAGAGTCGGCTGAAGCCGACTTATGAAGACAGATGCAACTCGGCAAAGTGATCGGCCACGCGACCTCGACCGTGAAGCATTCGTCGATGAACGGCTGGAAGCTGCTCGTCGTGCAGACGCTGGATGCCAAGGGCGGAGCCGATGGGGAACCGGTCTTAGTTGTGGACGACTTGGGAGCGGGAGCTGGGCAGCGAGTGATGATCACCAGCGACGGCAAAGCGGTCAGTCAGATGTTGGGAGATGACAAGTCGCCCGTGCGGTGGGCAGTGATTGGGATTGCGGACGACAAGAAATGACACAGACGCCACCGGGCTTGCCCCGGTGGTTCCCGCGCTTCTGCACTACGGCGATAACGGTAGTGCAGAAGCGCGGGAACCACCCCGACAAGCGGGGTGGCGGGAAGTCGAGATTATGCCGTTGGTGTTGGATGAAAAACTGGTTGAGAAAATCGTCGGCGAAGTGATGACTCGCATTCGACCGTCGCAACCGGTGCGCGCCGAACCGAGCGCTCGGCGCGGGTCTCCTGACCCCGCCGCTCGGCCGACCGCAGGTCTCCCGATCGCTTTGCCGGCGACCGGGGAGACCTTCGGTCCAATTGGTGTGCGGGGTCAGGAGACCCGCGCACAGCGCACCGAGACCCGCGCACAGCGCACCTTGCAATCCTCAATCCTCAATCCTCAATCCTCGACTTTTGCTGTCACCGACAGGGTCGTCACCGCTGAACTGCTCGCCACGCGGTTGAACGGGCAGAAGTGGGCGAAGGTTGCGATTTGTCCGAAGTCGGTTATCACGCCGAGCGCGTTTGATTACTTGCGGACTCACAAGATTGTCTGGCATCGGAACACGGCCGAGGCGGCTCCGAATCCGAACAAGCCGATGACTCGCTGGAAGGCGTTGATCGTGTCGGCGACTCCTGGCGTCTTGCAGGCGATCGAGCACACGGAAAGCCAGGCATTTGGCAAGCAGTGGTCGCATGAGTTGCTCGGCGGAATTGATGAAGCCATCTCGGCCGCGGCGAGCGCAATCAATCGAGGTGAGGTCAGCGGCCTCGCGGTCTTCGCCGACCATGCCGAATTGATCGCCTGCCGAGCCAATCGCAGCGAACGAGTCAACGCGGCCGTGGTCAGCGACGTGCAGTTGATCCCGGCTTTGAAGCAGTACATGCAGTTGAACCTGATGGTCGTGAGACCGTCGGGGCGAAGTTTTTTTGAGTTAAGGAATCTGTTGAAGGAATTCGGTCGAAGCTGATTTGTGTTTCTGGCCGTTGGCCGAAAGCCGATAACCGTCATCCTTTTTCCAAAAAGCCAGGGAAAAAGGAATTCGGCTTTCGGCCATCGGCTCACGGCGATCGGCCGGGCAGGAGTGAGTTGTTATGCGAATCGCGGAGATCATCGGACGTTGCACGCTGTCAGTGTGTCATCCGAGCCTGCGCGGGGCGAAGTGGTTGATCGGCGTGCCGCTCACTCAAGAAGGAATTCAGAACGTTGTCGCTGGGAAGTCGAAGGACGCTGGGCGCAACGAAGCGTTTGTGATTTACGACGATCTGGGGGCCGACAACGGAACCTTGATTGCCGTGAGCGAAGGGGCGGAAGCGGCAGCGCCGTTTGCTCCGAATTTGAAACCGATTGATGCATATTCGGCCGCGATCTTGGATCGCATGGTGATTGAGTGAATTGGAATTTCAGATTTCAAATTTGAAAACAAAACAATGCGGCTTCGCCGCAAATCGAAAGCGGTGATGAATCACCGCACTCCAAAGGGACAACATGGCCAATAACTGGAACAGCGGGATTCATGATCGCCGCATCAAGGAAGAGATTTGCGAAATCGGACGTCGCGTATACGCGAAAGGTTTCGCGGCGGCGAATGATGGGAACATCTCGGTTCGAGTCGGACCGAACGAGGTGGTCTGCTCGCCAACGATGATCTGCAAGGGGTTCATGAAGCCCGAAGACATTTGTGCGGTCGATCTCGACGGGAAGCAGATCGCGGGGACTCGGAAGCGGACCAGCGAGATCTTGTTGCATCTGGCGATCATGCGTGCTCGCCCTGACGTTGTTGCGTGCGTGCATTGTCATCCGCCCCACGCGACGGCGTTCGCGGTGGCTCGCGAGCCGATCCCGCAGTGCATCCTGCCGGAGATCGAGGTCTTCATGGGTGAAGTGCCGATCGCTCCGTACGAGACGCCGGGCGGACAGGATTTCGCCAACACAGTGCTGCCTTTCCTCAAGCCGGGGACGAACACGATCATCCTGGCCAATCACGGCACGATCAGCTTCGGGCCGACGTTGGAGCAGGCGTATTGGAAGACCGAGATTCTCGACGCCTATTGCCGGATTCTTCTGCTGTCGAAGCAGCTTGGCGGCGTGACGTACTTGAACGAACAGAAGTCGCGCGAGTTGCTTGATCTGAAGAAGAAGCTCGGCTTCGACGATCCTCGGTTCCATGTCGAGGACTGCGACCTGTGCGGCAACGGCGCTTACCGCGACGGCTACAAAGAAGAGATGCCGCAGCCATGTGCGTTCGAGCCGGCTCCGACGTACCCCGGCTACTTGCAGAAGCCGACGTATGCAGGCGGATCGGCTCCGGCCAGCGGCACGGATGTCGAATCGCTCGTGAAGGCAATCACGGAGCAGGTGTTGGCGGCGATGGGGAAGTAGCGGCTCCGAGCAGTCCCAACACACCGAGTCCGTAGAACGTGTATTCGACATCAGCTTGCTCGTCCCAACTGGCTCCGCGAAAGCCGCCGGTGGGGAATTCGAGTTGCTGCGTGATGAACGCTTCGATGGACGCCAAGTCCTGAAAGCGGTCGAGGCCGAAGTCCTGCGCGACGAGCAGTGACGTGAACGTCGAGAGGCCGTCGGCGAAGGGGATGCGAGTGTTGGCTTGGAAGCCTCCCTCGTCGCTGCGGACTTGTTTCAGGAAGTCGCGCAGGTCGGTGGTGAGTTGTTCGTCTGCGAATCCAAGTCGCTTCAACAACACCGCGGCAGCGGCGGTGGGGTTCGTGCCACTGGTTTTCATCGGAGCGATCTCGACGAAGCCACCGTCGTCTCGCTGACGGTCGAAAATGAACTGGCCCAGTTTGTTGGGCTTGGGCGGTTTGCGGTCGAGCAGTTCGTAGGTCATCACGGTCAGGAACGAGTGGTAGGTGCTGCCGATCGCGCCCTCGGTCGATTTCGCGTAGCCACCGTCGGGAGTGCGCACGCTTTCGAGCTTCGCGGCGATTTGATCCGGCCAATCGGGAGGCTCGTTGGCGAGCAGGTCGGGGCCGCCGAATGTCTGCGTGACGAGTGCCGAGTAGAGCCAACTGATGAGGTCCACGACGTGCAGCGTCCGCCATTGGAACGTGCCGAGGAAGCTGCCGATCTGATTCGCTTCGTCGGTTGTCAGTCCCCCGAGCACGGCGAGTCCGCGTACGGCGAAGCTGGTGTAATAGAGGTCCGAGTCTCCCTCGCGACCTTTGAAGCCGCCGTCTCGGAGCTGTCGTGAGAGAATGAACTGGCGATGCCGCTCGCGTCGCGGTGGCTCAAGCCGCGCGAGTCCGGTTGAGATGCGCGTGCCGAGCGTGATGAGATAGGGGTCGTGCGTCATTGGTTGTGAGTGTAGCTGGAGTTTGGCGGTGGTGAATCCTTCGGAGCCTCGGAGGTTGGAATAACGGCCATCGGCTTTCGGCTCACGGCTTTCGGCCGGGCTGTCGAGTCGTGCGGTCCTTGCGTCGGCGTGGCTCACGTCGTCAAATCCGCCGCCGTCCCACTGATCCGTCTGCGAGCTGCCGCTGATGTCTGAACCTGCTTTGCCTCACGAACCCGTCGCGACGGACGGTGTTGTCCCGACGGATCATCCTGAACACGCGGGTTCGCTGCGCGAACTGTTGCGAATCGCGATACCGCTGATGATTAGCTCCGGATCGGTGAGCGTGATGCACCTCGCGAACCGGATCTTTTTGACGTGGTACTCGTTGGATGCCGTGGCGGCGGTGCTGTCGGCGGGGATTCTGCATTGGACGATTATCAGTTTGATTTTCGGGACGGTGCAGTACGCGAACACGTTTGTCGCTCAGTACGAAGGGGCTGGCCGGCGCGATCGAGTGGCGGCGGCGGTGTGGCAGGGGATGTATCTCGCGGCGGTCGGCGGCGTGTTGGTCAATTTGATCGCGCTCTTCGCGGGCCCGCTCTTCGCCATGATTGGCCATGAGCCGGCGATCGCTCAGCTTGAGGCGGAGTATTTCGGGACGCTGTGTTTCTCGTCGGTGCCGACGTTGTTGACGGCGGCGATGACCTGTTTCTTCAGCGGGCGGAGCAAGACGCGAGTCGTGATGGCGGTCAACGTCATCGGCGTGTCGATCAATGTGCTCAGCGATTACTTACTGATCTTCGGGAACGGGCCGTTCCCTCGGATGGGGATTCGCGGTGCGGGCATCTCGACGGTGCTGGCTCAGACGGTGGAGTGCCTGATCCTCGCGTGGCTGCTATTCCAAGCGAAACCGCGTGCGGAGTACGGGACGCTGCGGAATCGAGCGTTCGATCGGGATCTCTTTCGACGGTTCGTGAGGTTCGGGTTTCCCCAAGGGATGCACTTCTTTCTGGATGTCGCCAGCTTCGCGGTCTTCATGCAGTTGATCGGCCGGTTGGGAAAGACCGAGGCGGCGGCGACGACGCTGGCGTTCAATCTCAACACGCTGGCGTTCATCCCGATGCTCGGCTTGGGGACGGCGGTCTCGACGCTGGTGGGGAATCGGATCGGCGAGGGACGCCCGGAACTCGCGGTGCGGACGACTTGGACGGCATTCAAAGTCTCGGCGGCGTACATGCTGACGTTCGCGGCGATCTACGTCCTGTTGCCGGAGTGGATCTTACAGCCCTACTTCGCGTACTCGACCGACGTGGACCCGAAGCGAGTCGATCCCGTCGTGGTGCGCGAGACGGTGATCGTGCTGCTGCGATTCGTCGCGGTGTACTGCTTCTTCGACGCAATGGGGATCGTGTTCGGCTTCGCGATTCGAGGTGCCGGCGACACGCGGTTCGCGCTGTGGTTCTCGTGCGTCTGCGCGTGGACGTTGATGGTCCTGCCGACGGTGGTCAGCTTGAAGTGGTTCGATGGCGGACTGAATGCGTGTTGGTGGTTTTGCACGATCTACATCATCGTGCTGGGCTGCGGCTTCTTCGGTCGATTTCTGGCCGGGCATTGGAAGTCGATGAAGGTGATCGAAGCGACGCACGCCGAAAACGTAGACGAGTCACTCCGTGACTCGAAGATTCCGGTCACGGAGTGACCGGTCTACGTTGCTTCCGGCAAGATCTCGACCAGCACCGATTTGAAGCCGGGGGTCTTCGACTGCGGATCGACGTCGCGTGGGACGAGGATGTTCGCCTCGGGGTAGTACGCGATCGCGTTGCCGGGGCGGACGTCGTAGGGGCGAGCCAGCAGGTATCGCATCTCGCCGGTCGCGCTGCGGACGCGGACTCGTTGGTCGGGCTTGAGGCTGAGTCGATCCAGATCGACCTGGCTGAGCAGGATCACGTCGCGGCGTTCTTGGCCTCGGTAGATGTCCTCTTCGTCGTAGACGACGGAGTTGAATTGGCCTTCCGAGCGGACGGTCATCAGCCGAATCTGGTTGTTGGGAGGCGGTGGCAACGAGGCCGTTTGAAACTTGGCTTTTCCGGATGACGTCGGGAACGAGCGGTTGGCAAGGTCTCGGCCGGGGATGTGGAATTCGCCTTTCGTTTGGTCGATGTCGCGGATTGGTTCGAGGCCGGGGATCAACTCGGCGATCAGATTTCGGACGGCCGAGTGGCTGTGCAAGTCGGACCATTTCAGTGAACCGGGGATCGAATCGCCGAGGACTCGGCGGGCGATCTCGACGAGGATCGAGACTTCACTGCGAGCGGCGGCGACGCGCGATGGACCTCCGGCGGAGAGGCGGACGAAGCTGAACATCGACTCTTGCGTGGTCGGCTGCGGCTCTTCGTCGCGCGGCAGAACGGGAAGGATCAGCGTTTCTTTCGCTCGGCCCCAGGCGTGGCCGGTGTTCAGAGTCGTGCTGAGGTATGCGACGAGGTCGAGCTTCTGCATCGCCTCTTCGGCGAAGCGGGCGTCCGGGTTGCTGCCGAACAGATTGCCGCCGAGACAGAGCGCCGTTCGCATTTCGCCGCGAAACGCCGCGTCCATGCAGGCCATCGTGTCGAGTCCCGGTGAGGTCGGAGCTTTGACGCCGAGTCGTTGCTCGAAGCGTTCCAGCAGGGCCTTCTTCAGAGTCGGCGTGACTCCGACCGAACCGAGTCCTTGTACGTTGCTGTGTCCGCGAATCGGCATTAGCCCGGCATTCGGACGGCCGACCATGCCTCGCACGAGCGCGAGGTTGGCGATCATCTTCACGTTCTCGACGCCGTGAAGGTGATGCGTGATCCCCATCGTCCAGCCGATCACGACGTTCTTCGCGGCGAGAAACGTCGTCGCGGATTCTTCGATGCTGGAGCGGTTCACGCCGGAACTGGCTTCGATGTCGGACCAGCTCGTCGCTTCGACCTGCTGACGGAGCGCCTCGAAGTTCTCGGTGTGCTGATCGATGAACTCGCGGTCGAGACCGCCTCGTTCGAGCACGACTTTGATCACGCCGAGCAGCCAGCCGATGTCGCCGCCGATGTGCGGCTGGACGTACTGGCTGGCGATCTCGGAGCCGAACAGCAGGCTCCACGGATCGCTCGGCACGCGGAAGCTGACGAGTCCGAGTTCTTTGGCCGGGTTGACGACGATCACCTTGCCGCCGCGCCGCCGAATCTGCATCAAGCTGCGCATCAGCCGCGGATGGTTCGACGCCGGATTGCCACCGATCAGAATGTAGAGGTCGCAGCCGTCGAGGTCTTCCAGCCGGATCGTTCCGGTGCCGGCTCCGACTGCACTTGTCAGTCCGACTCCGCTGGCTTGATGGCAGTAGTACGAGCAGTTGTTGACGTAGTTCGTGCCGAACAGCCGCGACAGCAACTGCAGCACGAAGCCTGCTTCGTTCGACGATCGTCCGCTTGCGTAAAAGAAACTCTGCGTTGGCCCGGCGTCACGCAGATTGGCAGCGATTTTGTCAAACGCCTCGTCCCACGAGATCGGTCGGTAACCTTTGTCGTCTGGCCCGGCGAAGAGCGGCTCGCTTATCCGACCGCTGAGTTCGAGTTCGCGCGGCGTGAGTGCTCGGAGTTCATTGAAGCCGTAGCGGCTGAAGAACTCTGAGCGGATGCCGGATTGCATGTCCGAAGCCATCGCTTGGAAAGATTTTTTGCAGACCTCTGGGAAGTGGCCCCCCTCGTTGACCATGCCTCCCAATTGACCGCCCATGCCCAGCGCGCAGGTCTTGCAGGCGTTGCGACTGCTCATCGCTCGCCACATCTTCAGCCAGCCGACTCGCTTCGCGAGCCGTAGCGAATACCAAATCGCCTTCCAGCCGCCACCGCTTTTCATGGTCTTCATGGCAGAGATTCTGGCCATTTCTGATCGGGGTCGCCAGCGGTTGCAAAGTTTGTTTGGCTGGCGAGCGGTTGGGCGTCAGCCCACCGAGAACCAGTCATCAACGGCAACCTGCGGGTTGAAGGTGTGAGTGTGGTGTTTTGGAACGAAGACTCGGAGGGCTGACGCCCTGCCGCTCGCCAGAGGGCCGGGCAAAACTCGTGCTCCCCGGAATCGGGAGAACCGCTACGATCCGCGCGTTGTCCACGGGAGGCTCGGCGGTGATGGTGTCTGGTCTGCAAAACCGATACAGCCAGCATGCGGGTGCGTCGCGAACGGGTCGCGGTGTCCGCCAAAGGGGAACTCAGTCGATGATCGGTGCTCCGGCGTTTGCGGCGGTGCCTCGTGTGCGGTTGTCGGGTTTGCCGACGGCTCGCAAAGCTGGCGCTGCGCACTTGGTCGGCATCTGCGGGTCGGGGATGAAGGCTCTGGCGGAGATGCTCGGCGGGCTGGGCTGGACGGTGACTGGTTCCGACTTGCAGCCGGCGATGGACACATTGGATTTGCTTCGTCGCAAAGGTTTTCGGGTGCATCGCGGCCACTCGGACGAGTTTCTGCCGAGCAACGCAGACCTGCTCGTTTACAGCCCGGCGATCACCGACTCGAACCCGGAACGTCAGCACGCGACTCGGTTGGGGATTCCGCAGTGGTCCTACAACGAAATGCTGGGCGAGCTGATGAAAACTCGCGTCGGCATTTCGATCGCCGGGACGCATGGCAAGAGCACGACGACGGCGATGGTGGCGTCGGTGTTGCGCGATGCCGGTCTGTCGCCGAGCGTCGTGATCGGGGCGGAACTGGTCGACAAAGGGGTCTCCGGCTGGGCAGGGGAGAGCGACCTGTTCGTCGTCGAGAGCTGCGAGTACCAAAAGAATTTTCTGACGCTCAACCCGAAGCATGTCGTGCTGACTGGGATCGAGGCGGATCATTTCGACTTCTTCCACGACCTGCGCGAGACGCGCGAGGCGTTTGCCGAGTTCGTCAGCCGGTTGCCGTCGGACGGGCACTTGATCATTCGAGGGGATTGCGAGGCGACCCGTATCGCGGCTGCCTCGAGCATGGCGGAGATCGAGACGTTTTCGCTCCGCGACTGCACCGACTGGTGGGCGGCGGATCTGCGGCCGACGTCGGACGGAATTCGATTCCGCATCTTTCGGCGTGAGACATTTTTCACCGAGGTCTGTCTGCGAATTCCCGGCCGGCACAACGTGTTGAACGCGGTTGCGGCGGCGGCGATGTGCCATCACGTCGGGGCGTCGGCAATCGCGATTCGCGAGGGATTGAGCGAATTTCGCGGGACCAAGCGGCGGTTCGAGGTGCTTGGCTCGTGGCGTGGCGTGACGTTGATCGACGATTACGCCCATCACCCGACGGCGGTGACGGCGACACTGCGGACGGCTCGCGAGCAGTTCCCCGGCCAGCGGCTATTGTGTGCGTTTCAGCCGCATCAGGAATCGCGGACACGGGCGTTGCTGGACGACTTCGCTGAGTGCTTCGAAGCGGCGGACGAAGTGTTCCTCGCGCCGATCTTCACGGCTCGCGAGAAGTGCCCGGAAGCGGCCGAGCGAACGAACGCTGAACTCGCTGAGCGGCTCGAAGCTCGTGGCAAATCGGTTCGGTTGGTGTCGTCGCTTGACCGGCTGGCGGACGAACTAGACGATGCCGCCCGACTTGGAGACGTGCTCATCACGATGGGCGCGGGGGACATCAATCGGATTCAGCATGAGCTTACTCGACGCATTCAGCGACATCCTGCAACGTGACAAACCGCTCGCCCCGTTGACGTGGATGAACCTCGGCGGCCCGGCTCAGTTCTTTTTGGAGCCGCGCGATCAGGCCGAATTGCAAAAGGTCGTCGCCTGCTGTCACGAGAATGGTATCCCGATTCATGTGCTCGGCGGCGGTTCGAACCTGCTGGTCCGGGACGAAGGGGTCGCCGGTGCGGTGATCCGGTTGGCCAATGCCAGCTTTGCCGAATCCTCCGTCGATGGTACGACGGTGCGAGTCGGCGCAGGGGCACTGCTGTCTCAGGCGATCTCAGTCAGCGTTCAAGCGGGACTGGCGGGACTCGAAGTCTTGGCCGGCATCCCCGGAACGGTCGGCGGGGCGATCCGAGGCAACGCCGGTGGCCGATCGGGAGAAATTGCCGAAACGTGCCGTTCAGTCACAGCCATGACTCTCAAAGGGGAGATCGTCACAAGATCGGGGGACGACCTGTCGTTTGGCTACCGTTCCAGCAGCATCACCGAGCCGTTCATCCTCGAAGGAACGTTTGAACTTCGGGCCGATGATCCCGAAGAGATCACCAGCCGGATGCGGAAGGTCTGGATCATGAAAAAAGCGACGCAGCCGCTTGCTGATCAATCAGCCGGTTGCATCTTCAAAAACCCTCGCGGTCTGAGCGCTGGAGCCTTGATCGACCAGGCCGGACTGAAGGGAACCCGGCTGGGCGGAGCCGAAATTTCCGACCGCCACGCCAACTTCGTCGTCACGCATGACGGCTGCAAGTCGGACGACGTGCTGCGGCTGATCGACCTGATCCGCTCCAAGATCGCTGATCAATTCGGTGTCGAATTGGATCTTGAGATTCAGGTCTGGTCGCGCGAATGAGTCCTGTGCTAAACGCCCCGTCGCACTCGCTCAATTCGGCACTTTGCGCAAAAGTCATCGCCTGAAGAGGAATTCCTGCGATGCGTCAGGTTTCCTCAATTGTCTCAACTGTTTCTGCCGTTATGGTTCTAGCGGCGATGCTCAGCAACACGTCTTCTTGGCATCCCAGATCAACTCGCCGCTGGACTATCCCCTCACCATCGAAGTTGATCGCCACACCCACTGCCGAAGTGGTCTGGCCTCGAAGCTGACCGGCTCCGAGACCGCAGATTGATCCTCCTCCGGCGGTTCGTGCGTGCACCCATTCCGAACACGGCCTTTGACTCGGCCGCGGTAGGTGTGACATGCGAACCCTTGTAACTTTCGCGCCCGATCAAACGGCCATTGAGCAACTGCCGGAACTCGGCACCTCGGTGACGCAGTGGCATGGCATTGTGTCGAAGAAGGGCTTTGAGCCAGAGAACTCGCCTGAACCCTGGCTGGCTCATTACCCGGATGTCGTTCCAGCGACGCTGAACTATCCTAGTTTTCCGGCTTGGGGATTCCTGACTCAAACAGCAGCGGCTCATCCGCGCCGGATCGCTTGTCAGTATTACAGTCAGCAACTGACGTTCGCAGAGATGGCCGATCAAGCTCGGCGCGTCGCGGCAATGCTCGTGAAGTACGGTCTGCGACCGGGTGACCGCGTTGGCATCTTGATGCCGAACATGCCGGAGTACATCTCGGCCATTAACGGCGTGTGGATGGCCGGAGGCATCGCGGTCGCACTCAGTCCGTTGAGCGTGGCCAATGAAATTGCCAACGTGCTGACCGCGACGGATTGCCGTATCGTGATCACGCTGGATCTGCTCGCCCCGTTGGTCCTCAATGGGAGCTACCAGCCGCGGCATCTTTTCTTCACGACATTGCAAGATCGACTGCCGGGTTGGATGCGATTGGGTTACGCATTTGCTCGGATGCGCCGATTGGGATTCTGGCCAGCGGCGGATGGGCCGAATCAACACGACTTCCATGGCGAATTCGCTTTCTGCCGACCGCTCGCTCAACCGGTCGTGCCGGCGTCCCTTTCCGAGGCGGCCTACATTCTGCCCACGGGGGGGACGACCGGCGCGCCGAAGGCGGTGACGTTGAGCCATCAAAACCTCGTGGCGAATACTTCGCAGTGTGCTGCGTGGGCCAAAGGCGAAATCGAGAGGCCTGTTGGACTGTCCGTCTTGCCGTTCTTCCACAGCTACGGGTTGATCAGCAATTTGTTGTGCGGCACCGCAGTCGCCGCAACGCAGATTCTGTTGCACCGGTTCATTCCGCGAGTGGTTGCCCAACTGCTCGAACAACACAAGCCGACGACCTTCAACGCGGTTCCGGCCATGTTGGCGTCGCTGAATGAAATCTTCCGAACCAAGCCGCTGAAAACACGGAGCCTGAAATTCGTTCAAGTCGGTGGAGCTCCGCTGGCCCCGGCGATCGCCGAGGAATTCGCGCGACACACCGGTGCTCAAGTCGTCGAAGGCTACGGTCTCAGCGAGTGCAGTCCCTGCGTGACCGCTGGGCCACTTGATGGGACGGCCCGGTTGGGCACGATCGGCCTACCGTTACCGGATACCAATGTGAAGATCGTCGATGCCGAAACCGGAGAAGTCACATTGCCCCTCGGCGAGGTCGGAGAGCTCGCCGTTCGGGGCCCCCAAGTCATGCTCGGTTACTGGCAGAACCCGACCGCGACCGCTCAGGTCATCCGCGACGGTTGGCTGTTCACAGGCGACCTGGCGACGATCGACGCTGACGGCTTCGTCAAAATCGTCGATCGCAAGAAAGACCTGATCATTACATCGGGCTTTAACGTCTACCCGTGCGATGTCGAAGCGATCCTGCGTGGCTACCCCGGTGTCGATGACGCCGCCGTCGTCGGAGTCCCACATCACGAGTGTGGAGAGCTGGTCAAGGCGGTGCTCGTCCTGAATCCGTCGGCTCGTTTCGACCGCAAATCCTTTGATGCGTTCTGCAAGGAAAACCTCGCGGCTCACAAACGCCCGAAGCTGGTCGAGGTCATCGTCGGCGATCTGCCACGCAACTTCCTCGGAAAAGTCCTGCGTCGCCAATTGCGTGAACCCGTTTCAACGAACACGTCGCAGGCATCGTCTCATCCCAACGAATCCCTTACTGAACGCCGCGAAGAGGCTCTTGTCGCAGCGCTCCGAGAATGAAAGCGAAACGAGTCGCTCCCATGTTCACGCGAACTTACACCCCGACGACTGGCCAAACTCAAAGCGAACAAACCCGCTGGCTGGATCGCCCTGTTGGTTCGCACGTTGATGGACCTGTTGAGGCCGCCACGCCACACGACGAGTTACACATCGCACTCTCTGATTTGTATTCCCATCAAACCCGCTGGCTCTTCTCGTCGCCGCTGGATCGAATCGAATTGGTCGAACGCTGCATCGCGACGGTGGCCGAGTCCGCTCACAACTGGGTCGATGTTGCCTGCGAGATCAAGCACATCCCGATCAGCAGCCAGTGCCGAGCCGAAGAGATCGTCGCCGGTCCGGTCGTGGCGATGCGCTACCTGCGGCTGATGTTGCGAAACCTGAAGGCTCTCGACAAGTGCGCCCCGACACCACTGCCGGGCCGCATCGTTCAATCCGAAAACGGTCGCTGGCGAGTCCCCGTCATGCCAGTGATGCGCGACCTGTTCGACCCGGTCTGTTTCATGAACTTCAAAGCCAGCGTCTGGTTGAAGTCAGGACTCTGCGACGAAGAGGCCGAAGCCGCGGCACATCCCGTTCAGCACCGCATGCCAACGACCAGTCTGGTTCTCGGGGCCGGCAACGTGACCGGCATTTTCGCAGCGGATGTGCTCGGTAAAATCTTCCAAGAGCAGCACGTCGCGCTGGTCAAAATGCACCCGCTGATGGACCCGCTGCGGCCGGTGATCGAGCAAGCGTTCTCGCCACTGCTTGAAGCGGGCTGTCTGCGAGTCATCTCCGGTGACGCGACGGTCGGTGCGCGAGCGACGCAGCACGATCTCGTCGACACCGTTCACATCACCGGTTCGGTGGCCGCTCACGAGGCGATCATTTGGGGAGCCGACCCCGCTGAACGCGCACGCCGCAAACAAGCCGACGAGCCGCTACTCGACAAGCCGATCACCAGCGAACTGGGGAACGTCTCGCCGTGGATTGTCGTCCCCGGACACTACTCGTCGATGCAGCTCCAAGCGCAGGCCGAGAACGTCGCCGCGTCAATCACGAACAACGGCGGCTTCAATTGCGTCTCGACACGAGCGCTCATTACCTGGAAGCACTGGCCGCAACGCGAAGATTTCTTGTCGCGCCTGCAGGCGATCCTCAGCAAGCTGCCGCGCCGAGTCTCCTATTATCCGGGAGCGCTCGAGCGTTTCGAGCGATTTACTGGGTGTGCGTTCGACGGTGACGAATCGCACGACGGCATGCCCCAGCTTCCGTGGACACTGTTCCGCGACGTCAACCCGACCGAATCGCCGCTGCTCTGCCGCGAGGAATCGTTCGTCCCGGTTTGTGCCGAGATGCCGCTCGACGCCGCCAACGAGTTCGACTTCGTCGGCAAGGCGACCGACTTTGCCAACGATGGCTTGTGGGGCACGCTCTGCGCGACGTTCACAGTTCCGTCGGCGTTTCGCAGTTCGCAGCGTGGCAACGCCGAGCTCAACGCCGCGATCGACCGCATGCGCTACGGCACAGTCTGCATCAATCAATGGCCGGGCATCGCATTCACATTGCTGACACTACCGTGGGGCGGACATCCCAGTGGTTCGATCTTCGATCCGCAGAGTGGACTCGGCTTCGTTCACAACACGTTCGGTCTGCGAGCCGTCGAGAAGACCGTCCTCGAAGGTCCGTTGATGGTCGTCCCAAAACCGATTTGGACTCCGGGTCATCGCCACGCCGAACCAATCGGCTGGAACTTATTCAATCTGTACCACCAACCTACCCTGCGTCACGTCGCCGAGTTGTCGTATTCGGCATTCGTGTCGCTCTTCAAGTAACCCGTCGGATGGAGCCATATCCTTCGGAAAGCACAGCCATGACGCACCTCCAAGACAAACGTGTTCTGATCACCGGCTCTGGACACGGCCTCGGCCGCGAGCTGGCGAAGACGTTCGCCAAAGCCGGCTGCGAGGTCATCGTCACCGATCGCGACGCCGACCGAGTCCAAGACACCGTCAGTATGTTGACCAAGTCCAATCACCGCGCGTTCGGCTACGCGATGGATGTCACCAACCCCGCCAGCGTGCAAGATGTTCACGATCACGTTCTCTCCGAGCACGGCCCGATCTACATCCTGGTCAACAACGCCGGCATCGTTTGCGGTGGCACGTTCGAAAACCTGCCGCTCGAACGCCACAAGGCGATCTACGACGTCAATTGCCTCGGCCCAATCACCGTCACACACACGCTGCTGCCGGAATTGCTCACTCGTCCAGAGTCGCACATCGTCAACATCGCCAGCGCGTCGGCACTTTTGCCACTGCCGTTCGCCGCGACGTACGCTTCCAGCAAATGGGCGGTGCTCGGCTTTTCAGAATCGTTGTGCGAGGAACTGCGGCTGACTGGTCACGAGCACGTTCACGTCACGTCCGTTTGCCCTGGCTACATCTCGACCGGCATGTTCGCCGGCGTGAAGACGCCGTTCCTGATGCCGATGCTCACGCCGCAGATTCTGGCGGAAGAAATCCTTCGTGCGGTGCAGACCAATTGCGAGATCGTACGGACCCCGTGGCAAGTCAAATTTCTGCCGTTGTTGAACGGCGTCGTGCCCCGTCGGATTTTGCGATGGCTCGGCGACAAGCTGGGCGTGCTCGACGGCATGTCGGCGTATCACAACATTGACGCCCCCCCGCGGCTCGCGAATGAACCGCTGCCGATGCCGACACCGGAATCGGTACCCGCACTGCTCAGCGAGTAGGGCAGGCTTTCCAGCCTGACCCGAATTGGCAAACCAGCCTCGATCCTTGATCAGGTCAGCCTGGGAAGCCTGACCTACTTTGGTTGTGGTGCTGTTGCTAGAACTCCGCCATGAACGCCGAACAACTCAAAGCTCGACAGGCTCCGCTCAAAGCCCACTACAAAGAAGAACCTTCGTCCGCGCTGGTCACGATGCACGCGACCGGAACGCTCGGAACCGACAGCGTCACTTGCAATGTGACGACTCCGACTGGCGTCATCGAAGCCGGACTCCATCCGATGGCTGGCGGTGAAGAGCAATGGGCGTGCTCCGGTGACATGCTGCTGCAATCGCTCGTCGCTTGTGCGGGAGTCACCTTGAAGGCAGTCGCCACCGCGCTCGAGATTCCGCTGCGTGGCGGCAAGATCTTCGCCGAAGGAGACATGGATTTCCGTGGCACGCTGGGGGTGAGCAAGGAAACGCCGATCGGTTTCCAGCGTATCTGTCTGAGATTTGAACTCGACTCCGACGCGACTCCCGAACAAAAACAAAAGCTGCTGTCGCTGACCGAGCGATTCTGCGTCATCTACCAAACGCTCAAATTCCCCGCCTCGATCACAAGCGAAATCGCCTGATCTCTACGTTGCCGTCACCACTCCGCGTGACGAGGCCGGGCGACGCGCGATAATTTTGTAGTCCGTCTACCTGGACTCAGGCGTGCTTCGGAATGGTCAGAAACTCCACGTCGCCGGATTCCAAATCGAGCAGTGCGACGGTGAACTCGCTGGTTCGATGCAGTGCTCCGGGATTGATCCGTCGGACAGGTCCGTCTTGCCAGTCGTGACGCAAGTGGGAATGGCCGGACAAGAGAGATACCTCGCACGTCCAGATTTGGGACTTCTGAGCGGCAAGGCGCTAGCCGCCGGTCTCGGCCGCACTGATGGACCGGCGGCTAGCGCCGTACCGCTCAGAAACATCTCACCAATGGCCGTGCGAGGTATCATTCGACCGACATTTCGGCGGCGTCTCATTCGGAACGAAGCCCGGCTGTATTCTGATCGCGGCCATGGACGATCTCGCGACGGGACGATGCTTTTGCAACAATGTCTGTGACCAAAAGCAGTTTGGTCGAAATGCAATCGGAGGTAACGACTGATGATTTCTCCGCTAGACCAATTGGGTCGTCGAGATTGGCTGCGAGTCAGCGCGGCGGGTGTTTGGGGTACGGCTTTGCCTTTGACCTCGAACACGGCCTCCGCCACCTCGTCGGCCACTGGCCGAGCCAAGTCGGTTCTGATCGTGCATCTCAGCGGCGGTCCGAGCCAATTGGATATGCTCGATCCAAAACCGGATGCTCCGGCGGAGATCCGTGGCGAGTTTTCTCCGATCGAAACCGCCGTTCCGGGTGTGCAGGTCTGCGAGCACCTGCCACGACTGGCTCAGCAACTGAAATACTGGTCGGTGCTCCGCTCGTTGGCTCATCTGGAACACAATCATCTGTTGGCGACACACGTCGCACTGACCGGCCGTCCGACACCGATTCCGCGCGGTGGCAGCGATCTGGATCGCGTCGAATCTCGCAATGACTTCCCGAACTTCGCGGGGGCGCTCAGCTACGTCCAGCCCCGCAACGACGGCGTACCGACTGGGGTTACGCTGCCGAATTATTTCATCGAAGGACCGCTCACCTGGCCCGGACAACATGCCGGCTTCCTCGGTCCGAAGCACGATCCATGGCAGATCAACCATGATCCCAACGATCCCAATTTCCGCATCGACTCGTTGAGCCTGCAACCGGGAATCACGTCGCCTCGGCTGCTGTCGCGGCGCGGGCTGTTGGAAACGGTGAATCGCAGTCCGCTGTCGCTCAACGAGGAAGGCCGAGCCAACTCGTTCGCCGAACAGCAACGCTTGGCGTTCTCGTTGCTGACGTCCGATCGAGTCGCTCAAGCGTTCGACATCCAACGCGAAGAGGCTCCCATTCGCGATCGTTACGGCCGGAACAAATTTGGCCAGTCATTGCTGCTCGCGCGACGATTGCTGCAAGCGGGAGTCCCGATCGTGCAGGCCGCGATGGGCATCGTGCAAACGTGGGACACGCATGTGGACAACTGGGGGCGATTGAAGAACACGTTGCTTCCGGAATTGGATCGGGGCCTTGCAGCGCTCATGGATGATTTGTCGTCGATGGGGCTGTTGGACCAAACGCTGGTGCTCGTCATGGGGGAGTTCGGCCGGACGCCACGCATCTCGACGCTCCCCGACCAGACGGTGTCCGGTCGTGACCATTGGGCTCATGTGTACTCGGCACTCGTCGCCGGAGCCGGCGTTCGCGGCGGCCAAGTCGTCGGACAGTCCGACGCCAACGCGGCCTACCCGGTGTCGCGGCCGTGGTCACCGGCCGATGTCTGCACGACCTTGTTCAACGCCCTCGGAGTCGACCACAACGCGGTGCTCATGGACCCGTTGCAGCGGCCAAACCATTTGCTCAACGGCGAGGTGATCGCTCCGCTCTATTCCGGACGAAGCAGTTGATCGTCCTTGACTTGGTCCGCAGGTTCCGCATGACCCACCTTCCAAGACCAACGCTGTCTGCGATCCCGCGTTCCCGCCGCCGTGTGCTGGCCACGATGGCCGGCATGTGCGGACTGTCGCTGCCGAGCTTCTTTCAGATACAACGTGCGACCGCAGAGAGTCATTCGATTCCCGCCAAAGCCAAGTCGTGCATCATCATTTATCTCTGGGGAGGAATCAGTCATCTCGAATCGTTCGATTTGAAGCCCAACGCTTCTGCCGAAGTTCGGGGCGAGTTCTCGCCGATCTCGACGGTCGTGCCGGGTATTCAAATCGGCGAGCACTTGCCGCTGCTGGCGCGCCACATGGACAAGGTGGCAATCGTCCGTTCGATTCATCACGACGACGCGGCTCACGGACGCGGCATGTACTGGAACCTGACCGGGCACAAGCCGCCGCGAGCGGGAAACATTCCGCCACTGCGCGACGATTGGCCGTCGATCGCCGCGGTGATTTCCAAGCTTCGCGCTGCGCCGCCAGGCGTTCCACCCGCCGTGCGATTACCTTACCCGCTGGTCGACAACGGCACTCTGCAAGCCGGCGAATACGGCGGCTGGTTGGGAGTCAAATACGATCCGATCATCATGCGCACTCCCAGCGGCGAGCCATTCGGCGGAGTCTCTCGCACGCTCGGTTCGGAGGTTCTGAATCTCAACGAAGTCGATGTGCCGAGGCTGACTTCGCGACGGCGTTTGCTCGCAGCGCTGCACCCGTTTGGCCAATCGGCCGGCGGCGACGATGGCTTCCAACATTTTCACACGCTCGCGAACGACATTCTGTCCGGATCGGCCGTGAAGCACGCATACGACTTGGAGAAAGAATTGCCAAAAGTGCGCGAGTCCTACGGCCAGCACATCGGCGGTCAGAGTCTTCTGTTGGCCAGACGGCTGACGGAAGCCGGCGTGCCGATCGTCCAAGTCTGCTGCGCCGCCGGTGACTTGAACGGCGCGGCCGGAGACATGTGGGATACGCACGGCGACAACTTCAATCGCCTCAAGAATCGCTTGCTCCCGGTCTTCGATCGCGGCACGTCCGCCCTCTTGCAGGATCTTTCCGAACGAGGCACGCTCGCCGAAACGTTGGTCGTGGTGCTGACGGATTTCGGCCGTACCCCGCGCATCAACGGTGGAGCCGGCCGCGATCATTACCCCGACGCCTACTCCATCGCCTTCGCCGGTGGCGGCATCCACGGAGGCCAAGTTTACGGCAGTACCGACAGCAAGGGAGCGTTTCCGAATACTCTCCCCTGCACTCCTCCCGACGTCCACGCCACGATCTTCCAAGCCCTCGGCATCTCTCCCCGAGCCGAGATCCACGATCATCTCAACCGCTCGTTCCCCATCTGCGATGGCGAAGTGTTGCCGCTGTCGTGACTCCTGGTATCCAATTCGAAAGGCGCGACCAAACCACGATGAACCAATCAAAGCTCAATCGCCGTGAATGGCTGGCGAGCACCGCGGCAACAGCGATTTGGGGTGAAATGGCAACGCACTCGGTCGCGGGTGCTGGTCAACCAAAGATGCCGAAGTCGGTCGCCGCCGTGGTGACAACTTATTCCAAGGGGTCTCACGCCGATGTGTTGATCGGCAAAGTCCTCGAAGGCTGGCAGCAGAATGGCGGCTCTGGGCCGGCTCTGAAACTCGCATCGTTGTACATCGAACAAGTCGGCAACACGGACATTGGCCGCGCAATGGCGACGAAGTACGACGTACCAATCTTCGAAACGATCGAGAAAGCCGTCACCGTTGGTGGCGATTGCATTCTGGTCGATGGGGTGATCAGCATTGGCGAGCATGGCAACTATCCATCGAACGAAAAGGGGCAGATCCTGTATCCGCGCCGCCGCTTCTTCGAGGCGATCACCGACACCTTCAAAAAGTACGGCCGTGTCGTGCCGGTCTTCAACGACAAACACCTGGGGCCTCAATGGGACGACGCGAAGTGGATGTATGACCGAGCGAAACAAATGAGAGTCCCGTTCATGGCTGGCTCGTCGCTGGCAGTCACCTACCGCGATCCCGACCTGACGGTGCCGATGGATTGCGAGATCGAGGCAGCCGTCGGCATTGGCTACTCGCACCTGGATATCTACGGATTCCACGCGCTGGACAGCTACCAGTGTCTTGTCGAACGGCGGCGTGGGGCCGAGACCGGCGTGAAATGGGTGCAATGCCTGCAAGGGGACGCGATGTGGAGGCCTTTGGATGACGGCATGATCTCGAAAAAGACGTTCGACGCCGCGCTCGCGCGGGTCTGCAATCAGCCGGACCAAATTCGCGGAAACAAGGAGTCGGCCCTGTATCTGTTTCAATACCTCGATGGCCTGCTCGGAGCCGTCTTCATGCTGCCCGGCATTGCCGGTGGAACATCGGCCGCACTGACACTCAAAGGGGAGCTGAAACCGTTGGCCACTCGATTCGAAGAGAGGCTGACGCCCCGCCATCCCCACTTCGCGTATTTGCTGAAAGGGATCGAGCGAATGATTCACACAGGCCAGCCAAGCTATCCCGTCGAACGAACTCTGCTGAGCAGCGGCATTCTCGACCGAGCGCTCACGTCACGAATCCAGAGTCACGAGAAGTTGATGACTCCCGAGCTGGCGATTCATTACGAACCCGTCGACTATCCGTATGCGCCGAAGCCCGGCCTGGACTCCGATCCGTAGCCCAGTTGCGTTATACACCACATGGCCTCGAATGAGATGTTTTTCGGCGAGCGGCAGGGCGTCAGCCCTCCGAGTGTTTCCTTCTGGCACCGACCAGCCGGCGACAGAACTCTTCGGGAAGCAATGCCCGCTCGCCCGGCGTCTGATCGAACGAGGTGTGCGGATCGTGCAACTCTTCGACGCGCCGCAGAACAACGCCTGGGATCATCACGGCGGACTGCGCGAAAATCTTCCAAAGTGCTGCCAAGCGGTGGATCAGCCGATCGCCGCGCTGCTGACCGATTTGAAGTCACGCGGCCTGCTCGAAGACACGCTGGTGCTGTGGGGCGGCGAGTTTGGTCGCCCCCCGACCGCCGAAGGAACCAACGACCGCGAGCATCATCCGTTCGGCTTCACAATGTGGTTGGCGGGCGGCGGCATTCGCGGCGGCATGGTCCACGGAGCGACCGACGAATTCGGCTGGCACTCGGTCCAAGACAAGGTCCACGACCTGCACGCCACAATCCTGCATCAAATTCGCGGGATGCAAACCTCGCTCTCGTCTCTTAGAATCCTCCCGTGAACCGAAACCTGATTCCTCAACCTTTCGATCCTCAAAATCAATCTGCCATGACTGACCGCCGAAACCTGTTCAATAAGATCTGGGACTTGCACACCGTGGGGACTCTGCCGTCGGGGCAGACGCAGCTTTTCATCGGGCGGCATTTGATTCACGAAGTGACCAGCCCGCAGGCGTTCGAGATGCTTCGCGACCGCAATCTCACGGTCTTGCACCCGGAACTGACGCTGGCGACGGTCGATCACATCATCCCGACCGACAATCAGGCTCGGCCGTTTCTCGACGTGTTGGCCGAGGAGATGATGTCGGCGATCGAAAAGAACTGCCGCGAGTTCGGCGTCACACTGCTGAACCTCAACGACAAGCGGCAGGGGATCGTCCATGTCGTCGGGCCGGAGCAAGGGCTGACGCTGCCCGGCCTCACGCTGGCCTGCGGTGACAGTCACACCAGCACTCACGGAGCGTTCGGCTGCATCGCGTTCGGTATCGGCACGAGTCAGGTCGCGTATGTGTTGGCGACGCAGACGCTCGCGATGGGTCGCCCGAAGGTGCGTCGCATTGAGGTCAATGGGACGCTCGGCAAGGGGGTCTTCGCGAAGGACGTGACGCTGCACGTCATCCGTAAGCTGGGAGTGCAAGGGGGAGTCGGCTACGCCTACGAGTACGCGGGCGAGGTCTTCGATCGCATGTCGATGGAAGAACGGATGACCGTCTGCAATATGAGCATCGAAGGGGGTGCTCGGTGCGGCTATGTGAACCCGGATCAGACGACCGTCGACTACTTGCGAGGCCGACCGCTCGCTCCGCAAGGTGCCGAGTTCGACAAGGCGGCCGCGTGGTGGCTGAGCCTCGCATCTGGCCAGGATGCCGAATTCGATGACGTCGTGAAGTTCAACGCGGCGGACATCGAGCCGACCGTGACTTGGGGAATCACACCGGCACAGTCGCTGGGAGTCAGCGAGGAGATTCCGACCGTCGCCAGTTATCCGTCGACCGAGCACACGCTGATCCGTGAGGCGTTGCAGTTCATGGATCTCAAGGAAGGGCAGCCGATCAAAGGGACGAAGATCGATGTGGCGTTCATCGGCAGTTGCACAAACTCGCGGATCAGCGACCTGCGTGAGGCGGCTGCCGTCGCGAAAGGTCGGCACGTCGCACCAAACGTCCGAGCGTTGGTCGTCCCCGGTTCGCAGCTTGTTCGCGAGCAAGCCCAGCGCGAGGGACTTGACCGCATCTTCACCGAGGCGGGTTTCGATTGGCGCGAAGCGGGCTGCTCGATGTGCCTCGCGATGAACCCGGACAAGCTGCAAGGCAACGAAATCTGTGCATCTTCGAGCAACCGCAATTTCAAAGGCCGACAGGGGAGCCCGACCGGCCGCACGTTGCTAATGAGCCCCGCGATGGTCGCCGCCGCCGCAGTCAACGGTTGCGTCAGCGACGTGAGAGAGATCGCATCCACGAAGTAACCCGAAGAGGTTGTGATTTTTTATCAAGCGGCCTACTCGGAAGAAATTGATCGCGCTATAAGTGTCGCATGAATGAATCCGCTTTACCAAATGACGTGTCCACTTTACCAAATGACGTTTCCGTGGTTCGAGTTCG
>SXGS01092554.1_pt1 | contig 29022 bp, 19 predicted proteins | sample 3174681 | NCBI WGS metagenome assembly SXGS01 (sample SAMN11356861, study PRJNA531348) | freshwater metagenome | isolation source: freshwater sample F1-80 | place: China: Fuxian Lake, Yuxi | collected 2017-12-25 | reverse complement strand
GTTCCTCGACGAGGTCGGTGAGATGCCGGTCGATACGCAGATCAAACTGCTGCGCGTCCTCGAAAACCGAAAGATCACGCGCGTCGGCAGCAACGATGAAGTCGACGTCAACGTGCGACTCGTTGCCGCGACTAACGCCGACCTCAAGGAGTCAGTCGCCAGCGGAAAATTTCGCGAAGACCTTTATTTCCGCCTGAACGTCGTCCGCATCACGCTGCCGCCGCTACGCGAACGAGTCGCCGACATCCCGCTGTTGATCGACCACTTCCGCAAGCTGCTGTCGGACAATCACGGCCGCGAAGTCCCGAATATCTCGCGAGCCGCACGGCACGCACTGGTCACCTACGACTGGCCAGGCAACATCCGGCAATTGAAGAACACTGTCGAAAGCATGTTGGTCAGCGACTACGACGGCCTGCTGGACGTCGATGACCTGCCGGAAGAGATTCGCCCCGCGCCCGGTTCCATCCCCGAAGCCGAATTCGGCGAAATGGTTTTCGGAGCGGATCAACTCATCGGCAAGAAGCTGGATGAAGTCGAGAAGTACTACATGCAGCGCGCCCTAGAAGTGACCAAAGGCAACCGCGAAGAAGCCGCCGCGTTGCTGGGCATCGGCGAACGGACGCTGTACCGCAAGATCAAAGAGTACCAACTCAAGGAATAGCGCAGGCGAGCCGCCTAGTACTACGGTTTCGGCGGCTCGAACTCTTTCAGCACGATGTTCCGCAACGCAGCCTTCGTAGAGTACGAGCAAAAACCCAGCGGCCGGCTGGGATCAACTTCACTACGGATGCCAATCTTCTTGCCGGTCAAGTCCACGTCGATGATTTCCTTGCCGTCGATCCATGCCGTAAGCCGATTTTCCAAGACGCGCAGACGAATCTTGTACCACTGGCCATTCTTGAATTCGCGAAACAAAGTCGTCTCGTTTTCCGAGGCGTCTTTGAAATTGAGGCTGGAGATCCCGCAGACCGTCCCGCCCCAGCCACCGAGGATCAAACTACATGGATCGTCCTTGATTGGAAACGTCAGTCCGCAAAAGAAGTCGCTCCCTTCGACTCGCTGAGCTTCCAGCGAAATCTCGTAATTGAATTTCGGCAGAACTTTCGCATCCTTCCAAGTGACGCCTGTCAGTTCGTTACCTCGGTCGAGGATTAACGCGCCGTCATCCACGTCCACGATGATCTCACCATCCCCGCCGAACATCGAGTTTTTCCAGCCATCAAGGTTCTTGCCGTTGAAAAGCTTCAACTCACGTTTGACCTTCGGGGCCGGCCTCTTCTCATCTTTCTTGTCGTCTGCCAGCAAGGTGACGAGGCCGCTCAAAACCACTACCGTGAACACTGCCAACAACGAACGATTCCGAACGGCGATCATGACCTTCTCCTTTTAACATCTGACTGTTGCGCAAACATCACTCCGGCTTGAGCAGCGGGAAAGCGATGACGTCGCGAATCGTGTTCGTGTTCGTCAGCAGCATCACCAACCGGTCGATACCGATACCCATGCCTCCGGCCGGAGGCATTCCAACCTTCAGAGCATACACGAACTCGTGGTCCATCTTGGCCATCGAATCGTCTTCCGCTTGGCCGGCAAGCTGCGTGCGAAACGTTTCCTCTTGCAGCCGAGGATCATTGAGTTCGGTGTACGCGTTTGCCATTTCCAAGCCGTGAATGAAGAGTTCAAACCGCTCGGCGACACTTGGATTGGATTGCTTGCGCTTCGTGAGCGGGCACATCGAAGCCGGGTAGTCGATGACGAAGACTGGGCCGACGAGAGCGTCCTCGACAGTCGCCTCGAAGACTTCGTTGACGAGCACGTCCGGGTGCTTGCCTTTCGTTTCGAGGTGCAGCGATTTCGCCTTCGCTAGCACTGCATCAGCATCGTGGATGTCGCAACCGGCGTGTTCTCGGAAGAGGTCCGCGTATTTGCAGCGTTTCCACGGCGGAGTCAGATTGACGGTCTTGTCGCCCCATTGCAACACGAGCGACTCGTTGCCAGCAGCTTTCGAGGCGTCGAGAACAATCTGCTCACAAAGGTCCATCATCACTTCGTAGTTTGCATAGGCTTGATACAGCTCAATCATTGTGAATTCGGGGTTGTGCGTCGCATCGATCCCCTCGTTACGGAAGACTCGGCCGATCTCGTAGACCCGCTCAATGCCACCAACCATCAGACGCTTGAGATGCAATTCTAACGCGATCCGCAAGTACAGGTTGATGTCGAGCGCGTTGTGATGCGTGATGAATGGCCTCGCCGCAGCACCGCCCGCGATCGAGTGCAACACGGGAGTTTCTGCCTCGACGTAGCTGTGCCCCGCGAGCGTTGCTCGGATCGAACTGATGATCCGCGTCCGCTTGAGCAGCCGGTCGAGCACTCCCTCGTTGTAGATCATGTCGATGTAGCGGTGTCGCAAGAGCATCTCGATGTCGCTCGCCCCGTGAAATTTCTCTGGAGGTGTCGCCAGCGATTTGCAAAGTGGCGTGAGCTGCTCGACAAAGATCGTCTTCTCACCGGTCTTGGTGACTCGCAGCCGTCCGTCGATGCCGACGAGATCGCCGAGATCGAGCTGTTCGATCGCCTGCCACGTCTTCTCTGGCACGTCTTTCATCGAGATCATCAACTGAATGCGGCCGGTCGCGTCCTGAATGTGAAAGAACTTCAGCTTGCCTCGATCGTTCTGCAACATGATCCGGCCAGCGACGCGGATTCGCTCGCCATCGGTTCCGAATTCGGCCGGACATTTCTCTCGAGCAATCCCAATCGCCATATGCCCATCAAACCGCTGTCCCCACGGATCGAGCCCAAGAGCTTCCAGCTTTTGCAATTTCTCAAGACGAACCGCCTCCAAACGATGAGGCTCAGGCAACGAATCTGGCAACGACTTTTCTAACATTGATGACCCCAGTAGTGACGATAATCCACAATCCACAAGAAAACACATCAAGCACGCGGCGGATATTCGCAACCCAGACATGACAGCGTCAATCAAGCGAACATTTGCGCCATGCCTGAATTGGTTGCCCGTGAAACGGAGCGATGTTGATCTGGCGATAGAGAGTCGTTTGAGGTTGGGTGAGGGCGGTCATCAAACTCAATCGCAAGAGCGATGTGAGGACTGTTCGCGGAAAACTTCTCTTGGGGTTCGGTAACTGAGACATCGACGTGGGCGATCGTTCATAAGGTTTTCGACACGCCGCATCTCTGAAGGGGTGACCGTTCGGAAGTCGAGTCCTTTGGGGAAGAATTGTCGAATGAGACCGTTGGTGTTTTCGTTCGTACCACGTTGGTGCGGACACCCCGGATTGGCAAAGTAGAGACGGGTGTGGTGAGACTTCTCCACGAGATGACAACGAGCGAACTCACTGCCGTTGTCGAACGTGAGCGAATGCCGTTGCGTGCCGGGAAGTTTTGACAGTGCCTGTTTGACTCGCTCATGCACATGTCGCGACGTTTTGTTCTCAACCAGTTCCAGGCTCAGGAAGCGTGAGCGTCGATCCACGAGCGTGAGCAGTCCGCCACTGCCGGGCAGCTCCAATACCAAGTCTCCCTCAAAGTCCCCCAGACGTCCGCGCCGCTCGATGATCGCTGGACGATCCCGGATTGGTTTGGCTCCGTGTTTCGCGGGCGGTCGTGGGTGATACGACCGTCTCCCGCGCCGCCGGAGGTACTGCTCCCAGTGCTTTCGTTGCGGCCCCTGACGCTTGATCCAGAGATCCATCGAGCCGGCCGAAACGTGACGTTCGGGTTGCTTGGGAAACTGCTGCCGAAGCCGGCCGGCAATTTCGTCGGGGGACCAACAGGCGATCAAACCGTCTTGCACGGCGTTGCGAATCTCCGGGCGGTCCATCTTGCGCGTGAGTGGCCGCTCGGCTCGTCGTCGCTCCGACTCGGCCTGGGCAAACTTCGCCAAGTAAACCCCTTTGACACGGTGCCGCGACAGCTCGCGACTGATCGTGGACTCCAAACGTTTCAGCGTCTTGGCGATTTCGCTCTGAGCGCACTGTTGACCCAAGAGTTCTTCTAGGCGAACTCGTTCCTCAAACGTAAAGTGCTGGTGCATCGCTGGGACTCCATTCCCAAAGGGCCTCTTTCCAAACACCCCAATGCGAATCTCCCAGCGATGTTTTCTTCAACCTCTCCTTTGTTCAGACATCTTGCGTTTGAGATTCACGACCGCCAACAACTCCCAGACTGTGCGTCCTTTTCCGTCGATGTCACGGCGTTCGCTGGCGGGAATCTGTGCTTCGGTCTTCGTTTGGTTTCCATTGCTTGGCGGGTTCAGACGGCGATGAATCGGGAGTGCGTAGCGGAAAGAGACCCTCGGCTGTTTCCACACGAGGGCGGTTGTTTACTGCCCACATCGGCCGCCACGAGCGATCGTATCGCTTTGCGTCTCGTTTCACTTTCCACCATCGGAGCCTTCTATTCAAAACCTGGCGCGACGGGCGTGGGCTACGACAGATTCACGAAAATTCTTTGCGAGACTCGGCGGGATCGGTTAGGCTCACTCGTATGAAAACGCTCAACGTCAATGAAGTGGCACGGAGATTCGGACAAGTGCTCGATGAAGTCGAGCGCAAGCAGGTGGAAATCGTGCTGGTGCGGAACCGTCGTCAAGTGGCTCGTCTCGTTCCGGAACCGTCGCCGCAAAACGCGTTGGAAGTCTTTGGTGACTTGGCCGGTTCGCTAGATGAGAAGACGGCCGATGCGCTCTCGAAGACCGTCCGCAGGTCTCGCAAAGGACCGGCCACCACGTTAGACGCGGTGAGGAATCCGTGGGCTTCCTGATTGATACCAATCTCTGGATCGCCGTCGAGCGAGGCCGCATGAGTGCGGCGGACATTCAGGCCATCACGCGACAGGCTCCCGTGTTTTTATCGCCGGTCAATCTGGCCGAGATTCGCTTCGGGATCGAACTGATGAGCGACAAGAAGCAGCGGCTACGCGCTTTGGCGATGCTTCGCCGGTTGCGACGCAAACCGCTGCTACGCATCACGGGTGAAACTGCCGAAGTTTTCGGAAAGACCGCCGCTGAACTGACCAAGACCGGACGCGGATCGGACTTTCGGATTCAAGATCTTTGGCTCGCCGCGCAGGCGATCCAACGCCGATGCACGCTACTCACGGCAAACGCCAAGGACTTTCAAGACATTCCCAACTTGAAGTTCATTGTCGTGAAGATTCCTTGACCATCCAACAAATCGAGCATCGCCGATCGGCTCGGTAACAACCACGTTCGACGAGTTACCGCTTGGCGTATGCTGGTGGCCGTCCTGGTCGCAGGTCCGTGGAGACAATCATGTCAACCGCCAAGATTCATAAAGGTCGCATCGAACCGGAACAGCCGATCCCCGACGTGTGGGAGGGGCTGACGGTGCAAGTGCTGCCGTTGCCGCCGGAAGAACTCGCGGACGATTTGGAGCAACGGCTGGCTGCATTGCATGATCTCGGTGCGACGGAGTTCGCTGACGGAGAAGAGCGGCGAATCACGGAAGCGTTGTCCGAAACGGATCGTCGCAGTCGAGATGAGGTCGTTCGGTTAATGCGGGAAGCCTCGCTGTGACCAAGTATTTGCTCGACACGAATCATCTGTCTGCCTATCCCGTTCGGCATCCGGGGCTGGAAGCTCGAATTGACGCGGCGATGCGATGCGTGGAGGCGATCGATTCGGTTTGTGTCTGCCCGTGCTGTTTGAATACCGAGCCGGCATTCGTCTCGGTCGTTATTACCAACGCAATTTGTCTCGACTTCGTGCCAGCTTGACGCTGTTTCGTCTCTGGCCGATGGACGTCGATACGTCCAGTGAGTTTGCCGACCTCTTTCGAGAGTGCCGCGAGCAAGGCCGTGTCATGTCGCAGTTCGACATGACGATTGCCGCAGTCGCTCGCCAACAAGACTTGGTGCTGCTATCCGCCGATCAGGACTTCAAGGGCGTCGCGCGTCTGAAGTGGGAAAATTGGCTCTGACGATGTCGCTGAATTCCCCCGCGACTCTCGAGGTTGTGTCCATGTCAGTCACAACGTCGCTGCTCACACTCCCGGCCAGCCGATCCGTGGCACCGTCCGTCTCACCGTTCGATCAGCCCTCCCACCTCACCGCCCACTCACCGCGCCGGCCGAGTCCACAATCGCCAGCATCGCCCCCCTCAACACCGCCGGCAGTTCGGACCACGCCGAGACGATCCGAGCCAACTCGGCATCGTGTTCCTGACCACGATCGGAACTAACGGTAACACGCTCCGCGTTCTCATTCGTTGTCACCAACTCGCCACAAATTGGGCCAGTGGATGGGCCAGTGACATCCCCCTCTTGATGCAACATCAAGCCACTCAACCGCGTTCCGTCATCCGTGTGCCGGTTTGCTAAATCGGTGTGGGGGTTTAATCTCACCGCGGGTTCGAATCCCTCCCTCTCCGCTTAATTGCTGAACGCTCGCCGTAACTAGCTCACAGAGCTTCTTGTTGCGTCGGGCGTTTTGCGTTTGTCCCAGTCACTGAGACAAGCACTGGGACAATTCAAAGCGTTTGGTAAAGGTTCACTCCTGAAGGTGAGCAGCCGCTTGTCTCACACCTTCCCATGTTCGCTGTGCGAATTTCCTCCTGGCTGTCCGAGGCCGTCGTCGACGCCGGGGTCACGATTCATGGCGGGCCGACCATCGGCCCGCTCCAGAAACCGAATCTGGTTCATTTTGCGTTGGGCATCCTCGCTACGCAGGTGGCGATAGTGCTCAACCATCTTGGAATCGGCATGTCCCAGCCATTCCTTGATTTCCCCTTCTGAGGCACCGCCGAGAAAGCATTGGCTACAAAAAAAATGTCGGAAGCTATGTAACCGACCATGCTCGAAGCCGATCTCTCCTGCCGGCACAGGGAACTTAGGCTGGAGTGGTTCGATCACGTGTCGAATAAATTGCTCCAGCACATTTCGCGAACGAAGGCGACTGCCGCGGGCTGCATGGAAAACAAATCCGTCGGCCTGCCGCGGCAGGCCGACGAGCAGTTCGCGCAGTTCGGCGTGAATCGGAATCGTGCGCGACCGTTTGCCTTTCGTGGTACGAGCGGTGCCCGCTTCACGCTTGCGACGGCTTGATCGCTCATCGGCGATGCGCAGGATACCGCTATCGAGGTGAACATCACCCCAACGGAGCCCCGCCAACTCGCTGATCCGGGTGCCGGTGTGTGCCAAGCCGACGATCGCGTCGGCCAACCAACCGAGCTTCTTGTTCGCGCGGCAATGCTCGATCATGGCCGTGACCTCGGCCGAACTGTAGCAGTAGGTGTCGGTTCCTTGGGGCTTTTTCAGAGCCAGCACCAACTTGGCCGATGCTGGCAGTCGCTTTTGATCGATCAACCATCCGTTCACAGATTTGAACAATGTCAGCTCCAAGTAAACCGTGCGGTCGGCTTTGGATTGAGCGAGCCACTTGCCGTATCGGCGCAGAGGCTGCTCGTCGAACTGCTGCCACGTCTCAATGCCATTTTTGCGGCAGAATTGAAGGTGTTTATCTCGGACGGGCGAATATCGTTTGATGGTGGCTGCCGACGCCCCGCCCATGACCGGGTTCCCTTCGCAGTGTTCAAAATAGAGTTGCCACCCTTCAGCGATGGTCGGCGTCGAGGCGGCCGCAGTCGAAGCGGCTTCCGCCAAGCCGAGTTCGACGGCCTTAGCTTCATCGAGTCGGCGAAGATTTTCGAGTGCCATCTCGCGCTCGCGCGTGCCGAGCGAGTGCTTACCAAGTTTGAATTTGCCGCCGCGACCATCGGCGTAGAAAACGCGATCGCGACGAAACAGTCGCCAGGTGAAATAGCGACAGGAGACCGAGTCGTTCTTTCCGTTGTTCATAACACGTTACCTGCCGAATGTGATGGATGTTGAAATGAAGTCTTACGTGGAGCGCTGCGGCCCGCTGAGCCACTTTGGTGTTGGCCCCGAGAGGCGTTGGCTGCCGGCAGCTCGTGGCTCCGAGGGAACGCTCGGTGCAGACGCCGCCGAAGCCGCGAGCTCGATCGCGTTGAGGGGGAACAGCAACTTGCCCCCTTTCCCGCTGGGCTGAAAGAAAGGAAGCTTGCCCGCCTTGATGAGCCGGTGAACGGTGGCGGGAGAGAGTCGTTTGACGCCGCAGAACTCTTTGAGATCCACCAGTTGCGGCGCAAATTGAGATGTGTCGATGGGCATGGAAGAAGCAACACAAAGCCGAGTTCAAGTCCGGCTCCTGCGATAAAAAATTCGCAGGAAGTCCAATTCTTCCGCTTATGAAACAACGAGGGCGCTAATCTCGGAGAGAAGCCCTCGGAGGGCCTTTTCGGCTCTACTGGCGTGAGCGCAGTTCGGCAATCACGTCGGCCAAGAGTTCTCGGGGCAGTTCACGGTCGGGGTCGAGGGTTTGCCGAATTTGATCGTCCGTTTGGCCCCGCTCGATGAGGTCTTGCACATCGAGTTGCAAATCGACCAGGCCGATATTGGATCGCGTGATCCCAGTGTTCTCCAGAAATCGCGGGTTATCTCCGTCGCGTCGTCCAGGGAGCAACACGCTCTCACTGACGGGGCGTCGATTTTTCGTTCGCCACGGTCGATAGCGTGCGAGCCGTGAGTTGCCGTTTGGATCGTTCAAACGGGAAAGCTTGATCGGCCCGAAGAGCCGAATCCAAAGCTCGGGTTGGTAATCGTACCCAGTGAGGATCTTGAACGCAGCTTGATAGCGACTTTGGACGGTCGGCAAGGGCACGCGCAACTGCGCCGCAATCTCATGGAACTTCTTTTCTCGCGTGACGTCATAAGCGCCGTCAGCCCAACCTTCGCGCAAGTCCCAGACGGCAAGATACTCGTCCAACTTATCATCGCGCCGACGGGTTTCAGTGATTCCCTGCTCTTGCTTCCAACGACGTACCAGCGTTTCGATGGCTTCTGCGATCGCACGTTGCGGAGCTTGGAGGTTGATGCTGACGATCGGGGCAGTTGGAAAACTCTTCCAGACATCTCCTGGTAGTGAGGCAAGTCGCTGGTGGAAAGCACCCATTTGCGTTGTGTCGCTCAATTCCCACGCGGCCGATTCGGTGAGCAGTCGTCCCAACTGGCCCCGTTCGTCTTTGGGGAGCACGAGCAACAACATGTGGGCGAGTGTTCGAATCATCGCAGGAGCGACGGCGCTGCCTTCCCAGACGCTACCGATGACATCGGTTCCCAGCATTGCAAATCCATCTCGAGGGTCTGGTGGCGAGACGTTTTCAGCGACATTGATCGCTGTGAGGATCAGTGACGCTACCTCCTGCAATGCGAGAATTGCCGCGTCAGTGCTCGGCTGCTCATGGAACTCGCGGGCGGGTTGCCAGAACTGCAAGTAATACGGGTGCCGCCGCGTGAATTCCCAACGAAATTCCACAGGGAGTTGTTTCACGACCTCCATCGGCCGGATCAGCAAATAGCTCACCGGTTCCTCGGCGTTCCCATCCTCGTCTGATGAATTGCTAATCGCTGTTCAACTCCATGATGGAAGTCTGCCGCCGCTGCCTTGTCCCGAAGCAGCGGGTGCTCACTCGAAAATGCTATCGACGGCAACGGCATGGGCGAGGACAGACGCAACGCCCGTGTCGATGACAGCCTCCTCGGCCGCCGCCAAATAAACAAGCAGCAAGACCGACGATGACAAACACATGATGACCGTATCCATTTTTGAACTCCTTGTATTGATCAACCTTCGTTATTGCAGGCAGCTGCGGCCGCAGCGTGAAACGCCAACCGAACCGCACACGATGAGGACGGATCTGGCTGATGCGGCTGCGGTTGGCACGCAACTCGGCGGCGACTTCCGAGAGGAATTGGCAAGCGCGACAAACTCGATCAGCCGACGATCGCGAGGTCGGTGCTGTCCCAGCCATTCCGCAAAAGCCATACGAGTAGCCGCTTGCTGCGAACTTGGCATTAGACGTTGCCAATGACTCTGCATCCGGCAGTTTGTTGTGGCAACATCTGTTCGTTTCGGCAACGCAGTTCCGACAACGAATAGCAGCCGCAGTGACGCCCGAGAAAGTCCGGTCGATGCGTCAAACCGAACTGCACTGCAAAGCCAAATCCCCCAAGCAAGGTGCCGAAAGCTAATGACTCCCTCACTTATATATGACGCGAAAAACGCGTTTCTTTAGGTCCGACGCACCCAAATCGCAGAGAATCGCCGCGATTATTGCAGATCATGTAGTCCAGTGTTGTTCGACGCTTTCTTCAGAGGATGCTCAGCAAACCTTCATCGCGATTTCAGACACAATTATCCGTCGCCGATGCGCGGCATGATGCAAAAAGATCGGCCCGTGGATCGAACGCACTTCGTCTCCCGTGGACAGCACTTGCACCGGCTGACTCAGGCTCGGCATCGTCTCTTGCAGAACTCGCGAGGCGGTTTCCAGGGACAAACGGTTGACGGCCTCTTTGCTGACCCCTCGCGTGTTGAGCTGCACGACTCCCTGTTCCATTCCGAATTGCAGTCCGATTGCATCGACACTGGTCTTTCCCGCCAGTTTTTGAAGATCTACGAAATATGCGGTGCTGGATTCCGGATTCGCACTTGGGTCAACTCCAAGCCCTACATCAAACGTGAAGCTCGACTTCAACATCAGTTTTGGATTGCGCGTCTCATCCGTCGATTCGATGAGCGAGAGTCCTTGCGAACGAGCACTTTCGCCGAGAATCAAGGGTCTAAGCTGCTCGGACTCTGCAAGAAACTTCAAATTGAACTGCAGCTTGCCATTAACTTCTTCGAGCGACACGCTCGTCACGCCCTCGCGTGATTGCAGAAAACTGCGAACGTCCGAAAAAGCAGGTGACTTGGTGGCTGCAAGATAGTCCCTCAGATCAAGCAGCGCTTGCTTTGCTAGTGAGCGATCGATTCCGGCTGCCTGTCCCAAAGTGATCTGCTGAGTGCCAGCGTTTTCCGGGGCGATCGTTCCCGTCATGCCTACCAGCGGAAGCGGCTGAGCGAACTGACCAGTCCGTGCGACTCCATCCAGTTGCTCCGCTAACGTTGCGGCAGTCCGAGCTAAGCCCGCCGCTTCTCGTTCACCGAGATAAGCCAGTGGCGGCGGCTGGAAGTCGACATGCAGCGTCGTCCCCAACGCGGCATTCACCACCGCCAAATTCGGAATGTCGGCAAGTGCATTGAATTCGTCTGCGACGGACTGCGACCCCACGACAAAACGACGCACTCGAGCAGCCGTGCCGGTGCTGTTGTTGTAGAGCGCCGTCATTAGAGTGCGCTGCGAAGTAGCGTCCATTGCGCTGACATTGATGTCCACATCCATTCCGGCCAGATGCACTCCACTCGCATCGCCGACGCCGACCGAAGTGTTCGGCAGAAGTGTCGGACCAAGTCTGGTGATCTTGGCCAGCGTCAGCCCTCTGCCAGTCGCTCATCGTCGCGTCATTGATCGGTTGAGTTGTCGCTCGTAGAGTCAGTCCTATGGGATTTTCGTTCCGTAAATCTGTGAACCTCGGCCCATTTAGGGTCAACGTCGGTAAGTCGGGCGTTGGCTATTCATTTGGCGGGAAAGGGCTTCGAGTCGGCACCAGTGCGAAGGGAAGGCGCTACACAAGCTTTTCAATCCCTGGCACCGGAGTCAGCTATCGTGGAAATCGGACAAAGGTCGGTTGCGTGGTCATGTTGATCGGCACCGCAATCTTGATGGCCGCGACCTTGGCCGTGAGGGCGTCACAATGATGCAGTGGAAGCGGACACTGAGAACTGGGTCGTCGGAGAGATTCCTACTGCTGCGCGGCGACAAAGAGGTTGCTGCTGTTGATCTGCACTACCTCGACAGCGGCACGGTTTCTGGGACCGTAATCTTGCTGAAAAGCGCAGGATGGACCGAGGAAGAGATTCCGAAGCTGCTGAAATCGTTCGATGAAGATTTCCTTCCCGATGTCGATTTGGAGCGAGGGACTTTGGCCTACACGGTCATCATGGGTGAAGTTGTCGGGGTCTTTGAAGCGGAAACCTCGGAAGAGAATGCTCTTTGATCTGCTGATCCAACATTAGTGAGACTTCTGCGATTTGACCGGCCAAGTGAAAGATCACCAACGCTGCACCACAATGAGACCGTCTGCAATGCTTCAGCCAGTCCAACTTCAAAACGCGTTGTGGGCCATTCTTGATCGACTTGATCCCGATGAAGCACAGCGGGAGCGTTTTTCCGAAGTTCCGCGACTATTAGAGACGATTCGTCTTTATGAGCTGTCGCCGAAAATCAATCAGCTCCTAAAGTGCTTTGGCGATCATCGTGACCGTCCGCCAAATTCGGATTGGTCAAGTCTTACGACTGAAACGCTTGCCGAACTGAATTCTTGGCTCACTGAACTTGGACTGCCGACTGTTGAAAAAGTGCCGATCGCGCCGCCACCAAAGCCAGCACCGGTTCCTGAGACGCACTTGATTCCAGCAAAGTCAACTACGCCACTTTCTCCTCTGCCGCTGACATGGCCTGAATTCGTCTTAGGTGTTCGTGAACGATTGCAGTCGGAATGCGGATCGTTGCGTCCGTTCGCCCGTTGGACGCTGCCGCAGCATCGTTGGTCTTCGCGATGGATCGACGCTTTCGCTGTGATCGCGACCGACGAACACGATTCGAACACGGGGTTCATTCTGGTTCCGTCTGATGATGCAGCCACGTCGCCTGAAGCAGAGAAATGCTGGCGGAAGCGGATTGAAACGGCCTTGTATCTTCAGAGAACGACGGCGACTTCGCAGGTCGCTCGCGTTTTGCTGCACACAGAAGCCGAGTCGGCCTGCGGCATCGCGCTGCTGCGATCCGAGTTCACGAGACGAACACTGGCGGATCGCGTTCAGGGCGGTGATTGCCTTTCACCTCGCGAATGCGTTGAACTGGGGATTTCGCTTTGTGGAATTCTTGGCGCGTTGAACGCTCACGGTATAAACGTCTTGGACCTTTCCCCTTCCTGGATTGCGTTCGACTGGGGTGCGGGACAGCGATTCACGCAGTTACTTGATCCCACGGCCGTAATTCCTGGTCGTGGGTTGCTTCCGGAATGGCGTGGAACGGAACTCGGTTTGGCAGACGCGGCGGAGTTGGCGAAGCCGGAACCCTCTCAAGTATTCTTGGTCGGAGCACTCGTTCTGGCGTTGATGTGCAGAACGATCGACGATCTTCTCGCAGAACAATTTCCTAACGGACGCTCGGCCACCTTTGCCAGTCTCAGTGGCTCGCGCAATCTTGCTGACAGTCACTCGAATTCCATCGCAGCACCGTTGGTCGCTGACCTCACGCGAAAAGCAGCTCATTTCCATGAAGAGATCGACTCGCAAGCTGTTGTCGAAGCCCTTCAATGGAGCGTCGCAGAACGTCACGACGAACGCTTCGACACGTTGCTGAGATTCGCGGCGGCGATGCGGAATGCGGTGCGATAATCGTTATCGACCGACGGCCTTGAATGAGCCACGCCCGATACACGATCTAGCGGTTATGCCAACGGGTGTCTGTTTCTAGCCAGCGAATTCCTTCAGGCTCAATGACCCAAGCACGCTGGCCGGCCTGAAATGCCATTGGGAGCAATGCCTGCGGATTAGGAGGGACATTCTGACCCGCCGCCGGCAACATCCGATTCTGACCAGCCACCAACAACTGCAAGTTAAATCGCGCATTGATCGCAATCGGTAACGCTGCCGGCAACTGCCGTTTCTGAAACCCAACTAATCGCAGTTGCTTAACCTCAAGAGCTGGGGGATCTGATTGGAAGTGAATGACTTCCACGGCTCGTTCGCTCGTCATGAACAGTATGTCGGCATCGTTCGGATCGTGGGCCACTGAAGTCACACGATCAAACGAAAACTGTCCCCCCTCGGAGAAGATGTCCGTGTCTTGCATTTGGTCGAACTTCGGTCCAAGCATTGTTTTCACGGGACGTTCCAAGACCAAAGCCTGAGCATCATTTCTAAAGACATGCCAGTCGTCGTCTCCACCAACATAGAGTGACTCGACAGCGTTCGGCGGGAGCGGGCCGAGACGAAGTATTCGACCAAGATGAATGGCTTTGCCGTTCATTTGCTTCGATACGAGAACGAAATCGCGGTTCGGTGCGCTGAGCACTCGAAGGTTGCCACTCGCGAGGATAGACCGCACTTCGTCATCGGCTTCCAGAAACTCTGCTTGCCGGTCGAGCCAATGTACTCCTGCCGACAGCACCAATGCTGGACGCGCTTTGAGGTTGGCGAGCAGTTGGACGCGATCGACCAGAAGAGCGCCACCAGTCTTCGGCCCCGTGGAATTCGCATCGCCGAGCAAGATGTGGCGATCGTTTGCATCTGTCGCCTGCAACGAAACCGGCCGATCACGCCCCGATTGACGGACTTGCCACTCAGCAATGCTCTGACGACCAATCTCTTCGCTGGGTGGAGTGAATCGCAGTCCTTCCGGATTCTTTTCCTCGCGGACAAGCAATCGTGTATTGGCTGGCCCATACATGAGTTGGCCCGCATGACGAATTAACGATGGCTGATCGGCGCTGTTCAATGGCCGGTGAAGCGGCGAATACCCTCGCTGCCTCAAGTCGAGCCGTCGAACTCCCAGACCATCCTGGCAGGCGAGCGAATCGTCACTCAGCCAAAGTGCAGCATCGACACGCGAACCGGGAAAGCCTGTGCTTGCCCATGAGTTCAACACCTGCCAGTCATCTTGTCCGTGCGCTCGCCAAACAACATCGAAGTGGCCATCGCGGAGTGAGCGTCGCACAGCGAAGGCATCGGTCGTTACAACGATTTCGTCGTCCGGTAGTTTAGCAGGAACGACCTTTGGAAGTCCGTTATCCTCTTCTCGCAGTTCGACGACGGACTCCTGATTGTTCGACGCTTGGGTGGCGACGACTCGCTGTTCTTGTCGCCACATTGAAGTGATAGGTGCTGGCGTTGAGACAAGCCCCAAGAGACGGCCTCCTCGATCCCAAACTCCCAGCGAGGTTCCGTCATCATCAAGAACCAGCAGCCGTTGACCACGGTCGAGAACTCCACGCGGATTCTCAAACGGCGTTTTCCATCGAGTGCGATCACGAATCAGTTCGATATCCAATGGTGCAGAACCGCGCTGATGAAGTCGCAATGCAAACGTAGAGCCTGTTCGTTGAGTGGTTGCAACCGCTGAAGCTGCGGCGTCATACCGACCATCTGGAGTAAAAACGCCCAGAGAAGCATCGGACAGGCTCGGCTTCGCATCTTGTGCGAGGAGTGTGAACCGCCCAGTTCCGAGATCAACACCGGGAACAGTTTTGGAACCAAACGGAAGCTCGCCTTCCTTGGAAAAGTCTGCCAGTAAGTTCGCAAGGGATCGACTGCAGAGTTGGCCTCTAAAAGCAAACCGTATTCGGCCGTCTTGCAATTCCAACGGGCGGACTTCGGCAGGATTGTCGATGGGAATTCCAGTTTCCGTCAGCGACCCAAGTACGGCATCAGCCGTGGTGGCAGACTTTGAGGCGGCGAATTCCAACTGCCACGTTTGATCCTGTGGTGTCCATCGCAACCATTGATTCTTTCGTAGCTCGACGGCGACGTGGCGATCATAGTTAGGAGGCGCGTTGGGACTCGCGACCGGCTTGGTCGAGAATTGAGGAGAAATGCCCGCTTGCAGTGATTGACGATCGAAGCACCAGCTTCCGTGTTTCGATCCCAATTGGACCTGCAAACCATCTTTGTCCCAGGACGAAAGTGTCTCGACCTGATGATGTGGCAGCCGTCCGTCAACTAACTTTATTGGCAAAGTCGCCGATGAATCAGCTCCGAACATCAGCCTGTAAACACCTTCGTCGCCAGCGCGCTTTGGAACTCGGATGCTTGCGTCCGGTAGCTCAATCTCGGTGGAAGCCTGCGGTGGCACGTCCACAGTGGGGACGGCGACAATTTGACCTTGTCCCCACGATAACCAGTCACCAGACGCCGATGAGAAAACGATGTCACCCTTCAGACCTTGTCGGACTTTGGGCGCGCCGTCTGATTCTGTTGCTTCCGCCAAAACATCTGACGCGAGAGCAAACCCCGCCTTGCCAGTCAGAAGCGAGATTGGTTGGTCGTTCCAATGCAACACTTTGTTGTCTGACGTGAATTTCCACCTTGAGGGTCCGACCGTTGCGGCTTGCCACTCTGGGGCCGACGGAGTCCATTGGCCATCACGCAGAAGGTGCCATTTGTCGTCTGCTGTTTGAAGGACTAACTCACTTCCCAAAGTCCGCAAGGAGCGAATCTCCCCCGGCGTCGCGAGCAGTTCTGGCATACCGAGAGACATGTCACGTCCCCAACGCTGTCGAACGAGCACACGCGGCTGAGCCGTTGCGAGAAAAAGGTCCGTGCCGCCCCCAGAACTGACTGTGGCCGCATCAAGAACGGAGTCCACTGCGAGACGCCCCGAAGCGAGTTCGATTCGGTTTCCGCCAATCAGCACTTCCCAACCGTCGTTGCGAGACACGAACTGGAAGGAACCGCTCCGGAAGTCCACGGGCTTCGGAGCCGGGGCGAACTTGCCAACCAAACGCACTTGAAGAAGTCGAGCTTGGGCAATCGGCGGGCAGGCAACCTCGCGTCCATCGGTGGCACGGCCCAAGTGCAGCCACGGTTGTTTGCTACCCTCAATGGCTTTCAATCCGACTGGGGAATCAACATCCACCCCGGAATCGGTCATGCGAATCGGCAGTGCTGATTTCGAGTTACCATCATTAACTACTAGCGACATCACGAGGGACGATTTTGCCGTCATTTTCTCCGTCGTTCGTTCCCAAGCGAACGGTCCCCACTGACCGCTTCGCTGTGCGACCGAATCGACCGTCACCACGTTTTTGTCGGCCACCTCCACCTTGCCATCTGGAAGTATGCGTGCCAGCGGGGAGTTCTTTTCATCAAGCAACACCAAGGCGGCGTTGTCTTCGGCCGCAAGCGCTATTCGCCGAGCATGTGATGCGCGAATCGAAGTTGGAAGTTCGACAAATTTCCGCGTCAACGTCCCTCCCGAATCGGTCCATCGCCAAAGTTGTTCAAGCTGGTCGAGCGAGAAGAACTCGTTTTTTCCGTAAGGTCGGGCATCGGTCCAGACATCGCAGGAAAAAGTTGTTATTCCAAGTACAAGGCGTCCGTAGCGAATCCGGTTGTCCTTGCTGCGGAGTTCGCCATCCACCAGCGCAAAGCCGCCAAGACCTTCTGGTGGAGCGATCGAAATGTTGCCTTTGACTGGCAGTGAAACGCGCTGTCCATCTCGCATCTCCAATGGCACGACGTTGCGCGGGTCGCGGGTCGTCCCCTTCGCGGCGAACTTCAAAACCGCTTGATCGGCAAACCAACCGTCTTGGTCAAGACGTCGTCCCATGACCAACACCACGCCAGCGCGACCGTTTTGCAGAGACAGTGGAGCCGTTTGTTTAGTCAGTTCCGTGGCAGCGACTTTCTCGAAGCGAAGTTTGTCTTCGTTGAGCGAAAGCACTGTGACTTGAGCATTCGGTGTCCCCGTTTGTTCCAATGCTCCGTCGCCCGCTTTTAGTTGCAGTAGATGTCGGGTGCGATCGGTGACGAACTGGAACTTTGTGGCTTCAGAAAGCTGGGGGCGATCTTCCTCCGACAACAGCGATCCAATGTCCTTGCCGTCGCGGAGACGACTAATCGACAGGCCGGATTCGGCGTCCGGTGATCGTTTGATAGTGACTACTTCCGCGCCGAGGACTCCGAGTCCGTCGACTATTTCCGTCCCCACTGTGGTCTCACCGGAATCCGCTTTGATACGAACCAAGCAATTTGTGGCATCAAGAAACAGAAACTCCCCTGTCTGGTCAAATACTCGCAACTTCGAGAGCGGCACAGGAAGTTTGATATCGGGTAAGCGTTTCACCGATTGGTCCGCACGGACCACAAAGATCTCCGGCCTCTTCCCAGTGCCGTCGCTGGTGCTAACCAACGCAGTCTTGAGAGACTTCGACTCGACAACAAACGAACGCTCAGGAACAAAGGGGTCGCTCAATCGGTTGAATTGCCCCATCATTTCTGTCGAACCGTCAACGCGCTGTTTCACAATTCGGACTGCATTTGCTCCGTCTCGAATCAGGCCAGCAAAGCCATCATCCATGAACCACGCGGTTCCAGGAATATCCCAATTAGCTTTCAAATGCCCACTCGGCTTCAACGCGATCACGTCTGATCCGGTGGCTGTGCGGCGCATCGCAATAATAAAGTCCCCCATCTGCCCAACTGCATCCCACCCTGCGTCTAACTTTGGCAATGAGGCCCAGCCACCCTCTATGACGTCGTACGCAATCAGCGCGCCTTGATCCGTCCGACAGTAAAGCATCCGGTCATCTGCGGCGGCGATTCGATTGGCCGTGCCTGACGTCAGGCGACTAAACGGAGTAATTGATTTCCGAAATGCCTTTGGCTTCTCGGCCAAATGCTCGACACTCAATATCCCGTTTGCAATTCCCCAAGTCAGCACACTGTCTGTGCCGCCTCTGGCCTCACCGAATGCCAACGCCAACGGATTGAGCTTGGGTCCGAGAGCGATTAACTGATTGGGCGCATTTGGTGCTTTACGGATCGCTGCCACCTGAGTTCCGACTCGGACTAATTCACGGACATTCGACACTCGTTGTCCAACACCGCCTTCTTTGACGCGGTATTCGAAAGCTGTCGAACCTACCAAAACCCACAATGAGTCATCGGCTCCGGCCAGAATCTGTGTCACCTGCAAAGCTGCGTCAGTGGTTCGCTGTCGAAAAGGTAGACGAACCAGAATTTGATCTTTGCCTTGAGCGTCGATGTGCCGCAGCGACCCACTGTCATCCAACCAAGCCAAGCCATTGGAGAAATCAAGGACGTGACTGGCGCTCTTTTCCAAAAGCCGTAGCGCGAGTGGATTCGAGTCGATCCGGTGAATCGGTCCTTGCCGATTCGCCGAAGACGGAATGATGAAGACCTGCTTCGAGACTAGCGCGAACCGCCAATCTGACGGCAGTGCGTTTGCTTTTGCCAAAAGTCGTATGCGACGCTTGGACGCTTCATAGAGCAATAACTCACCGGACTTGCCTTGCAGAACAATCTGTCCGTCCGAAAGGGGCGCAGCCTGAGTCAGCTTGTCGCCGAGAAGACTCTCCGATTCGAATAATCCGGAGTCGGCACCGTTCACTGGCTTGAGTCTCGTCACGCCACTCTTTGTCTCTGACAACCACAAAGTCGAATCTGGGGCCAACACGACATCGGTGCCCGGATCGCCCAAAGGGATCAGCTTTGGGGCATTATCATCCGTCAACAGAAACGGTTGAGTCTTTTTCCAAACGATGCGGTGCGGTCCGAGTTTCTCGAACCTGTCAATCACGTCTCCATTCGGAATCGGAACGCTGCGCCGCTGACCAGGATCGCGCCACACTGCACCCGATGGTCCAGCAATAAAGAGATCGTCGCCGTCAGCGAGAGTTGCAATGACACGATCACCGATTTGAGCTGTCGAGCTTCTTCCGCCTGCCGCGATCCCCAAATGACGGCCTTGACGGTCCAAAGCTTCGAGACGACCAGTCTTGATGTCCGCCGCCGCGATTGCGGTGTCAAGTCGTGTCACCTGCTGCGTAACCACATCTAACTTTTCAGTACGTCCCTGATCATGTCGAAGCACTTGGCCGTCATCTGAGACCAAAAGAAGTGCCCCGCCGAGCGCTGTCTCCAAATCTCGATAGCGGGCTCCTTCATTCGGTATCCCCTCAACACGCCATTGCAAGCTGTCTGTGGAAGCCGACAACAATCGACCATTTGTGTCGAGCGCGTAAAGTCGGCCGGCTAGCGCCAATCTCTTCAGAGCCGCGCTTCCAACGGCAGAAGACTTTTCTTGCACCAGCGTCTTGAGGACTCGATCGGGTGTTGCGAGCGCCAATCGTCCGTCGACGAACAACAGTCCCAGCGAATCGCCAGCGCCGCGAGCTTCAGCGATCGGGCCGTTCGCAATGACGTTGGCTTGGTCGCCTTTCAACAAGATTGCTTGTGAAACCGTTTTGTCTTGATCGGTCCTGAGTGCCCAAAGTTGCTCACAAACACCTTGTTCATTCTCTGTGCCAAGGAACGTCCACTTGGCTGCTGCGGTGTTTGCCAACGTTCTCCAACGTCGAGTTGCGATGTCATACTGGGCCAAGCCATCCGCATGACCAACAACGCACACTGGGGATTTCTGCGGGTTCGCTCCCTGGATCGCAGCAATGGCTGTGATCGGCAGACGCAGGATAGAAGACGGCGTGGTCCAGAGTGCGTCGCCGATAGTCGGCCCCTGGTCGGTCAAACCGATACGTTTCAGCCCCTCGCTATCTCGTCCGAAGGTCGCTCCAACCGCCGGAAAGATTTCGCGGGCACCTATCAGAGTCTTCGCAACCTTTTTCCACCCAGTCGTGTCGCGCCAAAGCAGTTGGTTGGATTGGTCAATTGCGATCTGAGGACCAATTCGCATGCCATCCTGAACTCGCGTCAAAGAGCCAATTTGCAAAGGCTTCTCGACCGGCATCGGAACCCACTCGACAAGTGACCGCGTTTGACGTCCTGGCTCGTTCACACGATCTTGCGAACTCGAAGTCTTCAGCCTCCACGGCATGCCAACGAGACTACCCGATTCTGCCATCAGAAGATCAATACCGTCCGGCTCGGTGGCGACTCTGACTGGCTCAAGGTTGACCGGCGGCGCGATCCTCGACGGCTCAAAAAGAACGGTTACAGGCAGTGTGTCCGTCGCATCAACGCGCGTCGGCAATTCTGCCTCAACGATACGACCCTGCTCTGCGACTGCGATCATCTTGCTATTGTCTGAGTCGATGTTGCGCAGAGTACCGACGGCTTCCCCTGATTGACGGACAAGCCGCGTACCGGATGAAGTCGTCAGCCCGTGGCGACTCAAGTCATATGTCAAGACACGACCGCCATCAGTGAAGAGATCCAATCGCCGCTCCGCTTGTTGATGCCGGAACGAAAGGATCTGCGCTCCGCGAAAGACCGCTTCATCGGGCATCACCGATTGCTGAGCGACCGCCGCACTGTCCAAGCCATCCGAAAGTGAATCCAACAACTCAACGACGACACGTCGTCGCCTCCCATCTGGTTTTTTGAACTCGTTGATGCTTTCGAGCACGCAGACGAGCTTCTGGCCGGTCTGATCAATCGAACAAATGCGTTCACCCGGCGTCGGAATCTGTTCGGCCGACAAGACTGCTCGATCAAAGGTTTCCGGCAATTCGAGAGATGCTCGAAAGCACCAGAGACCACCGTCACGACCGGGCACAGCCAGCACATGCTCCTGACGAGCAGCATCAAACCAAGCTACCGGCGTTCCATCGCTTTCTCCCAATCTTAGGTCGGCACTGCGCGGCACACTGGCCGGCCCCAATTCAATCCGCCGCCAAGGACCGTTCGGCAAGATCCCTTGGATGGAAATAATTCTCGCTCGAATGGAACGGACCTCGCCGTTCACGGCGCGATCCGTCAACCAAAGCGCCGGCGGATCACCACTTCCAACAATCGCATGACGCACTGCTCCGAGATCAAGCCCCGTGTCTCCATCAATTCGCAAGCTCCATTGCTTGCCATCATGTTCGTAAAGCCTGCCCGTCTCGGTACTCGCCCAAAGTCGGTCTGTTCCGGTCGCCAGATGTTTGACCGTTTCAGCAGCCAAAGCTTCTCCAGTGATGTCTTGCGTTGAATAGCGTCCATCGTCCCGCAGGAATATCTCAATGACTTGAGATGGTTGATCCAGTTGCCCCGCAGCAACCCAGAGTTTTTGCGCGTCCGTCGGTGAACTCGTCGCAGCTAAAATCAGTCCATTGATTGGCGGTCCCCCCTGATTGTCGTGAGCGAGTTCCGTCAATTCGCGTTGCGCAGTGCGATACCTCAGCACTCGCGAACCTGCCAACAACACCTTGTCGGCCCTGATCGCTCCGACGAACGAAATGTCCTTGTCGCTCAGGCCACTCACTCCACTCGGTGCAATCAGCCTTTGCCAGCCGTTTGGACCGCGCACATCCAATCCTGAAGCTATGGCCTTCGCATCCTCTGCGGTGACCACTGCGATCTGCCCCGCTTTCGACACAGCAACGTCGGTCAGGAACTTCGTCGATGGGCCGCCATTGTCGGGAATTTCTGTGCGAATGCGAAAGGTGCGAGTATCAACGTGATGCAGACCACCACCCAAGGATGTGACCAGCAAGCTGTCGTCCTTCGGATTCAACGTGACTGACGTCAGCGAATGCTCGTGATAGTCGATTGGGCGATGCAGGTCTGCCAATGGCTTGTAAGGCTGCCCCAGCGGAGATTTCGACGTCACCGCAATCGCTGTGAATATGCCAATGGCCACAAGCGCGGCCGTCGCAAGCCCTCGACCTGGACCAGGATCGAAGCGCGGCCGCGCGATTGCAGGAAGACCGAGCGTGCCGCGCCGGACGGGCATCACGGTTACGTCACGCCACGAGAGCAATACGTCGGTGCTGGTTCGACTGCGATGCGGCGCGTCAGCAATCACAGCCGCACGCTCGCACTGCGCAAGTCGAGCGAATTTGTCCGACTCTTCGAGCGACACCTCATGTCGCAAAATCTGTTGCTCAGCCTGCAATCGAATTCGTTCCAGAGTCGGACGCACCCATCCGACGATCTCTCCAAGCAGCACTTCATCGAGCAGCCCAAGCGCCCATGTCGCGTGCTCAAGGTCCACCAAAAGATCCGCCAACAAGACCGCAGCCAACTGATCCGAGAGGTTCGCTTTTCCGGCGACCTTCTCAGAGACACGATCAATCAAGGCTAACCTCGGATTTTCGCATCGGACTGCCCGTACCGCTTCAGACAAGATTGGCGTTCGGCTTGAGAGTCTCTCGACTCCTAATAGCAATTCGGCTCGTGCTCGGCCGAGTTCCTTTTGCTCGATCTGTTCGGCGAAGCGAATCAGATCCCATACGGCGAGAAATCGGCGCATCCAGATGGTTTCGCCGACCTGACGGCCCAAAGCCGACTCATCGAGGATTGCCACAAGTTCCAAATATGCTGCTCCGGCGTCGGCCGCTCGGTACGCCTGATCGTGCATCGTGGGCGAGACAAGGTGCTGGCCCGCCGCTTCCTTATCGAGCAGCAAACGCAGCCGGCGACTTTCGCGATCGATCCCTTTTTCAATCGCTCTCTCGATCGCACAACTTCGCGACGGACCGATGCGAAGCGAACAACGTGCCCAGTTGTAGGTCTGAAACAACCAGTGCCACCACCGATGCCCGCCACGACACAGGTGCCCTCGATCCGGACCAAGCATGATGGCGCGAGCCCAGCGCAGGAGACCGTTGGCACGAGGCTCGCGACGAAGTTCCCTCCGAGTCAGGAACCGCATCAGCAGCGGACCAACCACGGCTTTTCCCAGTAAGACTGCCGGTATCATCGCCCACAGAACTGCAAAGTACTGGTCGTTCCGCGACATCAAGTCGGTTTGAGTTTGAGAGAGAGCAAACCCTAACCACCAGACCGCTCCGCCGCAGAGCAATCCCAGACCGAGCGGCACCAAGCCGAAGCTTGACCGAACTGGTGCCGCAACTACGAGAACAATTGCGACTCCGGTCACAAGCACAGCAAACCAACCATGCAGCAAATCTGTTGCGGCCCAGTCGCGAAGCCCGGGCAACAACGAGACTCCATGCAGACAAGCCACTCCCACCGCGACGGCAATCACACCGCACGCACGAGAAATCCAAGTTGGTGTCTGCTGCGTTCGCATCTATGCCGACTGCTCCGGTTGCTGTCGCCGCGCGATGGCACGAAGGCGATCGAGCATTTCGTCTGCCTCGTCGCGTAGTGTTTCCATCCGCTGCTGGGATGTGGAAATGGTTTGAAGGGATAATCTGAGGCGTCCTGCGACGCCCTCCGCAGCGGTAATCTGGACTCTCATATCACGACATTGCTGCTCAGCCGCGGCGGTATCGGTCTCAACCGCTCGACGTGTCGTTTCCAGTTGCCGTTCGACGCTCAAAACATCGGGTTCAAGTCGTTGCTCTTGGGCACGATGCTCGCGAATCGTATCGCTCGCCAAGTGGTAGAGTGCAGACTCGCCTTGTGTCGCCAATTGTACGGCGGCAATCTCCGAACGAACCCGCTCAACAAGCGCCTGCGTCTGCGACGCTCTCTGCGCAACTGCCTCAACTCTCTGCCGAGTGGCAGCAAGCTTCGAGTCCACATCAAAGGAGCATGGCAAGACAATCTCGGTGACGGACAGATTGGGGAACATCATTTCTTCGGTCCTCCGAAGATGAACGAAAACCAACCCCGACGCTGTTCGATGCCGAGTTGCTGCCGCAGTTCCTTCGTCTTCTTTTCGATCCGTCGCACGGCCCGCTTGGCGCTTGCTCGCCGCTTAGCCGGATGCGTGCCAATCACTTCCGCAACATTGCTGTCAATTTCCCGCTGGGTCTCTGTCAGCTTTGATTCAACATCGTCGCCGCCTGCAAGCGACGGCTGTTTCCCTAGTTCAACTGCGACAGCTCGTAGTCTGTCCTTTACGACTTGCGCCTCTGCGAGAACCGATTCCATCTCTTGGAGCACTTCTGTGATGGCCGCAAGTTCCGAAGTTGTTCTTTCAATACGATCTTCATACCCGCAGTTGGTCAGCTCCATGATGCGAGCCGTCAGCAATTGATGTTCTGCCTGAAGTTGTTCAAGTCGCAGCTTCTGAAGCATCAATGCCTGCTCTTCGGCGCGTGCGTCAGCCAGTTTCTGTTCCCATTGTTGAGCCTCCTGAGCTGCCGCCTGACAACTTTCTTCGATTCCTGATGCGATCAATTCATTGAGTTGTTTCTGGGCTGTCTGGGCTTGAAGTTTGAGCTTGGGCAGTTCGTCGGACTCAAGCTGCCTTAGCCGATCTGATTCCTCCTCGGCCGCGATCATCGCATCCAGCAATTCCGTCTGACGCTCACTCATCCTTAGAAGTCGTTGCTCCAGGTCTACTCGCAGCCTGCGGACTTCGCGTATTTCGGCCTCGACTTGTTCTAGTTCTCGACGCCGTTCCTGCAATTCACCGTCTTGCTCCTTCAATTCCGCGAGTTGCTGATTCGCAACGGAAACTCTCTCTTCATATTGGGCCGCCTGTGTCTTCACCTCTGCCAGACGTTGCTCGATTCCAAGAGCTTGTAGTTCCGACAATCGCTGTTGAGCCTGACCGACTCGCGACTGCGCCGCCGGCAATTCGTGTGTTTCGAGAAGTACCAGTTGGGCTACTTTGTCTTGAAGCATCCGCAACTCTGCTTCGAGTCCGGTCAGTTCCTGCTGTCGGCGACTGATGGATGCGTCTAAGTTCTTTGCGGTTAGTTTCTTGACCTCTCGCTTGACGGTCTGAAGCTGCTTTACGAGCCCTTTGACTTGGTTCTCAAGTTCTCGAAGTGCTTGCTCCTGCTCCTGGGCTTCTTTCAACTCGCTTTGCACTTGCTCGTTTTCTTGGGTTACCACTTCATAACGTTGGTCGATATTCCGACCTCGAATCTCGGCAAGCAGACGCTCGGCCTCTTCCATTCGCTTCTCGGTCTCTGGAATCGTGACCGTTTCCAGTTCGTCCAACCGTGTCGTTTCCTGATTTGCCTCCCGCTCTCGCCGCTCAGCGATTTCGAGGCGTCCCTCCAAAGCTTGACGACGTTGCTCCACTCTGGCCGCGAGCGCGGCAACTTGTTGTTCTCTGGCCCGCACTTGAATCTCGAATGCGTTGACCACTTGCTCTCGTGCCGCGACACGTTGTTCCTCCAGGATCACTCGCTGTTCTCGTTCGCGAGCTTCCTGGAAGCGCAGCTCAGCGCGTTGACCGCGCTCGTTGATCGCGTTCAGAGCAATTTGTGCCGCTTGCTGCCCTTCAACTAACGCCTGTTGTAATTCGCCTTCGGTGTTTCCAAGTGTCTCCGTTGCCTCTGCGAGCTGTTCCCTTAACGTCTCGACTTGATGTCGGCTTGAATTGGCTTCTGTGACAACCGTGGCAACTACCTGCTGAGCGTTTTGCGCCAGTGTTTGTAGGTTAGTGGTGACTTGGGCCAATGCCTGTCGGCGAGACTCGGTCGCCATCAGCCACTCGTATCGTGGCCCTGCTACCTGATTCAACAACCGCAACACGCGCCGAGCGAATTCGTCCAACTCGCGCGGCAGCTCCGTAACCAATTGTCTTGCCGAGACTGCGATCTCTTGAGCCGGACCAAGAAGGTCGCCAAGTCGCCCAAGTTCTTGATCAATTCCGTCGGCCAGTTTTCTCAGCTCGTTGATGAGGTTGGTCGTGATTTCGACAAGTTCTCGCCCCTCTTCGACGCCGAGCTTCTGCCATTGCTCCTCGTACTGCTTGCGATCCGCAGCGAGATCCGCGCGACCGACATCAATCACTTGGCGGAGCGGCTCACGGTTCATCTCGCCAAGCATGACTTGTAAGAGCCGATGTAGAGGCTGCCCCTGTTCGAGTACCAGCACTCGCCAATGACCCTCGTCTCCGAACGGCTCCACTAGCGAGAACCGGCCTTCTCGATGGTCAGCCAGTCCGACTTGCTCACTGAGCTTTTTGAGAAAGGGATCATCCGCGTCAATCCCTTGAACCAATCCATCTAGGTTCGGCAAGAACTCAGATTCCGAGGAGATGAACAGCGGCAGGCCGACCTCATGGAGAATTTGCGAAAGGTCGAACCGTTCCAGCTCCGGCCAAAAGTCCTCGTCGGCAATGCGTGTATCGGCGAGCAGATAGTGCTCGATCACCGCGTTCGGGCCTTCACCCAAGACTTTGCTGAAGTATGTGAAGTCCTCGATCTGCGCGTCGGTTCGATCGAACAAATTCAGTAGCGCCGGCCCGAACTGACCACTGCGTGACTCAACTCGATAAATGACCTTGGCGGCGCGCTGTACTCGGCGACGTTGAGTTGTTCGGCGCAGACGAAGTGGAACCTCGACTCGCGATGGGCCACCGATCAGAACTTCCACCGTCGGCTCATCCGGATCGTCCAACGTCACGGCTCGGATGAGCGGTAGGGTTTCGCCTTCGATCTCTTGTAGTGTCTGGTGCTGTGCGCGGTCGTTGCGAATAGGAAACCAAACGTGTCGGCGGCCGGGTTCAGTGGGCGGCATCAAACTTCGAAACATTGGTAAAAACGGATGTTCCCAACCCGGTGGTACGAAAACGTCATCATCCATCTCACTCACCACGAAGGGGTGTCCCGGAAGTCCAGCAGGGGGCACTTTCAGGCGACCGTCGAGGGAACGACATTCATAGACTACGCCGACATTTTCAACCGAACGAGTTCCTACCGACCAGCCGTCCAGATTCGCTAGCTCGGTCATCAGCTCGTCGGCTTGAACTGCCGCTTCACGTCGTGGAATGACAAGGCAACGGATCGTTCGCTCAGTTTTGGGGCAACGAACAAGTTGGACACGCCGAAAGATCTGCTGCATCGGCACACTTTGCGACCAACGTTCTGCAACATTGGAATCAATCGGTTTGCCACTGAATCGTTGGAGCAGTTTGTCAAGTCGAATCTTGGGCCACTTCGGTTCAATGATTTCCACCGCTGCCGACTTTCCCGCCCCGCCATAATGAATCGTCATCCCTTGCAGGGATAACCAAGTTTCCTTCGAGGACAATGTCACCTCTCTGACAAATGACAATGCCAGACGGATCGAAGGAAATATGAAAAACGTCTTGGGCATCACTCAATCTCCAACTCAAGCGTCTCCGGTTCCACACCCAATGTTTCGAGAATCAACTTGGTGGCTACTGCGGAGGGATCGTCGGTGTCCCAAGAGAAGTCTGAAACGTCCAGACTCTGAGCACTCCCGCAATCGTCCGAAATGGACCAGCCCCAAGCACCGTCACGACGACGCTCAACACGAACCCCGCGTTCGGTCCTTGTTTGAATGGTCGGCCATAGCCGCCGATCATTTCGGTCGTAGGATTCACGGCCGACGACCATGCGTATGGCGAGATCAAATTCACCGGTCAGCGCACCGGGTTGTGTTCGATGTGAGATCGGATGGCCGCGAGTCGCGACAAACGCGGACGGACAATCCGACACGAGCCTGTCAAACGCCTTCTGCATTGATTCACCAAGCTCTTGGATCTCGTGAGACTCCAAGACGACTCGATTCCTCGAACTCGACGAGTTGTGCGCGATCACTCCCTGAAACGACCACTGACATTCTTCCGCGATCCGCGCGAACTGAGGGAAGAGATGGACGACGATCGCTCGGTAATAGGAAATGAGTGGCGGGCGCGGCGGATCGCTGAGCCGGTGATCCGCCGGATCATCCGCCAATTCAATTTGGAGGCAGATGGTCGGCTCGGTGTGCGCCAGCTCGGTGTCATAGTGGAAACGCTGCAACAGACCTGACTGCGAAGCACGAAGCAGAAAAAGCGTGCGGAAGCCATCACTCTCGATGACCGGCTGTTGATCTTGATTGCCGCGAAACGCCTCATGGAGCAACAAAAGCTCGGTGGGAGCGAGTCGGCCCAGATTGTCTGGCAGGCCACCGAGTTCGCGTCGAGCAAATTCCCCCGCCGCCGCCAGAATCTTTCGAGGACTGTCCGCATGGAGGTTTCGCCCTTGAACCGGTGGCTCCGACAAGGCTGCGTGTTTTCTATCAGGGACGAGCAGCAGCTTCTGAAGAAATGGATCAATGGCAATCGTGCGGCGCTCATTCGCAGCGTGAGACTCACAGAACGGAACTAGGTCATTGAATCTCTGGCCCCGTATGGCATCATCAATGACCGAACAAACCGGGGCAAATCGCTCCGCAGCTTGTGCGTCACCTTGAAGCCGCTGCGCTTCGAGCATGATCGCCGAATGAGCGTCGAAATGCTCACCGACTCGAAACGCGGAAACGTCGACACGCCCCATGAGGTTGAGTGCCAGGCGTCTCGCAATTCGCAGCGCAGCGGCATTGCGCATCTCCACGCGAGCGGCCGTGCCAGGTGGCAGGCGTTCGACAGTGACGGAGTGCATCCAAAGCATGAACTCCTTCCAGTCCGACAGGTCCGCGCGTGCGACTGCGAACTTTCCATGT
>SXGS01685381.1_pt1 | contig 29045 bp, 23 predicted proteins | sample 3174681 | NCBI WGS metagenome assembly SXGS01 (sample SAMN11356861, study PRJNA531348) | freshwater metagenome | isolation source: freshwater sample F1-80 | place: China: Fuxian Lake, Yuxi | collected 2017-12-25 | reverse complement strand
TCCGCAAGTGGTCCATCCTGGCCTCCGAAGCGATCACCAGCCGCAGGATCCTCATCCAGCTCGGCCTGGCCCGTCTGCGCCGCAACGCCTCCACCGGCAAGGACGAGGTCGTCAGCGACGACTTCGACACCGACGGCGACGACGCCCGGCCCTGAAGCGGCCCTCGCCCTCACGAAGGCGGCTTGCGGACCTCGGAAGGCGAGCTGTTGACCTCGGAAGGCGTCCCGAAGACTCCTGCGCCCTTCTTTGACCCCAGTGACCCTCGCCAGGATCACACACGAAGGACGCTTGCGAACATCGGAAGGCGGCCAGAGAACAACGGAAGGCGGCGCCGCAAGTTGTGCAAGCGGCTTTTGGAATAGCGCGATCCTCTTTGAAAATCTCGATGCCCGTCACCACGGGCTCGACGAGGCGCGCCATTGTTCTCCAGAGCGACCGCCCCAATAGCCACGGCGCGCGCCCCTCATCTCGATCCCGTCTGCACCGATGTTCCTGGCGCGCGCATCAATCTCGGACCCGTCTGCACAACTTGAAGACCCGTCTGCACGACTTGAAGACCCGTCTGCACCACTCGTTCGCCCGCCTTCCAAAGACCCGAAGGGGTTGACGCGACGCCCCACGCTCCTCGCGACGCCCGCCCCGGGCTCGCGCCCGGCGCTACAGGGAAGGGACGCCCCTTCGAGGCTGACGACAGCGGGTCGGCCAGCGGAGGCCGTGTCACAGATCCCAGGCGCCGAGATCCATTGAGGGCCTGGAGTCGAGGGACACGTCGCCGGCAGGTTGTCACCCCGTCGAGAGCCCCGCAGGGGCGTCCCTGGCCTGTAGCCTCGGGCGCGAGCCCGGGGCGAGCAGCGCGAGGCGTGGGGCGTCGCCTCCTGCAAGGACCTCGACATACCCACTGGAACCGGTTCCATGCTCTGGACCGTGGTGGTGGGGCCGGTCGACCCTGGGCGCCCACACGGGCCGCCCCTACACACGGGCGGCGTCACAGACGCAATGGGTAGGGGCGGCCCTTGTGGCCGCCCACGATGGTGGCGCACCCGTTGGGGATGCCCATCTCGGCCAGGCCGGCCACGACGGCGTCCGCATGGAACCGGTTCCAGTGGGACATACGCCTTGACTCGCCCTGAGGGGCGAGGGAGGTTGAGGGCGCCTGGGGACGAGCGCGGAGGGGGCATGAGGCAACGATATCGACAAGAAACCCTGGATTGCTCGGGGACTGAACATCTGATAGCCTTCGAGGCAAGGCATCCGGGCCGACGGAGGACAACATGGCCAACAGCCCACAGCCGATCTCTGCGGCCCCCACGCCGCTGCGCCCCACAGCCGACCCGCGGCCGCCCCGCCCTGGGGACTGGTCGCCGTGGTACCTGACCGACGAAGACGACATGGGTCAAAGCGGTCAGCAATACGAGTGCATCAAGCTGCTGGAGGACAGCCTCCTGCATCTGGTCCAGCAGCGCCAGTGGCCCGGCCTTCGCGTGGGCTCCGATCAGTTCTTCGCCTGGATCGAGGCCGAGCCCCTCGTGCGCCTCTCGCCCGACGTCTACCTCGTCCCCTGGCCTGACGACAGGCCCTTGCCGGCCTCCTTTCAGGTCTGGAGGCGCGGCCACCACCCGCCCCTGGTCGCCTTCGAGATCGTCTCGGAGGACTGGCGCAAGGACTACGACCGCATCCCCTTGATGTACGACCAGCTCGGGGTCAAGGAGCTGTTGATCTTCGATCCTGGAGCCGCCCATCAGATCGTCCTGCCCGGCCTGGAGGCCGACCAGGGGCCAAGGCGACAGGCCTGGCAACACTTCGAGCGCGACGCGCGCGGCGCCCTCACCCGCGTCTTTGCAGGGCAAGGCGGCTGCCAGTCCGGCGTCCTGGAGGTCTTCATGGTCGTGGCCGACACGGACCTGGGACCTCGGCCTCGTCTGGCCTTCGATCCCTACGGGCACGCGCTCGTGCCCACGATCGCCGAGGCCGGGCGCCAGCGCGCCGAGGCCGAGCGCCAGCGCGCCGAGGACGAGCGCCAGCGCGCCAACGCCGAGCGAAGGCGCGCCAGGATCGAACACCAACGCGCCGAGGACGAAAAGCATCTCAAGGAAGCCGAGGTCCAACGCGCTGACGTCGAGCGCCAACGCGCCGACGCCGAGCAACAGCGCGCCGACGCCGAGCGCCAACGCGCCGACGCCGAGCGACAGCGCGCCGAGGCCCTTGAGGCCGAGATTCTTGCCCTGCGGGCGCAATTGAGCCCTCCAAAGCCCGACCCCACTCAAGACCCATCGGGCTGACCCCGACCTGCTGCCCGTCCGTGTCTGAAGCGCTGCGGCCTCCTCCCGATCCCCCTCAAACTTGCGGGCGGGCTTGCCGGGCGAGGTCAGGATGGAAAAGCTAAAGATCTTCTAGAGTTACAGACAGGGTGAAGACCCCGCTGGTCGAGCGGCTGGGGCGGCCGTCGTCGTCTCCGTCCACGATCAGGTAGTAGGTGCCGGCCTGGAAGATGTCGGCGTCGATGGCGCGACCCCCAGCGGCGGGCGACCCGCACAGGATCTGCTGCGAGAAGCGGAAGAGATCGCACCCGCTCCTGAGGTAGAGCAGGCCCGGGAACCTCGGCTCGGTGTGAAGCGCGGCGACCAGCCTGGAGGGGCGATCGAGCACGACGCGGAAGGCCACCTCCGGCGAGTACTGGCCGTCGAAGGGCTCGGAGTCGGCGTCGCAGGCGAAGTGATAGAGGGCGCTGCCCTCGGAGGGCGCCGAGGTGGTCCCCCAGATCGTCGCCCCGGAGGCCACCTCGGCGCTCTGCGCGCAGGACGGCAGCGGGTACAGCGCGCAGCCCGCGTGCGGCCCCCCGGGCGTCCCCCCGTCCTCCCCGGCCTCGGGCGCCGACCCCGAGGGGCACCACGCGGTCGGGCGGTCGTTGTCCTGCGGCTCGATCTGGATCTGGCGCAGCTCCAGGCTCGATCCGCGCAGCCAGGGCCAGCTCTCGTCCCAGATCACCGAGTCGTAGAGGATCTCCTGACCTTCGACCTGCCGGGTCAGCCGCACCGCGCCAACCTGGGTCGTCTCCAGGATCAGCGCCGGGCCGGTGACCAGATCCACGCCCGGACCCGCGACCCCCGCGATCACCGCGAAGCCGCCGGGTTCGACCTCCACGGCCTCCAGGATCTCCAGGCTGGAGGAGCCGCTCGACACCGAGAAGCCGCGCAGCGACACGCGCTCGGCGCCCCGGTTGTGGATCTCGACGAGCTGCCCGGCCCAGGGCCGCTCGGTGTCCTGCCCGAAGATCGGCTCTCGCCGCAGCTCCGTGATCACGAGGCTGGAGCGCTGGGGGCGCTGGCACAGCTCGCCGGTCCCATTGCGATCGAAGTCTTCCTGGGCCGGGTTGAAGACCTCCGGACAGTTGTCGCTGGCATCTTCGACGCCATCTCCGTCGGTGTCCTCCCCGATGGGCGCGTCCGGCGGCAGATCGGCCCCCGCCTCCTCGTCGACGCCCTCATCTGCCGCGTCGGGGTCGCCGGCGTCGACGACCACGTCCTCGGGCTCTGGATCGATGGGATCGTCTTGAGGCGAGGGCGCGCTGTCGGCGCACTGACCCTCGACGCAGATGCGGCCGGCGGCGCAGTCGCCGTCCACGAGGCAGGCCGTCTTGGTCGGGAGCTGGCTGGCGTCGAAGGTGCACCCGCACAGCGACGCCGCGACGCCCCCTGCCAACACCGCCATTCTGACCTGCTTCATCGCCAAGCCCCGACCTGATCTGCGCTCAACCTCCCCCGACTATAGAGCCCCCACCCGCGCTTTCATAGCTCCCCCTTGACCTCCGGGTGAGGTCGATCCAGGATCGGCGGTCGGCCAGAGGCTGGCGTCGAGAAACATGAGGAGCCCGATGCGCGCGCTGACACGATCGAGCCTGTCCGTGGTCTTCTGGGGGGTCGTCTGCCCGATCGCGCTCGCGGCGGGGATCGCGGCGCTGGAGGCGAGGGAGGCCGAGGCGCAATCGCCGGAGTCGCTGATGAGCTTCTCGCCGCCCAGCGCGCAGATCGTCGTGGGGATCGACCTGCAGCCGGCGACCTACGCGCGGCCCTTCTCGACCCTGGCCCTGCACACCCTGACGCGCGACCCCAGAGCGGCCCGCTTCATGGGCTGGGTCGAGCAGTCCCAGATCGTGATCGCGCCGGACACGGCGATGAGCTTCGAGGACGACCAGGGTCACACCGCCGCCCTCTTTGACTACGTCACCCTGCGCGACAGCCACTGGCTGCGCCTGGAGGCCCTCATGGGCCTCAACGGCATGTCCCAGGCCAAGGTCCGCGGCGCCCAGCTCTGGACCGCCTCGCCCGAAGCCGAGCCGCCGCTGCCCGAGGGCATGGCCGTGGCGCGCCTGAACGACACGGTCCTGGCCGTCGGCCACGAGGTCATGGTCAAGGCGATCGTCGAGGCGGCCCGCAGCCGCCCCAACGCCCGCGGCCCGATGGCCGAGCTTGCCTCCTCGATCCCGCGCGCCGCCACGGCCTGGTTCGCCCTCTGGGCGCCCGCCTCCGAGCAGCCCTGCGGCAAGGAGGCCAGCGGCTACGGCGTGCTCGACGACGGCCTCCTGATCGAGATCCGCTGGCGCTGCGACGCGGTCGAGGCCGCCAACGCCCACCGCGACGCGATCGCCGCCGCGCTCAAGGACGAGGCCCTCGGCCGCGAGTTCGCCCAGATCCCCGAGCTGATCGCCCTGATCGGCAGCGCGCGGATCCAGCGCGTCGGCACCGACGTCGTCCTCGTCATCACCTCCCGCGACGCCCGCCTGCGGGCCATCCTCAAGGACCTCGCCCGGCTCGCCCTCCCCGCCTTCAAGGAGTAAGGCGCCGCGCTGGCCGCCTTTGACACCCCGGGCCGCCTGTTGCACATTACCGGCCTTGAGTCGAAGCGTCACACCCCCATGCCCGAGAGAGAGAACATGGCCGAAATCAAGAAGCTCGGCGTCATCGGCGCCGGACAGATGGGCAACGGCATCGCCCAGGTCGCCGCCGTCAGCGGACTCGACGTCGTCATGACCGACATCTCCCAGGAGGCCGTCGACCGCGGCCTGTCCACCATCAAGCGCTCCCTCGACAAGCTCGTCCAGAAGGAGCAGCTCTCGGCCGATCTCCGAGAGGCCGCCCTGAGCCGCATCGCCACCGCCCTCTCCATCGACGCCGTGGCCGACTGCGACCTCGTCGTCGAGGCCGCCTCCGAGAACCTCGCCCTCAAGCTGTCGATCTTCGCGCAGCTCGACGCCGCCTGCGCCCCCGGCGCGATCCTGGCGACGAACACCTCCAGCATCTCCATCACCCGCATCGCCGCCGCCACGAAGCGCCCCGAGCAGGTCATCGGGATGCACTTCATGAACCCCGTCCCCCTGATGAAGCTCGTCGAGATCATCCGCGGCCTGGCCACCGACGACGCCACCTACGAGGCCACCCGCGCCATGGCCGTCCAGATGGGCAAGACCTGCGTCCTGGCCCAGGACCACCCCGGCTTCCTCGTCAACCGCGTCCTGATGCCCTACATCAACGAGGCCGCCTACACCCTCATGGAGGGCATCGGCTCCGTCCAGGACATCGACGAGGCCATGAAGCTCGGCACCAACGTCCCCATGGGCCCCCTGACCCTGGCCGACTTCATCGGCCTCGACACCTGCCTCGCCATCATGGAGGTCCTCAACGACGGCCTCGGCGACACCAAGTACCGACCCTGCCCGCTGCTGCGCAAGTACGTCGACGCCGGCTGGCTCGGGCGCAAGTCCGGCCGCGGCTTCTACAACTACAACAAGACCTGATCCCTGCAAGACTCGGGGCGCGGCCGCGCCCCGCCGGCCGAGGCAACCCCCATGAGCGCTCCTGACGCAGATCCGAAGGGTGCAGATCCCAAGGCAAAAAACCTGCGCGTCGAGATCGACGAGGCCGTCGCCATCGTCACCGTCGACCGCCCCAAGGCCCTCAACGCCCTGAACTCGGCCACCCTCGACGAGCTTCTGGACGCCTTCAACGCCCTGGCCGCCGACCCCGCCGTCCGCGCCATCGTCCTGACCGGCGCCGGCAAGTCCTTCGTCGCAGGCGCCGACATCGCCGAGATGGTCGACATGAGCGCCGCAGAGGCCCAGGCCTTCTCCGCCCGCGGCCAGCGCCTCATGCTCGCCATCCAGTCCTGCCCGCGCCCCGTCATCGCCGCCATCAACGGCTCCGCCCTCGGCGGCGGCTGCGGGCTGGCCATGGCCTGCGACATCCTCTACGCCAGCGACAAGGCCCGCTTCGGGCAGCCCGAGGTCAACCTCGGCGTCATCCCCGGCTTCGGCGGCACCCAGCGCCTCACCCGCCTCGTCGGCCGCGCCATGGCCTCCGAGCTCATCCTCACCGGCCGCCTCATCAACGCCGAGGAGGCCCTGCGCATCGGCCTCGTCTGCCACGTCTTCCCCGCCGACGCCCTCATGGACGCCGCCCTCAAGGCCGCCCGTGAGATCGCCGCCAAGGGCCCCCAGGCCATCGCCGCCGCCAAGGCCGCCATTCAGGCCGGCGCCGACGTCCCCATCGAGCGCGCCTGCGAGCGCGAGACGCTCGCCTTCGCCAACAGTTTCGCCACCGACGACCAGACCGAGGGCATGCGCGCCTTCCTCGACAAGCGCCCCCCCAACTTCACCGGCCGCTGATCCTCACCTCGAATCGAGCCCCCCAGGCTCGCGCCTGGGGCTACATTTGTCCAGGTACGCCCCTGCGGGGCTGGCGACGGGGTGTCAGCGTGAATGGGGGGTGTCGATCTTGTTGATCTTACAGGAAAAGTTCAGGGGCTCGGAGGCAGACATCGAGCGGCCTTGAGAGGGTCTGTCGCCTGAAGGTTGACTTCCTGTCGCCAGCCCCGCCGCAGGGCGGGGCGTCCCTGGACAAACTGCAGGCCCGGGCGCGAGCCCGGGTGGACCGCCAACGTGCGGATCTCACCATCGAAGCCGACCCGCCGATCTCTCCGTACCCATCAACGAAGTCGATTCGTCGATCCCCCTTGCCCGTAATACGAGCGTCCCCCCTCCTTGCGCAGCGAGGAGGGGGACAGGGGGTGGAGTTCGCCGATCTCTCCATGTCCAGCAACGAAGTCAATCCGCCTTGGGGCGTGAGGGCGGATCGAGGCGGTAGATGGCGCCCTGGCCGTAGTCGGCGACGTAGAGGCGGCCTGAGGCGTCGCGGCCGAAGGTGGAGATCAGGATGGGCCACTTGCCCAGCGCGAAGGCGGCCTCGGCCTTCTGGCCGGGCGCCTCGGGCAGCCGGATGGCCCAGATCCGACCCGAGATGAAGTCCCCGAAAACATAGAGGTTTTTGAGCGCGTCGTGATCCTCGCGGGTGGAGACGTAGCCGCCGGTGACGGACCAGCCGTCCTGGCGCGGGTAGGTGTAGGCGGGGTCGATGAGGTGGTCGGTGGGGCAGTCGACCTCGGGAGCGAAGCAGCGATCGCCTTCGCGGATCTTCCAGCCGTGGTTCTCGCCGGCTCGGGCGATGGTGATCTCTTCGAGGGTGTCCTGGCCGACGTCGGCGATGATCAGGCGGCCGTCGGGGGCGAAGCTGTATCGCCAGGGGTTGCGCAGGCCCCAGGCCCAGATCTCGGGGAGGCCGCGCTCGGGGTGGCCGACGAAGGGGTTGTCGGGCGGCAGGGCGTAGGGGAGGCCGGGGTCCTGGCGGTCGACGTCGACGCGGAGCATGGCGGACAGGAGCGTGTGGGTGTCCTGGCCGTGGCCGTGGGGGTCGTCGGCGAAGCCGCCGTCGCCGAGGCCGATGTAGAGCATCCCGTCGGGGCCAAAGGCCAGCTGTCCGGCGTTGTGGTTCTGGTAGGGCTGGGGGACGGAGAGGATCGTCTTGACGTGGCGGGCGGGGGCGCGCTGGAAGTCGGCGCCAGGGAGGTGCCACTCGTCGATCCGGGTGATGTCGCCGTGGGGGCTGGCGACGACGGCGTTGGTGAAGATCCTGCCCGTGTCGGCGAAGGCGGGGTGAAAGGCCAGCCCGAGGAGGCCCTGCTCGCCGTCGGTCAAGACCTCCATCTCCAGCAAAGGGCTGGCGGCGCCTGCGCCGTCGAGGGAGCGCCAGGAGGCGCGGCCCGCTTGCTCCAGGACGACCATGAGGGTCGAGGAGCCCGGCGGGAACTGGATGTCCGTGGGGGCCGAGTAGCCGGCGGCGATCTGGGTGAGCGCGATGGGGATCTTCTCCCGGGTGGCGTCCAGATCCGAGAAGACCGACGAGAGGGCCGAGGGGTCGCCCTGGGCCTCGTATTCGGGCGTGAAGGCGATGACGAGGCCGCGGCGGACGGTGTCGCCGCAGGCGAGGGCGAAGAGAGCCGCCAGGGCGACGAGGGCGACGAGCGCCAGCGCGGCCTTTTGCGGGGCCTTGAGGCGGGCGGGGGTGATCTTCTCGGGGGTCTTCATGGTGCGGCGCCGGGGGCCAGTGGGATCATGATCGCGTCTTTGGGCGCATGATCGCGGGTTTGTCGGGCCATGATCGCGGGGATGAGCGCGCGGGTCCAGGGGGAGGGGTCAGCGGCGGCGGCGCATGAGGCCGCTGAGCTTGCGGGAGATCTCGGGGAGCTGGGCCTCGGGGCCGATCTGGAGGACGGGGATGCCGAGGCCCTCGATGGTGCGGACGATGGCGCGGCGCTCGTCCTGCTCGGCGAGGGTGAAGAGGGCGTGGAGGGTCTCGGAGCGCTGGGCCGAGCGCGTGGGGGTCAGGGCGACGTAATCGGGGGTGAAGGGGGCGATGAAGGCGATCTTGTGTCGGCGGGCCTGGACGAGCCGCAGGGCGCGGACGATCAGCTCGGTGTTCATGATCCCGCACAGGTCCGAGAGGATGAGGATCGTATGGCTCTCGCGGGTCTGGGAGAGGATCTCTTCGAGGCACTGGACGAGGCCGCGCTCTTTCTGGCCGAGGCGCGTCTCGACGCGGTAGGGGATCTCGACGCCGCGCAGGTGGCAGAAGCGGCGCAGGGGGGAGAGGCGCTTGTAGGCCAGGACGCCGGCGTGGAGGCAGAGGTCGTCGAAGCGGCGGGCCTCGTCGTCCAGGACGGAGCGGATCCAGGTCTGCAGGAGGTCAAAGTCGTAGGCGTCGCCTTCGAACTCGATCAGATCGCGGGTGGCAGAGGCGCCCTCGGAGGGTGCGCCGGCGGCGCGGATGGTCTCGCGGCGGGTCAGGGCGTGGCGGCGGAAGTCCAGGCGCTCGTGGATGAGGAGGTATCGCGCGACGAGCTCGGCCACTTCGAGATCGGAGTACTCGGTCAGGTCCTCGTCGACGACGTGGCGGACGCCGACGAGGTGGTTGAGGAGCTGTCGCTGGTGGTGCTTGCCGTCGCGGGGTCGCAGGTGGCCGTGGATCTTCTCGTCGAAGGTGATCAGGCCGAGGCGGTCGTTGGCGTGGGCGACCTGATCGGAGAGGGCGGCGCTCAGGCGCAGGGCGTGTTCGAGCTTGGAGGAGATGCGGGCGGGGTCCTGGCCGCCGCGCATGGTGCTGGAGATGTCGAGGCAGAGGTAGGTGCTCGTGACCAGCTCGGACTCGTAGTCCTTGACCATGAGGCGGCCGGTGCGGGCGGTGGCCTTCCAGGCGATGGCGCGGAAGGGGTCGCCGGACTGGTGCTCGCGCAGCTCGCGCAGGTCGGTGCCGAAGCCGGCTTGACGGACGAGGTGGGCGCCCTCGCGGTCGCGGGCCTTCTGGCGGCGGGGCTGCGCGCGCGAGGCGGGCGATCCGAGGGGGTCGGGCATGAACTTGAGGCAGGTGGGGGTGGCGACGTACTCGCCGACGCAGACGAGGCCCAGCAGGTCCTTGATGGAGACCTTGAAGCCGTGCAGGAACCAGCGGCCGGTCTCGGCGGCCTTGAGGGCGAGGTCGGTCTCCAGGGTGGCGTGCCCGGGCAGCTGGAGGTTGTCGGGGACGGCCTCGGTGAGGCGGAGGCCGCTGGCGGCGTGGGGGTCGAGGGTGAGGTTGCGCAGGCCGACGCCGGCCCGGTTGTGCAGGCGCATCTTGAGGCGCACGGGGTGTCCTGCGCGCAGGGTGCCGAAGCCGGACGGGTCGGGGGCGCTGATCTCGACGGCGAGCAGGCGGCGCTCCAGGGCCAGGGCGGCGGGCATCAGGGCGTAGTAGGACATGGCCAGGGTGCCGAGCAGGGCTGCGCCGACAAGCAGCAGGGCCCAGTGGCTGGCGAGCGCGCCGGCGGCGATGAAGAGGACGGCGGCGGCCAGCAGCGCGCGTCCGGTGGCTGTGAGGTAGGGGCTCACGACTCTCCGTAGCGGACCGTCTCGAGGGCCTGCCGCACGACATCCTCGGAGCGGTAGCCGCTCAGCTCGGCCTCGGGGGTCAGCAGGATGCGGTGGGCCAGGACGGGCGCGGCGAGGTGGCGGATGTCGTCGGGCAGGACGTAGTCGCGGCCGCGCAGCAGGGCGCGGGCCTTGGCGGCGCGCATCAGGGCGATGGAGGCGCGCGGGGAGGCGCCGAGCTGGATCTGCTGGTGCTGGCGGGTGTAGTGGACGACGCGGACGATGTAGGTCATCAGCTCCTCGTCGACGTGGACCCGCTCGGCCAGGGCGGCGTATTGGAGCATGGCGGCCGGCTCAAGGAGGGCCTGGGTGGGGGGGACCTCGCGGTCGTGGGTGCGCATGATCCGCAGCTCGTCGTTGAAGGTGGGGTAGCCCATCTGGAGCTTGATCAGGAAGCGGTCGAGCTGGGCCTCGGGCAGCAGGTAGACGCCCTCCTGCTCGACGGGGTTCTGGGTGGCCAGCACCAGGAAGGGCGGCTCCAGGGCCTTGGTGACGCCCTCGATGGTGACCTGCATCTCCTGCATGGCTTCGAGCAGGGCGGACTGGGTCTTGGCCGGGGCGCGGTTGATCTCGTCGCCCAGGACGACGTTGGCGAAGATGGGGCCCTTGCGCAGCACGAAGGCGTTGTCGCGCATGTTGAGGATGTAGGTGCCGGTGATGTCGCTCGGCAGCAGATCGGGGGTGAACGGGATGCGCCGGAAGGAGGCCCCGAGGGTCTGGGCGAAGGCCTTGACCAGGGTGGTCTTGGCCACGCCGGGGACACCTTCGAGCAGGATGTGGCCGCGGGCGATCATGGCGATCAGCAGCGCCTCGATGGTGCTCTCGGGGCCGATGTAGACGCGGGCGATCTCGCGGGTGACGGCTGCGACGTGGGCCTTGACGGCCTCCAGCGCCTCAGGGTCGATCCCCTCGGTCCGGAGGTTCGCGTCGACGTGGATGTTGCTCATGGTCCTGTCCAGCTCCGATGTGTTCGAGCATCTGGGTGGCGCGCCCGTGGACGCGCATCAGCTCGCGCTCGCCAAAGTAGGTCTCGCTGTCGAGAAAGAGGCGGTGCCTCGGCGGGATACGGGAGAAGAGCCGCAGCAGCGCCAGGGCCTGCTTGAAGCTGCGGGCCCTGGCCCGCCCGCTCAGGTGGCTCTGGTGGCGCTCGACGAAGCGCTGGGCGACCTGGCGCAAGAACACCGCCCGCCTCGGGTCGTCCTGGGGCGGGACGGGCTCGCCGGGGGCCAGCGCCCGGAAGACGCGCCTCTCGAACTCGGCCTTGAGGATGGCCATCGGCAGGGCGTAATTGGCCTGAAAGCCGCCGTGCTCGTACCTGAGCAGGTTCCACTCGAACTCCGACAGCGGCCTGACGTGGGCCGGCGGCCCCACCTCCGGCGCCACGATCGCGGCCCGGCGCCAGGAAAAGACCGTGATCATAAAGACGATCAGCCCCACCATCAACAGCAACGAGGCGAAGTAGACCGCATTGCGGGCCGGCACGTACGAGGTCAGCTCCTCGATGAACTGGTTGACCACCCCGAGCGTGTCCTCGAAGGCGTCCTTCAGGTCCTCCTCGTGGGCGTTCTTCGGCGCGTAGGTGCCCTCCATGACGAAGTCGCCCACGACCAGCCGGGGGCGGCAGGTCGTCAGCCCCCGGCACAGGTAGTCGAGGGTGTTGCGAAGAAAGCGTTTGTTGTCGCGCACTTCCAGCATGTGGTTGATCAGGACGCTGGAGTCGCCGATCACCACCACCTTGCCGCGCCCCAGGCGCATGTCGTAGACCAGCCCGGAGGCGCCGTCGTCGTAGGGCAGGATCGCCCCGCCCTCGGTCTGCAGCGCGGCCGGGTGGTTGGCGACCACCTCGCCGACGTCCTCCAGCAGCGGGTGCTTGCCGCCGGGCGTGAAGATCGGCAGGCCGGGACGCCCCAGGAAGTAGCGGGCGTGGCGAGCCTCCCCCGTCGGCACGCGCCGGATGCCCAGGCGCTCCAGAAACTCCCTCGAGGCGCCGTGATCGTCGGCCAGCACCAGCCGCCCGCCGTCGATGACGAAGCGGGCCAGCTGCTGCGCGTCGAGCTCCTCGGTAGGAAAGATGACGATCAGGCGGTCATCGGGGCCCAGGGCCCCGAAGTCTATCGAGGACATCGGCTGAAGCTCGTAGCCCTGACCCTCGGCCAGCGCCACGAAGTCCGACAGCCCGTTCCAGGCCCGGTTCTCCAGCGCGAAGTCGCCGCCCCGCAGCGCGGGCTGCGCCCAGGCCGGGCTCGTCGACGCGCAGAGCGTCGCCAGCGCCGCGGCCAGCAGCCCGGCGCGCGCCATGAGGCCAGGGGCGATCACCACAGGCCCTCCTCCATGGCCTCGACCGAGACCTGCTTGCGGACCTCCTGCGTCAGCCGCTCCATGATCGTCGCCAGCGCCTCGTCGTGGCGCCGCTGGCTGAAATAGACCTCCTCCAGCACGCTGACGACGGCCGCGATCAGCGCCTCGGGGGTCAACGACCCCTCGCCCCGGCTCGCCTCCAGGACCTGCTCAAGCCGCGCCTTGAAGGCGGCCACGCCCTCCTGGCCGCCGGGGAAGGGCTCGCGGACGGAGGCCTCGACGGCCCGCAGCAGCAGGCGGCTGGCCTGCCGGGGGGTCAGCCGGCCCCAGGACTCGCGCTCGCTGGCCACGTCCTCGACCATCTGCTCGTAGAGATCGCGGACGACGACCCGCACCGGCGTCATCGGGAAGCGAAACCAGCGCAGCCGGCCCCCGTGGGGGACCTCGAAGCGATAGGAGGCCGAGATGTAACCCCGACACTGCACCCTCAGGACGTGCGGCCCCGCGTCGAGGTTCACGAAGGCGAACTCCCCGTCGCTCCCCGTAAAGGCCCTGAAGTCCGGCTCGCCCTCCTCCCCCTGGCCCGGCCCCGCCCGCCGCAGCGTCACCTCGCCGCCCTCGATGGGCGCCTTGATCTGGTTGTCCCAGAGGATCCCGGCGATGTCCTGGGGCGAGCGCGCCACCTCGGCGGGCACCTCGCCGGCGGGGATGGGGATGATCGCGGGGGCGCGGGCGCCCGCCATCGTCTGCCTGGGGCGGCGCTCGGGGGGCTTGCGCCGCATCCAGCCGCGCACCCCGTCGCGGATCGCGAAGCCAGCCAGCACCGCCACGCACACCCCCAGGATGATCGCCAGCAGCCAGGGCAGCAGCCCCTGCCCGGTCTTGTTGACCTCCAGCGTGAGGGACTCCGACTCGACGCTCTGCCCCTCGATCGTCAGCCTCGCCCGCACGTCCAGGCGGCCCTGCTCCAGCCGGTCCTCGGCCACGAAGAGGTCATAGCCGCCGTCGTCCTTGCTGCGCACGCTGTAGCGGCCGACCTCGGCGCCCTTCTGGGTCATCAACACGTCGACCACCCCGCCGGCCACGGCGCCGTAGCGATCCTCGACCTGCCCCTTGACCCGGACCCCCCGATCCAGCCGCGCGCGGACATTGCGGGCCTCAACGCTGAGCCAGGGGCCGTCGAGGACCCGCAGCGTGGTCGCCGCGGCGGCCTCGGCGAAGGCCCGCGAGCCCTCGAAGCTGACCCGGATGGGCACGCTCGGATCGGTGACCTCGCCGAGCCGCAGCGGCACCGAGGCGGTGCCCTCCGCGCCGGTGGGGATCTCCACCCGCTGGCCGCCGATCTCGACGGACAGGGGCAGATCGGGGACGGGGGAGGCGCCGTTGGTGGCCGCGACCCGCACCAGGACGGTGTCGGCGCCCTTGAGGACGAACTCGGGCACCTGGAGGCTGAGCAGGACGGCCCCGCGCTCGCAGGTCACGACCGACTCAAGGACGCTGCGCGAGAAGTAGTGCTCCTGGCCGCCGTAGGTGATGTCGACGTCGTAGACGCCAGGATCGAGCGAGACGGCCAGGTAGAAGCGCCCCGTCCGGTCGGTGCGGGCCTCGCGGGCCACGGGGCCCAGCGGCCCGCGCTGCTTGAAGGCCAGCGCCACCGACTTGCCCTCGATACCCTGCCCGATGTTGTCCCTCAGGTGCCCGTCGACCGTGACGCGGGTCCCCTCGGCGTGGACCTCGGCGGTCATCTTCGTCCGCGCGCCGATCCGCACGTCGAAGGCCTGCGCGGGCGCGCACCACAGCGCCCCGAGGAGCGCCGCCCAGACCAGGGCGCGCGCAGGCGAAGGCCCGGCCGAGGCGAGGGCGCGCCCGGTCGGCTTGGATCGGAGGGGTCGCAGGCACAGTCGGGGCTTGTCGGGTCCTGTGATCACCGATATCGTCGTTGTGCTAGGGGGGAGGCATCGCGCCCTGCCCTCACCACGGGCCAGGCGTCGCCATTGTAACACGATCAAGGACGGCGTCACACCGCCTCGACGCGGCCGAGGCGCGCCTTTGACCCGATGCCTCGGGCCGTCGGCGAGGCGCCGGATACGGACAACACGCGCCGGGCCGGCGAATCGTCCCGAGCGGGGCCCTGGAGGGGCCAGCGATGATCCCGAAGCTCTTCCGCGACCCGGTGCACAACATCATCAGCCTCGACACCCACGACCCCTGCGATCGAGTGCTGATCGGGCTCATCGGGACGCCGGAGGTGCAGCGGCTGCGGCACATCCGGCAGCTTGGGCTGGCCAACCTCGTCTACCCGGGCGCGGAGCACAGCCGCTTCACCCACTCGCTGGGGGTGACACACCTGGCGCGGCGGATCATCGATCAGGTCGCCGGGGCCGGGGCGGACCCGGCGATGCGGCTGCGGACCCTGGCCGCGGCGCTCTTGCACGACATCGGCCACGGCCCCTTCAGCCACGCGATCGAGAAGGTCACGCAGATCGACCACGAGGAGATCGGGGTGGCGCTGCTGCTGGACCCGGACAGCGGCGTCCACGCGGTCCTGAGCGCGGTGGACCCGACGCTGCCGGCCGAGGTCGCGGCGATGATCAAGGGGGAGGGCCCGCGGACCTTCTACCGGGACGTGGTCTCCAGCCAGCTCGACGCCGACCGGCTCGACTACATCCTGCGCGACGGGCTGGCGACGGGGGTCAAGATCGGCGTCTACGATCTGGAGCGGATCTTGACGACGCTGGAGGCCGATCCGCACCACCTGCTGATCAACTCAAGGGCCAAGGAGGCCGTCGAGGGCTACCTGATGGCCCGCTTCCACATGTACAAGCAGATCTACCTGCACAAGGCGGTGCGCTCGGCCGAGAAGATGCTGGAGGCGGCGCTCGGCAGGGCCGCTGCGCTCTTGAGGGAGGCGCCGGGGTCGCTCGCGCCTGTGGCGCCGGCGCTCGGCGGGCTCTTGCGGGGCGAGCGCGTGGAGGCGGCCGCCCTGGCGCGGCTGGACGACGCGGACGTTCACGTGGCGCTCAAGGCGTGGGCCGCGGGGCCGGACCCGATCCTGGCCGAGCTCTCCGGCGGGCTGGTCGGCCGTCGCCTCTTCAAGACGCTGGCGCTGCCGAGGGATCCGGCCCGCGCCGGGGCCATCGTGGCGGCAGGGCGAGAGGTGGCCCGGCGAGAGGGCTGCGACCCGGAGCACCACCTGCTCGTCGACAGGGCCGAGGACACGCCCTACCGCCCCTACGAGCCGGGGGCGACGGCGGGGCAGAAGCCCATCATGCTCTCCATCGAGGGGGGGCAGGGGCGGATCGAGGATCACTCGGACATCGTCCACCTGCTGGGGCGAGATCGCTATGAAGTTCAGCGGATCTGCTTCCCGGAGCGGCTGCGCCCGGCGCTCCTGTCGAGGCTTCAGCGCGAGGGGTTGATCCCGTCGTAGAGGTCCTCGAAGGTCTTGGCGGCGCTGGCCCAGCTCCAGTCGATGGCCATGCCGTTCTGCTGAATGCGGGCGAAGGCCTCCGGGTAGGTGTGCCAGGTGTGGGCGGCCCAGCCGATGGTCTCGGCCAGCGCGCCGGGGGTGAAGTCGTCGAAGGTCCAGCCGGTGCCCGCCTGGGAGGAGGGGTCCCAGGGCTGGACGCTGTCGCGCAGGCCCCCGACGGCGCGCACGACGGGCGCCGCGCCGTAGCGCATGGCGTAGAGCTGGGTCAGGCCGCAGGGTTCGAAGAGGGAGGGGACGACGATGAAGTCCGAGCCGGCAAAAACGCGGTGGGAGAGCGAGAAGTCCTTGGCGAGCCGGACGCGGATCTTGTCGGGCCAGGACCGCTGAAGCGCCAGCAGGCCCTCGTGGAGCTTCGGATCGCCGAGGCCCAGGACGATAAACTGGAGATCCTGCGCGAAGATCGACGGCGAGCCGGCCAGCAGCAGCTCAACCCCCTTTTGCCAGTCGAGCCGGGAGACGATCCCGAAGAGGGGCACGTCGGCGCGGCGCGGCAGGCCGAGCTCAAGCTGGAGGGCCTCCTTGCTGCGAGCCTTGCCGGAGAGGTCGGCGGCGTCGAAGGGGTGCAGGAGCTCAGGGTCGCTCGAGGGGTCCCACTCGCGGTCGTCGATGCCGTTGAGGATGCCGATGAGCTGGCCGGCGTCGCGCTTGTCGCGCAGGACGCCGTCGAGGCCAAAGCCGCCCGAGGGCGTCATGAGCTCCTGGGCGAAGGTGGGGCTGACGGCGGTGACGCGATCGGCCGAGACGATCCCCCCCTTGAGGGTGTTGAGCGCCCCGTCGTGCTGGAGGGTCGCGGCGTGGCGGCCCGACAGATCGAGGCCGCCCAGAGTGGAGGGGGCGAAGAGGCCCTGGTGGGCGGCGTTGTGCAGGGTCAGGACCGAGCGCGTGCTCTGGAAGAGCCCGATGGGCTTGTAGAGGGCGTTGAGGTAGAGCGGCACCAGCGCCCCCTGCCAGTCGTGGGCGTGCACGATGTCCGGCTCGCCCAGCGGCGCGCCCTGCCACAGCGGGGCCGCGCGGGCGACCTCCAGCGAGGCCCTGGCCATCAACGCATAGCGCAGCTGGTTGTCCCCGAAGACGCCCGAGTCGTCGCCGTAGATCCCGCCCCGATCGTACATGGGGTTGGCCAGCAGGACGTGGGCCAGCCCCGGCCCCTCCTCCGAGACGATGAAGCGGACCTCGTGGTGGGCCCCGAAGAGCCAGAACCAGAAGCCCCCGCGCTCCTCCCAGCTCCGCCCGGCCACGCGCGCGCCGCCGTAGCAGGGCGAGACGGTCACCACCTGATGGCCGCGGGCCGCCAGCGCCGCAGGCAGCGCCCCGCACACGTCGCCCAGCCCGCCCGTCTTGGAGAAGGGGGCCACCTCGGCGGCCACAAACAGGATCTTCATCAACCCTCCAGAGGCTCTGGCGCCTCGCCTCTCGACGTCGAGCCGCCGGGATCGCCCAGGCGCCTTGTCGGATATCGCTGCGGCCTTTGATAGCGCGCCTGAGCCCGCGATACAACCGCCGCGACGGCGCAGGCCCGCCCGCCGCCTCTCCCCTCCTATGGAAAAACCCGTGCCTTCCTGTAGTCTTGACAAGGGAGGTGGGGGTGGCAAGATCCGACCCGACGGCTCACACCACAAGGACACCGATGGACTTCGTCGATCGGGGAACATGTCTCCACGGGAGACGAGCGCCATGACATCTGCGGACGCGCTTCAGGAGCGGCTTCGAGCCCAGCTCGCTGATCTGCTCTTTGACGAATACAAGGCGCTGACCGAGGCCCAGCTCGGCATGGTCTTCGCCCTCGTCCTCGGGGATCTGCGCACGCGCGGCAGCACGGGCATCCGACCCACCTCACCGGCCACCAGACCCTCCGCCGCCGCCAACGGCCAGACCTCGACCCCGAAGCCCGCGCCGCCGCCCATCCCGCGCAAGGTCACCCAGGGGCAGAGCGAGCACGGCCCCTGGCTCGCCTTCGAACTCTTCACCCTGGAGGCCCTCGACGACCTCCACAAGCAGATCAAGGACACCTCCGGGCTCTTCATCAAGCTCGACCAGGACATCCCGCTCAACAGCGCCCTCGACGTCTGCATCATCCTGCCCGTCATCGACGCCGAGTTGTGGCTTGAGGGCCGCGTCGTCGTCCAGGCGCCCGCCGGCACGGCCATCGGCCTCCAGACCGACGCCGACCACATCGCGACGTGGCGCCGCGCCCGCGAGGCCTTCACCAACGGACGGCCGCTGCCCTCCACCCCCTGCGACGGCCCGCGGACGCTGCCGCCGCGAATCCAGCGCCGATCGGGAGTCCACCCCCCTCCCCCCAACAACCCGTCACGACCCGCCGCGAGCCCATCCCAGCCCGCCGTGAGCCCGCCCAGGACCGCCGCGAGCCCTCCCCCGGCCCAGAGCCGACCGCCCTCCAGCGCACACGCGCCCGCCCTGGAGCACGCCCGGTCCGCCCCCTCGACCAGCGGCAACCGGGCGCCCTATCAGACCCGACCCGCCTCCGGCCAGTTCACCACCCCAGGCTCCAGCGGACGCATCGAGGCCCACGGCCCGCTGACCATCGAGCAGCTCAAGGAGATCGGCGCCTCGGTCCCCGCCTCCGTCCACAGCGACCTCAGCGTCCGCTCCCTCGTCTCCCTCCTCATCGAGGCCTCAGGCCAGCAAGGCGACGGCGTCATCCGCATCGAGGGGCAAGGCACCCTCTCCTTCATCATCATGCAGCTCGGGTGCCCCGTCGAGATCATCCAGACGCCCAGAAACCCCGACCTCGATCTCGGCCCCCTGCTCGTCGAGGCCCACAAGCTGACCTGGGAGCAACACAAGGAGATCGAGCGCAATGCCCACGACCAGGGCATCGAGTACAGCGAGTCCATCGTGCGGCTGCGCTCCCTGACCTACCCCGAGGTGCTGGCCAGCCTCCAGTCCAGGATCGCCTTCGTCCTGTCCATCATCCTCAAGACCACCCAGGGCCGCTTCTCCTACCACCCCCTGGAGCAGCTCCCGCACCGATACTCCACACCGCCCTTGAGCCTGCCCAGCCTCGTCTTCAAGAACACCTACAGAGAGCTCGGAGAGCTCCTCCCCGCCGACCTCGAGCGCACCATCGAGCCCTTCATCGAGTCCTTCCCCACCCGCATCGAGCCGCCGCCCTGCTCCGCCGCCGAGCTCCAGCTCCCCAACAAAGAGAAGCGCTTCTTCGAGGTCGTCCTCGACAGCGGCAACCGCCTGCGCTTCCTCATCGGCGTCAGCAACCTCAACCGCACCCACACCCTGGCCCTCCTGCTGACCCTCCAGCAGATGGGCTTCATCTACTTCGACCTCAAGAAGGAGCGCACCGAGATCCACGAGCGCCTCTTGTCCAGAGTCGAGACGAAGCTCAACAGCCTCCACGCCGCCACCCACTTCGACGTCCTCGACATCCACTGGTCCTCCTACACCGAGGTCGTCCACGAGGGCTACCGCGAGCAGATCAAGCTCTTCTCGGCGGAGGCCTTCCCCGAGAACATCCGCGCCGAGATCGCCGCAGACCTGGCCACCATCCGCGCCGCCCTCGACACCTCCCGCGACCTCCTGACCGACACCAAGGCCCGGCGCCAGTACCGCAGCGGCATCATCAACAACATGCAGATCGAGAACGGCGTCTCCCTCTACCTGCGCAAGGGCGACCTGGCCATGCTCCGCATGGACGCCCGCGAAGCCCGCAACTGCTTCATGCGCGTCCTGGAGCTCGATCCGCGCCACACGCAGGCCCAGACCAAGCTCAAGGCCCTGACCAAGTCCTGACCGGCGCCGACAAGGCCGCCTGCCCCTCCCTCAGTGGCCCGACTTGTCGAGGAAGTCCTGCATCCGCGCGCGCTTGTCCTCCGACTCAAAGCACACCGCCTGGGCGACCGACTCCAGCATCAGCCCGCTGTCCACGTCCAGCCCCAGCGCCGCGTTGAGCGACACCTTGGCCAGCCGCACCGCCATCGGCGCCCGCTCCGCCACCCGCCGGGCCATCTTGAGCGCCTCGGGGACGACCTCCTCCGTCGTCTCCACCAGCCGGTTGAGGATCCCCACCGCGAGCGCCTCCTGGGCCTTGATCCGCTCGCCCAGCAGCACGATCTCCTTGGCCCTCCCCAGCCCCACGATCCGCGGCAGCCGCTGCGTCGCGCCCGCCGCAGGCAGGATCCCCAGATCCGCCTCCGGCTGTCCGAAGGTCGCCTTCGGCCCGCCGACCCGCAGATCGCAGGCCAGCGCCAGCTCACACCCCCCGCCCAGCGCCCAGCCCTTGACCGCCGCGATCACCGGCGCCGGGAAGCACTCCACCCGACGAAAGAGCCGCGAGTTGATCCCCGCCAGCGCCTCGACCGCGCCGCGCTCCTTGAGCTGCGCAATGTCCGCGCCCGCCACGAAGGCCTTGTCACCGGCCCCCGTCAACACCACCGCCCTCACCTCGAGGCCCCTGAGCTCCAGCGCGTCCAGCGCCGCGTGCAGGCCCTGAACCATCGCCAGGTCCAGCGCGTTGAGCTTCTCAGGGCGGTTGAGCGTCACCAGCACCACCCCCGCGCCTTGATCCTCGACCAGCACCCGCTCCTGCTCCATCTCCCCTCCTCCAGGCGCCCGCGGCCGCCGCCGGCCACCTCGCCAGACGCAAAAATCCATTAAATACAGACACTTGAGCGCAACACAGGGCGAGCGCCCTCAGATCATGAACATCGCCCCGCACCACCCGACAAAGCCCGCCGCCGACAAGGCCGCCGAACGCCACCGGCCCGACCTCGGGGCGCCGTCGGCGCCGTAGCCCCCCCAGATCCAGGCGGCGACGCCCGCCCACCACGCGATCAGGAGCCCTGCCGCCAGCAGCCGCCAGAGCGCCGAGGGGGTGGCCGCCTGCGCCTCGGCGCTGGCGACCTGCGGCCCGGCGCCGGCCGCCTCCAGGCGCGCGACTTCGGGCCTGAGCGCCCAGCGACGCTGACCCGAGGCCACCACCAGCGCCCGGCGGCCGCTCTGCGCGGTGGCCTCCTGGCGCGCCAGCGCCTCGATCCTGTCGAGGGCCTCAAGCGAGGGGCCAAGGGGCGCCGACTGGGCCGCCGCGAAGACCAGCTCCGGCAGCACGACCTCGTCGCCCGCGCCGCCCGCGACCTCTTCGATGAAGCGCACCTGCCGCGAGGCCTCCCACCAGACCTTGACCCCGAAGCCCGACAGCACGAGCGCCACCCCGAGCACCACCGGCAGCACCCAGGCGCGCCACGCGGCCGGGGCGGGCGAGGGAGGCTGGGGCGCACTAGCCGACATAGAAGGTCTTGACGGCTTCGACGACCTCGACCTGCTGGTCCTCGGTCAAGCCGGGGAAGATCGGGATCGCCAGCGAGGTCTGCGAGGCATCCTCGCTGACGGGGTGGTCGCCCCACTTGCCGCCGTGGGCCTCGAAGCAGGCCTGGACGTGCAGCGGCCTGGGGTAGTAGACCGCCGTGCCGATGCCCGCCGCGCTCAAGTGGGCCTCCAGAGCGTCTCGCCGCACCGCGCGCAGGTTGAACTGGTTGTAGATGTGGAAGAAGCGCCCGCCGGAGCCGTCGTCGACCGGCATCGTCACCCAGGCCTCCAGGCCCGCCTCGGCGAAGAGCGCCCGATAGCGCGCCGCGTTGACGCGCCTGGCCTCGCTCCAGGCGTCCAGCTGGACCAGCTTGACCCGCAGGATCGCGGCCTGGAGGGCGTCCAGCCGCGAGTTGAGGCCCACGAGGTCGTGGAAGTACTTCACCCGCGCGCCGTGCCGCGAGAGCACCCGGACGGTCTCGGCCAGCTTCGGGTCCGTCGACACGACCATCCCGGCGTCCCCGAAGGCCCCCAGGTTCTTGCTCGGGAAGAAGGAGATGGTCGACAGCGCCCCGATCGTGCAAGCCCGCCGCCCCTCGAAGCGGGCCGAGAGCGCCTGGGCGGCGTCCTCGACGATGACGACCTGATCGGCCCGCCCCGCGCGCTCAAGGACGGCCTGGATCGCGCCCAGATCCGCGGCGCGCCCGAAGAGGTGGACCGGGATGACGGCGCGGGTCCGATCGCTCAGCTTGTCGGCGAGCTGCTCGGGGTCGATGTTGCAGCTCCCAGGCTCGACGTCGACCCAGACGGGCGTCGCGCCGACGAGCACCACGCTGCTCGCCGTCGAGAAGAAGGAGTAGGTCGGCACCACGACCTCGTCGCCCGGCCCCACGCCCAGCGCCATGAGCGCCAGCACCAGCGCCGCCGAGCCGTTCGAGCACCCCACGCAGACGACAGAGGCCTCCAGGAAGGCGGCGACCTCGGCCTCGAAGGCGTCCACCTCGGGGCCGTTGATGAAGTTCTGGCTCTCCAGCACGCGGTCCATGGCCGCGCGGATCTCGGCCTCCTGAGACTTGAAGAGCACCTTGAGATCGAGCATCGGGACAGACATGGGCAGGCTCCCGCGAGGCGGCGTTCAGACGAAGTCGCGCCGGGTGAAGATGGCGCTGGCCAGCAGCACCACGATCGCGCTGTACAACACGCTGTAGAGGCAGGTGTAGGTCACATAGGACCAGCTCAACGGCACGAGGTAGGCGATCTGGAGGTCAGCCCGGTGCAGCGACAGGTCCGGGACGATGACACCAAAGGCCTGGACCACGTCGGGGATGATCGCGACCTCCATCGCCTTGGTGTAGATGTAGAGCGCCTCCCGCAGACGCCCCAGGATGAAGACCCCGAAGGTCAGCAGGCCCGACAAAAAGGGCGTGCTGAAGCTCGAAAAGAGGGTCGCGATGGCGGCCACCACCAGCCCCTCGAACCAGATCATGATCATGGCCTGGAAGTGGATGACCGTCAGATCGTCACCCCGGATCAGGATGATCGACACCAGCACGGCGGCCACCAGCCCCTCGACGGCCAGCAACACCAGCCCCAGGCCCGCGACCTTGCCCAGGATGAAGGCCCAGCGCGGCACCGGCTTGGTCACGATCGTGTAGATGGTCTTGCGCTCGATCTCCAGGTGCAGCAGGCTGACCCCCGAGAAGATCGCCACCATCACCGTCACCAGGCTCGTGAAGGCCAGCCCCAGGTCCCGCACGACCCGATCGTCGTTCTCCAGGCTGAGCTGGCCGACCAGCACGCTGCCGATGACCAGCCCGAAGGCCACCAGGATGATCCCGTGCAACACCCGGTTGCGGATCGCCTCCCGGAAGGTGTTGAGCGCCAGAGCACCAATGATCTTGGCCAACTGCATCATGAGCGCCCCTCGCCCGCTGCCCCGTCCTCGACCCCCCGCTGGGCGCGGGCGGCCCCCTCGACCTCGCGCAGGAACAGATCCTCCAGGCTCTCCTGGCGCTCGTGGTAGCCGCGCACGGCCGCGCCGGACCGCAGCACCACCGCCAGGGCCGCCTGGGCGCTGGCCGGGTCGTTCCCCGTCAGCGAGATCCGCTCCCCCGCCGCCACCCACGACATCCCCGCCGCCTCGATCTCCGCCCGGTGCGACTCTCCGAGGCCCTCGGCGAGGATCTCGACGGAGAGCACCTGGGCGTTGAGCAGCTTGTCCAGCGGGCCGACGTCCACCACCCTGCCCTGCACCATCACCGCCACCCGGTCGCACAGGCGCTCGACGTCCGGCAGGATGTGGCTGGCGAAAAAGACGCTCTTGCCCTGCGCCCTGAGATCCTTGATGAGCTGGGCAATCTCCGCCCGACCTATCGGGTCCAGCCCCGTCTGCGGCTCGTCCAGGATCACCAGCGCCGGATCGTGGATGAGCGAGCAGGCCAGCCCCGCCCGCTGCAACATCCCCTTGCTGAACTTGCGCAAAGGGCGACCGACGGCCTGCCGCAAGCCCACCTTGTCGATCAAGACCTCGGCGCTCCTGGCCCGCTCCGCCCGCGTCATCCCACACAGCGCCCCGTGCAGGTTGAGCAGCTCCCGCACGTCCAGATACTCATGAAAGTAAGGCGACTCAGGCAGATAGCCCAAGGCCCGCCGCGCGCCAGGCTCGCCTATCGGCTTGCCCAGCAAGGTCCCCGAGCCGACGTCCGGCCTCACCAGCCCCGTCAAGATCTTGAGCGTCGTGGTCGTGCCCGCGCCGTTGGGGCCGATCAGGCCAAAGATCTCCTCTCGCCCCACCTCGAAGCTGGCGTCGCGCAGCGCGACGACCTTCTTGCGAAAGAAGCCTATCCGAAAGGTCTTCGCCAGACCCCTGGCCTCGATGACCGACGTCATGATCGTTGCACCCGCTCCCCCTGCCCTCTCTCGTTCCGGCCAGAAGTTCTAGCCCGCGCCCTCATGGCCGGTCAAGCGCCCACCTCACCCCGACCCCTCCCCCTTCAACCCGCAAGGGCGCCTCGCCGCGCACCAGCGCGACCTCTCCAGCCTCCCCCACCACCTCCCCCTGCGTGCTGAGCTTGACCACCGCCCCCACCGGCACCTCCTCAAGCCTCAAGAGCCCCTCGATCAACCACAGCCGCTCCGGCCGCTCCAGACCCTCGACCTCCAGCCACGCCTGCACCTCCTCACCGGCCACCTCTCGCCGGACCGTCACCACGATCCGCCCTCGACCGTCGCGCTCCACCCCGCACATCGACAGGCCCGCCCCCGCCCACCGCCCCGCGACAGCCCCGCAGGCCGGCTCGCCCTGCACCGCCTTGACCACCTCGAAGACCTCCGGGCGGCCAGGCCCCCTGCCCAGCACCGCCAGCGGACCGCCACCCCAGCCCACCAGCGAGAAACCCTGCCCCTGGACCAGCGGCCGACCCACCACCGCCCAGTCCTTGTACAACAAGGCCACCCGCTCGATCTCGGCCTGCACCTGACCCCGCGTCTCCAGCTGATGCGCCGCCGTCCCGTCCGTCGTCACGAAGGGCCTGTCCGCCAGCCGCGCCGACAACCTCGACGGCGCCGCCACCCCCACGCCCGGCTCGATCGCCGACACCTGCGCGTGCGCATCCACCAACCACGGCGAGCGCTCGCTCAGCGACCACCTCACCCCCCCCTGACCGTCCTCCATGTCAAAGAGCCCCGCCTGGAAGCGCCCACCCCCCGGCGCCGCGCCGGCCCACAAGAAAGCCACCAGCCCCAACAGCCCCACCCCCGCCACAAGCGCGCCCAGCCTCTCCCGACCCAGCCGCGACCCCAGGCGGCCGAAGCCCTCGACCGAGGCCACGATCGCCCCCGGCGCCAGCAACATGCTGTAATGAAAGCTGATTTGATGCTCGGCCATCCACCGCGACACCATCAGGAACCCCACCCCCGGCAGGATCGACCCCAGCCACCGCCACCCCCCCCACATCATCCCCCCCGCCGAGAGCGCAAGGACCGCCAGGATCTCCACCTTCACCCACAGGAGATCCCCGTAATCCACCAACTCCCCCTGGGAGGACCCCGCCAGATGAAAAACACTGGAGTCGTCCGCCCCGCCCAGCAGCCACCCCCGCAGCCCGAAGAAGAAGAGCCCGAAGGCCGCCGCAAACAGCGCCGCCCCGAGCAGCCGACCCCTGATCCCAAGCCGCCGGTCGCCATCGACGGCCCCCTGCGCGGGAGGCGCCAGCGGCGGGGCCAGCGCCAGGGCGGCGGCGGCCACGAGGGCGAACTCCTCGCGCGCCAGGGCGGCGGCGACCAGCCCCAGGACGGCCAGCGCGTCGAAGCCGCCGAGGCGTCGGGCGCGCAGCAGCCCCGCGGTCATGAAGGGGACCGCCAGCAGGTCAGGGCGGGCGTCGTAGAAGAAGGGGTTGAGCACCAGGGGCGCGCCCAGCGTCACCGCCAGCGCGCCCCACAGCCCCAGGAGGCCAGCGCGCGGGCCGCCGCCGAGCGCCGCCGCCTGCCCCTCGAAGGCGCGGGCGGCGAGCCAGACGGTGGCGCCCAGAGCGCAGGACTGGGCCAGGACCAGGACCAGCGCGGCGGGCATGATCCACACCAGCGGGGCCAGCAGCGCGGCCAGGAAGTGGCCGTGGATGGCGAAGGCGTTCTCTTCGAGGATGGGGTTGAAGAGGTCGCCGTGGGCGACGCCCCACAGCGAGCGGGCGTACAGGAGGGTGTCGAAGGTGTGGGCCTGCGCCTGGAAGTGGAGGCGCCAAAGCAGCGCGCCGAGACAGACGGCGGCCAGCGACGCAGGCGCCCACGCCATCGAAGGGCGCCGCATCGGCGCAGAAGGCGAGGGCTGGGCGGCGGTGGCCATCGGGCGCTCTCAGGTCCTGGAGGCCCCGGCGATCTCTCGGGCGCGGTACCACTGGATCGTGCGCAACAGACCCTCCTCAAGCTCGACGCGGGGCTCGAAGCCGAGCAGCTCGCGGGCCTTGCTGATGTCGGGGATGCGCAGCTCGACGTCGGGGTGGGGCCAGTGCTTGAAGACGATGGGCGAGTCGGACCCGGCCAGCCGGACGATCTCGCGCGCGAGGCTGTAGATCGTGAGGGTGGCCCTCGGGTTGCCGATGTTGAAGCTCTGGCCGATGGCGGCGCCGCGGGTCATCGCCAGCAGCACGCCCTCGACGATGTCGTCGATGTAGCACCAGGCGCGGATCTGGCTGCCGTCGTTGTGGACCTGCAGGGGCTCTCCCTTGAGGGCCCGGACGGCGAAGTGGTGGATGGCGCCCTCGCCGACCTGGCCGGGGCCGAAGATGTTGAAGGGCCGGATGGCGACGGTGGGCATGCCGTACTGCCGGAAATAGGTGTTGCACAGGTGCTCGGTGGCCAGCTTGCTGACCGAGTAGGTCCAGCGGGCCTCCCCGACGGCGCCCTGCGTGGTGATGTCGCCCTCGCTGACCTTGTACGCGTGGCGGCCAAAGACCTCGCTGGTCGAGAAGTCCACGAAGCGCTTGACCGAGCCGTGCTTGTGGGCCGCCTGGAGCATGTTGATGGTGCCCAGCAGGCTGACCTCCATCGTCTCGACCGGCCGCCGCATGACGGTGTCGACCCCGGCGATGCTGGCCAGGTGGATGACCCGCGTGGCCCCGCGCATCGCCTCCCCCACCGCCTCCGCATCGCGCACGTCGCCCACGACGATCTTCAGGTTCGGGTGCTCGCCCCAGGCCGTCCCCGACAGGGCGTTCCGGCGCATGTTGTCCAGCACCACGATCTCGTTGTCTTCGATCAGCCGCCCGATCAACGCCGAGCCGATGAAGCCCGCGCCGCCTGACAAGAGCACGCGCTCACCGCGCACCATCGACTCACTCTTCTCACCGGTCATCAACCATCTCCTCGTCCCCTTCGGCGCCCTGCGCCTCCAGGAGAGTCTTGACGTGCACCACCAGATCGGCGGGCAAGTAGGGGTATGTGTTCGCGTGGGCCTCCTCGAATCGCCTGGACTGCTGCTGGAGCTGTTCAGCCGTCACGGCACCACAAAGGCCGCCTGTCATCCGACGCTCAACCTGCTGGCGGAGCGTCGGATCCTGCGGACGAGAGAAATACGCGTCGATGAGCAGATTGCAAGCACGCTGATCGTCGCCCTCCGCCAGCGAGGCCGCCAGCAAGGTCATCGTAAAGGGCGCCCCCGGCCTCAACGCCGCGATGTTGATGAACTTCTTGCGGCACGCCTTGAGCAACTCGCGGTCCTCGGGCGAGGGATCTTTGACGTAGTAACTGCAATTGGCCGCCGCCGACTCGGCCATGCGCCAGTCGCTCGGGAAGTGGGCCGAGCCTTTCTCCAGGATCGCGTTGGCGGCAAAGACCACCTCGGTCGTCACCGGCCTGCTCGCCAGGATCGTCACCGTCCCGCCCCACAGGTAGATGTCCTTGAAGTCGGCGTCCAGCGCCGTGACGACGTCCACGTAGCGCGACAGCCACTCGAAGCTACGACGGCGCTCGATGCCCGTGCCGAAGTAGAGGACCGCCCGGATCCAGAGGACGTCGGCCATCGCAGCCCGATGCCCCAGAGAGACGAGCCCGACGGACTCGACCGAGGGCAGGTACTCCATCGGGATGTGCGGGGGCATCTTCTGGGCGCGCGCGGCCTCCACGGCGCCCCGGTGCGTCAGCGACGAGGCGGCGATCAACACCGCGAGACCCGCCACTGCGATCAGAGTCCTGCTCAACAAGCCTCTCCATGGAACTTCAGCGCGCCAAGGGCGCCTACTCGAGCTCTTTGGCCAGGTCCGTCAAGAAGACCGGGGTCATCAACACCTCGCCTGAGGCGTTGGCCTGACCGTTGAGGTTGAAGCGGCTCGAGTCCGCGTCAGCGTCCAGGTCGCCCTCGGCGCGGGTCGAGAACCTGTCGGTCGCGTTGGCCGCGTTGCTCGACCGATAGTGGTAGCGGTAGTAGTGAGGCTTGGCGATGATGAACTTCAGGCTGCGCCAGGGCTCGCCCGCCCAGTCCGCCTGCCGCGTCGGGTGCTTGGTTCCCTTGGGGACCGCCGCGGGGACCTTGCTGGCGGTCTTGTCGGCCAGGGTGCCAGCGGGGGTCGGGAACATCTTCTCGGGGACGGGCAGGCCGTCCACCGTGTAGTGATCCGCCTCATAGTAGGCTGAGGCCCCGTCGGCCAGCGTCTTGAGGTTCAAGCCCGACTCGGAGGTCTTGGACTGCTTGACGTACTTGATGAACGCCGGAATCGCGATCGAGGACAGAACGCCCAGGATCGCCACCACGATCATCAGTTCGATAAGGGTGAACCCTTCTTTGGACTTGAACTTCAACATGACTTCCCCCAACGGTGAACCTCATGAGACCACGACGCTTGTTGTTCTCGCTCGGATGCACTCGGTATGCCAGCTCATCGGATTTTAATCGCTTGACGACTTGCCGGCCCGTGAACCGGACATCGACTTCGACATGAAGGCCTGATGCCTGACACCTTAGCCTACCCGCATCCCCAGAAACAACCCTGACGGTGCCATTTAGCGTCACCCATGACAACGATTGTCGGTCTGAAAGGCCATCACCCCTCAGCCCGCGGGCAAGAAACGACAAGAGGCCCCGGAAGAGGGGCCTCTTGAAGGGCGAGCCCGGCCATCAGATGGCCGGGTGCGCGCTTGTGGGTGCTACTCGAGCTCCTCGGCCAGGTCGGTCAGGAAGATGGGGGTCAGCTTGATCTC
>SXGS01227003.1_pt1 | contig 29056 bp, 24 predicted proteins | sample 3174681 | NCBI WGS metagenome assembly SXGS01 (sample SAMN11356861, study PRJNA531348) | freshwater metagenome | isolation source: freshwater sample F1-80 | place: China: Fuxian Lake, Yuxi | collected 2017-12-25 | reverse complement strand
CGACGGCCCCGACATCCACGGCGGCAAGGCTCTGCGCATCGTCGGGTGCGGCGGTGGGGGAGACAATCGTCTTCATCAGCCGTCCTATCGGCACAATCGTGCCGCCTCTGCCGTCGCTCCAGCCATAAGTTAACGCATATGGGTCGCCACCCCCAGCAGGCAGAAGGAGAGCCGCGCAAACTCCGGTGCTTCGGTGCGCCGGTTGTAGCATTCCCGGATGGCGGCGAAGAACTCGTCCGTGGCGAAGGACAGCGAGCGCACCGCGTCAATCTCATCCACTAAGATGACCAGCCGCTGCCCGGGCGCGAGCACCGGCAGCACCACCTGGCGCAGCGCCCCGGTGAAGCGGCGCAGGGGCCCGAAGCGCGCCTCGGCCAGCCAATAATCATCCAGCGCGTCTTCCAGATGGAGCTGCTGCCCGAGCTGGTTGAGCAGGCCCTCGTACCACTGCTCGGCGGAGAGGTTCTGGCCCAGGGAAGTGAGGTCGAGCACGGCGGCGCGGGCGCCGGCGGCGCGCAGCTTGCCGGCGGTGCGCACCATGAGGGAGGACTTGCCCATCTAGCGCGAGGTCAGCACATAGCAATACTCGCCGGCCTGGAGGGCGTCGAACAGCTCGCGGTCGGCGCGGCGCTCCACGTAAGAGGGGGCGTCCCCGCGCAGGGTGCCGCCGGTCGTGAAAAAGCTGTCGCGCATAGTGACACTGCCTCCGGGTCCCGGGGGACCGCTGCACGGCGGCGCCGTGGGTCTCTGTGCGGAACCGGCCCGCCGCCGGCTCCCCGGGGTGATCGGGTGGCATTCCGGCGCCGGGCACCCCCACCGGCCGGGCGCAACGGCCGTCACCGGTCTCCCGGTGCGCCGGCAGGCACACCGCCGGCCGCCGGCCCGAGGGCGCAGCCGACCTGCATCCTGGGACGCGGTTTCGCGGCGTGGGTTTCGCCGACTTGCAGGGCGTCCCCGGCCGCTCGGTCGCGGGCCGCCCTTCCGAGGAAAACCGGTTGAAAACCGGTTGCCGGCGCCGCACCACCGAGAGGCACGCGGAGCCTGAAGGCGGCGTCAGGGTGCACTTTCCAAGTCAAGTTTTCCGCCACGGGGGGCCTCTGTAGTCGGGGAACGAGGTGCCGCGGCGCCCGGACGGAGATCGGCGGTCGTTTGGCGAACTCCTTCTTGCGTCCGGCGGCGATGTCGGGTCGGCGGCCGCAGCGGGCCTCCGAGTACCACCGCGCGCGCCTTCGGGCCTCGCGCGGCTTCCGCCGGCGATGCGCCCCGAACCGGCGTTCAACCGGTTTTCCGGGACATAGCCCCGTGGCTTCAACCCGGGGCGGGCCTCCGGCGAGATCATCAAGGGGGGTGCTCGATCTGGGGGTGCTTCGTCGGGACTCGCGAGGAGGGGCGCTGGATCTGGGGGTTCAGCGGAGAACTCGTAGAACGAACTATCTCGGAAGGTCCGGCCAGGAGCCGGACGTTGCGGGAACCCCCGCTGAAGACGGAGCGGGAACCCTCGCTGAAGACGGAGCCGGTGCCCTGCAGTGCCGCCGGGACCCTGCCAGAGGCCGCCCCCAGGAGGCGATTCCTTGCTCCCCGGCGAAGAGTCACCTGCGCGTCCGATGCACGAAATCTCTGGGGGAATCCACGTGGCAGAACCGATTGAAGCTTCCTATGGGGCGTGGAGCTCGCCCATTTCGGCAGACGTGGTCCTCGCGTCAGCGCTGCGCCTGAGTGACGTTCAGTATGACGGGGAGCGCCTGTGCTGGCTGGAGGGACGGCCCCAGGAGCAGGGGCGCTACGTTGTGGTGCAGCGATCGCCGGGAGGTGTGCCGGTGGATGCCATCCCGGAAGCGTTCAATGCCCGCACGCGCGTTCACGAGTACGGCGGCGGCTCCTACCGGGCAGCGTCAGGCGCGGTGTATTTCTCGCACGATCTGGATCGTCGCCTGTATCGGACCGAGGCCGGCGCTGACCCGGCGCCGCTCACGCCCGCCGGGGCATGGCGCTATGCGGATCCGGTCCTCGATGCGGGGCGGCAGCGCCTGATCTGCGTGCGTGAGGACCACACCGTAGCCGGCAGGGAGGCGGAAAACACCATCGCTGCGGTAGGTCTCGACGGATGCAGCGAACCGGTGGTGCTGGTGCGGGGAGCGGATTTCTATTCGAACCCACGCCTCAGCCCGGACGGCACGCAGTTGTGCTGGCTGGCCTGGAATCACCCGCTCATGCCGTGGGACGGCACGGAATTGTGGGTCGCCGGAGTACTCCCGGACGGCTCACTCGGACCGGCGGAGCGCGTCGCCGGGGGCGCCGAAGAGTCGCTCTTTCAGCCGGAGTGGTCGCCCGCAGGAGTACTGCACTACGTCTCCGATCGCAGCGGGTGGTGGAACCTGTACCGCCACGTCGGAGCCGAAGAAGTCGCACTCACCCCGATCGAGGCGGAACTCGGGCTGCCGCAGTGGGTGTTCGGACTCACCACCTACGCGTTTCTGGATGCCGAGCGCATCCTGTGCGCGTACGGGCTGCCGGGTGGCTGGCGCCTCGCCGTGCTGCACGTAGCCACGGGCCGCCTTGAGCCCCTGGACCTGCCCTATACGAGCATCAGCAGCGTGTGTGCGTGCGGGGCCCGGGCGGCGTTCCTCGGAGGCGCTGCGGGGACGCCCACTTCGGTGGTGGAACTGGATCTGGAGTCGGGCACGCTGGAGGTGGTGCGGCAGTCGGCGGCTGTGCAAGACGCACACCGGCCGTTCCTCTCCGTGCCTCGAGGCATCGAGTTTCCGACTGAGGGCGGACTTACCGCGCACGCCATCTACTATCCCCCGGCCAACCCGCGATTTCGGGCGCCGACAGGAGAACACCCTCCCCTCCTCGTGAAGTGCCACGGTGGCCCCACGTCCGCCGCCGGGAGTTCGCTGGCGCTCGGGATCCAGTTCTGGACGAGCCGCGGGTTTGCGGTGGTGGATGTGAACTACGGCGGCAGCACCGGCTACGGACGTGCGTATCGCGAGCGCCTCAAGGACTCATGGGGCATCGTGGATGTGGACGATTGCGTCAACGCAGCCCTCTATCTGGCACGCGAGGGCCTCGCCGACGAGAAGCGGATGGCGATCACCGGGGGGAGCGCGGGAGGGTACACCACTCTCTGCGCGTTGGCGTTCCGCACCGTATTCAGCGCCGGGGCCAGCCACTACGGCGTCAGCGATCTGGAAGGCCTGGCGCTCGACACCCACAAGTTCGAGTCCCGGTACCTGGACGGGCTGGTCGGTCCGTACCCCGAGCGACAGGACCTCTACCACGCTCGCTCCGCGCTGCACCACCCTGAGGGGATTTCGGCACCGATGGCGTTCTTCCAGGGAGATGAAGACGCGATCGTACTCCCGAACCAGACCGAGCGGATGGTGGATGCCCTCCGCGCGCGGGGAATCCCGGTACTGTACTTCCTGTTCGAAGGGGAGCAGCATGGCTTCCGCAAGGCAGAGAACATCTGCCTCGCGCTTGAAGGGGAGTTGACGTTCTACGCGATGATGCTGCTGGGCGTCGGACTGCGGTACTGAGCGACATCCATGAAACTCGAAGCCAGCCTGGACGAATTCGAACTCCTGCAGCGACGGCGGCTGTCGGGGATGGACCGCGAACTGGTCGTCACGGCCCTCGCTGCACTCAAGGAGTACCTTTTGGAGCACGTCGGCCTGGAGGAAACCAGCGAACTCGAGGACTGGAACCTGTTCGAGTTTCTCCTGGACTATTACCCCTCCCAGGAAGAGCCGGATGAGGGTCCCGCGCTGTTCTTGCTGGACACGGCAAGTGCGCTGTCGCGCTGGCTGGTCGAACGGGGGGAACGGGGCACTGCCCTGTTTCTCGCCGCGGCAGACCGCCTGCGAGAGGACCTTCCGCGCGTGTTTCGCGCACTGGCGCTGTTGAAAGACCACACGCACCCCGAGGATCTCGGCATGTCGGTAGATGTGGGCGAGGAGGAAGAGGGCGCTCCCCTCGGCACGCTGTCTTCCGGTGTGGAACGGGTCGCCCGACCTGGTGAGGTTGACTACAACCGCGCGGAGGAGGATCATTTCACTATCGTGGCCACTGCGCAGGCGTCCGTCACTCTGCATTCGGACGCGCTGGAGGCGCTCGGCCAGGGAACGCTCGGCCCGGTTCAGATGCCGGCCGCAGCCGCTGCACTGTTGCGGCCGGCGGACATCCTGCACGCCGAGGTGGCGCCGGGGCGGAACGGTTGGGAACTGATCGGTGCATTCGGCATTCGGCCCGGAGGATACCTGTGAGCATGCGCGACGAGCCCAGTGCCGCGACTCCCGAGGAGTTGGTCGAGATCGCGGCGCGGAGGGCCCGGCTGGCGGCGCCCGTGGTGGCCGCCCTGTCCACCCGCGTGAAGAACGCGCTATTGAACGACATCGCCCAGGGCGTGCTGGACGAAGCGGACTTCATTCTGGCCGCCAATGAACGCGACGTCGAGGCGGCGGAACGCGCCCGGATGCCGGATCCGCTCCTGGATCGGGTCATCCTCACCCGCCCGCGCCTGGCAGCGATTGCCGATGGAGTTCGGGAGGTCGCAGCGTTCGCGGACCCGGTGGGCGAGGTGCTGCGCGGTTCCCGGCGACCGAACGGGCTGCTGATCCGGGAGGTCCGCGTCCCTCTCGGTGTGGTGGGGGTCATCTACGAGAGCCGGCCCGACGTCACCATAGATGCCATCAGCCTCTGTCTGAAGGCCGGAAATGCGATCGTACTGCGGGGCGGCGCCGACGTGCAGGAGTCGAACCGCGCTCTATTGGAGGTGGTCCGCCGCGCCATCCGGCCGCACGGGATCCCGGATGGGGCGATTGAGCTGATCGAGAGCACCCACCCGCGCGCCACCGAGCATCTGCTCCATCTCAAGGAGTATGTAGACGTTTTGATCCCCCGGGGCAGTCCCGCGCTGATCCGCCACGTCTGCGGCAGCTCCACGCTGCCGACCATTGAAACCGGGACAGGGAACTGCCACGTGTTTGTGGAGCGGACTGCCCGCCTCGAAATGGCGGCGGACATCGCGTTCAACGCCAAGGTGCAGCGTCCCGGCGCCGTGAATTCGATGGAAACGCTCCTGGTGGACGAACCGATCGCCGGCGAGTTTCTTCCCCCCTTCGCCGCCCGCATGCAGGCAGCGGGGGTTGAATTGCGCGGATGCGAGCGCTGCCGGGAGCTCTGTCCTTCCATCCGTCCCGCCACCGAAGAGGACTGGTACACTGAGTATCTGGACCTGATTCTCGCCGTGCGAGTGGTCGCCGCGATAGACGAGGCAATCACCCACATCAGCCGCTACGGCACGCATCTGAGTGAGGCGATCGTCACACAAGACTACTTTGCGGCCCGCCGCTTTTGCGAACGGGTTGATTCGGCAGCCGTGTACGTGAACGCATCCACACGGTTCACGGACGGTTATGAACTGGGGTTGGGCGCCGAACTGGGGATCAGCACCCAGAAACTACACCGCCGGGGACCGATCAGCCTGCGCGCACTTACCACCTGGAAGTGGATCGTGCAGGGCGACGGGCAGGTGCGGGACTAGGTTTGCTGTGCGCCTCGGACTGATGGGAGGGACGTTCGATCCGGTGCACTACGGGCACCTGATTATTGCCGAGACCGCGCGAGTCGAGTTCAACCTCGATCGCGTGCTCTGGATTCCAGCCGGTGACCCACCCCACAAGCCCGGGCGGGTGCGCACCCCGCAGGAACACCGTCACGCCATGGTGCTTCTGGCAACCGCCGCGCACCCACAATTCGAGGTCTCGCGCATCGAATTGGAGCGGAGCGGGCCAAGTTTCACATTCGACACGGTAACGGCCTTGCGCGAACGGCACCCGAGCGCGGAACTCTTCTTCCTCACCGGCGCCGACGCAATCCTGGAAATCCTGACCTGGCACCGGCATGCCGATGTCATTCATCTCTGCCGTTTCATCGCCGCCACCCGACCCGGTCACGACCTGGGACGCCTCGGGACGGTGCTGCCTGCTCGATACCTGCAATGCATTGACACCATCGCTACACCCGGCGTGGATATCTCCAGCACTCAAATCCGAGAGCGTGTCCGGAGCCAGGCCTCGATTCGCTATCTCTTGCCTGACAGTGTCGAAACGTATATTCAGAAGCACAGGCTCTATGCGGACACGGGTGAGAGCCCGGCAGCACCCGGCGGATAGCCGGCGACCCACCGTCCCTTCAGATCTCGCCTGGTCCCTTCCCGTGTCCTACCTGCGCACGAGATTGAAGAACTCCTCGCGGGTTGCCCGGTTCTCCCGAAATTCGCCCAGAACGCAACTGGTGATCATGCTTGAGTGCTGCTTCTCGACCCCGCGCGACATCATGCAGAGGTGCTTGGCTTCGATCACGACCGCCACACCCCGCGGCTCAATCGCCCCCTGGAGTGCATGGGCAATTTCGTGTGTCAATCGCTCCTGCACTTGCAGCCGCCGGGAGAACATCTCCACCAATCGGGCAATCTTGCTCAGGCCGACGATCCGCCCGTTGGGCAGATAGCCGACGTGTGCCGAGCCGAAGAAGGGAACCAGATGGTGCTCGCAGAGGCTGTACAGTTCGATGTTGCGAACAACCACCATGTCCTCGAATTGCTCCGAGAAAATCGCCTGGTTCAGCACCGTGGGCACGTCCTGCTGGTAGCCGCGGGTGAAGTCGCGCAGCGCGCGTGCGGCTCGTTCCGGGGTCTTCGCGAGCCCTTCTCGATCCGGATCTTCACCGATCTCGATCAGCAACTGCCTGTAGAGTTCGGCCAGTCGATCTGTCATCCTGTTGTCCGTTCATAGGCAAACACATTGCGGTCGGTCTCGCGCACCGATATCCGGTGCAATGACCCGGGTGGGAGGGCAGGTTCTAACCGGTCCCAGATGACCCGCACCAGGTTCTCGGAAGTGGGATTGAGGTCCCGAAACTCAGGAGTGTCCAGGTTCAGGTGGCGGTGGTCATACCGGTCCACGACCTCGGCGGTGACGACCTGATCCAGCAAACCCAGATCCAGCAGCATCCCGGTGCGGGGATCCGGCTCTCCGCCGACCGTGACCTCCAGCACATAGTTGTGCCCGTGGCCGTGCGGGTTGTTGCATTTCGCGAAAATCCGCCGGTTCTCATCATCCGACAGTACGGGACTATGCAGCCGGTGAGCAGCGGCGAACTCGTACGTGCGGGTCAGGGTCACCATCCATCTCTCTCCTCGCGCCGTGCATTCAGCCCGCAAACGGCTGCTCTCCCAGAGACGTACTCCCGAGAGCCGGGCCGGAAGACCGCGCGCCGCAAGCGCCGTGCTGATCGTCTTCCCGATCCACGTGACCAGCACCTCAGCCGTCGGCATCAATCCGGCGAGCACCTCGTGCTCCGGAGTGAGATACTCCCCATCCAGACGCGCCAGGACGGTCTGTTCGAGGATCGCCTTCAGGTCCGAGATGTTCACGACCATCCCTGTTGCGGGATCCACTTCACCGGCCAGGGTGGCTTCCAGCACATAGTCATGCCCATGTCCGTGCGGCAGCGAGCACAAGCCAAAGCGCCGCTGGTTTTCCTCCGCTGTCCACTCCCGCCGATAGTATCGGTGCGCGGCGGAAAAGCGTGCCTTCCGGGTAAGCTGAATCAATGGTCGCCTCTACTTTGGCGTTATACGAAGTGATTACCCGGACAGGTACACCTGTCCGAGCGCGGCCGGCGAGGTGGTCCGACCAGGACGAAGCACCAGGGCAACCACGGTCGCCAGATACGGGAGAGCCAACAGGAAGACCTCCTCCGGTTTCCCCCGCCCCTCGGAGCCCAGCACTGCGGCCAACCCCCACGCCAGGCTGAATACGCCCGTGCCCGCCAGCACACCCCAGGGGTTCCATCTCCCATAGATCACGAGCGCCAGGGCGATGAATCCCTTGCCGGCCGTCATGTTCTCCGCGAAGGTCACGACATGCCCGATGGAAAGAAACGCCCCGGCGAGGCCCGCGAGAGCGGCCCCGAACAGGACCGCCGTAGTGCGTGTGCGCCGGACCCTCGTCCCGGTGGCCTCTGCCGCCTGTGGGTACTCCCCCACTGCCCGAAGCTGCAGGCCCGGCCGCGTTCGGCCCAGAAAGAACGCGCTGACGGGTACCGCCAGGAAAGCCAGGTACACCAGCACGTTGCCGGAGAACAACGTGGCTCCGAGCGCCGGGAGCGACGCGAGGCCGGGAATAGGCCAATCCGGCAGTTTGGCGCCGACCAGTCGCGGCGTGCCGGCAGCGGTCAGACGCTGGGTGACGGCAAAATAGACGGCGCCGGTCAGCCCGAGAGCGAAGAGATTGAGCGCCGTGCCGGTAACGACCTGGTCCGTGTTGCGATACACCGTCAGAGCCGCAAACGCAGCTCCCATGAGAAGAGTCACTCCAATGGCCGCCAGCAGCCCCAACCACGGGGAATGCGTGGCGTAGGAGCCCAGCACAGCCGCCAGGGCCCCGGCCAGCATCATCCCCTCGACACCGATGTTCAGCACCCCGGCGCGCTCGACGATGCACTCCCCGATCGCCGCCAGGAGCAGCGGGACCGCAAACGCCACCGCGGAGGAGGCAAGAGTAACCTGCCAGCCCTCGGGGAGACTGGAGAAAAACCCGAACGACACAGGGCCTACTTCAGCAATGCCTCAAGCTGCTCGTCCAGCGCCCACATGAGCGCCGCGAGTGCCGCCTCCTGTTCGGTCTCCGCGCAGGGACGATCCGCCCCATTCGCCTGGAGCCAGTCCACCATCTCGCAAATTGCGTGCCGCAGCGGAGTGTGCGGGCGATAGCCGGTATCGGCCTCCATCCGCGCGAGGGAGTACATGCGGTGGTAAGCAAACGGGGCCCGCTCGGGAAACGCGCGGACGTAGGCAGCCGAAGGCAGGAAATGGTAGACCGGGTCCTCAATCCCCAGCACGGCCGCTACCATGTCATAGTACTCGCGCGTGGTCACGCAATCCGGTCCCGCGCAGTTGTACGCGCGTCCGAACGTCGCCGGCTTGCCGAGCGCCGCCACACACGCGCGCCCGATATCGCGGTGATAGATCGGCTGAATCAACAACTGTCCCCCATCAAGAAGCGGAATCAGCTTGCGCTGCGCCAGCCGATCGAGCAGCATCGGATCACGTCCTTGCAGGGTGCCTCCTCCGAGCTGGCCGCCCGCGCCCATGATGTGCGGGGGCCGCAGGGAAGTAGCCGGAAACTGTTCTTCAGCCCATGCCTGAAAGAAGATCCCTTCGCAGGTGGCCTTGTTTCGACCGTACGTGCTCAACGCCTGCGTCGGCGTGTCCTCGTCCATCGGCAGCCGGCGGTGGGGACCATACACAAAGTCGGTGCTGATCAGGATGAGATGCCCGATCCTCCCGCCGAACGCCTGCAGGTCGGCGCGTGCGTCCTCCGGGGTGTAGCAGATGCAGTCAATCACCGCATCGAACGGCCGGCCCTCAAACTGCGCCGCAAAGGCGGCGTAGTCTTTGCGATCGCCGGAGAGCACCGAGACTCCGTCGGGGAGCGGGCGCTTTCCGCGAGTATACACCGTCACCCGGTGGCCGGCGTCAAGCAGTTCAGTCACGACGGCGCTGCTCATATAGCCCGAGCCGCCGATCACCAGGACATCCATGGAAACGTCTCTCCGGCGCCGCCGAGCGCAGCGCGTAGGTCAGAGTGTGTCGGCGGCGCGCTAGCCGCCATCCGTCCCGGGGCTATCGCCCCCGGTACCGCCGGCAGGAATCGCGGGAGCCGCCGGTGCGGCGGCCGGCGCGGCGCCGCCGGAACGACGGCGTCTGAACGTGCGGGTCGGCGAACGCCGCCGGCTTGACGCCAGGCGCACCCCGCTGCCTGACCCGGAGCGTCGGTTGGACGCGCGTCCGCCCGACCCTCCAGGCGGACGATAGCTGTCGGAACTGACCAGTTCTCGGCGCAGCACTCCGCCTTCGCGTTTGACGATACGCCGGAGCGATACGCTGACACCCCCGCTGCGATTGTGGTAGACGCCGCTCCGCGCCAACTCTACCTGGCACCGATCATCCGGATGGCCGTAGATGTGGAACCACACCCGGCCATCGCGAACTTTCGCGTCTACAGCGATCGGGTGTTTGAATCGGTTGCGGAATTGGAAGTCAATAACGCCATCCACGACCGTGGCATCCCGGCCGGCCGGCACGTAGTGGACCGGAAAGGCGTGATGACTACGCTTGACGATTTCCATATCCGCGAGGAGCGCCGCATTGTACAGCGTCGAGGAGACCTGGCAGATCCCGCCGCCGGTACCGGATTGAAGCTGGCCCTCGATGATCACCGGGGCTTCCCGGTAGCCGGCGCTTGGGACTCGCGGCCCGACAATCTCGTTGTAGGAGAATACATCCCCCGGCAGGAGTACGGCGCCGTCAATGGCCCGCGCGGCCAGCCTGATGTTGTGCACGCGGTTGCTGCTGCCCGCCAGATGCGTACTGAACGACGCGAGGCCCGCCGTGATCTCCTTCAGGTCCTTCAATGCGATGCGCGGGTGCGCCGTGCGCAGCACCGCCTTCAACTCCAGCGATTTTTGCGCCTTGACCCAGGTTCCACGGTCGGATGTTTCACCAAGCGAGGCAGCGACCTGTGCGAGACGGGTGGCATCTTCGACGACCTCTCTCACCTGCCGGAGCAGGTCCTCGGGGTCCAGCTCCTTTCCAGGCCGGGGCGCCGTAATCTTGAACTTTCCCCCCACCTTGGTGTACCGTGGATTTCGAGGTTCGGCGCCGATCTTCACGGAGAAGCTGGCAAGCGCCCTCCGGATGTCATCCGGCTTCAGCTTCAGGGTCAACGGCACATCCACCGCCGGCGGCCCCACGAAGACTGCCTTGACGCGATCCATCCAGCCGCCCAGGTCCTGCGAAGCATCCGCGAGCGCTGAGACGGAACCCTCCACGTCGTAACGTGCGCCCAACTGAGCCGGAGTGGTTGTCTCGGTCCGCTCCTGGTAGCGCACGCGGAGTGGAATTCGCAGGAGCCGGGCCGCCAACTCCGAGGTGAACTTCTTAGCTTCTTCCGGAGTCTTGCCTGCAACCGGCATCCCCGCCAGTGTCACCCGTTCCCGAATTACGGTCGGGGGGGCCGCCTGTGCCTGGACCGCCAGGGTCAACGCTACACCAGCCGCCGTGAAACAGCCGACAATTCCGGCTGCGCTCCAACCCAACGTTGGGGAAACTCGCACCGCCATCCTCACGTTCACTCCGCCCATACCGCCTATGCAGTGGGATCAGATCCCCGAACCGCGCCGCCAGGTTGCGCCCCCCGGGCGATCCTCCACAATCACGTTCAGTCCCTTGAGGCCGTCACGGATTGCATCCGAGGCGGGCCAATCCCGGTGCTGCCGCAGCGCGGCTCGGGCTTGCAGCAGCAAGTCGAGAACCGGCCCGGCAATGTCATCTTCGGCTGCGTCGGAGGCCGGGGACACATCAAGGCCAAGCACCCCTAACAACTCACTCAGTTGCTCTCGCGCCCCCGTGACTGCCCGAGCGCCGACCGGGGAACGGTGGGCCGCCGTAGCCGCGACCCGGTTCGTTTCCGAAGCCAGGCCGAACAGCGCAGACACCGCGACCGGCGTGTTGAAATCGTCGTCCATGCCTTCCAGAAACAACCGCCGGAGGCTTTCCGTTTGAAGGGTCAATTCCTCTGCCGCAGATCGGGAGGCGTCCGTCTCATCACCCACAGGCAGCCCCAGGTAGCGATCCGCATTTTGCACCGCGATCTGCAGGCGTTCCAACGCCCTGCCGGCGTCGCGCACACTCTCGTCAGTGTAATCAATCGGGCTGCGGTAGTGACTGCTCACCACCCAGAAACGAAGCACCTGCGCCCCAAAGCGGCCGATCTCCTCGGCAACGGTCTTGAAGTTTCCTTTGCTCTTGGACATCTTCTCGCCGCCCACGAGCACTGTCCCGTTGTGCATCCAATAGCGGACGAACGGGGCATGCGTGGCACATTCCGACTGGGCAATTTCGTCTTCATTATGCGGGAACACGTTGTCCACACCGGCGCCGTGCAGGTCCAGCGTCTCTCCCAGATACTTCATCGCCATCGCGGAGCATTCGATGTGCCAGCCCGGGAAGCCGCCGCCCCAGGGACTATTCCAGCGCATCATATGGCCGGTACCCGCAGCGGCTTTCCAGAGTGCGAAGTCGGACGCATTGCGCTTTCCGGCGCCGGCTTCCACGCGCCCACTTGCCTCCTGCTCTTCCAGGCGCCGGCGAGAGAGCTTGCCGTAGTCCCGGAAGGACTCCACGTCAAAGTAGACATTCCCTTCCGAAACGTAAGCGTGGCCCTCGTCCACCAGCCGTTGGATGAGGTCAATCATCTCCGGGATGTGCCCGGTCGCACGTGGGGAGATATCCGGTCGGAGGCAGTTCAGCGCATCGGTGGCCTGAAAGAACTCCCGGGTGTATGTTTCCACCAACTGCATCGGCTGCACGCGCCGCTCCGCGGCACGCTTCCCGATCTTGTCTTCCCCTGAGTCCGCGTCGTCCGTCAGATGTCCGACATCGGTGATGTTCTGGACATAGAGAACGTCGAGGCCGAGATACCTCAGGTAGCGGACCACCACGTCGAACGATACATACGTCTTGGCGTGTCCAATGTGAGGATAATCGTACACAGTAGGACCGCAGACGTACATGTTGACGCGACCCGGGTGGAGCGGCTCGAACGGCTCCTTTTCCCGCGAGAGAGTGTTGTAGATGCGCAGCGTCATGATGGGTAAGGATCTCGATTCCGGAGCCGAATGAGTATACCACAGTGTCCGGCGGGCGAGCGTACGGGAGGGGCGACAGGGCGACAGCCTCCTCGCGGCGACGCACGCCGCGGGGCCCGGCGGGACTCCGGCTTTCCCAGGGGCGCCGGCCGTGCCGCTGCGGGCGGTGGCGCCGGCTACTTCCGTTGACGGGCGCTACCGGAAGGGCTACACTTTTCCCGGAGCCTCGTCCATTCACCCCGGTTTGTGGGCAGCGGAGGACCGCGTACTTCACTGCACTTCCGGGTCGAGAGGGCGCTGTTCGGGGAGGAACGACGGATGCCGTACGCAATGCCGCCGGGACGCCGGTCCCAAAGCCGGAGCAGGCATACGAACCGCGCCGGCCGGTTCGCGTGGAGGTCGAGGGTGAGTGCGGGTGCGCCGGGCATGTCTGTCGTTGGTCCCGCCGGATGCCCGCTCCGCTGCCGGGTTGTAGGCGCCCTGCTGCTCGTGGCATCGGGCGCCGCCGCGCAGACGGCGCCGCCGCGGCCTCAAGTCCAGGCCGCTCCGACCGCCATCGGGGGCCGGCGGTACGCCGGCGGTCTCGGCCTGTCGCCACGATTGCACGTGCGCGCCTCACCCGCCGGACCGGGACGGATTGAGGTAGTGCTGGATGGGCCCGCGGCCGGGGCATTGCGTCGTCAGCTAGGCAAGCGGCCGAGTCCGGAGCAGGTAGAGTCGCTCTTCTACTTTCGCATGGCGCAGGGCGCTGTGCGAGTGCCGATGTTCGCCCGCCTGGAGTGGCGCAGGAGCAGCGCAGTGCTGGCGCCGCAGGCCCCCCTGACCCGGGGAGTAGCCTACGAGGCCGTCTTCGAGGGATCACGCGTCGCGGCGGACCTGCCGCGCGTGGTGCTTCTGCATCGAGTGCCCGCAGATACGTCCCGATCAGACGCACGCGTCATCGCCGTGCACCCGTCACAGGTGGAGTTGCCGGCAAATCTGCTCAAGTTCTACGTCCACTTCTCCACTCCGATGGCGCAGGGTCAACTGTTCCGCTTCACGCGCCTGCTCGACGGCGCCGGAACGCCCATTGACCAGGCATTCCACGAAGTCGAGCTCTGGTCCCAGGATCACCGGAGGGTCACAGTCCTCATCAATCCCGGTCGCACGAAACACGCGCTGGGGTTGAGTGAGGCGCTGGGGCCGGTCCTGCGAAAACGCCGGCACTACACTCTTGAAATCCGCGCCGGCCTGCCGGATCAGCAGGGCCGTCCCCTGGCGAGACCGTGGCGCCATGGTTTCCGCACCGTTGACTTCGACAGCGCCTCGCCGCGCGTGGACGCCTGGACTCTGACGCCGCCGAAGGCAGGCACGCGCGCCCCATTCCGGGTCCGTTTCCCGGAGCCGCTGGATTACGCTCTGTGCGATCGGCTGCTGTCCATCGTCCCCCGCCGTCGCGAAGCCGGAGGCGGAATTCCCGGGCGCGGCGAGCCGCTCGCAGGACGGGGCGCAGTCGCGCCGGATGGAAGAGGCTGGTCATTTGTGCCGAACCGTCCGTGGGATCCGGGCGTCCATCGGCTGGTCGCGGCAGGCGACCTCGAAGATCTGGCAGGTAACAATCTCGTGCGCCCGTTCGAAGTGCCGGCCGGAAAGGGGGCGCGTCCGCCGGTCATCCCTCCGGTATTTGCCCGGGAATTCCTGGTGGCGCGGTAGGCGCGGCGCAACCGGCAAGAGCGTCGCGGGCCGCCCCCTCGCCCGCGACCCAGCCGGTGGAGAATGCCGCCTGGAGATTGTAGCCGCCCACGGGACCGGCGATGTCGAGAATCTCCCCGCAGAGGTACAATCCTGGCACGCGGCGGCTGGCCATGGTTTGTGGGTCCACTTCGTCCAGGCTGACCCCGCCGGCAGTCACCTCACCTCGCTCCATCGGGATCGTCCGTACGGCGCCAAGGTCCCAGCGCTTCAGCGTTTCGCAGAGTCGATTCCGTATCTTTCGTGCCACCTGGTGAATCGGCGCACCCGGGTCTGCCCCGGCTGCGGCGGCCACAGCCGGGACGAGGCGGTCCGGCAGCCAGCGTTGCAGCAGAGTGCGCAGGACTCTGCTTCCCCCGCGAGCGTGTTCCTGCACGAGGACCGCCGCAATTTCCTCATGACCGAGATCCGGCAGCACGTCTACATCCAGCGACACCGCACCGGTTTCCGAAGCGGCTGCTGCCTCGCGGCTCACTCCGAGTGCAGCGGGCCCGGAAATTCCGTGGTGCGTGAACAGCAGGTCGCCGCGCCAGCGACCGACATCCCGCCCGCCACATCGAGCCCGAACGAGGCAATCCCGCAGACTGACACCGCTCCATTCCGGAGTCGGGTGCGCCAGGTAGATCGGCGCAAGGGCCGCACGCAGGGGAACAATGGTGTGCCCCAGTGCGCGGGCCCAACGGAACCCGTCACCCGTAGCGCCGGTCTTTGGATAGCTGCTGCCTCCGACTGCCAGCACCACCGCCCGGGCGGAGAGAATGCGCTCCCCGTCCTGGCCGGCCGCCCGCACGCCGGCCGCCCGACCCTCCCGTACCATCACCTCTACCACGGACACATTCCGGTCCACCTGGACGCCGGACTGCCGCAGGCGCGACAGGAGCGCTTCAATGACGTCGTCGGCGCGTCCGCTGTCCGGGAAGACCCGACCATCCGACCGCGTATGGACGCCCACCCCTCGTTCCGCCAGCAGCGCCAGGATGTCCTGATTGGTGAACCGGCGGAATGAGGGGTGCAGGAACCGAGCCTCCTCGCGGCGGAAGGCCTGACGAACGGACTCCATATCACCGGCGTGCGTGATGTTGCACTTCCCGCCGCCGGAGATGTGGATCTTCACACCCAGCCGAGCGTTCTTCTCCAGAAGCCGCGTGCGGGCTCCCAGGGAAGCGGCGCGCCACGCAGCCAGCATGCCGGCCGCGCCGCCCCCCACGATCAGGACATCATCCAATCCCGTGCCGACTCCCCTCGCGTGCCGGTGTCAGCCCGGCTGTCCCACTCAGCTCCCGGTCGTGCGTCCCCGGACGATGATTGGGACGGTTACCCGCGGACGATTCGGATCGCTGCTCTCGATCACCAGTTGGCCCGGCGGCTCAATCCGTCCTCCCTGTCCTGGCGTCGCACTCACCGGAAGTGCGAAGGTCTGTCCGGGCGCCAGCAGCACACTCAGCAGCCCCCCGGTCACCCCGAACGGGGCTCTTGGAGGGATGATTCGGATGGCGAGATTGGCTGTGCGGCTATTGTTTTTGATCAGGAAGTTGACGACCTGGGTGCGGCCCACCCCAACCTTGCCCATGTCGAGCACCGGGCGCATCATCAACTCGCCCCCAGGGATCGGCTCCCCGTCCAGAACCCGGACCACCGCAACTTCGACCCCGCGTCCTCCCCGCCGTCGCAGCGCCCCCGGAAGCAGCCGATGTTGCGGAAAGTCATTGGAAACCGAGTCGCCGACGACCACGAGGTCGCCGGTGGGACGCACCGCCATGCCGCCGGCGCGCTCCGTGGAGACTCCACCGAGGTACGTCGAATAGTCAAGCAGCAACTTGGGGTTGACCAGTACCGTGCTCGGATGCAGCTTGGTGAGGAAGAAGTCCGCCCCGCCTGCCCTTCGCACCTGCAACGGATCCAGCGTCGGGAAGTCAGGCGAATCTGTTTCGCCGAAGACGTAGACTTTGGTTTCCGGGTCGAGGTCATCATCTACACCGATGGCTTTCAGGGCTTCCCGACCACTTCCCCCCAGAAGCGTGTCAAACACGATGTTCGACAAGTCGGGGAGATACTTGATGAGGAAGCAATCGGTAGAACTGTCCACCCGGGCGGTCTGGAACGGCGTGATGGCGGGATCTGCGATCAGCATGTCGTCCGATTCGGTGGTGCCGCCGACGTAGATGTTGCCCGTCGCATCCACAGCCACTCCGGACGCAGCGTCGCTGCCGCTTCCACCGCAGAACGTAGAAAACGCCAGCACCGCGCCGTCCGCCCGCACGCCGGAGACGAACCCGTCGCCGAAGCGCCCGCCGCGAAAGATCGGGAGCACCGCATTCGCGGTAACGGGAAAGTCGCTCGAATCCGTGCCCCCCACCACACAGGCAGTCCCGTCGGGGGCGAGCGCGATCGCCCGAGCAATGTCCCCGTCGGAGCCACCCAGCAGCGTGCTGAAAACGGCGCCGTTCCCGGCCGCGTTCAGCCGGGTAACGAACGCATCAAAGTCCCCGGCGAACACCGTCTGCAGCGCACCCCCCGTTGCCGGGAAGTTCGCTGAGCCGGTAAAGCCGGCTATGACCGCGCCGCCCCCGGCGTTCACGGCAATGCCGTTGGCGCCGTCTCTAGCCGATCCCCCAATGGTAGTGGAGTACGCGAGTGCGTTCCCTGCAGGATTCAACTTGGCCGCAAAGGCATCTACGTCACCCCCAAACGCGGGCTGTGCCGGAGTCACCCGCGGGAAGTCCGCGGAGGCGGTGGCCCCCGCAATGTACGCCGCGCCGGTGGCGTCCACTTCCACATCCGCTCCGGCATCCTGTGCGCCGCCGCCCAGATAGGTAGCGTAGACCAGACGCGCTCCGTCGGGAGAGAGCTTCGCGACGAATGCATCGCCGGATCCGCCGGGCGTCGCCCTCAGCGCCGCAGCGACCGGAAAAGTCGTTGACTCTGTGTAGCCGGTGACATATGCATTCCCTGCGGCATCGAGTGCCGCACCGGTGCCCGAGTCCAGTCCGGCCCCGCCCAGGGTCCCGGAGTACGAGACGATCGGGTCGATCACCAGAGAACGACTCCGATCGTACGAGCCGATTGCGAACCCAACGCGGCCGTCGGCCAGGAGCCGGTACGCACCGCGCACCGGCTCTACGACGCCATCGGAGCGCTGGTACAGCAGGGGTTTCTCCAGCCGAACCTCGGCCGTTGCGGTGGCCAGCGCGAGAGACCCATCCGCCTCGATCCGCGGTTTCTCTGCACCGGAAAACTCCAACTGCACTACGGCGGGATCGGTGCCGGGCGCCACGATCAGATCGTACTCGAGTGCCCGTTCCTTCCCGTAGTAGGTCACGTCCACACCCGGATATATGCTGTCGAACTGCACCCGTCCAAAGGTCGGCACACCGGTCACCCAGCGGTCCGGGCGATTCCCCAGCAGGTAGTTCACGCGTCCAGGCAGCGGCTCCAGCGCCCGGGCTTCGCGGCCCGCGCCGGCGCCGACGAACCGCATGCGGATGATCTCGCTCCGGCGCGTCGCCCCTGCGGGATGGGCGGCGAGTTTACGACCCCACGGATCCGAGCCGGGACCCGGCCGAGAGAATTTTAGGACGGCTTCATCGCCCTTCAGAAACACGAGCGAGCCGGCGCCTCGTGCGAGAAAAGCCACTTGGGCATCCGTTTGCCCCTGGTTGGTTTCAAAATAGAGCGGCAGCCGCCCAGGCGACATGGCGGCTCGACCGCGATGCACCGGGCGCGGCCCGGCGGGAGCGGTTGCACTGACTGCCGCCACAAGCCCGGCCAGAGCCAGGCCGGCGGCGGATGTTCGGTTTTTCCAGGTTGCCACGAGGCACACCCCTTCTTTGAATAGAGACAACGCCGGAAACCATTGTGGCGAAGCTTGCAGGGGTCTTCAGGCACGGTCGCACCATTCGGTGAGGATAGCGCGGGAATACGGGAGTTCGAGTACGGGAAGGAGCGTGGGATGACGGGCGGACGGGCGGTGCTGGCGGTGACCACCGCAGTGGTGTTGGCGGGAGGTCTTGGATCGGGAGCGGCTGATCCGAGTATGCAGGCGGCTCCGCTGCCGCCCCTTCGCCACCGGGTTGCGGTCATCGCACACCGCGGCGGCGCTGCGCTGGCGCCGGAGAACACCCTCGCGGCGATCCGTAACGCGATCCGTCTCGGCGCGGACTACGTGGAGCTTGACGTGCGTACCTCCCGCGACGGACACCTGGTGCTGATGCATGATGCCACCACGAATCGCACGACCGACGGCGTCGGGGCGGTCAAGGACCTGACTCTCGCGGAACTCCGGGCGCTTGATGCGGGCCGGAAGTTCGGCCGGCCGGGCGAGACGGTTCCCACCCTCGCGGAGGCCCTGCGCGAGTGCCGGGGGAAGATCCACGTCTATCTCGACCACAAAGAGGCGGCGGTGCCGGAAGTGCTGGCCGCATTGAGCCGCGCCCGGATGCCGGCGCAGGTCGTGGTGTACGCGGGCGTGGAGACGCTGCTGGAATGGAAACGCCGGGCGCCGCACATTCCAGTAATGCCGTCGCTCCCTCGTGAATATCGTGTCCCCGGCGGGATCTCCCGGTTCCTGACGATCCTGCCCGCTGAAGTGCTCGACGGCAACCAGCGGGAGTGGACCCCGACCCTCGTGCGAGAGGCCCACGCAGCGGGCGTGAAGGTCTATGTGGACGCCCTGGGAGAGAACGACCAACCCGCCGGGTTCCGGCGTGCGCTCGAAATGGGGGTGGACGGGATCCAGACTGACCACCCGGACCAATTGCTCGCAGTGCTTCAGGAACGCGAATGACCGGCACGCCGCGGGGGGCGTGAGCGCCGGCCGATACGCTGCGAAGTCATGAATCCCAAGCTTGCACCCCCCGGCTTCCGTCTGCTAAACTTGCGAGCATCCACGAGCAGTGGGTCACCCAGAGGGTCATGTCAGTGCAATTCGTCCGGATACGGCGCGTTCAGGGATCGTCCATCGGCTTCCTGAGCCGTAATGCGTCTCCGGTACGCTGCACTCGACCCCCGGAAGCCGTCCCTCGCTGAGAGGACGGCTCTCCAGCACCAGTCAAAACTGAGTAAGAGGTCGCGGGCGCGGAGCGCGCTCGCCGCCTCTCCTGCCTCAGGCAAGACGGCTGCCGGCGTGCTCCTCCCCGCGCGGGAGTAACACGACTATGACGGTCCCAATCCGTCCCTTCACCCCGGACGACTACGAACCCCTCGTGGCCATCGAGAACACGGTCTGGCCCGAGTACCCCGGCACCGCCGAAGAATGGCGTTTGGGCGACCTGAATCGCGATCCGAAATGCCTCTGGGCGCGCTGGGTCCTCGAAGACGGCGGCACACCCATCGGCTACTGCGGCTACTCGCAGAGCTCGCACAATTACCATCCGCACAAGTTCTACGTGAGCGTGACCGTGCATCCCGACCGTCAGGGTCAGCGGCACGGCTCGCGGATGTACGAGCACGTGGTGGCGGCCATCGAACCCCATCGGCCGGTCGCGCTGCGCATGGAGACCCGCGAGGACTACGCGCGGTCACTCGGCTTTCTGGAGCGCCGTGGCTTTCGCGAAGAGCAGCGTGAGCGGGAGTCGCGCCTGTACCTGAAAGACTTCGACTTCGACCGTTTCACCGAAGCGGAGGAGCGAGTCGTCGGTCAGGGTCTGGAGATCCGCACACTGACCGAGATCCAGTCGGATCCCGATTGGGAGCACAAACTGCACCGGTTGATCACGGAGGTCCAACGGGATGTGCCTGAACCCGATCCCGCGACCGAAATCCCGTTCGACCTCTGGCGCCAGCGGTTCCACAGCAGCATCAACCGGCTGCCGGACGCCTACCTGGTAGCAGTGGACGGCGATCAGTACGTCGGGCTCAGCTACGTAGATCGCTGCCAGGCGGCGGCCTACCTGGACACCGGCCTGACGGGCGTGCTCCGCAGCCACCGGCGGCGTGGAATTGCGCTGGCGCTCAAGCTTCGCGTAGTACGCTACGGGGTAGATCACGGCTACCCGGAAATCCGCACCTGGAACGAGCGCAACAACGCCGGGATGATCGGAATCAATGACCAACTCGGCTTCCAACCGGTCCCGGCCTGGCTGTTCATGGTCAAGGTGATCCGCGCGGACGGCGCCGAGTGACGCGATGGAGTGGCGCCGGCGCCGGGCCGGCGCCACCCAGTTCACCGAGGACATCCCATGAATCCGATCACTCGCGACTTCGAAGAGCGGGACCATGAGGCGGCTTGTGCGCTCGCGACCGGCATTGGCCCTGTCGCCTCTACGATCTCGATCAAGCGGTGAAGGCAGACATTCCCGCGGCAACCCCTTCGTGAGGGATCCGTTCGACATCTGGGTCACCCGGTTCACCGCATCCCCCGGCTACCTCCCGGACGGGTACCTGCTGGCTTGGGACGGCGAGCGCTGCGTGGGACAAACCGTGCTCTGGCGCGACGACCTTCAGGGACATCTTTCGACAGGCGTCACGGGGGTACTGCGTGAGTACCGCCGGCGGGGCATCGCCCTCGCGTTGAAGGCCGCGTCGCTCCAATTCGCCAAAGACGCCGGCTTCGCTGCGGTCCGCACCCACAACGCAACCAGCAACGAAGGAATGCTCGCCATCAACGAGCGTCTCGGCTTCCAGGCAAAACCGGCATGGGTGCGATTCCGCAAGCTGGAAGCAGCGAAGCCTCCCTCACCCGCAGGGTGAAGGAGGCTTCGGCACGCTGATGCGTTCCGAATTCGCGCGCAGCGATCCCGAGCTCGATCCTGATCTACTGCGCGGCCGCCACCGCCGGCTTCGGCCGGTCCAGGCGGAAGGTGCCGGTGTACTTGCCGCTGGAGAAGAAGCCGACGAATTCCTTCTCGGTCGCGCGGCCGATCCAGTCATAGACGCCGCCGTCCTTGTCGCCAAGGTCTGCCGTGCCGTTGAACAGCACCGAGTCGCCTGACTGCCGGCCGATCATCTTGACGGTGTACTTGTAGGGCCGGCCGCATTCTCCCTCGAAGGTCGCCTGCCACTTGCCGGACTCCAGCAGTTCGACCTTGCAGTCCATCTGCTTCTGAGCCTGGGTGTAGGGGCTCGGCTTCTCGGGATTGGGTCCGGCCAGCGGCGGCGGTGTGTATACACCCCAGCCACCCGTCCACGTGCCCACGACCATTGGCGCCTTGCCTTTGTCGGCGGCACGCACTGCCACCCCCGCTGCTCCGCCGACCACTGCCAGCGCCAGCGCGAGAATTCCTATCGTTCTCTTCATGTCAGTTCTCCAGATTGTTTGGGTACCGGGCTGGGACCCACAGACAGCCTTCGGCATCAGGTCAGAATACCAGAAACTTGCGCCTGCAAGGTCATTGCTCCTTCACGTCGTAGCACAGGAGCGCATCCTGGTCGCGCAGGTAGAGGCGACCGCCGACAACAACCGGGTGTGCCCAGGCATTCTTGCCCGTGCGGTCCGGCTGCTCAAAGCGGCCCTTTTCGACGAACCCGGTCGGCGTGGGCTCGACCAGCACTACCGCTCCGCGCTCGGACCGCACGACCATGCGTCCGTCCGCGAAGAACACCGAACCCTTCAGCTTTTCCTCCGTGGACCATACCAGCTTGCCGGTCTTCAACTCGCGGCACACAAACGAGACCGGTCCGCGGTGCCCCTCGGAATAGTAGAGGTGGTCGCCCAGCAGAAGGACGCCCCCGTGATGGTTCTGCATCTGCTGGTTGAAGTAGACCTCTTCGACGCCGAACTGACCTCCCTGGCCGGTGATCTTGAGTAGCGCTCCGCCCTTGTCATAGGCGGTCGTCACGAAGAGGTGGTGATCCCGGTACACCGGTGTGGTGATGACAATGCCGTTCGCGGGCCGAGCATGCCGCCACAGGAGTCCGCCGTTCGTCGCTGCCACACCGACCGGACCGCCGGTCAGGTACTGGATGTACTGGCGCACCCCGTCAATGTCCGCCACAATTGCAGAGGCATAGGCGGCAGCGTTCCCGCCGGGGATCGCAGAGCGCCACACTTCGGCGCCCGTCTGCTTGTTGAGCGCCACAAGGGTGGCTGCACCCCCGCCGGGCGTCACGATCACGTGCTCCCCATCCACCAGCGGTGATTCGCAATAGCCCCAGTTCGGCACCGCGCCTCCGAAGTCGCGCACGAGATGCTTGCGCCAGACCTGCCGGCCCGTTGCCGCTTCCAGGCACACAAAGTCGCCACCGACACTCAGGGCATAGAGATACTGCCCATCTACCGTGGGCGTACACCGAGAGCCATCGGAATAGCCGATCTGCCGGTTGGCGGGCGCCAGCGGAGGCGTCTGCCACAAGAGCTTGCCGGTGGCAAGTTCACGCGCCCAAACCACCTCGTTCTCGTCCACGTACCCCATCCCAAAGATGCGGCCCCCGGAGAAGGACGGAGTGCTGTACCCACCCCCGAGACCTTCCACTTTCCAGAGCAGCTTCGGTCCGTCAGCGGGCCACTGCTTGAGGAGTCCCTTCTCAGCCGAGATCGCCGTGCGCCCGGGACCCCGGAACTCGGCCCACTCGGCAGCCGCCGGCAGTTCCTGCGCCGCACAGGCCGCAGTGCTCTCCCCCTTGATGTCGTAACACAGCAGGACATCCTGGTCCCGCAGGTACAGCCGCCCGCCGGAGATAACCGGATGCGCCCACGCTGCTGCCCCACTCCGGTCCGGCTGGCCGAACTGACCTTTCACCACGTACTTTTCCGGCGTGGCCTCAATGAGGGCAACCCCGCCTCGCTCACCTCGCGCGTACAGGTGCCCATCCGCGTACGTGACCGAGCCCTTGCCGACGCTGCGATCGAACCACCGCACCTCGCCCGTCTTGAAGTCCATGCACGTCAGGTTTCCGCCGTCGAACCCGTAGATGTGTCCGTTCAGCAGCACCATACCGCCATGATGATTTTGCATGCCGCGGGTGAAGTACGCCTCTTGTGCCGAAAATACTTCGCCGTCGCGCTTGATTTTCGCGAGTCCTCCGCCCGTGTTGTATGCGGACGCGGCGAAAACGTGTCCATCCTGGTAGAGCGGGGTCGAGCAGTTGGCCGTGCCGTTGGCGGGCGAACTATAGCGCCACAAGAACTTGCCGTCCGCCGCCGAGATCCCCACCACCCCGCGCGACAGGAACTGCACATACTGCGGCACCCCTTCGATTTCCGCCCGGATGCTGGAGGCGTAGTGAGCACCATCTCCCTCGGGGGTGGTGGCGCGCCAGATCTCCTGTCCGGTTTCTTTGTTGAGCGCCACCAACGTCGCCTCCCTTCCGCCGGGCGTGACGATCACCTTTTCCCCGTCCACCAAAGGCGACTCGGTGTATCCCCATCCCGGCACTCGGCCGCCGAACTCTCGCACGAGGTCCCGCTGCCAGAGCAACCGGCCGGTCGCGAAGTCGAGGCACACGAACTTCCCACCGATCCCGAGGGCGTAGACCCGGTTGCCGTCTACGCTGGGGGTGCTTCTGGGGCCTTCATTGTAGCCCACGTTCGGGGTCCGGCTGCCCAGCGACGCATTCCAGACCGGGTTCCCGGTGGCGATGTCACGAGCCCAAACGGTCTCTTCATCACCGACGTACCCCATCCCGAAGACCCGTCCACGAGCGACCGAAGGCGTACTATAGCCGCCCCCCACTCCCGTTGCCTTCCAGAGCAGCTTCGGTCCGCCATCCGGCCAGGACTTCAGAAAGCCGGTTTCCCGGGAGATGTCTGTACGGTCCGGCCCACGCCATTGGGGCCAATCGGTCGCAGCGGGGGCCTGGGCCCGTGCAGAAAGCGAAACCAGCGACAGCCCCAAGAGGGCGAGGAGGGTAGTGAGGGAATGGTTGCGGCGAGACAAGCGTGAGGCTCCTTCCGGCCGGTCCGGTGGGCACCGGAATTCCCGACCGACGCCTTAGACGCGCGGAACCGCCCGACGTTTCATTCTCGTTTGCCTCGTGAGCAAACACTCAATGCCGGCGGCACAGTGGAGCACCTTCAGCGGAACGGCGTAGCCATACGGAATCCTGAGTAGCCTCCCGGCAATGGATGATGCCCGCGATCGGGATTGTCGGCGACCCCGGACCCCTGGCGACCCTACGGATTCCGGCTCGGGGGCGTGAGAATGCCGGTGTCTTCCAATCGTGGGGCGACGGCGGCCCGGATCAGCCAATCACGTGCCTGCTCGACGTCGGCGCTCTGTATCAGCAACTGGACTTCGGGCGGGACCTCCTGGAACCGCGCAGACAATACGTCCAGGAGCGCAAGCTGTGCGCGATGCCGGTCGCCTTCTGCTCGCCCTTCGGTTCTGCCTTCGGTTCTGCCTTCGTCTACCCAGACGTCCGACATCGTACGCATCACGTGTTCCTCTTGCTGCTGCCGCCAGAAGCGGGATCGGCGCGTGGCGGCCTGGATCAGCGCCCGCCAGTCAGGGAATTCTCCCACAGGGCGACGGCGCGTGACCAGTACCCAGATCAGTTCCATCACGCGATTCCAGCGGCCGCTCTCACCGTCCGGGAGCTGATTCAGAGCCTCGGTGGCGATGGTGAGTGTCCGGCCGAACTCGTCGGCCGGACTTCGTTCGTCCCGGAGGACGAGCAGGGCGCAGGAGCCGGCGTTCCCGGCTCCCAGGAGGCGCTCGGTGGTGAGGTCATGGAGATCGAGGAAGTGAAATCCCCAGTGCGGACTGGCACGGACATATTCGTGCGCCGCCGGGGCACGCTCCCAGCATCCCAGCGCAGGCGGACCGCCCCATCGAGCCGGACCGGTGTACTGGAGCACACTCAAGAAGGGCGGGAGATGCTGGCGGGCTGTGGGCAGGCGGGTGTTCTCCCAATAACGCCGTTTGTGATCCCAATACTGGTAGCGATAGTCGCCTTCCCGCACCCGGTAGAGCGCCTCCGACAGCGTATTCTGTTCCTGGTGCAGCGTCACAAAGTAGTCCCCTGGTGGTTCGTGAGGCAGGGGGCGGCAGGCGACATAGTAGAGCACGTCGGTTTCACGGAGGTCCAGCGCCCGCGTGAGCAGGTGTCGCGGCAGGCGGTACGCGCGCCGGAAATCGAGGCGCAGGAACAGTTCCGGCGGCAGCACATGTTCCGCCGTGTCCCGGAACAAGATCGGGTCATCCGCCAGCCACTGGGTGGCACGGTCGGGGAAGTGGGGGATGAGGTCCCGCACGCCCTGCCGGCGAGGGCGTCCGCTCCGCGGAACGGGTTGGGATGTACCGATGCGCATCAAGTTTCGCTCACGCAGGCCCCGCCGTGCTCGCGCCCAACACTCGCGCCTCGTTCGGCCTCGCAGTCGGGTCGCCACGCGGGTCCGGCTACCGTTTGGGCACTCCCGCAATGCAGTAGAGATTCGCGTGAGTGCGAATGAAGATCTCGCCGTTCGCCAGTGCCGGGGTAGCGAGAGTGCGCTCTTCCAGGGCGCAGCGGGCAATCAGCGTGAACTCCGGCTTCGCTCCGAGAATGAAAGTCTCCCCGCGCATGCTCGTCGCGTAGAGACGGTCACCGGCGCCCACGAGGCTGGCCCACGTCGCTCCGCCCAGCCGCTCGTCGAAGACCGTCTTGCCGGTCTTGAGTTCGATGCACTGGAACGTCCCGGGTTCGTTGACCAGATAGAAGTGTTCACCGACGATCACGCCGGACCCAATTCGCTGGCGATTCTGTTCCTCTCGCCATAGGCGCCTGGGTGTCGCATCGCCGCTGCCGCCGGGCCGCACCGCGATGGCTGCGCCGCCGTACCCGCTCATCGCCACGGCCACTTCGGGGGTCGCGACCACAGAGGTGTATACGAGCTTGGTGAGGCCCGCACAGTGCCAGAGGAGTTTTCCGTTCTCCGGATTGTACGCTTTCAGGGTATCGGGCCAGCTTACCAGCAACTCGTCCCGGTCGCCCACCCGAAGTAACGTAGGAGTGGACCAGGAACCGAGCCACTCCGCGTTGTTCTTGCCGAAGCGCCCCCCGGGCTCGTCCACCCGCCATACCTCTTTGCCCGTGCGCCGGTCCAGCGCGACCAGAAATTGCCGCTCTCCCGGCCCGCAATTGAGGATCACGGTATCCCGATAGAGAATTGGTGAGGACGCGTTTCCCCAGATGTGCTGGAACTCGCCGAGGTCCCGGCGCCAGAGGAGCTTACCCTGGAAGTCATAGCAGACCACGCCGGCGGACCCGTGCCAGGCGATGACCCGAGTGCCGTCAGTGACGGGTGAGGCGGAACAAAACGGGTTGTCCTTGTGGGTGGCTTCGGCGCCGGCGAACGGCGTCTCCTGCTGCCAGAGCAGCTTGCCCGACTTCCGGTCCACACACAGCACGGCGCGCCGGGTCCCCTCCAGGTCAATGGACTGCGTGAGAAAGACTCGATCGCCCCACACAATCGGCGTGGAGTTCCCCGCCGAGGGGAGTTTCAGCCTCCACCGGATGCCGTCAGTGGAGGACCACCGGTCAGGAAAGTCCGCTTCGGAGGTGAACCCCGTGCCGGTCGGGCCCCGCCAGTTGGGCCAATTCGCCGCTCCGGCGAAGGAAGCGGAGAGCAGTGTGAGAGAAAGGATCAACAGCAGTCGTCGCAATGGAGTTCCTCCCCGGGCGCCGTCGTGACCGCGCCATCGTTCCCAACACGAAATGGTATCCTCGTGAGGTCTCGGAAACCCAAACCGGCGGACGTGTCCGTGGCCGCTGAGGCGGAACCGTCGCTCCCGATTGCGGGAGAAGCAGATGGCGTACGCGAATTCCTCGAGCACGTGCTCCCCATTCTGGGAGTTGAGCATGTATGGCTTGCGCCGGACCACGCACGGGTCCGCTCGCACGCAGGGCTGGCGGAGCTCTTTCGCGGAGCCGAAGCCCTGGATCTGGTACTCTCCGGCGCCGCCCTACACGAGCACCCCACCGCTGTCCCCTGCCTGCCCGGTAGCTTTGCGCTCGATCTGCTCCTGGCAAAGGCACAGGACCTGCCGGTCGGATACCGCTCGTGTGTCCCCCTGGATGATGGACCGAAAGATCTCGCCGCGGATCTCGTTGTCGTCGGGAACGCGCGCTTCCGGCAGCTTTCGGTTGCGACCGGCTGGCGCACTGCCCTGCTGGCGCTCGTGCGAGTGCGCCTCCGTACCGACGATCTTGTGGAGCGGGTGTTCCCTGTCGCACTGGACGACGGGGCGCAGCCACGCCCGGAGTGGGCCCGTCTGGTTGAGCAAACGCGCCCGCCGGACACCGGTCCTGTCGTCCTCCCCGCAGGGTGGCGTCCCGCCCTGGAGGCGCTGGCGCATGGGTGTGCGGAGGAGGCGGCTCATGACCGCCGGGCTGTGGTCGAAGCCACGCGGCAGGGGGAGATCCGACGTCTGGAACAGTACTTGCGGTCTCTTCAGGATGACCTGGAGTCCGAAGGGCCGGATGCGAGTGTCCGCCGGGCCGCGCAGTTCCGAGCGGAAGGCCGGCGGGTCCTGGACGCCCTCCGTTCTCTCCTGAAACAGGCGGAGCCGTGGGATTCGGAGTGGGTGCTCGACAGCCTGCGACCCCGGTTCCGTCTAGGTGCAGGCTTCCCGGCACTCTTTCCCGGTCACGGCGGCTCAGGTGCTCCCCGGCCGCTTGTGGACGAGGCGGGACGGCTCCCGCTGGACGAAACCATGCGGTACCAGGTGATGGACCTCCTGCGCCGCCTTCCCCGGCAGTTCACCTGGGCCGATGCGGAGCAATCGGTCCACAACACGGTGGAGCAGAGAATCGCCCGTCTGGGTCGCGGAACGCCTGGGGCCGGCGCCGTATCGTCCCTCCTGGATCAGGAAGAAGCCCGCCTCCGTCAGGAACACCGCGCGCGGGTGGCGGAAATTGACGAGCGACTCCACCTGCGCGCACTGGCCCGACCGGAGTGGGTCGAGGTGGTGCGCTACCCGGTACGCGTGTGGCGGCTAGCGGTCCTCCCCGCCGATCATTCACCCAGCTCAGAGGCGGCGCCGGAAATCGAGGTGGAATGGGAGGGCATGGACCGCACGTGGCGCCTGCCCGCGTGTCCGGGCTGCGGCGCACGCAGCACCCTGTGGGCGTGTGAGGACGGCACTCTCGGTTGTGCGGCCTGCACATCCCGCTGCGGCGGATGCGGCAGGGTGCAGCAGGCAGCGCTCGCCCATGCAAGCTGCGTGCGCTGCGGGGCGCCGAGCTGCGTTTCGTGCGGGCACGCGTGCAGCGTCTGCGGAGCCTGGGGCTGCAAGACTCACGTCGCAGCGTGCCCTACGTGCGGGAAGCGCGCTTGCGGCAGGTGCGGCGCGGACTGCGCCGCGTGTGGGCGGGCCGTGTGTCGCGAGCACCACTCCACCTGCCACCGGTGCCCGGCGCCGCTCTGCCCCGAGCACACGCGCGATTGCGCGATTTGTAACCGCGGCTCGTGCCCCATTCATGCCCTGGATTGCGCCACCTGCCTTTGCCCGGTGTGCGACATCCACGCGACGACTTGCGCCCTGTGCGGACAGTGTGCCTGTACACGCTGCAGGGGCGCCCGCGGCCACTGCGGGACATGCCTTGCACTGGTCGCGGCCGGGGAGGAGACGATCAACGCCCTGCGGACCCTGCTGCGTGACGCGGCTCCGGACTTTCCGGCCGCGAGCACGCGCCGGTGGTGGATGGCTCGGGGACCGGGAACCGCGGTCGTGGGGGGGGGGGGGGGGGGGGG